>Ga0255100_1000009_pt1 | contig 184076 bp, 228 predicted proteins | sample Colum_Colum_RepB_2_FD_188449 | JGI IMG/M metagenome (GOLD analysis project Ga0255100, IMG submission 188449) | Freshwater microbial communities from Columbia River, Oregon, United States - Colum_Colum_RepB_8d | ecosystem: Environmental > Aquatic > Freshwater > River | place: USA: Oregon...
ACGGCCCACACATTCCAACATTGTGCGACTTGCTGGAGAGTGGTCATTTTGACTGAAAGCAACATTTAACAGTCATGGCCACTGAGGGTTAAACAGTGGTCATGCAACAGTATTTTCCGGATACCCAAATAAAAAAGAAATAACGCAGATAGCGATTCAAATCCCATTCACCCAACGTAAGTGGCCAGAATTAAAAACCTTATTGCGACAAGTCGAAAAAATAACTCTCCCACCTGAAAGATCTTCGTTCTATCGCCATGAAATAGCGTCATGCTGGCGGCAAGCCGATGGCATCAAGAGCTCTTCAGCGATACCACGCCATTTTCAGCGTTATTCAAGTCCAGCCATGGAAGGATTTTGACGAGGCTAGAGAGAGTCTTGTGGCCATAGGAGGCGACCGAAAAAGACGGGCACACCTCTCTTAACCGCATGCCCAATTTTGACAGGCTCATCTGGCGGCACGGAGGAGACAGCGCGAACGACTGCATCACCAAGGCCTCCAGCGCTAAACACAAAGCTTCTGCTGACGGGGCGGGAGGGGACTTAATCACGGTAAAGCCGTTGCACGATGCCCGCAGGGCGGAGGAGGCGACACATGACCCGATTCCCTGAACATCTTTGCCCGCAAGCCGCAATTTAACCGCCAGGCTGGTGAAGTCACCATCTGAGCTCACAATCACAAAGCCATCGACGTGGCCCTCATGGAGAATATCGAGGGCATTAAACATGAGTGCGTAATCAGATGAGTTTTTCTGTCGTGAGTGCGTCAAGGGGCTACAGCATTCTATCCCGTGTTGTTTCGCAATCTTCTCCCATCCCACGAGACACGGATTGCCCCAATCACCAAACACGCGCTGAATGACCGTGTTGCCGAACCTATTCGTGCGCCGGAGTATCGCCTCGGCGTATTTATGGCTGATGTTCTCTGCATCAATGAGCACTGCATAGTTCTTACGCATGGCCTTCTCGGGTTCTACCCATTAGTGACGTTGCTGCCACTAAAACGATCACCCGTTACGGAGTAAGCCTGCAACACCCTCAGCGAACGCAATCACTACCCATTCAGGCCGCGTAAGTGGGCGGGATAAACGAACCAACTTGGGAGATCGGGCTAATAGATCTCTCCCCCGTGAAAAATCAGAGTCTTTTAGTCGCGATTTTTCCCAAACGGATGCCAGCAGCAGGGCGCTGGGGGATCGGCCCGGGCTGATTGCGAAGCATCCGTGCTGTGCGCAGCGAGGAGTGGGTCATCACCGGCCCTCTACGACGACGCAAGCACCTTGCTTCTGCTTTACCGCCTTGATTTGCCTCGCCAGGGCCACGAGAGCAAAAGCGCTTCTCAAAAAAGAAAGGTGGCGACGGTGTATTCGAATCGAACAGAGTGTTCGTGGCAAAGAAACGCCCGCAAACCTCACAGGAAGCGATAGGAAGCGAAAACACGGCTAATTCGTGGCGAACAAAGGGCGCAGCAATAAAACGCGTCTAACGAAGCCGCAGGAGCTTTCTGTTGCATCAATGGCGTGCCGAACCCTCTCCGAAGGGTCATCGAAGCCTCGCGAGCATTCACCGACAGCTCATCGAAGGGTCTCCGAAGCCCCTTGCAAGCCCCTTCCGCACAGAACAACAACGTAACGGTAACAAGAACATTAACCACAACACGACAGAACGTAACGGCAGGGGTTCGCTGTGTAACGGTGCGCTTGGAAGCAGGGATGCCATCTGCCGGCCGAGACAAAAACGGCTCAAAAACCACTGAAGTGTCGAAAAACACGGGTTTTGACCGCCGAAACCGGCCAAACGAGGCGGAATTAGGGCGAGAGAGAGGGGTAAAAGGTCCTGAAACCGGCACCAGATCCCTTAAGGCGTGTCTCTATGCGCAAAAAAACAAACGGGCTGGCGGATTAAGCCGCATCGTCATCCGTTGGACGCTTGGTTTTGCCCTGATCCATGGCTTTGAAGCCCACGAACGCAATGACGGTCAGCAGTAAGCAGTTAACGGCGATGTGAAGGTGCTTGCTCATGCCGGTGAGGGTGGCAGGGCCGCTGTACTTGCGTGATGTCTCGATGCTGTCGGCAGGAATGTGCATCAGGTAGTAAGGCAGGGCGAAGGAGCAGACGACCACCAAGATCAGTCCGACCCACCAAAGGCCAGATCGACGCATGAACATCTCCTTACGAATGAATGGGGCCAAGGATAACGCGACGTGCCGGAGCAGAATAGTAGACCTAGCACTCAAAGCCATAGCATTCAGAACCACGAAGTGTCTTGAGATCCACAGATCAAAACCCGTCAAACCAGATCAAACCAAGACATCATTTCCATTCGCTCCCAACGGAAACCACGACACAGGATCACCGACGCGATCTAGGCGAAGGCGTTAGCTGTTCGGAGCAAATAGGAAGCGCCATGCCCGGACAGGTAGGCGGAAGGCAATCGCTCCTTCGTGTAGTCGAGAAGCAGTTCCTCCCCTGGCGCGATCTCTGAGTATGTCCAGAGAATGGGCGGAGAGCCCATGAGCATGCAGTTAGGTGTGAAGGAGTGGTTGATAAAGCTGTATTTGGTTCTTACAGGACGCAGCAGGACGATATCGTCCGGCAGGGCATTCCACTCCAGTGTGGATGGATCGACGATTTGATGAAGATCACTGGAGACAAGGACAGCATAAGGCATCAGCTGGCCATCGAGCCTACACAACTCAACGCCAGGCCCAAACGCCTTGGTAGCGAAGAGACCCAAGCCATGGATGGGGGAGGGTTTGATTTCAGTGCAACTGATATTGTCGATGATCATGGGGCCTCCAATTAAAAAGGTAGCATTTGAGCAATATACGCAACCGAAAAGATTAAGCAAATCCCGACGTGTCAGTCGAACGAGAGCCCCAATCGCGCACGCACCTGATCTCCAGTTAGCCCGCGAGACGGATTGGCCTTGAGAGCGTCATAGGCCGGCAGCACATGGGCCTGAATCCAGCCTTCAGTTGCCTGTTCAGTCGCCATGAGCGCGTGTAATCCGGCTTGGATGACATCAGTTTCACTGGCGTACTCACCTGAAGCCACGCGCTGCTTGATTTCATGAGCCAGATCGACAGGAAGCGCTAGGGTTATCTGCTGGGTTGTAGGCATAGCGCCGTCCATTCGTCACGAAGAGAGCCCGATCCTATCACGCACAAGACCAGCTCCCGGATCAGCTCCCGGATCACAGCTGCATACAGCTCCCCGTTCGTTTCAAACGAGCCCTGTTTCATGACTTCAGCCTGGTTCCAGCTCAATCACCTGGCAGCCGGCAGACATCAACGCGCATTCGAGCAGAACGAAAGGAAGCTCAAAGGAAATAGACCAGGAGAGCCGCCGGGATAGAGCCACCAGGAGACACGTTGTTTCACCCACCGTACTGAACGCATGGACACGTCGTTTCACCCACCAAGTAGGGCCCCTCGATCAAATCAAATTCCTGTGCACAGCATAACTTCGACGAAGCCGGAGCTTATCTGACACATGGTTTCACCCACCAAGTAGCACCCGGAAGACATCGAGCGATCGTCTCGTTCGTGTCGAACCAATGAGCCCCAAGACCGATTTCTTTGAGAGGCAAACCGAGGCGGCCAAGGGCAGCCAAGGATCACCGAATCCATTTCCCTCAAACGACCCAGTCACGACCCAGTCAAGACCCGGTTACAGCTCAGCATCAGCATCCATTGCACACGAATGGCAAAGACACCCAGAACTCAACGATGCCACAGGGATCTGACCGGGAAACTGACCTGGAAGCTATGACAGCGCCCGCAACCTGCAAGAAGATACTGTCTGGATAGACACGTTGTTTCACCCACCAACCTCCCGTTCGCCTCAAACCAGCCTCAATGGGATCCCGACATCGAGCGCCAGGCCAGATCCCGGATCACGCCCCGGATCAAACCCGCATACAGCTCCCATTCGTTCCGAACGACGCACGCGCTGGGTACTTCAGCCTGGATTTCCCCCTGGAGCTTTCCCTGGAGCTGTACCTGGTAGCGCCCACCCGGTAGCAACACGTCATTCGCTCCGAACGAAACACCGCTCAGTAAATTCAACCCGGAGCAGATCCCGGAGCAGATCCCGGATCAGACATCTCCAGCCGCCTCGATCGACATCCATTCGTCTGGAATAAAACACCGACCCGATTCTCATGCTGTGTCACCGTGTCTCACCGCGTGTCACGATTTTCCGTTGATCGACAGGGCGCCATGTGCCCATTGAACCGGCTTTCTTCTTGAGTAGCCTAAACCCACCTGAATGACGGACGCACACCATGAAGACAACGCGTTACACCCTAAGAGATCGCATCAGCCTGAGTCGTCACACACAGGAAGACCGAACCTATTTCAACCTGGCAGCCCTCTCCAGCCTGGCTGTGCTGGCGGTTTGGTTCGTATCGAATGGAATACCCGTCTGGATAAAAATAGCGATGGGGATCGGCGCCGGACTGCAGTGGGTATTATTTGCCTGGAGAGACCCAAGACAGTCGCGTCAGATCAACAACGCGCTGTCTCAGGCAAAACACAATGAAACCGTTCAGCAGAAACGAGAAGAGCGACTTAGGCGGAGAGGGCGGTAGATCCGTTGTCATACACATACGGATTGCCAAACTGCCGGTATCGGCTCACCGCGCTTTTCTCATGCCAGCCATGCGTGACGAAAACGACATTGGCTTCAGGAATAAGCATCAAGCACTCCTGAATGGCGTCGGACTCACACCAATGGCGAAAGAACAGCGCCATAGGCGGCTCGCTTTCACGCATGCCATCGAGGTAATACAGCACGGTGAATTGCATAGGTGTCCGCTGGATACTGCGAATAATGCGGTTGTGCGTCTTGAAAGCTCTGTTTGCGATAAGCCATGACGCAACATTGCGTATCTCTTCCAGAGAGACCTCTGTCAGCCCATCGCAGGGCATCAACTGGCTTCCCATCCCCGCATGATCAAGCGCCCCTTTTAGCGTGACCTGGCTGCGTTGGTCCTCATTACGCAGAGGCGCAGTGAAGAGATCGCCATCACGGTCTAAGAAGTATGTTTCATCTTCCCCGATCAAAAAACTGATCATGCTTTCCTTTTCCACATAGACGCTCGTAGAACAATTCATCGCACCACCTCACTTCGTTGTGTATTCACGGACATCCTCCTCCCAGAAAAATAACAAGTCCAGCGAAATGACAACTAAATAACGAGTCGATTCATTCGGTCGATAGGAGAATAAGAAAAACACAGGATAACAAAGCGAAATCGCTCAGGCGCCGGCTGCCGTATGTGCCTTTTGGCATTCCTTGCAGTAGATCTGGCCGCCAAAGAGAGCTTTGTTGAAGCGACAGAACTTCACCACCGGGTAGGGAACACTCGTTCGACACGAATGGCATACCGATTTGGATCCAGACACACCAGGAGCTGGAGAAAGCTCTGCCGGGCCGCCAGCCGCCGGGGCTGAGCCGGGCACATCGGTACCAGGAGCATTGGCGCCAGGGACATCTGCATCAGGAACAGGTTTCTTCGTTCGAGTCGAACGCAACTTCCCTTCATCCGCCTGTCGAGGGGACGGATCTTTCGAGAGACCGAACTTCGCATGCCAATCAAAGGAAATGGGTTTGTGCTGGCGGGCAATACGGTCGGCAAAGTCTGCCAGCCCTTCAGTCCCGATGAGACGGGCCGCAAGTTTGAAATCAATGGCTGGATCAGAATGCTCACCCACAAACGCAGAGAACTGGTCTGCCTTCACGATGTCACCGAACTGATCGGTACCACCCTTGGGTCGGGAGATTCGGGCTTGCTTAGACACCAGCACAAGACTGCGGATCTCGGTCTTCATGGAAAAGCCCAGTCGCCGTGGCAGCACGATGGCGTTATCGGCAAAGGCGCTACTCAGGACAGCACAGTGCTTCTTGTTCTGTTCGAATGGAGAGGGCATCCCGTGGGGTTTACCGCCAAAGAACGCGGAACACTCACCATGCTCGTTGATGGCGATCCCTTCAGAGAAACGCTTGCTCTCGCAGACCCAGATGTTGAGGAACCGATCCATCAGGATGTGATCAATCTGGGCTACACGGCCGGCATGCTCCAGGCGCAGATCATGAATGACCGCGTAATTCTTAGAACTACCGAAATGAAAGTCGATCTCGTAGGCAGCCTCTTGCTCCCCCTTAATCCCGGAGAGCATGAAGCGGATCTCTTGTTCGATTCGTTTACGGGTCTCTGCCGAGGCATCAGGATGGTCAAGGAGCAACCGTAGGGTCTCGATATCACCGGATCTGTCATCAGCCGCCTTAACGATCATGCTACTCATCCTACTCAGAAAGGTAGCAATATCATCACCGCCAAATCACAAATGCAAGCGAAGGAGTCTCAACGCACCAAGGCGGCTTCTGCGTCACGCGCTTCAGACATGTTTTTGAATGTCAGCACCACCGTGACCACTAAGACAAACGTGATAGCCAGAACACCCAGCATTTCCTTCAAGCTCATTCTGCTTTCATGTGCGTTTTTCATAAATTTTGATCCATTTTCATGAGTGTATTGATCCTGCTGAATTCATCTTCCGTTGATAGCTCAAGCCCCCTGTGAATGAGTGGTGTATTCCGCAACGGTAGGGTTAATACCCAAGGTCTTTCTCGCCATATCGTAAATATCGTATAGCGACAGCGAGACATGGGACCCGTCCGCTTTCATCGCCAACGCATGGCCTGAGACATAGCAAAGCTTCTCAGCACCCGAGGCCACGGCCACCAAGCACTCGCCCTCAGCAAGGACATGGCAAACGGTATCCCACCACAGATGTTCATCCTCCCCATTCTCATCCTCATGGCCGAAGTTGAAATCACCAGATTCACTTTCCCCACTCACCATAAAGCACAGCGGTACGCTGGCATGAGTGTGCAAGACATTGCCCGTCTTCTCGCACCATGCTTTCAGCTCATCACCAGCCGCCTCATCCACGACCCGAAAAAAGTTAGTACGCGCCGCACCCGAGTAATTAGCCATGATGGCCTCCTAGATCCTTGGTTTCTTCTTCATACGAATCGAATGGCGCACCCAGCGCCTCCAGCAGCTCGTCATCTGACAGATCATTGATCCGTTTCAGCAAAGCGGCACGCAGCACGGGTGCTTTCAAGTCATCGCCCTCGGGGTGAGTGCTGCCCCGCACTGAGAAAGCGATGTCATACGCATGGTTGTAGGTTGTTTTCATGATCGCGCTCAGGCTTCCAACTCGAATTCTGCAAACTCGGTCACACATGTATCGCCATTATCATCTGTGTGTGTCACCTGAATCGCCTTCCCGCAAAGGGAGGCAATCAGGCTGTAATCGCCACACCCGTACTCCCAGCCGGTCTCCGCCTGAACTTCTTCTGCTCGCGAGCCAGACTCAAACGAAATATCGAATTGGTCGCCGCGCCACACCACTTCCGTGATGCCCTCAATAATCATCTGGTCTATCGCTGGGCCTGATAATCCGTGGCCGTTGTTTAGGTACATTCTCATGATTTCACCTTCTTGCTCATGGCTTTCACATCAGCACACAGAACGTCCTCGTCATGGCTACGCAGCCACGCGATCAACTTCACTATGTTTTCTGGGGTCTCCTCGGTCAGATCACTGACATCACAGAGAGCGTTCTCGTTTTCCAACAGGAGCAGTGCTTCTTCAATCGAGGTTGGTTCTGCACCATCAGGTAGTTCGCGCTCAATCTCGCCCCACATCAGGTGAGACGAGTCATCGAGCAGATACAGGCCGTTGCTAGTCCGAAGGAAATGGACGTAGATGCACGAAATCCCCTTTACATGCCGACATAAGGCCTCTTCGCCAAGGCTCGTGAGCCAAGACATCAGTTGCTTAATCTCTGCCTGTGACATATCCCAAGTCGTCGTGACATCAGAGAGGTAATCTTTGCCGTAGGTCATGCCGAGTGCTTCATCAACAGAAGAGGGCGTAGTACCGCGACACTCTGGTCGGATGTCACAAAACAGCAGCTCGTGCTTTTCATGCACGAAGAACATGCCCGATTTGGCTTGAAGGAAGTGGGTGAGTCCGTGAGTCATTTATCTATCTCCTGTGTGTGTAGGAGCATCGTTAAATGAGGGGTAGTAACTCGTCCAGCGGTTTCCAAGAAATTTCCGCAGTCGAGGCGTAGCGATCCATCAACCCCAGAAAGCAAAAACCCGCCGAGAGTGACCAAGGCGGGTTCAGGGCTGTCTTTCCAGCAGTCAGCACACAATCGGGAGCGATTGTCAGGTTCAGCCACCCGGTACAACCAGAGGGCTAGAGAGAGTGGGGGAGGGCAGTAGCGCCTCAACCGATGAGCAAAGATTAAGTCGAGGCTTCTACAAAAAACAAGCGGCTTTTCAAAAAAGAATTCAGGGATTCCCAGATCTCCCTCACGCGATCATTCATTCGTTGCGAAGGGGCTATCCATGCAAATGATCAGTCACAGCTCCCCGTTCCGAACGAACGATTCACGCACCGCCTTCAGGCTCACCAGGTCTTACTCCCCAGAGCGAATACCAGCCACCATCACCCATTCGTCACAAATAAGAATCGCACGCTCAGCTTCTCCAGCAGATCAACCCAGTACGATCGACACCTGAACATCAGCACGGACATCAGCGCCTGATCTACCTGAACCCAGCTCTCGTTCGAACGCAACCAACCCTTCCTGATCCTTCAGCCCGGACACTCAGCCTGAACCCTCAGCCTGGCATCGTCTTACACCCGGTCCGCATGACATCCATTCACATCGCATGCACACCCAAACCAGACCCAGCCTCATTCGTCCCTAACCAATCCTCAAAAACCCCTCAACACGCACGCCCAGCTCCACCCGGCGGCCGACTCCCGCATACAGCTCCCCATTCGCTCCGAACGAAACACCATCGGTGACTTCAGCCTGGAGCAGATCCCGAATCAAGCCTGGATCCATCTCACACCACCCTCATATCAGCTCCCGTTCGCATCAAACGGCTGGCGGACCTCATGTCAATCGAATGGCAGCACCTCAATCACCCTAATACCCGCCCGCAGACATCCTCCTGGCGCATCAGCTCCCATTCACTCCTAACGAAGCCCGCATCGGTGACTTCAGCCCGGAGCAGATCCCGGATCAGATCCCGGATCAGACATCTCCAGTCCTTCATCCGCCTCATTCGACCCTAACCAGCGTCCGACGTGGCGCCTACCAGGTAAAGCACTCACATTCACTCCGAACCAATGCCCGTTCAGGCAAGTTCGAGGGTGAGTAGGGCACACAGAAACCCCTTTGCTTCGAACAGCTCCTTGAGAACATCCCATTCGCTTGCAACGACCCATCAGATCTCCTCAGTTCAGAACGAACGTATCTCGGCGTGATTTCCCTCTCCCAACCCATTCTTTTGAAAAGCCAAAAAGAAACGACCCACCCGTGGAAGGATGAGTCGTTAGGGATGTGATATTTACGCGGCGAGAAGTTCATTCTCAACGCCAATCACTTGATGGTACAGATCGCGATGATCCGTAAAACTGAGTTCACTTTTGGCAATTGCAATCGCCAAGGAAGCTTGCTCGACTTTGACATAACGACCGTTTTCGAGGTCTTTAACAACTTCACGCACGTAACCAGTGCATGATTCGATGTGCGGCAATGCCGACTTAAGAACTTCATAGAGCTTCATGATATTCACCTTTATTGATAATCCGTGATTCCGTGTTGTGCCTTTGCTTCCTCCGTTAACAACTCGGGATGCTCGTCCAACATGTCCTTCACAGAATTTGAAATGAGCTTGAACTGGCCATGGAGGCGCAGCAGTAGCTCGATCAGTAGATCGTTAATCATTGGGCACCTCCGTTAGCGATAAGCTCACCAGTGGCCGTTTGAAACGAGTTAACGCGATGGTCTTTGCAGGAGAACCGGAAGACTCCAACCTCTGTCTTCAGATGCCTTGCTTGAGCACGGACTTTTTCAAATCCAAGCTCTTCGAGATCAACCGCTTTCCCTTCAAGTGCCGCACGCGCTAAGGCGATAAAGCACTTGCTGTCTGTTGCCACGTAGATCTCTCTAACGAGGCGTTTTCCGGGTGAGTGATCCATAAACCACCCCCGCTAAAAGAACTGCATCACAAGCGCGACTACCGAGAGGTAACCTGCCAGATGAGCAATCTCTGATTTATTGAACGGGATGAAAGACGATAAGTTCATCATTTTGAATCTCCATTAGTGTGCAATGGAGGTACGACAACAGCCGGCAATGAAGATCATTCAACCGTTAGCATTTCAATAAGCAAAGAACAGCGATCGTCAATCAGCGCTGCAGTCACTTAATCCAAAGACGATAGTGAGCCCATCGCAAGCGTGCGATAGTGCGGGCATAGCGCAGGTATAAACCGGCAAGCGATAGCGCAGCCGCTATTGATTAAATCTCTCTCATGAAAAAACGAATACACCGATGGCCTATCCGAGGCTGTAGGCTGAAGGCGAATAGCCGTAAGCCGAAAGCCGAGCCACTGGTTTCGTGGTAATGTGATAACCACTTAATGTCTGAAGCCCATCCAAATGAAAAGTTCTTTAGTTGATTGGATAGCACTGCTGAATCAAGTAAAAACAAACCACCAATCCAAAACAGATGTACAACTGTCTAATCTAATTGGGATCAGTCCATCTATGCTTGCCCATGTCAGGGTGGGTCTTCGTGAACCACCTTTAAGGCGTAGACTCACGTTATTCCATTTGCTTAACAAAGAAATGAATCTAGAGAATTTATTGTTTTGTTTGACTGATGCTGAGCGAGAAACATTCCTTGAATTACAGCAAGAGCAACAATCAAAGCTTCCACTTTGACTCTAGCATTCGGTACGAATCAGCCTGAATGTCGGTAATCACGCTTTCTGCTTCACAAATCTTAGTGTCGGCATGCGATAAGCTGTCGAGAATCCTGTTGATGTTAGTCAGATGCTCAATCAGGTTTTTTCTCGTCAGAAACAAAATATTCAGTTCAGTCATGATTCGAATGACGTATTTGTAGCTGCCGTCAAACGGAGGGGCAGATTTAGCCTTTCTCGTTAGCATGTTGTTGCCGATGTTTTTACACAGCCATTTACCGCCGTTGGTTCTATACCATTCAACCAATCTGGGATAACCCGCAATACCATCCCGTGTGGGCTTGTCCCTTCTGATGCCCAGCTTACCTGTCCGTGGTGGCTGACAGGCGTTGAGGGCGTCGTTGCACGCATCGATCTGTGAGTCCAGTCGGTCCAGCAAGTCAAACATAGAGTGGAACTTCTCAGCGATCTCCGAAGGCATTCCTGGGCGACTCAAAAACCGCGCACGAGCCGGGGCTACTTTTAGCTCCTCTTCGGGGGTCAAATCATCTTCCAGATCGGGGGTCATGTCGTCCCTATAAATACGAGGGTGATTTTGGGGGGGGTGGCCGTACTTATAAGGGGGTAAATGAGGTCTGGCAAGACATTTCTTTGGCGCCCATTGGGTGTTCTTTTGGTTCTCATTAGAAGCCAAACCAACACCAAACTAACACCAGTTTGGCACCAAAGCGGCCTATCTAACACTCTCTTAACCTCTCACCAGAACTAACCGACTTGGCCCGACCAGGGGCAGAACAGGCCTCACAAGCACCCAAAGCCCTGCTCTACGCCTCGTTAGACTGGCCTCGATGGTCGCTGCGAGCCGGCCAAGATGGGTTCACAATATGTAATTAAACAGTTGTCATTAACACGCCTCGACGGTATAAAAGCTAATCAAATAACGAGCTTGAATCATGACTGCAATCGGAATGGACATTGGCCACAGCGCCGTAAAACTCTCTTTTCAATCACCTAACAATCCAGAAGGCGAGATAACCCATATTTCATTTCCCGCCACGGCTATACCGTCTTTTATGATTCAAGACGACGCCGAACGAAAACTCTCGTTGCTGGATCATGTTTTGGTGCCAAATACCAATCAGCACAGCGAGGGCAGCTTCTTTACCGGCGATACAGCAATCACGCATGGATCTCAATCCGTCACCGGCCTCCATTTCGATTGGATTAAAACGGCAGAACATTCAGCCTTAATCATGGCCGCTAAGAAGAAGCTCGATCAGTATGGCGTCAGGCAGGAAAATAGAACGGTCGTTTTGGGACTCCCTGTTTCCAGTTTCGGATCGCAAAAGGAAATTCTCCGTCAAATCGCCCAGGTCTTAATGCCGGCCTCCACAATTAAGGTTGTCATTCAGCCGATTGCAGCCCTGCACACCGAGCTCCTTGATGCCTCGGGCAGAAACATCCCTGGCCGCTCTTTTATTGAAGAGTCGTGGGCAGTCGTCGACATCGGCCATTTCACTACCGATGTAGTCGCAATCGAAAACGGTCGCTATCAACCGCGTAAATCAGATTCTTGCCGTGGCGTATTCAAGGCTTGTGAGGCGCTAACCCAAATCCTCTCTTTATCTGGCATCCCTGATGTGACGATGGTTGAGGCTGAAAAATGCTTACACACCAATACGATTAAGAATTGGGGCGTAGTTACCGACATTAAGAATCAATGCGCTGAAGCCAAACAAACCATCATCAATGAAATATCGGATATGTCTACGCGACTTCTATCTGATGGCGCCCGTCAACGCACAGGCACTTTATTGACAGGTGGTGGCGCACCCATTCTCTTTGACCACATAAAGGCAATTTGGCCAAATACGAAGACATCCCCATTGGGCCGCTATGCGGTATCAGAAGGGATGAGACGCATGGCCTGTCACGTCATCAACGGGACTGCCTAATGAAAAGGGGAGTGAAGGAGCGCCTTTCTCTGACCCTCGACGCGGCTGCTCATGGCGAGATCCTTCGCGCCATCGAGCCGTACTCGAGTCGTCAGAAGACTCTCATCTTGATTGAGCTCATTCGACTTGGCCTCGAAGCATCATCAAAAGGCCATCGGCCCGGCATGCTCCCCTTCAGTGGTGCCATACCTTCTATTCTGCCCGATCAGCCCGAAGACAGATTCGTAGCGCCTCCTGTCCAGCCGCAGCAGAAGATCAAAAAGCCACCTCAGCCACGGCCCGAAGTTAGCCGGGAGGTCGCACCGACTTCAGTGGAGATTACTCAGCCCATGCCTCAGCCAGAACCTAAACGAGAGCCTACTGCCCCCATCAAAGCAGACCCACAACCAATGACAGAAGACTTTAATGCCGTGAAAAGCTTTCTCGACATGTAATTCCCTTTTATGCAAATCCCTAAATTAAATGCTAACCTTTCAAGTAGTAACGGAGATAACACCCATGCGTATCCTGAATAAACTAACTCTGGCAATTGCTGTAGCTGCACTCAGCGCACATTCCTACGCGCTAAGCCCTGAAAGGCAAGCGGCTAACCCCGCTGCTTTTGCCTCTTATGAACTCAAAACCAAACTGAAAGAAGCCTACCCTGATACGGATATTGTCTCCGTACAGCCATCCCCGATGAAAGGCATCTTCGAAGTTGTCATGGGCAAGAACATTGCCTACACCGACGAAGCCGGTGAGAAGTTTATGGTTGGCCGCATATTCGACATGAAGAGCCAAACCGACCTCACCGAACCTCGCTTAGCCGAGTTGAATAAGGCTGACTTAACCCTTCTCGACAAGTCCCGCGCCATCAAAACGGTCCGAGGCAACGGCAAAAACGTCCTGTATGTCTTCAGCGATCCTGACTGCCCATACTGCAAACGCCTTGAGCAGACACTCCGCGATGTCGATAACGTCACGATCTACACGTTCCTGTTTCCCATCGACACTCTTCACCCAGAAGCTCGCGCCATCTCCGAGTCTATCTGGTGTGCCAAGGACAAGCGCAAGGCATGGGATGACTACATGCTCCGCGAGATCAAGCCTGCAGCCGCTAAGTGCGCCAACCCAGTCGACATGAACGTACAGATTGCCAAGAAACTCGGCATCAACGGCACGCCTACGCTGATCAATGCGAAAGGTGTCCTCAAGGCCGGCGCACTTCCGATCACTCAGATCATCGACTTTGTGAAGTGACCCATGAATAGGGCATCAGCTTACGTTGCGATCCTCTCCTTAATCACCGGCATGACTCATGCCGGTGACCTCGGTCAGATAGGCAGATCTTGGCCTGTGATTGAGCCCGATTTCGAAGAGGTCATCAAAAATAAGCTGACCCAAATGGAAAAGAACGGCTCGCTTCTCAAGCACCAGCAGGAAATTGAAAAGCGAGCCCGTGCATCCCTTGAAAGGCCAGCGCCGGTTAAGGGCCTCACGACCGTCGATAAAGATGCAGTGCGCTACTTCGACCCCAGTATTGTCACGACGCGTGATATGGCCGACCACAAGGGAGCCATCTTCTCGCTAAAGGGGACAAAGCTTAATCCGCTGACATACATGTCCCTGTCAAAGCCCATCTTTCTCTTCGATGGTGAAGATCCAAAACAGGTCCAATTGGCCCGTACTCAATTGACCCTAGATGCCAAAACCGTCCTCATCATGACCAATGGCAACTACATCGAGGTCACGAAGGCGGTAAAGAATAAAGTCTTCTTTGACCAGCAATCGCAGTTCGTTAACCGATTCGGATTAACCAAAGTGCCCGTTCGCATCACGCAGGCCGGCATGACCCTCAAGATCCATGAGCTCAAGCCGTAACGCTGATTAGAGGACAACATGATTGCATTCAAACGAACTGCTCACCTCGCCATTTTCGCTATCTCGCTCGCCGTATCGGTTGTAGCTGAAGCAACTTGCCGACCTAAATTCCTCAATCCAGTTACCGACGTCTGCTGGTCTTGCATGTTTCCGATCACGATTTTCAATCAGGACTTGGGCCCAGGCACACAAACGCAGTCTGATTACCGACAAGACCCTGTCTGCGTCTGCCCAACACGTGTGGGCATCCCTGTCGGTTTCTACGAACCGATTCGCAGCATGGATGTTGTTAAGGAGCCGTACTGCTTCCTAAACCTTGGCTTCCAAATCGATTCAAGCGTTCTCCCTTATGATGTTGATGGCACCGTCCAAAACCGAGATAGGGCGTCGGGCAACCACTCAGGTAAGCGCAGCTTCTATCACGTCCACTACTACACCAACCCCATGTTGTACTGGCTGGAATTGCTTCTTGAAGATGTGTGCATCGAGCGTGGTGGATTCGACCTTGCCTATCTCACCGAGGCCGACCCTACCTGGTCAGACCCTCAACTGGCCGGCATCCTTAATCCAGACGCCTTCCTATATGGCAACGTCATTGCGGTTGCTGCATGCACCGCCGACTGTATTGCCGCGACGACATTGGGCCTCCCCATTGACGCTATGCACTGGTGCTCCGGTTGTCAGGGCACGGTCTATCCTTTGACGGGCGTTATGGCCGAACACTCCTCGGGTGTTGCAACTTCGAGTGTCCTCGCTCAGCGATTGGCGACCAAAATGCACCGAATGGGCCTTCTTTTTGGCACCACAGGTGAAGAAGCTCTCTGCGGCTATTACCCTCAATTCATGATCCGTAAGTCAGCTTACAAGTTCCAGCTGACTCACCCATTCCCGCAAGACAAGCGCTTAACAGGGAAGTGCTGCCAGCCTTTCGGCTTTTCTACCGCCCTTTACGAAGCAGGTAAAAACCTCCCCGTCGTGGGTGAAGACTTTGGCTACTTATTCTTCCGTAAGCGTGACTGCTGTAACGGTGTCATCACGGCTCCACCAGGCGCAGCTCCATGAGGTCAAACACAATGCAAGTACGTTACCCAAGCCTCATTACGCTCACTACTGCGCTCTCTATTTTGATAGCGCCCGTAGCTCTCTACGCCATTGATCAGCAGCTCGTAGCTGAACGAGCCAAGATGCCATCGGATGAAAGCATAAAGCTCAAAGCAGAAGAGCTCCGACCGGAGATCGAGGCCGCTCTTAAAGCTAAGCCCATCGCGCCTACGGTGCTGCCAGAAACCGGCTATGCGCGACAGACCATAGACGTTACACCTCAAGATTCGGTTAAGGAAAAGCGTGCTGTCCGCGACGTGATGGCCGCCATTCAGCAACTGCAGAAAAAGACCAACGATCCCGAAGAGCAGGCCAAGGGTGACACCGAAGAGCTTCTGGTTTTCTTGTCGTTTTCCATGCCTGACCAAATGATCAAGCAGTACATCGAGCAAGCAGCAAGACACAAGGCGAGGGTGGTATTCCGTGGCTCCGTGACAGGGGATCTTAAAATCTCCGAAAACCAAAAGCGCATACATGCCATGAACCCAAGGCGCATGGCTTCTGTCGAAATCAACCCAACACTTTTTACGCGGTACGCCGTGACAAAGGTGCCGACCTTTGCAGTCGGCAAATACTCCGTAACCCCAGGCTACGACGCGAACGGCTGCTTACCGCCGATAAACTTCGCTACCATCACGGGTGATATTTCGATACCTTACGCTTTAAAGGAAATTCAAAACAAAGGCCCAGATCAAATTAAGCCATTAGCAACCAGATACCTTAATGAGGTCCTCTGATGTTTAAGCCACGCCTTGTAATGCTAACTTTTGCATTAGCCTCACTGCCTGCAGCGATACTTTCTGCAAATCAAGCATTCGATCAAGGCAAAAGCTTTGGAAATACCCAGAAGCAATCTCAGAAGTCCACCATCACTAAGGAAAAGGCTCAGGAGTTCGTTCCCTATTACAACGAAAATCCCAGCCAGACTTCTACCTACGGATCAAAGCCGCCAAGGGCTCAAGGTGATCAGCGTATTGATGAGTGCCGCAGCAAGAACATGGCGGAAATGTCCCCTACGGATCAAGAAGAATGCCGCGCCATTAACTACCTAGTAGACCAGCACGACCGTCAGCTTCCATACACCTTCGACGAAAACGCAGACCCGATGTTCACCAACTTCGCCCGGGCTAAGCGTTCGGCTGGAGCCTACGATCAAGAAACCTGTAAGTACGAAACTAAGGTCGTCACCGAGGCTAATAGCACCGAAGAAATCTGTTCGGAGCCTGTTGGCACAACGACTAACGAATGCGAAGAAGAGTTAACCTTCCTGCCGGCCGAAGAAAGCCAAAAAACAGCCGTTTCTGGGATGTATTTCTCCCTTAACCACGGCTTTATGAACACGAGCTTTTATTCCAATACTACGGATGCTGACTCGCGTAACACCTCTCAGCCCATCGATGTTTTGCTTTCCTACCAGATGGGTGCTTCCGAAGCAGATGTCGTTAAGTACGCCGTTAGAGCCAAGTCATCACGGGGAGGGATTTTCTTCGCAAGCCCATTCCCTACGCGCTATACGGCATTTACTGGCGCCGCTCGAGATCCGGCCTACAAGATCTACGACTTCCCCTCGACAACCCGTGCTGTCACAAAAGTAGCCATTGTTGGGGCATCACAAATTCCATTTCACGAAGGTTGGCAGTTAATCTTCTGGAACAACGGTAAAGACCCATATTTTGGGAACCGATATGTCGATGGCTTCACCCTTAAAGCGCCCAATCAAGCTTGTGATGCGGATAAATGCTTCAAGCGAGAAGACAAGCCATCGAGTGAGCCAGTAACAACGGAGTCAGGCTACATCGTGGGTTACGGTGAATTTAACCCTGACCTAATGTATCAAAGCACCCCCTTGCCACCTGACGAGCAGCTGAACTTTACGGGCACCAAAGGCCTGCGAATTACCGGATCTCGTTATGGCCAACCCATGGAGTCACGAGAAACCTATCTTCGCGTTCCATTCTATGCGGGCATAAAGTCAGCCAATGCGATTGTCGACACACGAACAAAAGAGGTGCTTGCCTACCTAGAAGGGAGCATTGACGGCACAGGCGTCATTACTGCGACCGTCTACGACTCTGCTTCTGGTGACGTTCTCTGCACCCAAAATCTCGGGCGTATCAATCAGCCGGGCGATGTTCGCGACGAGAAAAATGAATTCGTTGTGGTTTCCGATCTACTAACAAACAACTGGTTCGAAGAGACCTGCAAAGACCAACGATCTGAACAAATTCGCCAAGTCATGCGCAGCGCCGGTAATCAAATCGCCTACATACCTGCAACTAATAACAGTCGCATCTATGTGTATGCCCGTATCAATGGCCACTTAACCAGTTTTGATGGCACCTATCAATCCTGCCCAACTTATATCCCCAGCGGCTCTCCCTTGCGATCTTCAAACCTCCAAGGTGAAACCCCAGAGGAAACCCTCAAGTTGCGTGAAGACGCGTTGACGGCCAACTGTACTGGTGGTCGAACTAATCCAGACCAAATACCCAGCACTAGATTAAACAACAGAGAGGACTACGCATTCCTATTTGCCCAAGTCGTGCCGGGTGGCGTGACCGAGCAATACAGAGGCAACTGCGAAGCATTCAAGAGGCAAACAAAATGAAACCAGCAGCCCTCTCACTTGTCATCCTCCTGCTATTCCCTCAAATCACATACGCATTTTGTGAGGAGACAGGACGCCAATGTATTGACTCCGGTGGCACACGTAGCGTCAACGGAAAAACCGTTACGCGTGACTGCTTTAAGTACAAGGTGGAATACAGCTGCGACAATGGCTCTGGCACCGACACATCCCAATGCGATGCACTCAGAGAGAAGGGTTGTTCAGAAAAAGAAGTCGTTTGCTCCGACACCGATGAATCCACCGGACGCTGCACCGTTTACTCCCGAACTTTCCAATGCCCTACAGGGAACCAAGAGCAGACAAACGATTGCTCGGTTGCCCTTTTTTGCCAAGATGGCCAGTGTTTTGACACCAGCTATGACGCCAATCAAGACATGGGGCTGGCGGTTGCGTACATGGAAGCTGCCCGAGAAGTCGCTGCCTATATGGATGCAGACGGCAAAATTTTCAAAGGCGATGCTCACTTTTGCCGAGAAGGCTATGGCGGGATCCGAAAGTGCTGCAATAAACGCCCAGCAGCAGAGGCATTTGACCTTAGTAACCAAGTTATCTCACAGACAGCTATGTCTCCTCTTATCGGCGCCGCAACTTACGGTTTTCAATATGCCACAGCCCTTGCAACGCCTCACGTCTACGACGCTATAGTTGGCTCTTTCGGACCCGGTTTTGCTAGTTTCTTAGGAATAAACTCCCCCGCCATTGCCGATGCAGCGCAAGGGAGTTACGACTACTCAACTGGAGCCCAATCCTTTACCCCGTCAATATCTTATGCGGGATTTGGCGTAGGCTACGGTGGAGTTCCAGCCTCCGCCATAGGGACAAACACAGCGATAGGCGCTCCCGTAGGCAACTTCCATTTTTTCTTCAACCCTGCTGCCTTTGCTATCTTTGCCGTTTTCGCACTTTATCAGTCTCTTTCATCCTGTAAACAAAGCGAACACATGCTCGCTCTTTACAGAGGTTCTGAGTCCTGCGCTGCTGTCCCTCAAGCCAATACCTGCAAAAAGCGAGTCTTTGGTCGCTGTATGGAAACGCTTAACGCCTTCTGCTGCTACAACTCACCCATTGGCCGAATCCTAAATGTCGCGGTCAAGCAACAATTCAAGTACCCAAAAACGAAAGGCAAGGGCAAGCCCAACTGTGACCCAATTTCGCTAACAGACTTGCAACGCCTTAACTTCACGATCATCGATTTCTCTGACTTTATCCAGTCGATCGCGCCAGGCGGCCGTGGCGCCGCCTACTGGGACCAACAATATCGCAAGGCCGACCAGAGACGCCAAGAGTCAAAGGTTTACTGCGCAAACCAGCCAACACCCGCTGAACGTCAAGCCTGCGAGGACAATGTCATGTATCGCGAAGACGGTCGCGATAGAAACTTCTCAGACAACGATGGCACCAATGTTTCCCCTGACAAGGGTAGCGAGTTCTGGGAAGAGAGAGCCAGAGACAGGGTAGACATGGCTAAGGAACAAAACCGAGCTGAAGTCGAGCGTCCACCCGAAGGGGAGCCCGACTATGGCAACAAACCTTACTACCAATCAGAAGATAACAAGGGGTCTGAATAATGACTAAGGCCAATCTACTGATAGCCATTCTCTTTTTGTCGATATCGACTCACGCTGCCGAGAGAAAGACTGACGACATCATCCCAACCCTGATACCACTCATTTCAGGGGATAAAGAGATCATCAAGCCTGTTCGACTCATTGGCGACTCGGCGACGAACATCACGAACTTCTCTCAGTCCCTCGGCCCTGTTTATTACACAGCGAAATTCGTTACTAAGCTGGCGGATGGCTGCGCACTTCTGGCGGTAAAAATGGACGTACACAACACCCTCACAACCACGGGTAAGCGTGTCACCTATACGCAGATGCTCCCTATGCCGTTATGCCGAGACGGCAAGCCACCTCGTTTCAAGCTCAATCCTCAGCAACTCGCAATGGCATCCGAGCTGGCTCGTTCTTTTCAAAACACCATTAACACTAGCCCGGTACGCTAAGGGAGACCCTCATGGAATTCACGATTATCACTCTCGGCGACCTAGAAACCTTTAGAGCAACGCTAACCGCCATTGCGATGCTGTTTAACCCCAGCAACACCACTGACTTTGTTGGCACATCCGATGTGGGACTTGGCGGCTTTGCTGCGATCGGGTTGCTCATTGCACTGACTGTTGCGCTTTTCAAAGGTGTAACAACGCTTAAATTTGAACTGGGCGAGCTCATCATTGTTGTAATCCTCTACTCAGCACTGTTTGTCCCTAAGTTCGATGTCGTCTTAGAGGATTACTACACGGGTCAAGCTGCAGCGGTAGATGATGTCCCGCTTGGCATTGCCCTGCCTGGCGCATTCATTTCTGGCTTTACTACCCAAATCAGCGAAACGCTTTCGACCGCATTCAAAACCGCGAGCAGTCCAGCGTTTGCTATGCAAGAGAACGGGTTTGTTTATCCGCTCAAGCTCCTTAACGGACTCCGTAACGGATCTCAGACGTTCGCTAAGAAGCAGCCGAAAATCTCCGCCAGCGTCATCAATGTCTACAAAGACTGCGCATTTGGACGTGCGGGCTTTGACTCAGGAGAATTGGCCAGATCCAACAACCCATGGGAGTTTCTGAAGCGCTATATCCAAAACTCTAGCGTGACCGGAATCACCGAGATCTACACGAGAGCTGCACCCTCCGGCACAATCGTGACCTGTCAGGAAGCTGCAGACTTGGTATCCACTGACCTAGATCTTCTGTTCGAGCCAGGTGCTAATCCAAACATCGCACCTAGCACCCAGAACCCCAATGGCGTCTCTCAGTTTGAAGAGCTCGTCTGCGCCAACATGAAAAACGTCCGCACGAAAAACAGCGGATGCCCTGATTACGAAACGTATGAAACTTCCTTCCATGCGATTTCAGCGGCTTCTGGTGAAAGTGCCAAGAACTTCGCCATGACGACGATGTTGGCCAGCTCCCTAAAGAACGCAGAACTGTGCGCGTCTGGCGCTGTCGACGCCGCAAAAATGGCGAGTTGCATGCCCATGGTCACCGCACTGGAGCAGTTCAAAGAAGATGCTGTAGGCGGGGCCACGCTGTTCCAGAAAACAATGCTTAACTCGATGAGCGTCATGCTCTTCCTGTTCTACGCATTTGCGCCACTTGTTTCGGTCTTGATGATCGCGCTTGGCGCCAAGGGCCTCAAACTCTTGGGCTCATACTTTATGTTCGGGATATGGACCCAAAGCTGGCTCCCATTCGCGACGATCCTTAACTTCTACATTCAACAAAAGGTTGCCTACGACTCAGCACGATTCGGTGTGAATAGCCCTGAGCTCACAGCGGCGGGCTATCAGGCCTTCTACGAGTCTGTATCACTCAATTTAGGCATCGCTTCTGACCTGATGGCTGCAACGCCATTGATCACGCTTGCATTGCTCTCAGGCAGCGTTTTCGCTCTAACAGGCGTTGCCAATAGGCTCAGCGGCCGTGACTACTATGACGAAAAGGTTAATGCGCCTACCGCCATATCAAATGGCCCTATCGCAATGAATACACCTTCATTTACAGGTTCAGCCGGCAAGTTCACCGCAGTGCCAGGCGATGCAGCAGCGCCAACAATTGGCCTATCTGCAGCTACTCAAAGTGCTAGAAGCGCAGCGAGGCAGACGTCCATCAACAACTCCATCACTACCGAAGAATCCATCGCAAAAGCAACCATTGAAGGTTACAGCCAAGGAAGAACTCGCGAGGAGCTTATGGCATACGCTAAGGAGCGTGGTGTAGACAAAACAAGAGGCTTCAAGGCGGCTATGGAAGTTATTACTAATGCCGATGCAGCTAGAGGCTCAGAAACAGGTCAAGCAGCTGTCGCGTCTAATAGCGAAACCGATGGATCTCGAGTTTTCGCAAGTGGGACTGGTGGCGGCGGTGTGGGAACACCAACATCTAAGTCGGCAAAAAAAGAACTTACCCCTGAAGAGAAATCTAGCTGGCTTGATAAAGTTAAAACCAAACTTAATATCGACTTCCAGGCAGGAGCCTCTGCTGAGAACGTAATTCAGAAGCAGGACGCAACCTCAACAACTCAGAACAACAAAGCATCTACAGGATCAAGCACTCAAATAAACTCAAGGAGCGGCGACGACCATACAGCAACAAGAAAAGATGCCGAGACCGTAAAGCAGAATATCGCCAATGCTCAAAGCTATGCTCGAAGAGTTGATAAGCAAGATACGAGCGGAAGCTCGGCCAAGCTTACGAGCACTGCCGCCACCCAAGATGCTGCAATAAGATCCTTAACCACTACTGATGCCCTCGCATCACAAGCAATACTTGACCCAAAAGGCGTTCTTGCGCTTCTTGATAGAAGTCCAGAAGTAGACAGAAACCTTGATTTGATGCGCGCAGAAAAGGTTCAAAACCCCGCGTTTGCAGCCGCCTACAGACAACAAATTAACGGCTTACGAGCGACAGACGCTGCTTCAACACTAAACTCAAGAGGCGAGTCAGCACTTGATGACTACGCCTTTATGATGACACTGAGTAAAGAAGACCCGAGCTCTCTAGTCAAACTCCTAGAGCCTGTATATTCACTCAGCAACACGCCAATAACAGGCAATACGGAAGAAGCTGCTTCAAGAATTGAGCAAAAGGCTGGTGCAGCCTTGGGAGAAAGCGCTGATGCCGTTCCGACAGCCTCAGCCGATGGTGTCAAACTAGCCGTCGAGAAGGGCGCGGAAAAAGGAGAAGGAGTCAAGCAAAACGCACTTAATAAAACTCCTAAAAAGCCACTCGTTGAAGGTGTTCCAGACCCAGAGAATATCGGTCAAGCCTACGCTTTTCTTGGAAGTCGGGAGGTCTCAAATGCAAAACAAGTTCAAGCCGAAGGCGTCAATTATCGAAACGGTCTTACAGCTTCGGTAGGGCAAAACCAAAATACTGTTGCGTCAAACCTAGAAATGTATAATTTGTCCGCAGTCGGCCCACACAGCGCATCCAATTACGTCACGCCAACTGCAAAAAATGAATTCAGCTTTGCTGAAATGGCCCAGCGGGTATCTACCTTCGTAACTAAAGCCGCTCAAGAACCATTTTCTGTTGGCCTTCCAGGCATGCTTGCAGAGCGTGAACAAACTCTCCGGTACTTAGATTTGCAGCAAGCACAGGCATCCGCAGCCCTTAGAGATCCAAAAAATAGCGATCCTAAAAGCAAAGGTAATGGAGTGTTAACACAATTCTTAAAGACCTCGAATGCAATGGAGGAGCAAATTAAGAATCCTTTATTCCTTAGTCCATCCGCTGCGGGCCCTTCAGTTCTCCCGAACACTAAAGGCGCTGGGGAAAGAATTCTTAAACAAGATCAAGAAAAAAATGCTGCAAACGCCTTGGCTGAATCGTTAAACCGATTAAATGACCCGAATAACATTAAATAGCGCCACCCAACACAGCGGCACCGATTATCCCTGAAGCCCTGACGTACACCGCGTTAGGGTTTCAGGCAATTAGGTCATCTATGAAGAATAAGATTTTCTTAACAACTATTGCCTCGATTATCGCCGGTTGCGGTGCTGGTTCCAGCAGTGGATCCGAACCTGTCACCCCAGCACAGCGAATTGAAGCCCTTGAGAGGTCAGGCTCAATACCTAAGCTTGATCGGAGTAACACGCTCTTAGGCCCCGATGTAAATTCAAACGGTGTGCGAGACGACATCGATGCCTATCTTGCTGCTAATTACACCTCAAGCGAGCAACTTTCTGCTGCCACTCAAGCCGCAAAAGCAATGCAAAATACCCTGAAAGTTGATCCAACAGACCTTCCAGCGGTAAGGCTCGTCGAGCGACAGAACTCCCGTGCTATAAACTGCCTTTATTCAACATTCGAAGGAGGCAACATCTCAAAAGAACCGGCACGAGTTGGCACCGAAATAGAGTCAATGACATCCAACACAAAGCAAAGGCTACTAGCGTATCTCAAATATAACAAAGCACTAGACGGCACTCACTCCTCCATGCCAGACGGTGACACCTGTGAACATTTCAGGCCAGGATAAGCCTTTATCCTATCTTCAAACCTTATTACAACTACACCACAAACCACCATCTACATACAACTCAGACAGGTCTTTGACATAACATTCCATTCAGCCCTAATATGAAATTGCGCTGGACCCACCAGTAAATATTAGACATGAACGTAACCGTAGGTGAATTATGGGAATCAGAATTTTAGGTCTATTGACCATTGTTGTATCAATTGCATTTATCAGCCTCGAGTCAGAGTTTCTTAGCGTAGGGTTAACTTTCTTCCTCGCTATATACATTCACGCATGTCGATCCAATCTTGTCGATGAGTTTTCTCCGCGCCAAGCAAGGGCCTCCAGCTCTTCACAGAGCCATGATGACGACGAAGAAACAACTTCTCAAGCCGATAATTATCAAGATCGTGTTTATAATCCAATGAACTCTATCTACCCTGATAACGTCTCTCACGACCACTCTAGCGACTACTAAACTAGAGGCCAACAAAGCCCCATTTGATTTGAATGGGGCTTAACTTGCCTTTTCAACAACCGCTTTGGTGTAGTCGATCACCGGCATAACGGTTTGATTACCGTTGAGCCAAATGCCAATGCTCTCATCAACGGCATCACTTGCTTCCTTCGTCAGCATCAGCTCCCCGAGCCCAGCCTGTGACCGTTTCTCGAATTCCGTTCCTTTAGCATTGGGATTCTGAGCCAAGATTCTTAACCAAAATGCCGTCTGAAAGGGGTCTGGCTTGCTGCCGATCCCGTATCTGGCCATGTCTGCCAATGTCCATTGCGCTTCTGGCCACCAGACTTTGGCTGCCTGGTTCAACGAAACCTTAATTTCACCGAAATTCTTCTGGTTGGATACACGACCACGGATCTGCATCATGGCCACACGGGTTCTTGCAATTGGATGCTCTGCAAATCCAAAGGCGCCCTGATAGCACTTAATAGCGTTTGCCCATTCCTTTCTATTCTCATAGAAAATACCGCATGCAACGGCAGAGAAGGGGATGCGTCTAATAGCATTCTGCTCCAGCAGCGCTACTCCTGATTTATCGTTTTGAACCGCGCCGCGACCCAGAATGAGAGAAACGCCATAGTTGTGTTTTGCGTACAGATCCCCACGCTTTGCGCCTTCGTAGAAATACTTTGCAGCAGCCTCATCATCCTTAACGACAAGAAACCCGTTAGAAAGCATGTATCCCACATAATTCAACGCAGCAGGAAGGCCGGCTTTGGCCAAGCCATACATCACTTTCACCGCAGCTCTTCTATCGCCTTCCTGAGCTCCGCCTTCGATGACGCTACGCGCTTCTTGATATTGCTTGAATGTTTTCGAGGCTGACCCAGCATCCTTAAAGCCAATCTGGTCCTTAGTTTTGTCCTTCAAAAAACTAAGCTTTTCCTCGAAATCACTGGTCTTAACTTTCCCGCTGGAACGGCCGTCGGGATCAGGGATGTCAATCGCAGATAACCCTACTAATGGAAAAGATAGCAAAAAGGCAGACAACACAAATTTAAGCATGGTAACTTCTCACTCAATCTATGCCGTATGTTTACCATAAAAAAGAGTTTTTCAGGAATACAAATATACACGGATGTAGCCGTACCCCCATTGCATACCAATCGTGGTAGCACCAACAAAGTGAGAAAAATCATGGGTGACATCAATGTTTGCGTCTTCTCCGGCAACATCGGCAAAGACTGCGTGGTAAGACCGTTCAACAACGGTAAGGGTGCTGTTTCATTCTCTCTGGCTGTAACCGAGAGCTGGACAGATTCAAATAAGGTTCGTCAGGAAACGACGGATTGGCTCGAGTGTGAGCGTATTGGTAGCGAGGCCTTCATGGCCTACGCCCGCCAGTATTATGTCAAAGGCCAGACTGTCGTGATCAAGGCTAAAGCGAAGACCAAAGAATGGGTTTCCGACGGTGTTACTCATCGAAAGGTTGTCTTCGCGCTTGAAGACATTCAACTCAAAGGCGACATTAAAGGTCGAGCACAGGGCCAGGCACAACAGCCTCAAGCCCAGTCTCAGCCTCATGCACAGCCTGCTCAACAACAGCCTCAACAGGCTGCGCAACGCCCCTACGGAGCAGCCGCTCCTGGTGTTCCTTCGTTTTCGTATGCTGACGAAGAGGACATTGGCTTTTAACCGCATACAAACTAAACCCAGCAAGCCTCGTGCTTGTTGGGTTTTTTTATAACCGTCTGTAGTATTTAATCTGTTGTCAATTCCCTTGCCCTTATTCTCGAGTGCAGGTATAAAAGCATTGAAATAAACACTCATAAAGAGGTTAGCATGACGATTCCTTTATCTGAACGTAGCGACATCCAACGCAACGCCCACTTAAATGGCTACTACAATGTTGGATTCATTACGGGGATCCTGCACAGAACCATTCCTAATCAGCCGCCGATGAAAGACGTCATCTGGATTCAGCAGTTTGGCTACCCAAATCTAAATCTTTGCCTACCCGTCCGACTCAATCCCAAGGCTGGTGTAGTCCTTAATGGCGATATGCAAGACGGCACTGCCGTTCATGTTCGAGTCAGAATCGAGGCAGGCCAAATCTCTTCTGATGTAAAATCTTGCATCCCCCGTGCAATCATTATTTCTCGCCCGAATGTACTCAATTCGGATGCTGAAGTTGTTTTCAAGGCATCTCTTAAAGATTACAGCCAACCACCTGCCCAGCCCATACCAAGCGAAAACTTCGTTGAGAGCATGAATGTCGATGGCAACGAGAACACCGTCATCATTGCAGGGTTCCTCACTGCCAAAATCATTGAGCAGACTAAATCAGGCCGTCATTGCTTATCCCTTCTGATTCAGCAAGGCCCATCACCAGACGACGCGATTCACTGCCGTATTTACGCTAAGACAGACAGCGCTAAATCAAAATTGGCGCTCTATTACAAAAAGATCACGCTAGGCCATCCGTATCAAATGACGGGAACCTATCGCGTTAACCCGAAGAATCACCCAGAAGGCCATACAAATGAGAAGGGCGAGCCGATCCCCGTCAAGTTTGGCTATCTCCATTGCGACACCATTAGTCCAGTTAAGCAGGGCGACATTCCGTACCCGTACGAAGCCTGGGTTGTTCAGTTTCAGAAGATGCTGCTAGAGGGCAGGGCAGCTATTGCAAAAAACGAGGGGTCTAAGCCAAAGCAACCGGCCGCCAGCACAGAAACCGAATCCTAATAGGTTGATGTCCTCGCCATGAGAAGTGAAAGACTCTTAACATCCGTAATATGGTTGACTATCTCCACCTGGCTGGTATCAACCATATACGGACTTTTAAGTAACGCGATCCAGCTAGACGCAACCAACTACTTCCCGGCGACGGCGTTCTATCTTACCAACCTCACTTTGATACTCCTGGCCTCCCTCGTGGCCACGCTGGGGGTTATCAAGTGGACTCGTTACGAAACAAAGAAACACCTCGGTGAACACCGAATCCCCGGCGCTAAATCCTCTCTCGGACCATTTCCCCAACAGTGGGAAAGGACTCCAATACCGGCCCAATGGCATCCAATAGATCGCGACAAGTTCCCTAAATTCGCCGCCTATATTGATGGCATCGAGAGCTTAAAAAACGCTAATTCGAAAGACCTTGACCCCACTCGTTCCAAGATCATCGATGCCACGTTCGAAGTCATGAGAGCGCTCAACGGTAAACCAGGTCTACCGGCCTCCAGTCGTATCGGCGCACATGGCGATGTCACCTTGCCTGAGCACTGTTACCAAGTCGCAGAGTCAGGCTTTGAAGTTCATGGCTCTTTTCATTACGAAGGCTACACGCCGCAAGCCAAAACCCTAAAGCCAATTAGCCCGAATGATCCGAAGAACCACGGAAGAGCCCTTTTTCAAGAGGGACCCCTTACCTTAGAGGCATTCATCCTTACCTGCTTGGCTCACGACATTGGCAAGCTGAAAACTTTTCAAACTGAAAAACCAAAAGGGACAATCTTTACCCTGCGGAAGAAAAGCCAGCAAAAATACATCGTAAAAAAGGTTATTGGCGACCATGGCCCCGTAGGCGCCCGTTTGCTTGCCAAGCTCCCAAAGTTCAGTGCGCTTCCCTATTCACTGAGAAGCTACATCTACGCCGCACTGTCTCACTACCACACGCCTGATAAGCTCCCACAGGCCATAGACGAGCACTCAAACTACATTGTTAAGTGCGACCCCACACAAGCCCTCATGCTTGCGCTCATACAGGCAGACAAAGCCGCCTGTGCTGCAGAAAAAATGACGCCAGAGGATTACCCTGAGAGCCTTGTTTACTACAACCCAATGAATCACCGACCTCTGTATGAGGCGATTCTAAACAGCATTCTCCCCGGCCAAGGGACAGTTCCATACAACCATGCCGCCAGCCCCAATCACATTGGGCACGTTCACGGGAATGCGATTTATGTAGACTTCAAGAAGCTCTACGAACGCGTGATCAACCACCTCGACATCCAGGCTGAAGTCGCAACCTATGGCTCGTCAAAGGACAACGAAATCCACAAAGCCATACTCCAGCTGCTCTTTGCCGAGGGCATTCTAGCGACTCACTTTTCAGGAAAGATCTACCCATCATCAAAGGCTGTGTTTGAGTCTGTGGTCGTTCCTCCTCCAAAAATGAACAAGGAACAGTACGAGCTCTTCAAGAAAGGAAAGCCCGTAATTTTTACAGAAGATCAATTCGAGCAAGCAAAGGCTCATAGGATCACGGTCAAACGAACGATCGTCCTCCAGAAAACCGCAGCTATATTCGCCGCCCACAAATTTAATGACAGCCCATCTCAAGTCAGCCTTGCTGGCTGTGTCTACGGTGAAGGCACCGCAATTACTGTTGAGCAGGAAGAAAATCAGCGCACACGCCTGAAGAAGAAAAAGCTCCTCGAAATTGCATTCGATCAGGCATACCAGGCGGACAGATCCGAAGGAAAGAAGAAATTCGACCTGCCAGCTGCGCTAAAAAAGATCGACGAGCAATATCCGTTCGACGTAGAGGGCGATCCACGAATCATAGAAGAGAGAAGATCACAGGCCGCATCTGAAGAAGGCTCCGACAGCTCCTTTGACTCGGCCACAGAAAAGCAGTCTCCTGAATCCGAACTGCCTTCCGATAGCCAAGGCCCTAAGCCTTCAGCAACCCAAGCAAGCAAGCCGACACCCAAGCAGGGGCAAACAAAAACTGGCAAGAAAGGTCACATGGTCACCCTCGGAGCTGCCGAGGCCGCTCCAGGCATAGACAACCCCTTTAGCTCACCACAGCCCATTAAGGCGCCTAAACCAGAGTCAGCCCCAATCGCTCCATCACAGCCTGAATTGGTCGTACCCGTAACCGTAGAGCCAGAACGAGATCTGGTCACAGACGATGGCCACACAACCCCTGAAGAGCAACAACACCTGGTTAACGCGTCCAACGACACCCAACCAAGCCTCTCGACAGAAATCGACGATTACAGCTTCCTTGAAGATGAAGACCTTTTCGCGCTCGCGCCATCAAGCCAGACTAATGAGGCGCAGCCTATAAGCGCACCACCGCTTGAACAGCCCGTGATAGAAGATCCTGAATCTGTGACTGACTCTTCGATCGATGATGTAGAGCAAGGCCAACGGATCCCCCCTGAGCTGTTGACCGACTCTGCCAACCTTACTGGTCACGCGATAACAGTGGAGATTGACGCGTCGGATGACGTTACTCAGGCCTTTGCCCAACAGCAAACCGATGCAGATCGGATTCAAGCAGAGGCATCCGCTCGTGCGTTCGACTCTTTCGAAATCGGGGATCATTCGTTTAGATCGGGTGAAGACAGGCCCAGTCAATCAGCCAGAAAGAAAGGCAAGAACAAATCAAACGTACAAGCGCCCATCGAGAGAAGTCCAGTATCCGAGGCCGTGACGCTCTCTGAGACACCGGCTGGCTCATTCCAGGCAACGACCAAGCCCACGCATCAACAGCAGCCAAAGCAGCACACCAATAAAAACCCATCTGTACCGAAGCAGCTTGCCCAATCTGGCGCAGCGTCCATGTTTACTGTTCCTACCAGCAGTAAGCAGCCTGCCCCTGCAGTCGCAATTGCCAGAAAGCCAGACATAAGCAGCAAACCGATTGAAAAGGCGCCGGCACTACCCACGCACCAAGAGCAGGCCCTAGCAGCGACCCCAGTGCCGACATTCACTTACCCTGAGCCAGTTCCTAAGCTCATGGAAACTGAAACTCAGGCTCCTCTAGGCACTCAGCAATCCCAGCCTGTAGTTAAGCCTGCCATGCCATTCCTAGACATGTCTCTTGCTCCAGTGCCTCCCGAGCCACAGGCCATCTCTGCACCGACGATTCCTTTCATGCCAAAGCAAGAAGAGTTAGCGCCGGTATCGTTACGGGCGAACAGTCTGATTAACGATGACCCTCTCGAAGCTGCAAGGGCGAATCCTGTTGCTTTCATGGTCTCCAATCGCGAGCCAATCTTTAACTATGTCTCAGGGCTAAAGGACAAGCACGGGTTCCCCTCATTCTCGAAAATGAGTCCTCAGCAAGACGGGTTCCTCGTCTACCTGACTATCCCAGTCGATCAAATTGTCATGCCACACATATCTGAACTTCTGGCCGACAAAGAGTTCTGCAAGCGCCTCCGTAGAACCCCCAAGACCACCAGCCAACCGATCTATCTGTTTCTCAATTCAGAAGGCATTGAGTGCCTGGCTGTCAAAGAATGACCGATAACACTCTTCCTGAAAATGTAACGGACAAGCCTTCGTTTAGAGCGAACGATGAGTTGTCGCTGCTCTATAACGACTATCAGAAAGGCAAGGTCAACGACAGGGTAATGCACAAAGCATTCAAAACCCTTGTAGCCAAAATTGCATACCACGTAGCCCACAAGTTTCAAGATCGACGCATCCCTGAGCGGACACAAGCGCTGCAGGAGGACATAAGCCAGGAAATCTGGATGCTCCTGATCACCAAAGTCAAAGCGGGTTATGACATAGAAAAATCCACTATCGCCAAATACCTGTACGCCTCGACCTTTAACAAAACAGTGGATTCTCGGGATCTCAATATCGCTTTCTTGTTTGACGAGCACGACCCCAGTGCTGAGCTGAGCGAAGAGTCACTTTACGAGCCTTATCATCCCGACTTCGAGGCCGATGCAGACAAAGACAGGGCGTTCTCCAAGATCCGCGATGCGCTCGCACTAAGGGCCAAGCGTGGCATACCAAAGGATCAGTTCGGCGACGAGCCTAAGCCCGTCAAACCAAAGTCCGATCGCGGCCCCGGCAGCGGTGTCCATGGATCCCCACAGTACACGCTGACCCAAGACCAAGAAGACCTCCGAGAAATCCTCAATATTCTTAAATTGGAAACGGATGAGGCGGCCAGGCTTTTAGGCATCAAGCGGCCGACACTATCCTCTTACCTCTATGGCAAGACAGCGGGTGTCCCGCTCGACATCTTAGATGCTGCACATAACCTCCTGAGTGATGTGACCCTTATCCGGGAACGAGACGCCTACGTTCAAGATATGAAAAAAACGATAAAGGACTGGTGCCACGCCATCGGCGTATCCGAAATGAATTTAGAGGCACTGTCTAACTATCTAGGCGTACACCTAGTTACCCTGCAGCGCTGGCAACAGGGCGAAACACGACCCTCCATTTCCAGTTTCAAGCGTCATTATCGTAGAATCATGAGCGTTAAAACTTAAATTCCATTCATATCTTTTCTTCAATTCGCGACCAATACAGGTATTTGACACCTTACTAAGTAACAGACAAATATAGGCTGTCATTAAAAGAGTTGGAGAAAAAACATGGATTTCAAAGATAAGCTAAAAGCACTCAAATCTTTAGCTAAGGTTCAAGCAGCATTGGGCGGCGTTTTTATCAGCAATAAAGTCAATCACGAATTAAGCTTTTCGTATTGCTCGCTTGATAACATGCTAATCCAGTTGCGCCCCTATTTAGCTGCCGAGAAATCGACAATTACCCAGTATCGCATTCAATCGAACACTGAATACGACGAATCTGGCCGGGTGGTTAAGCCAGCTAAAGAGCTCATGGTCACGAGCTTTATTGACCTGGACTCTGGGGAGTCAATCGATGATGTTCGCGAGATCAACGTCGCTCCGGTGAACAACATCATCACTAGCCAGATCATGGTTGAATCGGAGACGCATGCCCGCAAGAGCGCGTTACGATGCCTGTTCGCTGCGCATGACTCTGAGTATGTTCCTCAATCCGATGCCAGAGAGCTGATGAGTGAGTCACCCGCAACAGACTCGCATAACAAAAGCGCCCAAGTGCAAGAAGACGAAAAAAATGCACGTGAAGAGGCCAAAATTGCAGCCTCTATCAATCAGCTGGTCCACAACCCAGATCATGAAGTGTTTTTTAATAACTTCTTGAAGTCCAAAAAGTTAACGGGAGAATTAGAAAAGTTTGCTATCCAATACTATGCACAGGCCATCAAGACGCCAAAAGGCATTAAAGGAAAGCTACCGGCTCAAGCTGCAATTAACTAAGCAGTAAAGGCCGCCAATCTACCCAGGCTGGCGGCCCTATAGGCTACATTTCTACAAACAATTAAACGCTTGCCTTTATTTACCACTCAATCCCTATTTGCTACCTTATGTCTTAGTGTTTAGACACCTAAAAAAAGGGCGAGCAATGCAGATCAAAACACTCCAAAGAATTCGTCTTGGCGGAGCAGCAGATGGCTGGTCACTCACGGCTATTGGCGCTGCTTTTGTTGCATCAAGCCCGCTCTTTATCGCAACAGTAAACGAAGCCGTTATGTTTACAGCGGCGTTCATGGGCATGGCCTACATAACGGATCGCTACGCATTCGCACTCACTGAAAAGCCAATGCTTGATTCCGACTTAGATTTCGTTAGTTCAGATCCTCCCATTCCGCCTGAAGAAATTCACCGCAGGACTGATGCGCTGCTATTCGGCTACACCACCGATTTTGGTAAGCCGCTCTACATCCCTTACGAGGACCTTACTCGTCACTGCCTGATCATTGGTCAGTCCGGTAGTGGTAAGACCGTCCTTGGTTCAACTCTGATGCGCCAACAGATCGACAATGGCGGCGGGTTGATGTTCGTCGACGGCAAAATGAGCTCCGCTGACCTCGATGCGATGTACCAAATGTGTGCAGCTGCCGGCCGCCAACATGATCTTCTTGTGATCAATCCTGGCGATCCAGCGATGAGCAACACTTACAACCCAATCTTATACGGGGACGCCGATGAGATTGGATCGCGCATTCTGAGTCTTATCCCAGATGCCTCTGCATCACCCGGCGCAGACTACTTCCGACAGGGCGCCCTACAAGCGATCACGACACTCGTTCGCGGCATCAAGGTAACGGGGAAAGCCTATAGCTTCCTTGACCTCTCCATCATGATGTCGAACCCTCGTGCGCTGATGGCACTCCAGAAGCTCGTGCTTCACAAAGCTAAAACCGTTCAAAAGGATGATAAAGAGACTCAGGACTCTATCGACGACATCCTGCTCTTCCTCAATCGATTCACCACCAAAACTCAGCGTGGCGTTCAGTTCGATGTGAACAAAATGAAGGAAACACTGGGCGGCATCGCAGGACGTTTGCACAGTTTCGGTACCGGCACCTTCGGTAATGTGCTCAACAGTTACAACCCAGAGGTCAATCTCTACGAAGCAATCTTGGCCAACAAGATCATCTACATCATGTTGCCCACCATGGCTAAAAGCGAAGTAGCGACGAACATGGCCAAGATTCTCATGGGCGACTACCGAACCGCCGTGTCGTGGATACAGCGTCTACCAGAGCACGAAAGGCCAAATCCGCCAACACTCGTCTTCCTCGATGAAGCAGGTTCCTATTTCAACCAGTCATTTACCCGCTTGATGGAGCAAGCCCGAAGCGCCCGTCAGATGGTTATTCCTGCCGCACAGGTTAAGGCCAACTTTGATGTGATCTCTGAAGAAATGGGCGAAATGGTCATGGGTAACACCTACACCAAGGTCTTCTTCCAGTTAGGTACGAATGAAGTGGCCGAGGTTGCAGCAACTCTGGTTGGCATGACCAAGAAAGTGACCATGACGGTCTCTGATTCGGACTCAGAAAGCGATTCCGCACAAAAGATCCAGATCACTCCGGATCAAGCTAATTCGACAGGACAAGGGCTTTCCATTGGCATGAGAGAGGAGGAGGTTTATCGAATTAAGCCAGACTCGTTCATCAGCCTTAAGAGAGGTCAGTGCGTCATTACCTACGCTGGTGCATCTAAGATCTTTGACATCCGTGTTCCGATGTTCACCGTAGACGAAGAGCTTAAGAAAGCCATTGGCCCGACCAAGATCAACCGCCAATACAAGCCACGCATTGAAGGGCTTTGCTTCCAGAACAAGATCCAAGAATTTGTCGAACAAATTTCCGAAAAAGAAGAAGAAGAGGAGCCGCCAAAATGACCTCGGACCACGACCCTGTTTCGCCAGCTTGGCACCCAGAGGGCGCCCAATAATGTCTATGGAGATAAATGACGATGAATTGGCACGACTCAATGCCTTGGATAATTGGATCTTCGGTAGTTCTGATGATTTGGTCGATGATCCCGTGGCTGAACGCCCCAATCCTTTTCTTGTTTCAAAAAGCCCTACCACCTTTAACAATCTTATTGCATACCATCGTCCTGAAGTGGGTGGGGGGACTGATACTGACGACGAAGAATTCAATTTTCACTTTAGTACGGAATCTTACCAGGCCAAGGTCAGCAATCTACCCGATCGTGGGGGACGATCCAAAGAAGTAATCGTCACCTTTGAAGACTTCGAACAAGAGGAGCAATTCTCCTGTCTGCTCCTAACGCACCACATCAAAAATGTGATCACTGCCACGGTCTCACCACGGACGCGTAAACGCTCCCTTGAATTCGTGTTCGCAGACATCCACAAAGACGATGAGGTCAGCTTTACGACGTGCTGTGAGTCATTGAATGTCCGAGAGCATGTGCTACGCACTCGCGTTCACTACGAATACTTCTTGAGATGGGTTATTTGCGAAGACATGCCGATGCTTACGCTGCCGCTGCATGAGGACCTCATCAATGAGGTTATGTACCGCGCAGGAACGACAGGCCTTGCCGTGGCTAAGCTGGCTTGGTCCAATCCAGGCATACGCTACGAGGACATCCATCAGCGCCTCTCAGCCATCTATTTGCCCAAGGATCTCGTTGCAGCCGTTCGTGAACTCGAGCGCTATGGCAACATTGCCAAGCGTGGTGACTCAATCTACTTCGTCGGTAGAAACCCACAAGCAGGCGACTTTACCGAGATCCAACGCACCCACAAACGATCCCCGGTTATCTGGTCAAGGCTCTGGTAATCCATGAACCCTATTACGAAGCGAATAGCGACACACTTCGGAATTGGCCTAGCCCTCGCTGGCCTAGCCTTGTATCTACTTCCATCGCTGTATGCTGCAGCTCCAGCCCTCATGGCTTACTATTTCATTACTTCCGCCGCTAAGCGCCGTCACGGGCAGGTCGTAGAAAAGCGCAACATCAGAAAACTAAAACTGCCATCCGACTGGACTGTTGTTCCTTCCAAGCTCTTGCCTGGGCACGGGGACATCGATCTATACATTAAACGACCGGACGGCCAAGAATTTGCTATTGAGATTAAGTCTCAGCGCCTAGTTTCCTTTAGACGCAACTTTTTCACAGGGAAAGGCCGTCTTCACTACACCTCGAATAAGCCCTCAAAGGACGCCATCACGCAATGTATACAAGCTGCTGATAGCATATCGGCTTATCCGATTATTTGGTTCCCTGACGCGGCTTCTTCGGGCTCATGGGCAGTAAAAAAGCCCGTTCCCTACACGGTTATCTTTGGATCTAAAAGACGCGTTCAAACGGCCATCGGCGCACCGTGGAGCCTCTTTTGAATAATCCGAATGGGCGCCTTTTGATGAAGGCTTTCGAGAAGGCATCTAGCTTAAAAAAGCATGAGGCTCATATTGCGCTTCTGGATGTCAGCTTTGTCTTAAATACGCCCCTTTATGATCCATTCAAGCAAAATATCATGGTGCTATATCTAGATCATCAGAATCGTCTTTTCTCATTCAACACAACCAGCCCATGCACCCCAAGGTTGTACCGTACGTATGACGCAGCACTAAGAGAATTCACCACTGAAAAATTAACCACACGCCATAAGTCCATCTCAATTTTAGCGCCAGGCACACAGACCCACGACTTTATTCTTGAGCAAACAATTATCTTGTTGAGCCGTGTTTCTCCGGGGATCATCAAATGTTGAAAATCATTTCATCCATATCAGCCATCAATACCTTAATCGATTACGCCAAGAAGACAGGGAAGAAGCTCTACGCTTTTCAAGAGAGCTGGCAGGGCATACCTTGCGAAGTCGTAAGCGCCTCTAAAGAGACCGGCCACCCAGCATTTATAACGGTCACTAAATTCGGTCAAAGCGATCAAATCGAAATCGAAGACGAGATTCACTCGCAATCGATAACTAACTATGAGGCTGCTACTGCAATAACTAGGGGAGGGGAGCGGGTTCACATCGTTGCGATGGAGCCACCCTTAAGACAGGAGTATTAAAAAGGGAGGCTTAGCCTCCCTTTTTATTTAGTTCTTAATCATCAAGGCTTCAAGCGTTCCGCCTTGCTGTAGGTGCGTATCAACCCACAGAGGCTTTCTGCCACGGCCAGTCCACGTCAAAGTCGGATCATTCGGGCATTGGAACTTTGGCGCAACAGATCCCGTCTTGTTCGTGCGCTTAACTTCCTTTAGGCCAGGAAAGCTAATGTCGAGATTGATTTCAGCGGCAAGTCGAATAATTTCGGCTTTCTTCAAATCAAATTCTTTCTTACGGTGCTGCTCTAGCTGATCAGTCACAGCCTTTGACAGCTTGGCCAATTCATCTTTATTTAAGCTGGCAACATCAATTGGTAAACTATTCACAGAAATATCCCCTCAAATTTGTTTCGACCCAATCAGCTTATTGTCCAATTTAATTCGTGTCAAATGAACTTAATCAAAAGAAGCCTTAATAGCATTTATTGCTGCTGAATTTGATTCAATTGCGTAAATTCTAGTCGTATCTACGCTTTCGTGCCCCAACAAAGATTGGACATCAACAATATCTGCGCCGTCTCTAAACAATTTAGTAGCAAAATAACGCCTGAAGAGATGCGGCGTAAAAGAGTCCAAGCCACGAGAAGCGTCAATTTCGCCACAGCCAACTAAATAACAGCGACCTCTTTCAGCCATCCGAGTAACAATTCGCTGCAAATGATTCGTTGAAATCGGGCTAAGTTGTCCGGCCTTAGAGATAAGCGGCGTATTTACTTCACTTGAATTAGGTAGCTCGGATAGCCCTAATGACCCTCTGTATCGCTTTAGCTCTTCGATAACACTATTCGCTAATGGGACTTTCCTCAGTCTGCGTCCTTTGCCGATAACCGAGAGATACCAATCACCTGACCATTGAAAGACATCTGTCATTCTCAGCGAGACAGCCTCCATTCGCCTAACGCCCGTTTTGGAGAGGAGGGCGAGTATCCATCGCTCACGGGCATAATCACGCCCACCGTCATCTGCCTGCTCGATGCCGGCCCACATCGCCTCAATGCAGCGCTCATGCACTTCACGCTCATTCACGGCGCCCGTAGGAGCCTCGTATTCGCGTCCACTGATGTCCTTGGCAATGAACTTGATCTTGCCGTAGCCAGAGAACGGATTGCCCCACAGGTAACGTGTCTCGGTCAGAAAGGAGAACAGCGAACGAAGAACCACCATTGAGTGATTGGCAGACCGTTCACTCGCAGGCCCTTTCACCAGCCCAAGGCCACCATCCGCAATAGAAGCAGCCCATAGGCTTAGAGGCTCTGGGTTCTTAAGGAATTCTTTGTATCCCAGCAGGTGATCTAATGTCACATCCGATACACAGGCCTCTGCATCAATAGCAAGCCACGCGATGAAACGTCGGGCCTCGCCCGCGTATCGACGCCGGGTTGCTTCTGACTTGTTCGCAGTGACCCCTAGCCATGCAGCAATAGCGTCTCTATCGCATTCGGCGCTTATCTGGCACCCATTAGGCGACTTGTTGGCTCCTGAGCTACTAAGAACGGCTTCCAAGCGAGCACGCACATCCAGCGGAGCCCACTCAACGATGCCACTGACCCCACTGGGCCTGCCGTGTCCTTCAAGTGCCTTTAACTGCGTCATACGTTACGCCTGATCCGTAATGTCAAAAAATCGCTTAGCCCGTCTTTCAACGAAGTGCTGGCCAACCATCGACAGGGCCATAAGCAACCCGCCTCGTGCCTTGTTTAGCTTGCTCAAGGCCGACCAGAGGGCAATGCCGCAGGCTTCCTCCACGGTGCAGTCGTAGGGCTCGCCTTTGACGAAGATCAACGCAGAGGCCTCTGGATTGGCTCCTAAGGGCAGGAGCAGGGAAGTATTGCTCATGCTTCCGCGATGGCACTGCAGCTCGCACCGATTCCAGTCGAAGCCAGGATTAGCGATGCTATGAAGCGCCTCATTGCGAAACACGCTAATGATGTCATCGATACTCACATCAATAGGAACGCCCTGAAAAAGCTCGTCTAACGGTGCGGCAACAAGGCTCATGCTACACCTCGGACCCCAGCACAGCGGTCAATATCAGCCATGCTCTCGATGGCCAGCATGCCGGGGATTCCAGTTCGGCTCAGCCAATCCATCATAATTTTCTGCGACTTTTCTGACAAAAGCCCAGGGTCGAAACACATGCCAGAAACGCCATCCACCGATAGCTCTATGTGTCCATTCTGCTGCAACGACAAGCTCAGCGTTGACTGAGCTTCAGTCAGGTTTAATTTGGATACGGTCGTCATATAAGCCTCTTTCTTCAATAAACGCATCACGAGCTTACTGGGCGATTCCAATTGAACCTCTGCCAGTCTATCTCGATCATTGAGGTGTGTTAATAGGGATTAACACACATTTAACATCAGGAAGTAGTCAAAACACAACCATTACGCTAATGTGTAATGAAGTTAAATCCTACGCTGATACGGCGCAGATGCGCAAACAGGGGTTCACATGGCCGAAAACAACAACAACGCAGCTAAATCTCAGGATCTCGACACGCCAGACATCGCCCAACGCATTCGTGATGCCGCTATGGAGATGCTCTCACAAGGCAAGGCGCCAACCGTCACAGGCGTTCGCACATTATTGGGATCTGGTTCGTTCACAACGATCACTAAGCACGTGGCCACGTTCCTTAAAGAAAGCCACGTTCTCCTAACGCCGGCCGCCCAGATGCCTGACAGCTTGGCCCATGCCATGAAGGACCTCTGGATGCTTTCACTCAGGGAGTCAGATAATCGCTTCCAGCTCGAGCGCGAACGCGCTGAAGCCAAGCTGGCGGATCTTCAAGGTCAGTACGACGGCTTGCAGGCTGCACACCTGCAGTTAAAGGGGTATCACGAAGCAGTCCTTGATCAGTACCAGGACGCGGTGCGCGATATTGGCGTAACAAATACAAGGCTTACCGATGAGCAGTCCCGAGCCAACACCCTTCAATCTGAACTAAATAGCTCAACTAGCTATATTGAAATGATCCGTGAAGAGCATGCCCAGCAGATGGAGCAAGCCGCAAACCAGATTTCTGCCTTAGAAGCCTCACATGCCAAAGACATCGAGCAGCTTACCGATTCCCATTCACAACGAATGAAACAAGAATCCGAACGAAATCAAAACTCGGAAGACGCCCTACTACAGCGCATTTCAAACATAGAGGTGGAAAAAGACAAGGCGATCTCGACGCTTCAGCTCCAGATAAAAGACCTGTTCGATGCTTTCACCTCATCAAACGATAAAGTGGCCACGCTTGAAGCCGCACTATCGAAATCTCAAGCGGAACAGTCTCGCCTCCAGCTCCAGCACGAAGCATCTCTCGGCATCCTACAGTCGCAGCTAGAAGCCCAATCACGTGTTGAATTAGAGCTACGTGCATCGGCTGAGTCACAGAAACTGATCACTCAAAGCATCCTCGAAAGGATCCCTTCAGGGCCCACCGCACAACAATCAAATCGTTCTAACTGAACGAGCAATTATTTAACAGCGACTCTCAAGTTTGACTGAAGCCCATCCTTGCGATGGGTTTTAACCACCAGAAACTTATTTTACTTTTTTCTTGGCGAACTGTTTCTCACGAGCAATCAAGCTCGAAGCCGCTACTTCAGTCATATAGCTTTTTGAAGTACAAGTGGAATGGTTCATCATCAATATCTGCGCCGCTGATGCCTGAGGCTTTAAGGAAGCATTCAGAAATTTCAGCTTGGGTAGAGTATTTTGAATCTGGCTTGTTCATATCGTATCGGTAGTTGAATTCAATGACTCCACCATGAACCTTAAACCCCACTAATCCAGCCTCAGTCCCCTCACAATCCAAGAAAAGCAAATGTTCGTTTGGACCAAGATTAGCCATTGCTTCAGTAATTGCATTTTTGAAGCTATTTACTTCACTCATATTAAATCCCCAATTAAGTTTATGAACTAGCTATCCGGGTTCGATTACGCGCTTGAGACTCTGTCAACGACAAAATAAGCCCTGCAGGATCAAAGTTTTTCACCCGAAAGGTCTTTGGATGCACGCGCCACAACTTTTCCCATGCTTTGTTTTTATAATCACCAGAAAGGGTCAGCGCATTACTCATGCCAGAAGCGCACAGCCGCTTAAAACCAACTCTTTCGTAGCTTGCTGTCAGAGACTCCAAATCACCCAAGTAGCGCGGATCATCAAAGTCAGCATCTATGGACAAATGACTCCATGGCTGAGCCAGAAGTATCATGGCTGAATGAGGCCCAAAGCCGGTTATCGCCGCCATATCCCTCAACGCAAACCCTATAAGCCGTTTAGATCTAAACTGAGCATCAATGTACGCGGACTCAATACCAAGGAAGTCAAAAATGCCATCAAGGGCATACTTATCACCATAAGCATTCCCCCAGGCCTCCGAATACTCATCTGTCGTCAGTGAAGCCCATTCATGCGTGCCTGCTGTTTCATCAATAGCGTCAAGAAAGCCGTTTCTAGACAAATCAAGTACGCCGAAATTTATCCGGCAAACGCTGACGGTTCCTACACTAAATGGAGATCCAGTCGTGTCATCGCCAACCATCTCGCTGACCAAAACACTAAAGTCCATTCTGACAGTACCGCAGCCATCAGACAGATCATGTCTTGCCGGCGAGTCCATCCTCACCCCAGCAAACTGAAACTTCCTGTACGCCATAGAAATCCTCATTCCGTCCTAACTACAGAACCACATCAAGCATCGATCTACGCCCCACTCATTCAATATATCGGCCATCGAAACATCACTAAAAATTCACCGCCGTGTTTTGCATTACGTTATCAAGCGCAGTGTGGAGGCTCTTCTTGTCTGCCTCATGATCGCCAAAAACCCTATTTGCCAAGCGCACCTTTGGAGGTTTTCTCGGGGCCAACCAGAGTGCCCAGTAACCAGCAGTGGCAACCGCCCCAAGCCATGGCCCAAGGCCAACAAATGCCAAAAAAGGAACCCCCACCAAAGACAAAACGAATGGTTTATAAAAAAAATAGTTTTTTGTTGCGCACATGTGCTGAATCAATATCTCAGGACGGTAGTCTGTTCTCGTTGTGTGATTCGCAATGTGTAGGTATGGGCTTTCCCCTCTCCCTACAGCCTCGCCCGTAACGAAAGTCAGTACATTGCCCTCAACACAAGAAACGCCCCAATTGTGGATTTTGATTGCGTGTTGCTGCCCCTGCTCATCCTCGATAAAGATCTCTTGGTGCTCTATGGTCTGTGAGTTAACACTGACCGTATGGTGCATTGGCGGGGCGTACCCTTGGTGGATGCTTCCATTCGAGCTGACCTGTGAACTGTGGTGAACCCTAGATTCCAGGTTCTTGTTCGCTGAAATCACCCTTCCAGTTAGGGTATAAAAATTCAATGTTTTTCCGTTTGTCAGAGTGATCGCCATGCTTAGCCCCAGTATTATTGACAACTTTTGTAAGAGTCACAAAACTAACCTACGGCTAAGCAAATAACAACTACCTCAATAATAACTACTATTCAACGCAATCCATTAGGTTTCAGCTAATAAAGGAGTAGCAACCCTCACAGATTTAAGGTCTCTTGACTCTCCCATCGTAAAAATAATGGCGTCTTGGTCAAAATTCTTAACCCTGAATTCCTCAGAGTACAGGGGCCACAGCTTTTCCCATTTCTTGTTCTTATACATCCCGACCAAAGTCAGCACATTGGACACCCCAGACTTGCAAAGCAGATCAAACCCGATTCGCTCATAGCACTTCGTCAGTGCCTTCAAGTCGGCCACATACTTCGGATCTTCTAAGTCTCCATCACGATCTAAGTGAGCCCAAGGCTGTGCGACCAAAACCATCGCCGAGTACATCCCAAAACCAGTAACTGCAGCTATGCCTCTAAGAGCGAGTCCTAACAATCCCTTCGACCTGAATTGCTCATCTATGTATACCGACTCAATGCCAATAAAGTCTGATAGCTGCTCAAGAACATACTTATCCCCATGGGCAAGGTCCCATTCTTCCGTATAGTTATCCGTGATGTGCGTTGCCCACTCATAAGTGCATGCCGTTTCATCGATAGCGTTGAAAAAACTCCCCCGAGTTAAATCAAGTATCGGCAGATTCACTCGACAGATACTCACAGTGCCAACCGTAAAAGGCTCCCCAACAGGCTCAGCTATCGGACTGCCTGCCACCTCAGTGACCAAAATACTAAATTCCATGGGAATACCGCCGCACAAATCATTCAAGTCATGTGTAGCTGGCGTGTCCATCACAATGCCGGCAAATTGAAACTTCTTGTAAGGCATATCCATTTCCCCTTAGTAATCCGGGTGTCCAGCCAATGCCATCAAATGCTCGAATCCATCTTCGATCACCGATCCATCTTGTTTTATGACGATGGTCTCGTACTCATCCATGACACGACCGAATACCTTATTCATCTTTGGATACCTGGCCTTTAAGACGATCAGGCCATTAAACGCGGGGGACTCATCGGGATCATGCAGCGTGGCCATAAACAAGCCATCAGGCGTATAGATAACCTTACTGCCATCGTCGTCGTACTTAATGACCCCTTGCAAAAGCTGCCTAGCTTCTAAGAACCCGTCAATCTGCTCCCTACTGCTAAGACGAATGATCGAGATCCATCCTTTGAAAACTTCAGGGTCAATCGTAAAGACCTCTTCAATCTTTTTGGCTCCGCCACCTAACTCACTCAAATCACTGCAGTGGGCGTCGAATGTGTAGTACCGATACATCTTTCCATCAATGAGCTTGATGTCAGAAATCTTGAAAGCTGTTTCGTCGTCAAGATCCTCCATTTCCTGTGCATGCTTTAGATAGAAATGAGGATAACTCGCCCCCGATAACGGTCCGACGAACGCTGCGCCGCCGCCATCGCGTCTTACCCAAGTACCACTAGCAACCATGGCCTCTTTCTCGATCTCCTTCCGACAGTAATGCTCAAGGCTGCTTCTAAGCATCTTAGGCATGTCCCTATGCGCCTTAGACGATGGTGGCAGCATGTAATCAGTCAGCTGCCTAACAGAACACTGCAACAGTGTTGCCAGCTGGGTCCTGGTGCATTTCTTCGCTGACTTTAAAAAGTAAAGCAGCTCCCGTGTGCTTGTTTCAGCGATGTTCTCGATGTTCATGTAGCGCTCTCCCGACGGTTTCCGTATATATACGGTATCCGTAAAGCAATGGCAAGAGGCGTCAGCAAAACGAAGGGGGAGGTGTTTGATCTAGGACAGCCCCTTATGTATAGATACGGAAACCGTAGCGAGATTTACGCGAAACTTTCAATGAAATCGACTTTCGAGATCACGACATGAAGCATGCAATGACTAAGTATCCAGCAGCCCTAAAAGTAAAAATACAAGGCCAAGTCACCCCAGAGTCAATACAAGCAACTCTGACGAAAGCCTTTAAAGACGCCTCAGCAGAGACAGGTCTTGAGCTTTACTGGCGAAACGCAACTATCTACATCAATGCCTGCGACGAGTATTCAGAGACCTACGAAATCGACCCAATCTTCTATTCGTTCGGATCTGAAGGGTTTGTCACGCACATGTCGCCCACCGACGGACAGCCTGAATCCGTCCAACAAACCATTCTCCTCCGCGAAACCTTAAGGGATTTCCACGCAGCAGCCCTCGAAGCCCAAAATCGTTTTGACATTGTCTGGAGAGAACTCGGGGCCTGGATATTCGAATCCTTTGGGAGTTTTGACTTTTACATCAAGTTACTTCACCCCTACGTCACAGCAGTTTGGGAGGAAAACCCCTTAAAGAAAAAAACTGGATCCAAAAAAGGGCAAGACCACAACCCCCCAGAATTAACCACTAGCAAATACAAGGCGCCCAATTACCAAATGGAACTAACCTGGTGTCAGAAAAACATTCCATTAACGGCGTATCCAACAAATCTCTCTACGTTTATTGAATACCTAACAGCACAACTTAAACCTATTATCAGCACCCATGCTGAAGAGTCCCAACCCATAGACCCCAAAGCTATCAGTCGCCTTATTCAAGATATTCTTTTTAAGACAAGCTCTTTTTACAGCTCCTATACTGCGAACAGTGAAGAATTATCATCCTATCTAGGCAAAGTATTCGCCTTGTTCTGGGCTAATGAATTTCCTGGATACGATGACACCAATCCTCTGTCAGAAGAGCACGACAAATGGATGATTAGAGTGTTCAACGCCTGGGCCAACTTCAACAAAATGAACAATGCCTACAAAGACACCTTCAATCGGTATGAAACTGCCCAAAAAGAAGCTTTCATGGACCACGGCTTCCGCATGCCAGGACTAAAAGGGATTATTAAGGGATACCCACGGCAAGATTACTAACAAGCGCCCCTAAAACCGTGTGAAACGACAGCTAGGGAATGACTCGCATCCTAAGAATTGCCTTCCAGCATTCGACCCACGCTTAGCTGTCCTTTGCACCAAAAGCGAACCACAAAGCGGGCATTCATCGCCGTCTGAAGAAACAAAGTTAGAGCGGCTGGACATGTGTCGAGCCCGCTTAATCTTTAAGTGCTCAATATGCGCTCTCGTAGTCTCAGGCGTATCAGCGAGCCTTCTATTTGAGAGGGCCTTAATCGCATCTTTCACCTGATCATCGGTCAGTAAGATCTCCCAAAACGACAAAATGTAGCTGATAGCTTTTCCAGACCGCTGAACATTCTCCGGCATGTCTGTCTTGAGCTGGGCATCGCCCACAAAAGCCACCACTGAAATGACCGATCTCGTTGGTAGCCCTGTGGCCGCCCTAACCGCCCTTACATGGCCGGCGTTTTGGATAAGCGGGTTCTGAAATTTGTATTTCTTACCCCGTAACGTCTGCGTCCAAACCCTGTTTTCCTCATCGCCGAATATCCACCCATTCATGTTCTTCACTTCAACCACAAAGATCCCGTATTTAGACACGAATACATGATCAATCTGGGTTGTTCCTGACCGCGTTGGGAGCGTCACATTCTCCAATTTAATGTAAGTGTCTTTGGGGAGCCGAAAGGATGCCCCGACACTCATGGCCCATTCACCCATGTTGCCTTTGAATTTTGGCGACCTCATCAGTTGGTTCAGAACCGCAAGAAAAACCAACAAAAGTAACGAGCCTGTCATCACCACCCCAATTCCATGACGCTAATCAACGCCCAAATCGCCACCGCTATAACGGGATACTTACGTATGACACCTCTTTGACATTTATATAGGTAGCAATCAAGTATTACCTGTACCGAGCTGATCAATAACCCCAGCTCACCTAAACCCAAAAAGTAGAAATGAGGTAAAAATGAAAAAGTTAATAGTCACCCTGCTGGCGGGTCTTATGGCCTCCTTCTCCCATGCCACACAGACGCCCAATGATCCTCTCTTGGATCAAGGTCCAACCTTCTATGTGCTAGGCGGCGCAGGTAATGCGAGCTTTGATACCAAGGCAAAAGGCGCAACCCCACTGGGCTCCATCGCTTCTGAAAACAACGACAGTCAGGGCTCCTACCGTTTGGCAGCAGGCAAAATGTTTCGAGGCGGGGCCATCGAGCTTGGCTATTCCGACTTTGGAGACTCTACTAACACGGGCGGCACTGCTCTATCCGGCATCAGCTTTGGCGTTCTCGTAATCGCTCCAATCGGCGATAGTCCTTTTGACTTGATCCTTCGAACAGATGGCTATCTTCTAAAGCACCAATATCGAGGCAACGAGGAAACGACTATTCCTGGCTTCGGCTTAGGCATCGGAACCCGCTTGAATTGGGCTAATGGCTTCTTCGTACAGGGCCAATACGATGTGATGTACTACCAGGACAAAATCGAGGGGGCTATTGGTGGCGAAGTAAAAACACTCCTTCAGCACCCATCAATCCAAGCTGGCATTGCGCTCTAACCGGGGCACAAATTGAGTGGATGCTTATCAAAAGGCATTCACTCAATGACTCACGCCTTATATCCCTAGCCGCCCTTCGAGATCATCTACTCTCGACTCCAACTCTTCAACCCTAGACCTCGATGCCTCCGCGATCGCTAACGCATCTTCAGCCATGGCCATAGCTTCGTCAGCCCTAGCCATTTCATCACTTGAGCTACAACCGACTAGCAAAGCAAAGCAACCGCCTAATAAGAATAATTTCATCGCGTATCTCCATAAGCCTCTCGTCAAAATACGAGGTCATTTACTACCAGACAAACTCGATGGCTCTATCGGTTGCGAAGTAAGAACGCTCCTTCAGCACCCACCAATCCAAGCTGGCATTGCGCTCTAACTAAGGCATCAACTGAGTGGATGCTTATCAAAAGGCATTCACTCAGGCTTTTTCCTCGCGTTCTTCCTTCTGAATTTGAAGGTGAGTGCAGTGATCTTTGCGCCTTCCTTGTGATTCTTGTAGCTGACCTCCCACTCTGTAAGCTGATTGATCTGATCTACGGCTACATCCACTGTTCTTCTCTTGAAGTCGCCCATGACCTTGTACTCATTAGGAGCTAACCCGAAGGCTCCCTTTAGCTCCTCTATTGCGATAGTTCTCGAGCCCGACCCCTTGAACTGCAGCAGCTCATAAAGCTGTAATGCGTACAGGCTAGAGAACTGTGCAACCTCTTCTATTCGGTAAGAGACGAATGTTTTTTGGAGGATTTCGACGCTCTTGATAACATCGATTGTGAAAATGAGAGAGATCAGCCCTTCCGCATCAACATACGCAAATTGGCTCAACCATCTGGTTCGGATGACCTCACGCTCCTCGGGCTTATCATCATTTTCCGTTAAGGTTATCCCCCGCTTGTAAAGCGACTCCAATACATCCTTGATATGCTGGTAGGCCTCACCATCACTCATCCCAAACTTCGAGGCAAAGTCACTTACGCTCAGCTTTAGGCGGGTATCAGCGGCCAACCTCAGCTGGTTCTTCACCGCCCACTCGATGCAATACTGAAGAAGTTCAGCCTCGCGTAACGATAACCTGTAGAAAGCACTTAGTATGTCGTTAGACTTCCACGCTACTACACGGCCAGATCCTCGTTCATTCGCCATGGGACTCATTTCATCTATCACTCAATGTCCTCCTTTATTCGAGTCAATATGATGACATCAATAAAGGATGTCGGCAAATTAAGTTGGATCTAAGAATCACTCCTACTGCCAACTCATTACAGCCCTTTAAGCACCTTCCTCCTAGACGACATAGCGTACGATTTTCTTACCTTCCCAAGATCTGATCTACCAACTATCGTGTTGTTAATCCATATAGTCTTACCGCTTGAAAGCCTTCTAATATGCCCTCTTCTCAAGTGCATACGAGGGCTAGAATGAGTGCCGCCACCAACCTCTGATCCGATACGCTTACCGCTTACGGTCAGCACATGGCATGTATCGAATGGCTCCTTCCCAGCCAGCATTCGCTTAGAATTCAGTTTTTTTGACGGAGCAACTGGCGCCGCAGTTACGTTCGAGCAGTTAATTGCAAGACAGAAGGCGATCATTGGACTAACAGATGCCACAATAGCCCAAGATATATCACTTTCAAAAAACTCGGACCCCAAAAGCTTTTCCTCCCACTCTGGAAAAGGAAGGATAAAATCAACATTTTTAATTATTTTTTTTGACTTAATGAACTCGAAATTCTTGTCAATCCAAGCTATCGCTGGCTCAGGAATCCATATATTTTGTCTGTCATCAAACGAAATAGCCATGCAATAAATTATTGACTCTGTTTCTGTAGCATGGCTATTAAATTTCCAGCCCGTTGATGCCCGACTGTCCCAGCAAAGAACAATCCGTTTTGATTGCTTAATAACACCATCTGCCCCCCGTTTTGATAGCTTACCAACACCATCTGGCCCCATCGCGGTGACAGAGAATTCAAGCGCAACAACAGGGTACGGAAGCCGCACCAGATCAACATAATCCCGACTAACATCACATACATCTATAAGATCTGCGTCTGCAGGCAAAGAGAATTTCACACTATTCCTCATCAGCAGCGCCAGCTTGTTTAACTCACTAGCCGTTCTTGGCTCCCATTTGCTGATGTCCGACTGGATAGACTTTATGTCATCTATAGCATGCGATGTGTAACCCGAAGTCGCATTCATTACTATCTCCAAAACCCTATAAAAAAAACTTACCGATATCCAAATAATGACACAGCAAATATCTCCACAAATTTCCCAAAAGTTCAATTAAAGTGTTAGCAATACAATCAAATCACCTACACCAACTAATGTAAAGTCATGCTAAAAAAGGCCCTGTGCTCTAGTGTGCTCTACTGTGCTTATAAAAAATTTTGTTACAAACTTCCCGTTAAAAGGATTAACCTTCTAGCCCCAATACGCCAACCTGATAAAGCATTTACAGCGCCCCTATTGGAGGCTCATGTGGCAACTACTAATAAGATTGTAGTAGTCAAGCATCGCAAGAGAACTAAGAAGGTAATCTCATTCGAGGATGTTCGAGTGGCTGCCAGGGCAGGCAACGCCTCTTTTCAGAGGTTCGTTGTAACGGGCTACCCGTCTGTCGCAAAGTGATCAGCTTTGAGTATGGTCAAAGTCTCTTAATGCCTCGCTCAAGTGGTCCCCCATGAACAAAAAAGAACGCGAAAATCTCTACTACAGCCCCAAGAAATTCAGGAGCGGACCCAAGCGATCAAATGTGAAAGGGACAAATAACCCAGGTCACAACCGAAATAGTCGTCCAGACCATGGACAGCGATTCAGTCCCCTCGCCATGTTTCTACTTGTGGTTTTAACTATCTATCTATCGCTCAAAATTTTCTAACGCATCAGCACGATTAACGCCGTCGACGCTCATCCTGATCGAATTCTCTAGATCAATTCCGAGCTCTAACATGGTTTTCAGCTTCACGAAGAAATCTGGTAGCTTGCCGCTGTACTGTAACCGAGCCATGTCCCCCATCATTCCCCCGGCAGAGGCATACTTGCTGCTCAGGAAAGCGGTTACCCAGCGCTTATCCTCATCTTTGACCAGCCTGCTCTTAACTAAACTGGGAGCTACTGTCTCTGTCAGGAAGAAATGCCGACTAAACAACTCCATGACTGGCGATCTGCTGTGAATCTTTGGTCTTTTATTACCTTTGAACGGGCTCTCTGCCTTAACCCGCCTCTCTATCCCATCCCATAGCTTATGGGGCACCTCACGACTGGCGATCTCCATTCCACGATCAACCCCTTGCCCTACTTTTGCAGCCCTCGAGACGACACCACTGCAAAGGCCCCACAGTTGAGACATCGGCAAAACCGATACAGCATCCTTGATCGCCCTTTTTATCTGAGCCGCGGTCCCCGAGTCGTAAGTAATGCCAGCCTCTGCTGAGATCAACGATAAATACTGGCGGACATCAATCTCGCAGCATGCAAACCACAGATCAATCAGGCTCTGGTCTAATTCAAACACCCGGCCGCGAACCAAGAGCAGTAAATCCTCCAATGATCTCTGGTCGTGCCAGGCGTTCACTATATGCGGCACATGCGCCCCAAAATTGAAGCCATTTCGAGACCTTGGCGCGAAGTCCCTAGTTGTTATGCCGTCCGGCGCCACTGTGATGGCAAATGAACGGTACAGCGTACTGAACTCCTCGTCTGGTATCCCCACCTTCGACTCAATATCGAGCATGCTGATTCCAGCGCCGCCTTGCTGCATGTCAGGATGTGATACCACCGCAGCCAGCGAAAATACGGAGCGTACGGGCAGCGAATCAAAGTCACACCCCTTATCTAAGCGGTCAACAAGCTCTTTCCGAGCCTCAATATCCTCACCCTTGCGCCAACGATCCTGCTGCACAGATGGCACAAAGCAGCCAGCACAGGAATACTTCCCCAGTGCGGCTAAATGCCTTACTCGACGGTGTGTGGCACTAAAGTCATCCCTCCGTCCAAACGAAACAGGCTCTCTGCACGATTTGCAACGCGCAGACGTGATCTCCAGATGGCCAGCCTCCGCGGCCTCCTCATGCAGCCCACCAGCGGCTAATAACGCCTCATCGGGGTGTACGAATTGGTTCTTCTCCACATCGAATTCCCAATACGACCTAAGAAGCTTGGCAGATAGATCGCTCGCACCTTCCCTGACGACAACGCGGTAATCTGAATGTCTTTCTTGTGTCATGGCTCGAGTCCTAAATCGGTTTCTATTTTCAGCTCATCAAAACTCGACGGCGGCATCGAGTCGTCGTTCAGGCCGAAAACCTCGCCAAACAACGCGATCATCGGCTTCCTAGTATATTTCCCATAAGGAAGGCATTCATAAACGGGCGTCATGCCACTCCAATGGCCGTAAAGGGTCTCCTTCAGCTTCTGGGGCAGTTTCCTCGCCTTCATAAAATGACCCCACCCAGCCTTTGTCCCTTCTCGTGCCAGTGTCTCCATAGAAACAATGCAGGGAGTCGGCTCATTGATATCGCCAAGAGCCTCTTTAATCGCAATCATGATGGCGTTACGGATGTCTGCCAGGCTTAGCACCCGTACGAATCGATTGATTAGCTCCAATAACGCAACCTGTGTGTCCGCGTTCGGATAAATCTTCAGGGCCAACGCTTCGTTAAGCAGGAAAAAATTGGCATCAAGCGCTGCACACTTCAGCCACATGTCCTGGAGATCGAGGTCAACCTCACTCAAATGTGTCCGTACAAACTCCATCGTGACGGTTTCGTTCTTGCCCGGCCAGCTATTCAAAACATACCTGACGTGCGGCAACATGTCGATCTCGCCATCCTCCCGAGAAAAGCAGCTGCTCAAACGGACGTTCTCGGGATCTAGAGTGAGGGCATTGATCTGTACTAACTTGGACAAGTCTTCACGCGGAAGGCCAATACGCTCTTCCACGCACTTCAGACCAACTCCGTAGCTATGCTGTGTGACGCCCCCGCTTAAAATGCCAGCCAGAGCCATCAGACTGCGATTTGACGCCTTCTCGAAAGCACATCCCTCGACTCGCTTATCAGCCATTTTCTGCCTTGCAAAAGACAGCCAGCGCTCTGTTTTAGCTTCTCGCGCTTCAATTTCTTTCCGCCTGCAAGCCCCACAGGGTGAAGTCCTTAAATCCGGTCGCGCATTCAGTCTGGATTTATACCTGTTATAGCTATATCTGCTCGTGAATACGGGATGCGCACCGCATTTCTCACACGTAGCACCGAGATATAGGATATGGCCATGCACGGCTGCAATCGCTGGGATCTTGGCTGCAGGCCACTCAGGAAACGCCGCAATCAATTCTTTGTTCTCATACAAGAACCCATATCGCGAGGTCTTCCGCGCCCAATAGCGCTTCACGAGCTCAGCGCCTCGGGCGGTCGCGTCTTCGTTTATAACGACTTGGAAGTCCGGCATTCGTTCTTTATTCATGGCACCAAGCTCCTAAGCCTCCACATCATCATCAATTGCGTTTGTATCCCCTTCGCACACTAACGGAGATGCAAACATGACTACCGCAATAACACCCCACGTTGAAAACTCAGAACTTTGGTTTGAGAAGTTCAAACCGATCGAAAACACTTTCGAACACGCGTTCTGGGAGTACAACGGTAAAAACTACGCGTTTGAAACTTTAGGCACTGGCATGACCGAAGTGCTTAAGGTTGCAAGAACAAATCCCAACCTTGTTTGGACCCTAATTGAATGCGATGACGGGATGTACATCAGCCCGGGCTATCACTTCGTAAATCGTATGGGCTATTTCATCTGCCAAGTGCCCTTCACAGACGAAGACATCCGCAAAGGTGACTACTGCGACCGGCTCTATGATGAACAAGACCAAGGCGACGATTAACTAACCGCCATTCCGGCACTAAACCGACCTAGCTCACGCTGGTCGGTTTTTTCTTGCTTATCGATTTGCCTTTAGCGAACTCTTTAACCCGCTTTGCTTCTTCCGCATCGAGTAGAAAAGTCCTTAGCTTCAGTGCTTTTGTTATGGCACTGATCAACATTCCCTGACTTACATTACCGTCATCGCCAACATCGATGTAATGCCGACTACCGGCGCCCTTGCTATTTCCACCCCTCACCACGACAACCCATTGCCCAGGTTGCTTACTTCGGTACGCCCGCCGTCTCATCTTCAAGCTAATTCCTGTCATGCCAAATAACTTGCCGTGAACACTTTCCGGTCCCGGGCTTCGCCTCTGCATGATAGGGGCTACATAAACCGACTCAAGGTACTCACAGGCTTCCTGAAGGCTCTTATCGGGTCTTCTTTTGATGCCTGTTAGTCTGTCCCTGTCCGAGAAGCATTTTGCCTTCGCGCCATCTCTGAAAGAGCCCGATAACCCTAGATCCACCCGCCAGCCGGTGTAAGATGCCGCCTCTACTCGGCGGATGAATCGTGGGACTAAGAATCCCTGATCGCCGACCAAGATTTCACGATGTGGTAACAGAGAAACGCCTTTAAGCTGTTTCATAGCAATCCCAATATCACTCGACACCCTTTGCCATGACCCTGAACATCATCACCAAGAACCAAAATCCCGCGAACACGAATAGCAATGTCACCCAGAGGCTTCCCGCAATAAGCCTACTCATTAACGGGCCGCCTGTATCGGTGATTAGGCACGAAGTCACGTCGTCTGATGATCACATCGCGCAGCGCTTCCGCACGCAGAACCCGCCTAATGGGACGACGCTTACCGTCGGTCGTAACAACCGTCACAACGCCCTCGCCAGGCTCACAGCCCTCATCGATGCCATCACCACGAACCGCCAGTTCGACTTCCACACTCGCAATATCTTTCAGGGGAACGGTACACGAATAGCCTACACGCCCCTTATGGACCTTCAGCGCGTCCTTGTTCACGCAAAACATGTAGAGATTCTTTCGAGACACCTTATAGGCGACACCACAACCCACCAAGAAGCCCACTATCGGATGCACAAAGACCGCCAATGGCGCGCAAAAAACTAACGCCCAGAAGATGACCTCTGCGTACGACTGGCGAACGGTATGCGTCTTGAAATCGCGCAGGCCTCGACCCTTCTGCGTTCTCTTCTTACGATAGGGCTGGCGGGCCTTTACGCCCTCTTCTGCCGATTTAGTTTCCATAAGACTCACCTTTAACCCGCGAAACGATTTTCTTCGTTCGCAACAAATCCCGCTCACCGTCCCTTACTTGGACAGGCAACACGAAACCCTGCTTTGTCATGATTCCCTCAAAGGCTTCCATAGCCTGAGAACCAATCAACTCAGCCCCCATGCCGAGCATGTCGCCATCGACTTCTTCGCATAACCGCGTAAAACGATCAATCGTAGTCCCAGCAACCCCGTTCAGGGTTTCCTCTCGCACCAACTCGACAGTACGAAAGCAAGTCGAAATAGACACGAGTAAAACGCCCTGTGTCGCCAGCACTCCGATCCAGCCGAACCCTAAGCCTACCTCATCGCCCGCCAGCAGCATCAGCAACACGGTTAAGCAAATCACCACCATAAGAGCCGTCTCTACCCAGACAACCACCCCTTGGATGAGATTGATCTGCTCAAACTCATCACTTTGCAGGTTCCGAAGATCCAAGCCATCCAGCGGCTTGAATGTGCTATTGCCCAGACGATGACGATAACGACGCATGATTACCCCCGAGGGCCATGGTTGTTTTGCTGACGACCGCCAGCATCGCCCTGTGGGGCCACCTGAACCACCGACGCCAACGAGCGAATCTGAGCCAGCATTACCGAACCATCAATGCCCGGCCAGCTCGCGCTTAACTGAGACATCACCAGGCTCGACAAATGAAAGAGCTGCCCTGGCGGGACTGGGACCGTGAAGCACTTCTGCCCATGAACCACTTTGAAGAGCACCGCATTCGCACGCCGGTAAACACCCACCGACTTATCTTTCTTCTCGCCATGGAACTTAAATTCGAACTCCGGCAAGGCTCCGATCAGCACAGCTGCTAAGACAGGCAATTCATCGATCGTGAACTGGAAGATAATCTTGTCTTTCCAAAGCACGGTTTCGCCTTGCTTAGCCGCAGCATCCACGCTGATGGTTTGGCCATCATGTCGAGAGGTCGTTTCCTCAAACGTCAGCGCCGCGGTCTTACCGAATACGCGGACTTTACGCGAGTCGATTCGTGCAGGCCTGTCAGCGTTCATGGGAACGACATTGCCCTGTTGCTGGCGGTCTTCGCGTTCGAGAGAGCGCCAATCCACATCATGTTCGTAATTCATAATCACCTCTTATCAATGCCTTGCTCCAACGGATAACCCATCGTCACCCGAGACTGAGCAGATAGGCAAAGGGCTCCCCTCAGCGCTTTCGCTTGCAGGTTGTGAGCGCTTTTGCACCCGACCGGTAGGCATTAACCGACTCATCGTAGAACCGGCCGAAGACGCGGTAGTCCTTGGCGCCAATGCTCTTCTTTGCCCAAGCAGCCGAGGTTTCGAAATGGCCAGCAGCTTCACGACATCGGCAATCTTTCAAGGCAATGGCTGTTTTCAGTAGATCCGCTCGTGCGACACGCATGGCTCGCTGTGCCACCTCCAAGCTATCGACCTCTGCAGCCGTGACCATGGACGCATCCACATCGGCAATCGATGTCACCATCGTCAAGCACGTGATGCTGGGCTCCCGGCTTGCCGGCCGCTTGAGCATGGGCGGAGGTTCTAACGACTGCTTCTGAAACATGAACTCAACGGGCGCATTGGGCGCAACCGAGCTTTTTGCGTCAGACGAAGCCAAGATCGCGCCGGACAGACTCAATAGCGTAACGACAGACAGTGTTTTGCAGGCGACTCTCATGGAACTACCCCAGATCAATGGACAGTGATGCCCTTATCGGCCTTACCCACGAAGCCCGTGCCATCAAAAATGTGACGAGACACAATAAACATCAGCTTTTGCTTGCGCAGGCCAACCCCGACTTCGAACTCGATCAAAAAATTCTCATGCTTGATCGCCATCTCACGAATCGGCACCTGGCTAATCTCAAAGCTGAACATGAACCGATGCGCAACCGCTCCATCATCCCCCCGTCCAACCAGCGGTGAAATCATGGCCGAGATCACGCACTCCTTAAGCGCCGCCCCTTCGATACGAATGGAATCGGCGTGACCCTGGGATAAGTCGCAGCCTTCCATACGCATGCCAAGGGAGACGCTCTCCCCTTTACTGTCGCCGAAGAAGCTTTTGTGGGAATCCGCATCCCATTCACCCTGACCCACCAGCATGAATTCATCATCCGAGGACTTAACCGATCCCTCGGGCTTGACCCGAGATAGAACATCGGACAATTGCAGACGGCCATTGTCAGTCACCATATTCCCGTAACGACCCATGACCCCCTGATAGCGAAGACTGACTTTCCCGGATTGAGCATCCGTCTGTTCGAGATCAAAGGCGGCAATGCCGGTATCAATGACGTTAATTTCAGCTTCAAGGTGATGACTATTCATAAACTGCTCCAAAAAATGTAAGGGAATAATCAGTTAACCCACAGTAACATTGCAAACCACTCCCCCAAAACCCTCAATTGCTACCTTTTTCAAAAGCCAAACAGACTACCCAAGACACTCTATTTATACATACACGACCGCAAAGGCCCCCAACCCTCAAAAGCCGCGTCATTCCGTACCCGATTTTCCCGATCGACCGCCCGCTTCACCCCGAAGGGAGAGGAAGGAAAAGCGAGGAGGAATCGAGGAAGATGACACGCTGTGAGGGGAATAGGGTCAACAGGAGGAGCGGACGGAGCGCTGATAGGGTGGGTATTGCCCTAACGGTCGTGTATGTATAAATACTTCATTACAGAGGGCCGTATGGTTTGCTCACTTGCTTAATCGTTTCGCTGCGTGTCACACTAAAGTCATTATCGCTACCAAATAAATGAGTGTTTTATGCAGAACACCGACGAGATTACCCAGGATTCTCCGCATTCAGATCCGTTAAAACGCCATGCCATATTCGGGCTTTCACTCTTATTCGTCTTGGCGGGTGGTCATGTGATGTCGTCTCGATTGGCGGCTAATGAATGTTTGCACCCGAATCAGGCCGTATCTCAGCTGCAGGCGTTATTAGGTCATCAGATCAAAACTTATCTCGACTGTGCGATCACAGCCGCGTCGTCGTGTTCGGTGTATCCCGAAGACTTGCTCAATAACTCGCTTCAATTAAGTCGTCTGAAGGCGTCCAACGCGCATGCCTGCATCGTTGAGCCCTACATCGATCCTCGCTACGCAGCGATCACGGAGTAAGTCCATGACAACGGCAATCCCTTCGGTCGTAGAGACGCGCCAACAGGTGGCGACCCTGCTCTCGGAGATCAACCAACTCACCGAGCTACTGGCTGCCCAGTCGGGCTTAGAGGCGGTTGCCTACCAGTTGCCGGTCATGAGCTACGCCCACCGTTGCGATGAAATTGAGGTGAAGCCCCTATTCGGTGATGAAGCGCTTCAGTTTTGCCTAGCCGCTTATCGCCAGATTTACCGTGAAGATGATCAAGATCCGGTGACCTCGGCACGCTACCCCGGCGTCATTTTTTGCACGGATCTGCTCATTGAGCGATTGGCACGGATCAATGCCTTGAAGGACCAACTCGGCGCTACCTTGAGCTCACTTAAAGGCCGGCCGCGAGCGACCTTTATGCGCCAAGCCCTGCCCAATGTCAGCACGCACCACCTGTGCCGACACATTCCCTTTGTGCTGATGGGAGCGGATGACCACTTCCTGTCGGTCGGATTTACCTGGGCGGGGAACACGGCCATCACGCGGCGCATGAACTACGAGCAGGCCATTAGCTTTTGTGCGCGTCGCTCGGCCACGGGCGCGATTCACCCGAATGATCTTGAACTGATCAATGCGTCTACCGGCAACCTCTATGAGCGTCGGCTCATGGCGCCGCACCCCCGCATCAATCTGACGACCTACCTCGGTACGATGCAGCCGACCTCGACCGCCATGCGAGCGGCCAACTTGCCCCTATTGGTTGCCACGCCCCGCGATCAAGTCATTGTGTCGCCTCTGTTTAGCTACCAAGACGAAACCTGGCGTCAGTCTCGTTCCGATAAAAAGCCACTGAGACCGCTGCTACCCCATATCGACCTCTACGAAGAGATTGCCTCATGACTTCACGCGCCAAAGCGATTTACACCAAGCTCTTTCAATCTTCGGGTGAAGGAGCTTCTTTGCTGAAAACCTATGCGGGTCAAAATACAGGGCCGGTCTCGCGTCCTGAATTCTTGGCCATCATCCTGACGATCTGGCTGACAACGCTGCTAGTCCATATTTCGGATGGCTCACAGCTGTGCATGGACATTTATGTTTTCGGTGTCTACACGCTGGGCATGTGGTGCTTGTTCCTGCGCCCTGACAGCCAGCACCGAACGCATCGGCTTTGGTTCCTCAGCACCAGCGTTTTTATTCTTCTGGCGCTCCTGGCTAACGTCTTCTATGTCTCTCTTATGCCCCTGCCGTCCGAACCGCTTTATTACCACCTTGCAGCGTTTAGCTCCCTCGATGGTCCGGCCATTATGTTCACCGCATTTCTTCTCGCTTTCCGTCTGAAGACACGCACCTTGGTCACGCTGGCCATCCCACATGCTCTTCTCTTCGTTTTGTTAGCCACCTCCTCGGTCACCAATTTCATCATTAACAACCCTGACATGATCTACGGCTTCTCCCTTGCACGGGCGTTGATCAATGTTGGCGCAATGCTCTTTGTCTTGGTCACAGCCCTGCGGTTCGCTGCGCTTTGGTACCAAAAAAGACTCAACGCCAAGGTGCCTGCCCTCTAATGAGACCCCTCTTGGCAACGAGCCAATCCCGTGTTGTGGTCCTTTTGCTAGGCATTATCTCGACGTACGCGACGGGATATGTCTCGTTACGTCATGGGCTTGGCTTGTCGGGTCACGACCTGATGGTGGCCTTTGGGATATTCACCGGAGGCATCCTGCTGCTGACCTATCTCAGCGTAAACAAGTGGCTGGTCTGGGCCACGGTGACGCCCAAAACGCTGCCTGAACCGCAATACACCCAAGCCAAAGCGCTTCTCAGTGAGCTAGGGGATCGAGTGGGGTTTCACATCGATCTGCGTGTCGTTGCAGCGAAACGAACCTTTATCTACTCGGCCGGCATCAATCAAAAACTCCTGGTCATTTCAGACACGGCGCTTCAGTCGCTCAGCCCTGCCGCTACGCGGGGTGTTTTCGCACACGAAATTGCCCACATGGTCATGAATCACTCGCGCAAGAATGCCGCGGTGTTCTCGTCTTTTTTCGGTTTGCGTATGGCGCTGGCGTTCCCGTCCTACGTCAACATCTATGTTGCTTTACTCTTGTTCATGTACTTGCGTCACAACGAGTACGAAGCCGACAAGCTCGCCTGCATTTTGGTTGGTCAAGAAGCCGTTCGTTGTGCATTAAACGAAGTACAGGCCCTCACCAAAATGCGTGAATTCGGCCGCACGATTGAATTTTTTATCTCGACACACCCCAGCTACGAACGGCGCCGACAAGCCATCGCAGCCTACGAATAATAACGGAACCCCAGTGACCACACTCAAATTGACCTATGACGTTGCACGCACCTCTCCGGAAGATCACCAATTTGCGGATCAATACCAGGTGCATGTGACGCGATCGGATGGCAAGCCGATACACCCGCAAGAGGTCCACGCTGCCCTTCGCATCTCACTTGAAGTTTCTGCGACTCATTTAGAACAAATAAAACAGAGGGCGCCCCTCAAACTGGTGAAGTGAATGGATGCGAAACTAATCAATGCCATCGTACGGGTTTGCCAAAGTGAGTTTGTTCGGCACTACCCGAATGACGTTTTGCTGGGCCACTTAGAAGCCAACCAGATCGGGCGTTGGTCAGGCGACACCTACCAAATCTCACCCGCAGACAAGAAGGTTCTGGCCGACCAGCTGCTCCACGCTACCGGCGTTGATGCGTTCAGTCCTGAAGTGGGCGGCACCTTCATGATGGGGAAGGTGGCTCACCTCTCCTCACACCAAGAAATCGTAGAAGTCGCTGAACCACGAGTGGTGATGGTCAAAGCCCTCAACAATGGCCACGTCCAAGTTGGCCCTTACGATGCCCGGCTCCCACCCGGGGCCAGCATGTGCATTCCCTTTGAGACCCCACCACAGACGGTCTCCCATCAAGCGATCATTCTGTGCCAGCACTACGCGCTATACGACCAGATACAGCAGTCGTGCCTGAACTTCGAAGACATTGGCTTTAACCCACTGGTAATGTTCAACGGGGCGACACCCAGCCAGCGCGACTCCGCGATGCGTTTCCTTCAGTCGCAACGAATCCCTGTTCATTGTGCCTTCGACCTTTCGCCAGAAGGCCTGCGCCTGGCACTGGATGTCCCGTTCTTTGGATCCTTCCTCCTGCCATCGAGTGAGATTCAGGAGAAGCTCATCGGGGGCCACAACAAGACGGACGTCTATCTCAGTCAGGCGGCACGGCTACGCAACGACTTCCATGACGCGACCGGCCAGATCAAGCTGCTCTGGGAACGAGTCACCACCCATGAACTCTGCATCAGCTCCAAGTCGTATGTGTTTTTGGACAACGAGCGCGAGGAAGCTACGCCCAAGACCGCCAGCCAAATCGACATCAGTAAGCTCTCTGAAGTGATGAACCAACAGCCTACAGCTCCCCATTCGACTCAAACAAAGGAGACAAAGGCCGAGCGCACAGTTAATCCGGCCGATCTAGCCAACTTCAAATCCGTTGTCGACGAAAAGACCCTGCCGATCATTCAGGAAAAGGCCAGATACCGCGCTAAAGACGATAACTCTGAAGTGGAAATTGAATCATTTAGCCAATACAAGCTGGATTGATGCTTTTAAATACTTATGGCGCTTAAAAACCAACCCGTTGCTAAATCGCCACGCCTCATAATAAAGTTGTCAAATCAAATCAGAGACGTAACTCATGTTTAAACACAGCCTACTAGGCTCTCTCATGCTTATTGCATCCACGACAGTGTTTGCTGCTTCGGATAGCTATTCACGCCAAGCGCCAGAGAATTTCTCGCAGACAAAAGCCATCCTTAAGAAGCATGTCGATAAAGCGGGCGACCTAGATTACTACTGCGGCTGTCCGATCATCGTTACCGGCAAAAAGCTGACCGTTGACCTTCAAGCCTGTGGCTACGAAGTGCGTAAAAACCCAGAACGCGCTCAACGCGTAGAGTACGAGCACGTTTTCAGCGCCCATGACATGGGCCGCCAGCTTAAATGCTGGCAAGAGGGTGGACGCAAGAACTGTACGGCCAATGACCCGGATTTTGCCCGGATGGAAGCAGACCCAATTAACTTAATTCCGGTGGTGGGCGAAGTCAATGGTGATCGTTCCAACATGCGTTTTGGCATGCTCTCATCGACACAGGGATTCGGCTATGGCCAATGCGGTACGCGGGTTGATTTTGAGTCCCGAACCATTATGCCAAGATCGGATGCCCGTGGTGACATCGCCCGTATTCATTTCTATTTCCAGCAGAAGTACGGCTTGGCCATTTCGCGTCAACAACTTCAATTATTCCAAGCGTGGAATAAAACCGATCCCATCGATGCGCGTGAATGCAATCGAAACTATCTAATCCATTTCCACACCGGCATTCAAAACCCATTTGTAAGCGCTGGCTGCACAAACTAATTCCAAACAAAAAGAGGTTACACCTTTAAAAAACTGCTCCTCGTTACAACCCTCGCACTCGTGGTTTCTGGCTGCGCGACTCCTTTGTCCTCCGCTCAGAAACGCGATATGAAATTTTATCAAAGCAAAGGATTGGTCGTTGAAGAAAAGAACCCAGGCACAGCAGCAGGCTTATGTCTCTTGCCCGGCTTTGGCTCTTTCTATGTGCGCGAATACGGCGCTGGCATCGTCAATTTGCTGTTCTGGCCAGCCTCTATCCTCTGGGACCCCGTAAGCGGTTATGACGGCGCCAATGTCATCAACTACTACGCCACAAAAGATGCGATCAGCCGAAAGCAGAAGCGTGAAATCAAAAACCTTGAAGACAGTGTTGCCACTGGGAAAACCCCTCAGGCTGACTACATTAAGCTCCGCCGCGACATTGAAGACAAATACAGCCCTAACGCGGCTGACTAAGACCAATGAAAAGGCCGCTACGAGAGCGGCCTTTTTCTTTACTCGCCGAACCCCACTAGCTCTCCTTCCATCGAAAGCACGCGGGACTCCTCGTAGGCTCCGTATTTAAATCGCGTCGGAACCGACTCAACCATGGTCCCAATCGCGTGCCGTCGCTCGGCTCTGAAGATCACAGGATGCAAGCTTCTCACAGCAGCTTCAGGCAAAGGGAACCGAGGGTCGGCAATCCAGACACAGCCTGCGTCCACGTCAGATCTGATCAGACGACCCATGCCTTGTGTCAGTCGGCGCTTCACGGCAGTCAGCATGCGTCTGGCTACTTTGCCCTCGATCACTTTCTCGCTCAGCAGCTTTGAAAGCTTCAGTCGCATCAGCATGAGTGATGTTGAGTCTGGCCGCATAAACGGAAGTCTCGTGATGACGACATGAGACAGTACGCCTGGCAAGTTAAGGCCTTCCCAACCGGCTGGCGTAATCAGAATGCCGGCCTCAGATTCCTGCAGCTGCTTAGCGCAGTCCGCAAGTCTGGCTCCTCGCTCATGGTTTATGAGGTTGTTGCCTAGATCTTCCAACCCTTTCATCAGCAACTCGGCATCACTGTAAGAAACGGTGAGTACCAACACACGCCCGCCAGCTTCGTGAGCTTTCCGAATCATCAACTGCGCGTAGGCCACCCACTCAGGCGAACGGGTGATGTTCTCATCCTCTTTTACGCTCGGCAGCGGCACCGAGGGGTCGCATAGCACGAACTCCATTCGACCGAACTGGCTTGGCTCATACATGGCCATTAGCTCATCACGAACATCGTATCGAACACCGTCCGACTTACCCTTTCGGAAAACTCCGATGCTATTGAGGAATTCATCGAATGCCTCGGGTAGCCGTTTCCCGGGTGGGCCTAGTGTTGCACTGGTGAAGACGATCGACTTCAGGAGTGTAGTCTTCTCACCCTCCTCGTTAGTCAAGCCAGCCCAGTATTTGCTCATCACACGACCAGGCTCGGAGTCGCCAATTCGAATCGAAGGATAAGCCTTAACCGGCGACCAACTTAGGGCCAGCGCGGAGTCCACGGCATTGAGCGTTCTGCAGGCTTCACCCATCAAGGTGTTTACTTCACCGACCTCAGCCAAAATGGTCTTCTCCACATCGGTCAGACCCTTTCGCTTCAGTGCTTTCTGTGCCCGCTCAGCCAGCTCACCTACGACACTCGACGATGCCGTGAGTCGGTCAACCAGACCTTCAGTTTTCCCTGATGCGCTGATGGGAATGATCGACACCCCAGAGTAAAGCCTAGCCGCCTCTTCGTTCAGTTCTTTGATTTTTTCATGGGCGCCACGGACACCCAACGCAATCTCAGCTGCTTTAATGACTCTGCCCGCCTGAAATAACGAAATGTCTGCGTTGTTGATCATTTCTGCCGCCGACTCTAACTGGTCAGCTTCGTCCACAACCAAAATGTCATTTTCGAGTTTATCGGTATCAAGGATGCCTCCCCAAGAGATTGCATCGATCAACAAGGTCGCGTGATTGACGACAATGAGGTTGGCATCTTTCGAAAGCGCTACGTCTCGCGCATAAACGGCATGATCCTCTTCATCGTCCGACGATGTCAGGGCCAGCAGATTAAGATCCAGAAGAGGGCAAATAACCCCATCGGCCTCAGTCTCAGCGAAGTCCGAGATTAGACCGGAGTTGATCTGGTTTCCGTCACCGTCACGCTGTCCCAGCCAGTCCCGCATACGTCGCAGTGACGCTTTCGCTTCGTATGTGCCCGGTGTATTGTCATCGAGAGCGAGCTCCATCCGATCAATGCCAGACGACGACAGATAGTTTCGCTTGCCCAATCGCTTACGCACTATGGGAAAGGCCCCTGTCTCCTGCTCGACTAACGGCTGAACCATGGCCGCATCGCGCATGATCTGTGCCTGCAGGGCTCTCGTATAGGTGCTCACGATCCCTTTCTTACCTGATAGCGCGATATAGGCCAGCATGGGCACTAAGTACCCAATCGTCTTGCCTGTGCCAGTGCCAGCTTGCAGGGCGCCCAACGACGGGTTGCTGCCCTCCTTCTGGGCGCTGACAAAATGTTCAGCCATGGCCATTGCATACGACAGCTGGTTTTCATTGAACTTGAAGCCTTTCGACCTGACCAACGTACCATCAGGACCCAAGATTGACTTCACCACGCCATAAAGACGCTCATCGAAACTACTCATCGTTACCTCCGAAGTGAGGAACATAGCCACCCAGGCCGTAGCCCGAAGGCGCTGCAGCCACATTGGGACGCTCGGCTTCTTCGAGTCGAATGAAAAGACTGAAGCGCTGCCCGTTACTCATCGACACCATTTTCAGGTAGTCCTTTGCGACAACGCGCTCTGCCTTTGATGGAACAAAGGTCTTGCCTCGCCGCTCAGCTCTGGCTTGCTTATAGCGTTGAACCGCCTCGGTACCTTCTTCCGATTTCCGGCACCGATAGAAGCTCCTCCAGACCTTAGCCTCAGGCGTGGCGTTAATGCCGTAGAGCATGATCATTTTGACCTTCTCTAAGCCCTTGACCATGACTTTAAAGGCCTCCAGATCTTCTCTGTTGCCGAAGACTCTCAGGATGCGTCCAAAGCGTTTGCCCGATACGAATTCGGGCCAGTCGACAGCCAATACAGCGCCATCGACGATGCACTTGTGAACGCCTGTCAGCAGACGAGCGTGCAGCTCTGTTGCCAGGCTTTCCTCAAGGACGATAGCGTCAACGAAGTGCTCTGTTCTGCTCAGCATGACTTAACCCTCCGCCTGAGCCTCGGCATCGATTGCATCACCGTTTTTTGCTCGGTTCTTTCGCTGCATGCTTGGAATGGTGAAGTCTGCTGGGCCGGTTTCTACGAACGCATTAAAGTCTGCCAGCGCCTGAACGAGCTCGTCGCCTTCGATCACAAGGTTGTCGAACGCATCAAATTTGACCGACCCGATCACTTTGGAACCAGACTGATTGACCTTGCGTACATTCCACTGCCCCGACACCGTGCCAAGTCCATTGGCAGCATGTGCGCCCAACAACGGCTCAAGGGCAAAGCGCTGGAGTGTTGCCAACAACAAGCCCATTTCCACGCTGTTCGCACGGAACAATTTGATGGTGTGTTCTAGCTTCTCGCCGCGTGGGATGGCTTTGTATCCCGCCAGCGGCATGCCAACACCAACCGTCTTAGCGCCTGCGCTTTCGAGGTCCTTTTTGCGTTTTTCTTCCTTTGCCACCAGTTCAGCTTTCAGCTCGGCCAGTCGCTCGATGTCCGCAGACTCCTTGGATCGACTCAGCTTTCGAATCTCTGCTTCTAGCGCCTCAATTTCTTTTTTGACCTTGCTGCTGATGCTGTTCGCCACGCTACGGCCGACAAGCAACTCGATGTCCTCGTCTGACAGGTATTTGACCCGCGCTGGGTTGCGATAGAACTCATCGGTACGGGCGCCGGAAAAGATTGTGGGCTCTACGCCTGGCTCGCAGTAGGCAGACCCTACGGATAGCTTGCCCTCGACGAAACCCAGAATGCCGCCATCACCTGCACCGAATACAGACAGCATGGGGTTCTTCGACAGCCACTCTTCGACCAGCGTGATGCCGATACGATCCATGACCTCAGAACCTTTCACGCCACCCAGCACCATGGCGTAATGTTCATCAAGGCTGAAAGGCTTCGGGTCGCCCGTACGTTCGATGGTTTTATCGAGAATGACGCTGGCAGCTGCGCGTCGTAGGGAGCCTCTGATGCCAGAGGATGGGAAGTAGTAGACCAAACCATTACTGGATGCTTGGTAGGGAATCGGTGTCGCTTTGTCTTTGCCTTCGCGATCCTTCAGATCTTTAGAGCATGTGGCAAGAGGCTCATCCGCATGAATGAAACCCGTCAGAACGTATGTGTTGATTGTCATTTTAGACCCCTATTTGATAGAAATGCCAAGACATCCTAGTATTACTTTAATTAGTTAGCAAATAGGGGGTGTTTTAGATGATTAGTGAAGATATTCAGTTCTGGCATGACAACTTTGCCATGCGTATTCAATCGTCGTTGACCGACCCAGAGTTAACGCCAGGCCTTATGTACTTGCACGACTCTAATGCCGGGGAGAAACAACTGCGCTTAGGTAGTCAGACTCACTTCTACTACTGCGATGTTGAACGGGCTGTCAGCTACGGTTACTTGGTGGGCTCCGAGAGCGAGCAACACACTCACCACTCGCGACGTGATCCCTCGGTCGTTGCATTGCGCGATCTTGTTTTCTTCTTGATTCGCGAAGGCAAGCCGCCGTTCATGGTGGGCGAGTTAAACAAACGAAACCCCGCTAACGACTTCAAGGTCAGCTACAGCCGCCAGCAAGTCCACTACTGCAGGGCGGATGCTCGGATTAGCTTTAACCTTGATAAGCTGGAAAGACTGATTCGCCTTTGCGAAGGCATCCCAACCGCGGCAGTCATGCAGGCTTTTGACCTCTACAGCCACTACGCCACTAACCGTAACGCCATGACTGCCAGCCAAACAAAGCGTTTTCAGAAGGTTCTCGCGACCTACCCGCAACTCGCAGAAGCCATTCGTATCGAAGGTCTCACCCATGGTTGCGGTGAGCTTGAGGCACTACGCTGGACACGCCACACACCAAAAACAGAAGATGAGTCCAACGGCTCTTCAGAGGAACAATCATGACAACAATGATCCCTTTCCGACTCAACATTGAGCTTGGCACCCCCGTTGCGATCACAGGGACGCTTACCTTGGATGCGCTCTTGGCCAAGGCCGCGTTTAACATGACGGGGTTTACGGATGATCGCTTGCTCGATCTCATTCCGCTGCGCCGACATCAGGGCATTTTTTCGGGGTCCATCCTCCGATATGCCGGCCAGCAAAAGCGTTCCACGGTTTCCTTTGTGCGCAGGCTTGCTCGTTCAGATATGTGGTCTAGCAAATACAAATCTAACATCAAGCGCACCACGGCAGCTGGGGTAGCTGGTGTCGATTACGCGGGCATTGAGCTGGCTAAAGGCCCTTACTGCGCCCGTTTGGAAAGCATTCAGGTTGTGGAGTCACCGAAGGCCTACTTCTATGGCTATGGCGACCCTGACGCAGTGGTTAATCTCATTGAAAACTTCCTGCCTGGCATTGGCAAACGTGCAAATGCGGGGCTTGGCGAGATTCGCTCGGTCAGCTGGACACACTCGCCTGACTATTCGCTCATCGACAAAAACGGTCAGCCAGCGCGTCCAATCCCTGTAGAAGTCTGGGATGCCCTTGAAACCACTAATGCGAAAGTCTCGGACCCGTCCATTGGGCTCCGGCCGGTAGACGTTCCGGGTTGGTGTAGTGAGAAAAAGCGCTGCGCCATGCCGGTGCTGTAAGCTATTCGCTGATTTTTTTCAAAAAATGCTGTGTATCCCACAGCGTTTTAGCTCTTTAACAACCAGCAATTTCAACCTCATCCGCCAGCGCTTCACTTGCTGATGGACGGGGTTGGTTTGCTTATCCCCTCGGTTTAGAGGGGCCTACAGCAGAATTGCCACACTGGTGACATTGCGACCGGTTTGCTTATCCCCTCGGTTTAGAGGGGCCTACAGCGAGTAGCCCCAGCGGTTCAGCCAGAGTAGCGTTTGCTTATCCCCTCTGTTTAGAGGGGCCTACAGCAGATCGTTGTCTGCTGCGAACTCTATGTCTGTTTGCTTATCCCCTCTGTTTAGAGGGGCCTACAGCGATGTTTATGCTGTTCACTCCAGCTCAGCCGTTTGCTTATCCCCTCGGTTTAGAGGGGCCTACAGCCGGCATGTGGTAGCGGGGAACTTATGCTGCGTTTGCTTATCCCCTCGGTTTAGAGGGGCTTACAGAATCACTAATCGCGCCCTTTACGGCTATGTCTCCACCCCTCTCTGGAAGGCTAAAAGAAGCCATTCGTTCATTTCAGCTACCACCTATGCTCCACTTCCCCCTCGGTTTAGAGGGCCTACAGCTTTGATGGCAGAACCCCGCTCGATGTCATGGTTTGCTTATCCCTTCGTTTTAGAGGGGCCTACAGCGAAAAGGCACCAATGAACCCTTTCAGGGATGTTTGCTTATCCCCTCGCTTTAGAGGGGCCTACAGCGCATGACAATCTCTACTGGACAAGCGGCTGGTTTGCTTATCCCCTCGGTTTAGAGGGGCCTACAGCGCGAGGCGCCTAGTAAATTCAAGGTTTCTTACCCCCTCGTATCAGAGGGCCTTCAGCGCGTGGTTGGAAAGTGATATTCAGGAATTGTTTTGCTTATCCCCTCGGTTTAGAGGGGCCTACAGCGTGTAGCCCCAGCGGCTCAGCCAGAGTAGCGTTTGCTTATCCCCTCGGTTTAGAGGGGCCTACAGCGTTGCTCGATCAGTAATGAGAAATCCTGAAGTTTGCTTATCCCCTCGGTTTAGAGGGGCCTACAGCGCACGAAGGGCATCTGTCTGTTGATAAATGGTTTGCTTATCCCCTCGCTTTAGAGGGGTCTACAGCTCGACCAGAATCGTTCCCGAGAGCTGCGACGTTTGCTTATCCCATCGATTCACAGGGTCTACAGCGAAGCGGCTGTTTCACGAATCAGTCTATTGGTTTGCTCATCCCCTCTTTAGAGGGGCCTACAGCTTCCCGCCTAGAGTTCATGTTCACGCCTGGGTTTGCTTATCCCCTCGCTTTAGAGGGGCCTACAGCGCGAGATATCCAAGAGGGCTTCTGAGCTGGGTTTACTCATCCCCTCGGTTTAGAGGGGCAGCTGTCACTTCAATAGGAACGAGCAACTGCGTGTTTGCTCATCCCCTCGGTTTAGAGGGGCCTACAGCGAGAGTGCTTTACTGCGTTGCTCCAAATCGGTTTGCTTATCCCCTCGGTTTAGAGGGGCCTACATCAAGCCCTTCTTTGCCAACTACTACCCCGCTTCTCCAGCAATACTTAACGCTTTATCCCATATAAAGAGAATTTTCTCATAACGAGGCGATTACACACACAATATAGGCCTAAAAGTGGGGCTTAATCAGCCCTCCCTACCACTTAGGGGGGTATCTGTACCCACCTCCACTACCCCCTATCCATATCCCTCGGATCAAAGGGCCTTCAGCGCGTGGTTGGAAAGTGATGTTCAGGAATTGGTTTGCTTATCCTCTCTGTTCAGAGGGGCCTACAGCTAAAACATGAAATTGATTCTTGGATGCTCAGTTTGCTAATCCCCTCGGTTTAGAGGGCCTACAGCCGGCTACTACTGCATAACGTATGTGGTGGAGTTTGCTTATCCCCGCGTTTCAGAGGGGCCTACAGCTCGACCAAAATCGTTCCCGAGAGCTGCGAGGTTTACTTATCCCATCGGTTCACAGGGTCTACAGCGAAGCGCCCGTTTCACGAATCAGTCTATTGGTTTGCTCATCCCCTCGGCATAGAAGGGCCTACAGCTCAGGAGCAGCGGCTCGAGGCGCAGACACGGTTTTCTTATCCCCTCGGTTTAGAGGGGCCTAAAGCGCAGGCAATGGCGTAAAACTCATGATTTTGCATCCTTATCCCTCGATTGTGAGGCCCTAAAGCTTGCAACCGGCACAGAAGTTCGTGCGCTCCGTTTGCTTATCCTCTCGGTTTATAGGGCCATAGCTTATGGATCCGTGACATAGTTTTTACTGACGCTTGCTTATCCCCTTTTTGTGAGGGTCTACAGAATCACTAATCGATTCTGCTACAGCCATATCCTTACCCATCGGTTAGATGGCCTACAGCCAGATCACGCAACTTCTACCCCCTGAAATCTCTAGCTTATCCCTTCGGTTTAGAGGGGCCTTCAGCCACTGACTATCTCCTATCTCACTTTGCGCAGTTTGCTTATCCCCTCGGTCTAGAGGGCTTAAAGTTAGGCTACTTTGCCGTCAAGTATAATCACTTTGATAAATCCCTCGATTTAGAGGGCCTGCAGATCTTTGGGGTCTAGGTAGAAAACAGCCTCAGTTTACTCAACCCCTTATTCAGAGGGGCCTACAGCGTTGATCGGCAAATGAGCCACCATGAACGCGCCAACTTATCCCTTCAGTTAGATGGGCCTATAGCATTTGATAGAACTGCCAAATGCGAACCTTATCCCTCGGAAGAGGGCCATCCCTGACCCGTCTCCTCCTCGGCTCAGGTCTATAATTTCAATTTCTTGAAAATAGACTCTGGGATGCTACGAATGATCAGCATGATCAACCGCCACACGGGCAGAACAAAAACGACATCCCGCTTTTTATCTACACCAGACCAGACTGCATTTGCCACTTGATCAGCCGATGCGGTTAACGCTTCTGGTAATTCTAAATCAGCAACCATCTTCGTATCGACAAACCCCGGCAGCACCGTCACAACATGCACGCCAGAGGGCTGAAGCTTGTTTCGTAGACCTGAGAGGAAAGCAGTAAACCCGGCCTTAGACGACCCATACAAGTAATTCGATCCCCTGCCCCGCTCCCCAGCCACAGAGCTAATACCGACAATGACGCCATGCCCATCACTGGCCATTTCCATGCTTAACGAATGGAGCAGCAGAGCCGGTCCATTGAAGTTAGCCGATAGTGTTCTGGCCGCCATTATCGGATCTTTATCCAGCACATCCTGAGGCTGCATGAATCCTACCGAACTCACGACAACATCAGGCATTTCATCAAACGACGCTACGAAACGCTTATGAGAGCTCGTATCCTCAACATCGCAAAAGCACGAGCTCACCGACGCGCCTGTACGCGCATGAATTCCTTTCGCAATCTCATCAAGCGCCTGCCTTCCTCTGCCGGCCAATGAGACCTTCCAGCCTTCCTTTGCAAACCGCTCAGCAATCGCCGCTCCAATATCCGAGCAACCACCCAAGACCAATAAAGTTGGCACTTTCAATTCATTCGACATCATGCAGCCTCACCCATTAACACTAATTTCATAATCGTCTCCATGTTTGCTTTTTCGTCCTCAACCTTCGCGGTGAACAAGTCGGTGGACATTTCTTCTTTACCCTCAATGATCGCCCATTGCCTTGCGTCCAATGAGTCTATGACCAGGGGAATGATCACCTTCACCTCCCTCTCCTGCCCGTTACGCCACGCTCTATCTTCGGACTGAACGAGCGCCCCGTGCGTCCAGGGTAATGTCAGGAAGTACACATAATTGGCCGCCACCAAGGTAATCGACTCGCCGGCCGCCCGTGATGTCCCCACAAAGAATCTGACCTGGGGATCTTCCTCGAACAACCGCTGGGCCTCACTTCTTTCGTCTTTATGCGTTTGCCCATAAATCGTTACGAATGAATGGCCCGTCTTTTTGAGGTCCTCCTGTAAACCATGGACGGTAGACATGTACTCGCAGAAAACGATGACCTTGTCTTCTTTATTGAGCGTCTTGATCCAATTCAAGAAGTGCCGCTTTTTAACCTCCGCCAGCATGGTTCTCATGTCGTGCATCTGGATCGTCGCAGCACCACGCCCCATCGGTCTAATCAAGAGCTTCTTAAACGCCGCCTCTTCCCTCTTATTCATTTGAACCATTTCGAACGAACGGATTTTAGGCTTCAGTCTTAGCCAATCTTTCTTCATCCGCCGGATAAGCCACCCAGTTCTCAGGACAGCGTGTATCTGGTCCTTGAACTCGACATCATCCATCAGTGACATGTAGGTTTTAACTGGGATGTCGCCAATGGGATGGCCGCTCAATCTGAGCAGGGTATGTAAGTCCAATGGGGTATTCAGGATAGGCGTGCCTGTCACAAGGAAGCGCACGGGAACGGTATACGACAATGAAAATGCTCGTTGCGTTCGCATGGACTCTGGGCAGCAGACTTTATGGGCCTCGTCAAAGACAACCACTTCGAACTCTTTCTCATGCCTCTCGAGAACCACGAGCTTTTCGTAGTTCAAGACCACCCAGTCTGCATCGTCCTGCCACTCACACATGGCAATTTTGTCGTCAGGGAACGCCGAGGCAATCGTTTCGCGCCAGGTTCTGTCCAGTGCGGCAATGTTGGATATGATGGCAACCTTCTTGTGGTTTCGTTTAGCCAAGTAGCCGGCCGCCACCACCGCACAGACAGTCTTCCCCATGCCCATATCATCAGCCAGAAGACCGGATGTTCTTTTGACTAAGAAATCCATCCCGCTGATCTGGGTCGGGAGGAACTTTTTGAACTTATGCAGGTGCTTGGCGCAGTTCTTCTGAGCTCGCTTTCTGAATAAGTTGAAATCATCAGCATCGACATCGACGAATTTCATTCGCTGGGTGATGTCTAAGAATAGTCGCTGCTTCTCGGTCAGCTCCTCTTCTTTGATCTGATCAAACTCATCGGAAACAACCACGCCACCGTCAGCCTCCATGGCCGCGATTTCTTCAACAATGTCTAAATCATCGAACAGCCCGCCACGCCTGCTTAGTGATACTTCCCAATCCATTCGCTCAGCATCGCTGATCTCTTCAACGCTTTCTTTGCCGTCATCGTCTTTGGTAATCCGGTAGACGCCAGGAACAATAACGATCTGGTCGTCTTCAAACCCCAGTGACTCCATGATCTCGTGCTTGAGTCCCAGCGTAGAGACAAACTTCACTTCCCAGAGACCGACATGCGGGTGATACGTTGTGCCGATCCTGTCCTTGATGAGCATGCTCAAGCCTTTGTGGTACTGGCCACTAAAGAGGACGCTGAAGTTCTCCATTTGCCTAATTTCACAACGAACGCCGTCAATCAGAAGGTCAGGTATGGGGTTCGCTTTAGCGTGATCGAGCATTTGCTGGAAGTCTTCCAGCGTCATATTGGGCGATACACGTTGTAGTGCCAGCCCTGCTACGGCCGTATTGAAGAATGTCTCAACACTGCGCTCCAGAGGATGCCCGAGCACTCGCCAATAGGTGTCTATTTTCGAGCCCATTCCAGACTTGTAATAAAAGCCCCATTGCCTGTCCCTCCCGCCGTACTGAATGGTCAGAGCTCCTATGGCCTCATGACAAGGCCTCGAATGAGTAAACCGGATCGCGTAATCAAAGCCATCACACTTAACATCTCTAATGAGCCTTTTACCTTGGTATCCCATACGCAATCCAATCACCACAATTCATTAGACACGAATTAAAGGCGTTTCATTCTGATCAAAGGAAAGTATTATTATAAAGGTAGCATTAAGCATAAAATTACCCAATGGCTTTTTATGTTGCAGGCTAGATAAATAGCCAAACAAAGAAAAACGGAGATCCATAGGATCTCCGTTTAGGTGTGTCAGTTAATACTGACGGTTAATCGACGAACGACTCTTCAAGCAGCTCGAAAACAGCATCAACAACTTCCTCGCCACTGCAAACAGCAGCAACAGGTAAGTCACCGAATATCTGCTTAAGATCTACTTTTCTTCGAGTTGTTCTTTCATTGTCCACCATATCCCTGCACTTAAAGAACAGTGCGCGGACTTCAACCCCCAATTCACGGTAAAAATTTACTGCGTCAAGGAAGCTTTCTTTATCACACAGATCACCATCGGTAATTAGAATCACCAATTTACGATCTGTGTCCTCAGCTGCGATGTGCTGCAGCACGGTTGGTATTACCCCTGATGTGAAAGTACCGCCATACACATCAAGTGTGTTTCTCATCATCTGCGATACTGTTTCATCAAAGCCTTTAACAATGCTGTAGCCATCGTCAAAGGCGATCAATGATGTCGGTACGCTATGACGTTCGCACGCGCTAACGACCCCAACAGCAGCATCGATCATCGATGAAATCAACATCACTCCATCCAGGTCAACATCACGAGTAGAGCCCGATACGTCAACCATGATTGACACAGCCGTGCTCAGCCCATCAGATGTAGCGCTTGCCTTGAAGATGTTCGGGTTGAACGCCGACTGCGAAATGCAGCGTCGATCAATCCTAGCACCAGACATTCTTCGACCAGAGACTACCTGAGTCTTTGTCCATAGCAGTTGATCAATGCGTGAATACAGCCGCTCAGCATTGGTCTCTGCTCGTGACGAAGATAGATCTTTAACAAGCCCTTCCATAGTCAATTCCCCAGGCTTAACTTCAGCCTCAGGTATCATTCTCCCATCGTATGAAGAACCGACAAGATCAGACACCTCACCGCTGAACACCTCTTTTGAAGCAGCTAGAATTTCTTCGCATGCTCGCTTGAGTGCATTCATTGCTTTGGCGGCATCGTTCAGGCTGCCAGTGCCTTTTTCATAATCACCAGCATCGTCACCACCATCTTCGGCAGAAGCATCACCCTTGCCATCATCAGACTGGCCACTGGAGCTACCTCCATTTCCGCTTCCGCTTCCGCTGCCATCAGAGCTTTCTGCGTCACCCCCAGACTCTCCATCAGACTCCCCAGACTCATCGCCTGATCCATCATCAGATTCATCTTCTGCGCCATCACCAGACTGGCCATCAGATTCATCGTCAGAATCACCCTCAGACTCATCATTAGACTCATCATTAGACTCATCTTCAGACTGATCTTCAGGTTGCTCATCAGCGTTAGCAGCGTCCACGATCAAGTTAATGATCTTGATAGCGGCTTCACCATTTTTCTCTGACGAATCAGATGCAATGGCGTCCTTGGCGATTTGCTTGATGACATCCCACAAGTCACCGAGCTCATCTTGCATAACCTTCTCAACATCAGAAGCTCCTTGCAGTCCCTGCCCAATGATCTCGTTCCGCAACGTCATCATCAGACCAACCATCGCCCGATTAGCTGGGTTCTGGCCAGCGCTTAACGTCCATATACCGGCACGTTCAGCAGCTTGAGACAACTTCTTCAGACGTGTCGCTAAACCGGCCTGCTTCTTGCTCATCTTGGATTCAATGTAAATGTCCTCCAAGACGTTATGGCACGACCTAATCAGCTCGCCATATTCCAGACCCTCACCAGCCAACTTACAGCTAGTGAAATTCTCGTGTGATATTTCATGGACCATCAGCCCATAAATCACGTCCTCAACATCTTCCTCTTTGAAGATGCCTTTCAAGCCTTCCGGCATGGGGAGGAACATTTCCTTGGTCTGGCGGTTGATACGTGGAGCAAACGAACGCTCCCATACCACTTTGATGCCAGACTGCTTTGCCAATGCGAATGCGTTGGCGCGTGTTGCATGGAGAATACTCATAGCTGTTTATCCCTATTGATGTGCAAAAGGGATACATCAGCAGCGAATAAGATGATTACAGAGGGATGTTTATCGTGATGTCCTGACGCGTTTTTTCCGTGTGCTTGCACTCCGGGTACTTAGAGCATCCAAAGAATTCATCACCAGTGCCGCTACGTCGTCTTGCTAGCATGTGGCCCTTCCCGCACTTGGTACACGGCCAGGCGCCAGAGGGAGGCGTACTGCTCTTTGATCCCCGGTCAGAAGACTTCGCACCGCTTGATTGCTTCTGCTCCCTAACATAAGGCGCAACGATCATCTTGTTGGTCTTAGCGTGCTCAATGGCTGAAACAATCCAGCGCTTTTGCCCATCAATAAAGCGAGCTGGCTCCATCTTCCCTTCGGCTATGGCGTCTAAGGCCTGCTCAAACAACGCCGTCATGATCGGAGACTTGATCTTTTCGGGTAGGTTAAGGATCACTTCACGACCCAAATCGGTTGAGATCAGGTTCTTGCCCTTCCGATACAGGTATTCCTTATCGATGAGTCCTTTAATCATGTTCCCGCGAGTGGCCTCGGTGCCTATACCGGCGCACTCCTTTAGCCGCTTAATCATTTCCAGCAGCTTGTCAGAAGGGGCGTTGCCTGACGCTTTAAGTCGTCGCTCAATGACACGGTGGACATTGGTCATGTCCAGCACCAGGGTCCCGTCGGTGTAGCGTTTTGGCTTAGAGGTCTTTCTGACATCGATCTCGCGTTTCGTTATATCCAAATGCTCCCCAACAACGACCTTGGGCAAGCTCTGGTTCTCTTCCTCATCCGTTGCCGCATCGAGGTCTACATCAGCCTCTTCTGCCACCCGCCAGCCATCCTTTAGGGGGACTCTGCCAGTAGCCTTGAAGCGCTTCTTATCAGGATCTTCCAGAATGATGGTAGATGCCTCGTACACGAACGGCGGGTAGAAGTGCGACAGGTAGCGACGAACGACCATCTCATAAAGCTTCATTTCATCGTCACTGAGCGCAGCCACTGCTTTCGGGTCTGCGACAACCGGCACAATCGCGTGATGAGCGGTGACTTTTTTATCGTTGAACGCTTTGGACACGATAGAAGGATCTGCCCGGCCGACCACCTGAGCCAAGCTAGGCATGCAATTAGCGAGCGATGCCATGACGCGAGGCGCATCCCCGTGTTGAGACTCTGGAAGGAAATTACAGTCTGATCTCGGGTAGCTCAGCAGCTTGTGCTTGTCATAAAGCGACTGGGCCAGCTCGAGTGTTTTGTCAGCTGCAAACCCGAATTTGTTCGAAGCGAATGCCTGCAGAGTACCCAGCGAAAACAGCTTAGGAGGCCCCTCTTCTTTGATCTCAGCTTCAGCTGAAACAACGACTACTTGGTTATGTGCATTGGCTGGTAGCGCGTTTGAGGCAACTGTCTTGTCGATCAGCCGGCCTTCAGCATCAAGTCCTTCTTCTGACTGCTTTACCCATGTTGCCCAGAACAATCCGTCTGTTTTCTCAACCAGGATTCTGGGCACATAGAAGGACTTCGCCACGAAGCCTTCAACCAGAAGGTCTCGTTCGACAACCATGGCCAGCACGGGGCTTTGCACACGACCTACCGTTACCAGTCTGGCAGACCCGTCACGGTTGAATGCTTTGGTGTAGCACCGTGATAGGTTGATCCCTACTAACCAGTCGGCCTCAGATCTGGCCTTGCCTGAAGCGAGCAGGCCTGTAAGCAGCGAATTATCGGTCATTCCACCGAGCGCCTTCTTAACCGACGCGCTATCGACCGCGTTTAACCACAACCGCTTAATCGGTTTATGACAGCGAACGTGCTCCAGCACTTCCATAACGAGAAGATGGCCTTCGCGATCCGGGTCGCCGGCATTTACTACCTGATCAACTTGCTGGCACAGCGCCCCGATGACGGATATTTGCTTCTTTGCGCCCGCGTCATTGCGAGGCCTCAAGCTAATGGGTTCAGGAAAGATAGGAAGAGCCTCGATCTTCCAGCTCTTCCACTCTTCGTTGTACTCGAATGCGTCTTTCAGCTCTAAAAGATGGCCGAAACACCACGACACAACATCGTTACCCACACCGAGGTAGCCATCACCTCTTGAAACGGTCCCACCGAGCCCTTCAGCAATCGCCTTGGCCACAGAAGGTTTCTCTGCGACGAAGAGGCGCCTCACGAACGAGACACCCCAACTGCGCTGCTCTGCAGATTGCTGTAAACAGCATTCACGTAGGTGGTCATATCCATAAGGATACGAACGAGCTCCTTATCACCGTACGTTGCTTCATGCGCCCGTACAGCATCGCTCCATGCGCGTTGATTAAAGTCGAATTCGTCGGGTCTGTTCACTTTGTCCGCGGCCGATGAAAAGACGTTTCTCGCGGCCAGGTCAAAGGATCTGGCCATACGCAGGGCTTCACGCTCCGCCATAGGGCCAGCAAACAGATTCGCCAGCGTTTGCACGGCTTGTGGATCACGCTGGACCTTTCTCAGATAGCCCAGAATGGGAATTTCCATGTTGCTCAAAATCTTGATCTCTTCGCCGGTCATGTTCGCGATATCACCACGCAAGTAGGCAACCAAGCCTCCGCCTCTATTCTGCTTCTCTGACGGTGACAACTCGGCCTTGGCGATACCAAAAATCAGCTTGTTGACCATGCTTTTCGTGCCTGGGAATACAACACTCAAAGTCAAAACGCCGGCAGCCATTTTGTCGCAATCCGAGTCATAGATACCCGCAATATAAGGCGCCCATGCAGGATCATCAGGGCTACTAGGTGCGTCCGAATCAATACATGCCGCGACTTTGATATTTGATGGGTTCGCTAAATCACTAACATTGGTGATCGTAGGCTTCATGACCTCTGCGTTCTTAGTGCATTCACCAGCCCCGGAGGTCGGTGCGGTTCCCGCCTCTGGGGTAGTAGCGCCTCCTGGATCTTTAGGCGTGCCCTTACATTTAGTCGAATCTTCGTCAGACAACACGGGCGTTAGTGACGTGCCTACAATGTTGCTCAACATCAACATCGCCAAGCCTTCGTTGTGATTTGATGTGCCTGCTCTTGCGGCACCGAATTGAATGTCGTTAATGGCATTGCCCATCTGCATCGCTCGCCAGGTCAAATTACCTACGGCTGGGTTGACCTTAGCCATCTCTTTTTCTTGGTCAGTCGCCTTTCGCCAAGCAGATTTAGGGTCAACGTACGCGTTCTTAACACCATCCCAATCCGTAAAAATACCTTTGGCCTTATTAATTTTCTCTGACCAAAATCTACCGGCTTCAGCCCTCTTCTCTGTTGTGCCGAACGCATTCACCACGGACCCAGCTAACCCTGACGCTAAATCACAGGAGCTGCGCAACATCTCATTCAATGACTGAACCTTTGCCGCGAACTCTTTCATGAGCCCACCCAGCATCTGATTTAGCGTTTCGACAGCGATCTGAAATAAAAGCGCCTTAGCTTGCTGGCCAATACGCTTCAACAGCTCAATGAGCTCCTGACCATCAATGAACCCGAAGGCGCCGAAGTTCATATCAATACCGCCACACCCTGCTTCAAAGCTGGGTGGCGTGAAGTTCACAACAGAGATCGATTTATTCGGGATGCGAACCGATATAGATCCCCCGATAATCCCGCCTCGACGCTGTGTGTCATAAATTCTCGCGTCCGTTGTCTGCACCCAGACGTCATCGAAGAAGTCATCAACAAATCCCGCCGCAGCAGGCGCAGAGGCTGTCCCCATCATGACTGCAAGCATCAAGGCCGACGTTTTTTTCTGAAATGATGTCTTCATCACAGTCTCCCCTCAATTTTATCTTGCAAGAATTTGACCCAGCTCTTCGAGTCAGTCATGTCCACATCCTTACCATTCATGTCCTTAAAGTCCTTGTCCTTGATAAGCCCCTTGTTGTGGTACTCATACTGAGCGACAAGCTCTTCAGGAATGAGCTTCGCAATACGCGCAGCCATGATGGTTTTATTCTCAATCTCGCTGACGGTATTCATGCCATGACTGATGACATAGAAATTCGCAGGAGGCGCGACCAACACGATTGCCGGGGTTAACTTCAGCCCGATTTTCTTGGCCCGACCTTCGTCTGGGAACACCCTGCCCATGCCTTTGAATTTCTTCCCGTCCAAGGTGATCGAACGAATACGGATGTCTGGGTGCATGCCCGCGAACGTCTGCAAAATGTCGTACTGGTAGCCGCAGAATTTGCACTTCGTATCAAAGAAAAACCAAAAGCCGGCCTTTTCCGAAATGACCTTTAGGATTTCCTTTTTCGCGCTCTGCTGGAGTTTTAACAGCTGCTTACCCGCGATCCCGCTCATGGGCACGTAGTTCGACGCATCCAAGTACGGATCCATTTTGGCAATGTCGTTAGCCGAGTCGGCAAAGTTCTGTGACTTATCCATCACAATCTTCACGGCATACAGGTAGGCCCGAACCTTGTCCTTGTCATCGGGGTTATCAATCGCTTCTTCTTTAATGCGATCGAAATTCTTCTGAATCCACTTGACGCTAAAAGGCTCATCGACCTCAACAGGCTTCTTTGGCTCCTCCGTCACAACGACGGGCGGCGGCTTTACTTTCTTTGGATCTTTGTACCACCAGTAACCCTCTTCCTTCTTACCGTAGTACACGCCGGTTGACTCGGCCGCAATCGCACCTGCCGCGCCAAACAGCAAGCCGAAGGTAATAATTGCTGCCTTAAAAAATGACATGTGCCTTACCCACAATTTCGGATTTATCGACTAAGCCCCAGTAGCGGCCATCGTATGAATTGTTCTTTGAGCCCAGCATCAGCACTTTGCCCCTCGGCACAACGTAGCTTGAGTCGTAACGTGAAACGGGAGGCGGCACTTGCTTCTTTCCAACCAAGCCCAGCTTCCCCCACTCACGGCCGTTCACCCAGATGGTGCCGGCCTCAATGCGTACCCTGTCACCCGGGAGAGCTGCCACGTACTTCGCACCAACCGTCTTCTCACCGTAGGTTTTAATAAAGACCTCGTTACGAAAAGCAGCCACATCCATTCGCTTCAAGTCATCGAGTGAGCCCACATTGCCGCGCTCAACGACCATCAGCCTTCCGCCTTCAATGCAGCTATCTTCACGAAGGTTCAAGCCGATGAAATAGGTGTCCGAAATGGATTTCCACGCACAGAAAAACAGCACCAGCCCAAAGGCTGTCCAAAACGCTCTGTCTCTAAACGCATCGGACTGCCAATTGGGGTGTACCCATTTACTGATTGCGTTCACTGCCTTCAGCCTGCTCGCTGCTTATCCCACCAGCACCGCCAAACAAATCCTTCTTCCCGTAAGACAAATCAATGCCAGCTTTAGCCGCAATGACAGGCGTTAAATCAGCAGAACTGGGGAAGGCCATGGCGTCGGACTTATTGATGACAACGTAACCCTCGTCACGGTACTGCTTCACAGTAGTTCGAATCACCTCACCCAGCTTCTCCGTCTCAACTGGCTCTACTTCACCGCTGGCAGAGGACATGGTTTGAGCAACAGCTGCTCGAACGAGTAGTTCAGGGTCTAGCAGTAGGATCATGGCGCCACGCGCCTTATCAACCGATACCTGACCGCCAAGAGACTCAGCGCCCTCGTCGCTTGCATTGCTGATGACCTGGCGATTGCCAAAGACGTTAAAAACGATGAAACCGACAATCAACGCACCAGCCAGAAGAACGAACTTTTTATGCTTCGCATCGATGCCCATCGAGGCCATTAGCTTGTCGATCCCGTCCTCCTTTGCCTCGGATGGAGCGGCTGGAGCGGCTGCTTCAGCCACCGAAGGGGCTACTGCTGGCTTCGCAGTATCGACAGACGATTCAGAAGCCAACGGCTTGATCGGGTCTTGAGGCTCTTCTGCCATTACAGGCGGTTTATCGTGCTCTGACATGGGTTAGCCCCTCGTTTCGATGTAATTACGGATAGCTTTTGGCAGTGGAACACCGTTGCCAATTTCACGAAGGATCTCGTGCATTTCAGCTCCCTTGGTGGAGTAGAGAACTTGGGTGTAGCGAGGCACGGCAAGCATCATGATTCGCCAGCCGTTATTGGTCATGTGCATAATTTGGGAGTACACAGATGGCTTGGTATGAACGCTCTTTAAGCGCATTCGACCGTACCCATCCAGACTGATTTTCTTTTGATCGACAACGGCATCGATCGATTCACTCTGCTGGCTTAAGATCAGTTTATGCGCCGAGTTTTCGGCGATGGATTCCATGCCAGGGGTTCGGTAGAAGTCCAGAATGTTCTGAAGGACTAGAATCGCTGCACCGTTATATTTTCTGAATCGACGGTAGCCATGGACCATAAACTTAGCTACGCCGGGGTCAGCAAACATGGCCCAGGACTCGTCACAAATCCAAATCTTCTTAACGCCATCGCCAGACAGGTACATTTCATGCTGGATCTTGGCCATCAGCAGCATCAGAACAACCTGTTGCAGCACAGGCTTTCCGTTGAGCTCTTCCAGCTCTAAGACAACGAAATTCGAGTTGAAATTGAGATTGTTTCGGCCATGGAACCAATGACCAAAAGGCCCGCTAACCGTAAACGCAAAGAGCTGAGTACCAATGTCTCTCATGCGCTCGTCGTCTTTCATCTGCAGGTAAGACGCGACATCCGTAACGGTCATGTCGTTGCCGAGATTCATGAAGACCGCTTTAATCGATTCAAGCAACCGAGACGATTGATAGTCGTCTAATCCTTCGGTTGGAGCGGCCATCTTCGACAGAATGCTCCCCAACAGATCAAGCTCTTCGTCAATGTTGACCACATTGGTGAAGGGATTGAGGCAGATGTTCGACTCATCGCTGAACTCAATGAATTCACCTTTATAAGCCTCACTGAGCTTCTTATAGCTTCGCCCAATGTCAGTTACCCAGATGGTTGCGCCCTCTGCCAGATAATCGCTGATGATCTGTTGCGTTAAAAAAGACTTACCGGCACCCGATTCAGCAAAGACAATCGCGTTGTAGTTAGTATTGGATTCATAAAGATCCAGCCCGCAAACCTGACCCTTTAGTGTTGAAAACACCATTAGCGGATTACCGCCCGCTGATTCGCCTACCACGGGCGCAAAACAAGCCGCTTGATTCACCGTCATCGTTCTAAATCGACGCATAAACATGGTCGATGTTGGCGACGGAAATAGCGGTAAGTTGTTCGTGAACAACGGCAATAAAATCAGAGAATCAGGCAATAGCTCTAAACGGAATGAGCTCAGGTAGGTAGACATGACAGACGCAGCCTTTTCCACCTCCTCTTTTGATTTAGAGAAAACCGTTAGGTTGAGCTGGGCTTCACACAGCATGCCGCCCTGATCTAATTCGCCCATCAAGACATCAAACCCGGCCTTCTTGAATAAAAGGCGCGGAATCCACCGGCCCAAGTTGCCAGAGGCCTGCTGAACCAAAAGGCCATAACGCCCACGCACCTTCCGACCAACATCAATCTGATCGGGGAAATGCAGTGTGTAGCTAACTAAGTAGTTACCTTTGATCTGGTTGTTGAGACCATCAGGGTCCCCCGTCACCAAATTCATTAAGGCTAAATTGGCACGGCTTGGTAATCGCTTAACCGACAGGATTTTCGCGAAAGTTCCGTTTAAATTAAGCGTTCTTTGATCTGCGCAATCCATGATAAAGCCAGGAGGCAGGATCTGATCACGGATAAAATCGCCATTCTCATAGCCGTAATCCAAGGGCTTATCAGGGGAAATGCAGGCGCGGGTGAGTGCCAAGTAATCACTCTTATCCCCCCTACGCAAGCGCATGCCAACGGTATTGAGTCCGTCGTGAACACGTCTGAAGGCCTCTTCTGCATCATCGAAATCTTTATCCGATGGGCTCGTCGGAACAGGCACTTTCATGCTGACGATCAGCACCTGTTTCTTTAGGCGCATATCAACGCCTTTCACCACGTTATCGTCCACACCGCGTCTAAAAAAAGCAGCTCTCTCACTAACGCCTTCCCACAACGCTTCCTTCTGCTCAGCGCTGAGTCGGTCGCTCCTAGCTAAAGCGACTCGCTTTGAATTCTCATACAGCTCAATGTCATCTAGCACGTCCGAATGGGCCAATAAATTGAATTGGATAATGGTCCCAGCGGGAAAGTTAGTTGAAAGAACTGACTTTAGTCGGTTAACGGTGCCGTCATCAGCGCCGTACAGTGGAAGACCAAAAAACACCGCCCCGAGATAGGCATTTGTTTTTGTATCTTCTAAATAAAAGGTTTTATTTTCGTAGCAAGCAACAGGAGGAAATACGGAAGACCAACGATGTCTTTTTAAATAAGAGGCAAAAAGTTGCAGAAGCATAATGTCGTCCTAAGACTAAGGGCGCTACGCCGAAATGACGTAACGCCCTTGGTTATCACAACGTACCAGTCGTCATTGCACCGACGATGTCTGGACCGTAGTAGGCACCGATGGCAAGGCCAACACCTACACCGAAACCAGCCATGCTGCCGTTTTTGATGCCGGCAACCAGGCCATACAGAATGCCCGCAACACCGATCACCTTACCAACAACGCCTTCCAGCGAAGTTGTCATAAAGTCCAGCAGTGGGGTCATGTAAGTACCGCCAGTACCAGCGGTAGCTTCTGCAGCGGCCACGACGAGCATTGCAGCAATCGCAACGCTTTTAGCTTGCTTTTGAGTAATCTCTTGAGTCTTCAACATGGGAGTCTCCCCCTAAAAGTTCACACCTGCGCGGGTGATCACGCCAACGAAATGTCAGCGGATTATTTGCTAGACGAACCTGCTCCACCGCCAGTTCTACCTAGTTCTCTCGCCGCTTCGGTGTTACTAGCAGCCTGAGCTGCAGCCTCGCCTTCAGCAGAGTCATAGGTTCTTACCTGAACCGGAGTGAACACCTTCGTCTTGCCCATCTCTGCCCCTCTCACATTCCAAGTCCGTTGTTGGACTTGCGAATAGACGTAGGTCGGATACACCAGGTTCCCCTGCGTATCTGTCCACGGGCCAACCCAAACTCGGATGACCTTAGCGGGCTCCAGCACCGGCATTACCGAATTAGCATTCTCAACCATCGGGCGAATGCCAGTACCACTTAAAAAGTTAGCACTATTTGTATTATGCACAGCTTTTCCTTCATTGCTAATGTTTTTAGTAGCAAAGGGACCGCTAAACTCAGGAACATTTCCATTCACAGCAAATGGATCAGCAACAGGCGCACCCGTTATCTGCCCATCGGTCATCATGTAGACTTCTTTAGTTGACTTACACAGAACGCCTTGGGGCAAGCCCGGGCAACTAAATTCACTTTCGCCAATGCTAAATACAGAACATCCTGAAAAGGTTGTCACTGCTAGGCATAAAAAAGCTAGCCGTTTCATTTATTACTACCTCCGAACGAAAGATTGGTGCCTCTAACCAGCACGATGTTGGCTCTTCTGCCGGCATCCACTTCGAGCAACGGGAAGGTCTGCTTAGCAAGATCTAAGTAAAACGAGGACAACTGCTTTGCTGCGCTGTCTAGGCCTGTAAATGCCCCTGTCTTCGCGGCATCGCCTAAGTCCAATGTCTGCGTTTGAGCCTGTCCGTTGCTTGCAACAGCCACCTGTGGCACCTGAAACGGGGTTAACGCCTTACCAAAGCCACTTAAAATACCTGCCATCAATGATCGGGCTAAAAGGGCGCCTTGCTTAGAAACAAGCCGACCACGCATGCCGACCTTACCGTCCTCACCCGTCACGTAACCCTGTATCTCCGCTTCGATCACGCCACCGTCACGGGTAATACACGACATGGTTTCTGTTCGCAGTTCGACACGCTCCGTGGAGAGTGAGCCCTTGCCACCAACCAGAACAAAGCACTCCTTCACGTCATGCTTATATTTGTTCGGCAAGATGGCGTCTGCTTTGAGACGAATGAGCGCTGGAACAGGGTTCTCCTCACTAACGCCATTAACCGGCGCATCCATACCCGTAATGAGAATCCCGTCCAGAATAGAGCCCGCTGGAATGTAGGTAGAGAATGCGGGCTGCGAGGTTTTGTTCGCGACCGAAACCCCACCCGAATTGGTGCCTGGCTTACCGTCAATACCCACCTTTGTTACCGACCCATCAGGGTTTCGGGCCGGAATCGACATGTCGGAATTGCCGAGAGAAAGTCCGCTACCACCCCCTGCAGATCCAGACCCAATAATTCGCAATGACTTCTTAGGCTTCTTCTCAGGCTCACTAGGCTCACCCGCAACAGGCGCATCAGGCAAAGCGCCCTTGCTGTCCTTAACCGGCGACACCGATGGCACCTCTAACTCCAGAGGACTTCTCTTGGAGTCTTGGCGCAACTCTGGCAAATCAACAGGCTTACCCGCATCGCCAATGCCTGACTTCAGCACAGAAACTTCCTGCCGCATCGCCTCCATTTCAGCTCGCATGGCTTCCATGTCAGCGGCCTTGCGTTGCAACTCCTCGTTCAGTTCGTTGTTGTCCTTCTGCTGTTTTACGACATCAACAACGACCTTTTCGTTCTCACCAACCTTCCGGCCAATAGCTTCAAGCTCAGCGCCCAATGCTTCGTTCGACACGTCTTTAACACGGGGCTTCACCAACGCGGTCCGGCTCTCTGCGGCAATACGATCCTGTTCTGCGATAACCTTTTTTTCATTCGGCTTATTAAAGGCAAATGCCAACACCAAAATGAAAACCCCGCCGCCCATGAAAATGGCGCGTCTCTTCTGCTCCGGGGTCATTGCCTGCCATTTGGCTTTAAGATCTTGAGAGTTCATATAGTGCTCCGAATCATTCTTGCTTAGCAGCTAAGATATAGACGGAGGACTCTTCGCCCGGCTCGATATTCACTTTCGGCCAAAACGCAATCCCATGTACGCCTTCCTCATAAAAGCTCTGCTCAGTAAGCTCCTGCTTTGTCGTGCCTACGTTTTTCAGCTTGTACACGAACACGTTTTTGTCCCTGGATGACATGACCGATGTTGGGCGAACAAGCACATTACCGATTCTCGCCATACCGACATTGGTGGCGGCAATATCAAAGCCTTCAGGTGCGTCCCCATTGATCGCTGAAGCTAAAATCGAGCGAACAAACTCAATGTGTGAAGACTCTGGGCCAACACCTGTCTGGGCCTCGCCCATTTCTCGCTTGTTCTCAAAAACAAGCGATACATTCTGACCAGGGATATTTGCCGGAATCAGTGTTAAAGAAGCCACACGACCTGGCGCATCGTCACCGCTGATAAAGATCCCAATGGGCTCATCCTTATCTGGAACGAAGTACACATCCTGCCCAACGACCTGAAACTCAGTGCCAGACATGTCGATGATTTTTGGCTTTTGAAACGGTGTAGAAATGCGATTCGGCTGCCTGAAGCTGGCATAAATCACTTCGTTGCGACCGGAACCGACAGTCACAACATTCTGGCCAAGAACCTTCGGTCCCTGACTCTGGCTCATGCCTAACTTGGGAAGCCTGATGCCCGACTTTGTTTCCGGTATGAGCGATAAAGCTGAATCAGGGATGTCGTAAGGATTGGCTTTCTTCTCGACCTTAATCGCTGGCTTAGTGACCTTTCTAGGCTTCGGCTTAGCCACCTTCTTAGGTTCTTGCTCTTCCATAACTGACGGCAGTTTGTCAGCTGGAAGAACATTTCTGCCCGGGCCACTCTTGGCCTCTGGTGGTGGCGCAAAGCCTGAGTTAAGCGGTGCGAAATTCGCGCTATAGTTTTCTTGCGCGTAACCCGTCACTGAAAGCGATAACAATACCGCCAGTAAAACTTTATTCATCTTCATAGCTCGCCCTCAGCCCGCTGCTTCTCATTCTCTGCTTCGATTAGACGATCCGTTGCCTCTTCGCCGCCAATGCCCATAAACTTGTTCTCACGCAACCACGCAACGGTTCTTGCGGGCCCACGATACGAATTAAACGCAGTCACCATGGGCAACCCGTTCTGCATTTCAATGGTGTATTCATAGGTAACAGAGTCACGCGCAGGCTGAACCTGAGAAGGCGATACCGATACGAGGTCGCCGGCAACAAACACCTTGTTAGTGGTTTTTTCCCATTCGACGGTAGTCCCTTCGAACCAGACCGTTGCCCCTGAGATCTTTCTCAATGGGTCTTTCGCAATCTTAGACAGCTTGATCAGAAGCTCTTTTCTAAGCGCCGGAGTAAAGAACTGCTCAACGGTCTTCTGTGCAAAAGCCAAGTTGTTTTCACTGACCCCGCCGATTACCCCAGAAAGCCATGTCGCGATAGATTTGTTGTAGGAAGGAGATGCCTCATCCCAAGCCACCACCACCCTCTCTGAAACGTGGGGAGGCATAATAACAATGCGCTCTTTGCTCGAAGTGATGGCTGTTACGCACATGGCCAATGCAATAACTAATGCGACATTCGAAACCACCAGCATCCGATTGTTAGCAATAGTCGACTGCCAAGTCGAATTGAAGTTTTTAAAGTCCATTATTCATGCCACTCGTAAATGAATGCGTTCGTGAAGCGCTTATTCAGAATCCCCATGCCCCACGCATACATCAGGTGATGGAAATATCCGTCCATGTGGTTCTGCTTAAACCGCGTAAAAAACTTCGTGATCAAGTAGATCGGAATAATCATGTAAGTCAGGGTATTGGTAAGAATCCCCAGACCAAGCAACAGGATCGCGGGTGCAATCTCGTCTGCTTCCCAAAAAAGGAACTGAGGCAAGCAATCCACGAATTCTGGAATCTCTACATCATTCATTGTTCTGCTCCGCAATGTTTACGACGACACGGTAATTTGCTCGACGGTTCTTGTACCGACCTTCACCCGTTTTGTTTGAAGCCACCGGCTCCTTTTCCCCGCGACTTGAAATCACAATCCGATCCCTATCTACACCCTTACCAACCAGCCAGTTTTTTACTGCACTGGCCCGCTTTAGGCCCAAGGCATCGTTGTAAGCATCACTTCCCCTGCTGTCGGTATGGCCTACGATCTCGACCTCACACTCTCCGCAGTCCTCGATAGACTTCACCAAGACCTCTAGCCCAGACAAATTCCCAGTGAGTTTTGCGTCATCAAACGCAAAGTTCTTCCGGCCTACTACACCTTCCGAGACCACACTTTTCGAATTCTCTGACTTGGCCTGGCTAAGACCAGTAAGACCAAATGGGTCAACAAACGGGTCTGGCTCGAAATACAGCCAAAAGACATCATGGTCGCCATTCTTCGTCGGGCACTTACCGCCCCAACAAATAACATGCTCGTCCTTGCCCGATATGTTCGCGAACTCGGAGCGATGTTCAACATCGCGAACTAGGCTATCAGGGGCCTTTGCTGGCTTAGACAATGACACCAGTCTTGCATTCATTTCTTCGCAACTATTGCAAAAGGTAGCACATCCGGGCATGACTAAAACCGCCCCTAATGCACCGATCAACCTCATATTCTTTAGCATAGATTTCTGCTCTTAAATTGCGTCTTTATCTATATCAGTCGCATAAAACTTTGACAACAAAATAATTATTCCCCAATCAGGACTTTACTTGTTAGCGCATTTAATAACTGAATCAATAATTCTTCATTTCCAGCGACCCCATCAGCGGTTACGAGGAACTGACCGCCTATGCCGATCGCAGGGGTAGCAGTTAGCTGATACTTTGCTGCAACAAGGCTGGCGTCTAATCCGCTCTGACTCATGGCTCCATTGTTTATCGCATCCCTGAACCTAGCACGATCAACCCCAGCGTTCCGTGCTGCATCGAAATAGGTTTCGAAGCGCGTCGGATCCATTCGTAATGACTGCACGTTACCGTACACATTCTTCATAAAGCTGTTCAGCTTCTCTGGGCTTGCCAACCAGGCGGCATAAAAAGCAACGCCCAAAGCCGCGGCAGAATCATCACCAGGAACAAGCGCAGGAGTCGGAAGAAATTTAATTTCCTTTGGTAGCGTCATGCCCCACTTAAAAAGCAGGTCATGGAATGACCGTGAATGATTGCAATTCTGAGAAAAGAACAGCCTCACCTTCCTGTATTCCCCAGCGATAGGCGATAGGGTCTTATACAGAGGGGGCAAATTACGGACGATAGAGTCTACGCTCTGAGTCGGCATCGCAATGAGGCCAGGGCTCATTAACGCCCCACCCGCTACGGCCGCAACCCCACCCACGAACTTACGACGACTGCAGCGATAAGCACTCATCTACATCCTCCCTAGAACATAAGCCCATCGACACTAAAATCTCACCAAGAAGCACATGTTCGCCTCTGCTCCTCTTGTCCATCTGAGCCTCAAGCCCTCTATCCAATTGGCGCTGTGTGATTCTGCCTTCTTGAATCAGAACTTCACCGAGCATTCGCTTAGAGGTATCAACATCGATATTGCTTGCGATATTTCTAACCTGACCTAGCGTAGTCATCCCTTTCCGCGCCAAATAAGCACCAGCCTCTGGCAGCGACATGTATTGCACTTGCTTCCTAGCAGCAGCCTTTACCGCCTTAACATCACCCATGGCCATCGCATTTTTTACTTCACGATCTACCATGATGAGCTCCATCACGGGGACTCGCCCGCCCATAGAGCTATCACTCTTTGGCGATGCGACTGGCGACACTAAATCCTCGATACCATGGCTTGAGAGCCACAGCTTCTCTTGCACCGTTGGCTCCACAAATTCCTTCTCGCCGTTTATGCCAACAACCAATCTCTGAGCCAAAACCCCTTTCAAGCAGCTCCCCAAGGTAAAGGCATCAACACCTAAATCCATCATTCGCATGATCGAACTTGAAGCATCGTTTGTGTGCAATGTGCTTAAAACCAAATGGCCGGTAGATGCCGCACTAACAGCAATCTTTGCCGTTTCAGCATCACGAATTTCACCGACCAAAATGACATCAGGGTCTTGGCGCAAAGCTGCTCTTAGGGCATCGGGGAACCCGTTATTCTGTGTGATAGGGATCTGCTGCAAACCGTCTACTTGGTATTCGACTGGATCTTCGATGGTCAGGATTTTGCGTGTAGGGGTATTCAACTCACCAATGATCGAATAGAGCGTGGATGTCTTGCCTGACCCTGTTGGCCCCGTTACCAAGAACAGACCATTCGGCTCTTCGATCAGCGTTCTTACACAAGACCTGACCTCAGGGGTCATGTTGATCTCTTCGAAATCGCGGGTAGCGTTCTTTTGATCCAGTACACGACAAACAATTGTTGCTCCTCGTTCCGTTGGAACAATGCTCACACGGACATCGATTGCTACGCCTTCGGCCTCGTATACAAGGGAAAAACGTCCATCCAAAGGAGCCCCACGATCCGCCAGCTCCATGCGTGACTTGGATCTGATCTTAAGATTGATCTCCATCCCGATCTCAGTCCTGACGCGCTGGACTTCCTCAAGCTCACCTTGCCTTCTTATACGGATGTTCCAATCTCTAGCTGCCGCCTCGAAGTGAATGTCAGATATTCCATGAACTGCTGCGTAGAGAAAAATGCTGTTAAGAAAATCAACAGTCATCTTGTCCCGTCCGCCAGATGCGGTTGAAATGAATAGATCGGTACTCAATTTTCACCCTTATAAACAGGCTCTTTTAGATCTGACTTGTCGGAGACCGGCTCCGGGCAATTGAAAAACACACAAGATCCACTTTGGTCAGATTCTTCCGCAGGCTCACCCTTCAACGACCGCTTACCAACTGCTGTTTGAGCGAATGCCGGAACCTTGAAATTATCGAAGCCACAACTGAATTCTTTTTCGTTCTCTTCGATAAAGAACTGCTTTCTGACGTACTTGTTTGTCGCAATACGAAAGCGCACCCAGCCGCTCAAAATATTGAATCTTGTTTCTGGCTCAACCCACGGACGCACCATCACATCCATGGCGACCTGACCCCACTTGATCGGAGCCGTACTTCGTTCTACCCGAACGCACCTGTCGTAAGGCTTGAGCACGAAAATCGTGAATACGAGGATAAAAACCGCCAGCAATGTTTGCAGCAAACCCTTCATTCAATAACCCTCAAACGCCCTTCATTCTGCACAGCTGATACCTGCTCTGGACTGGCGACTGCAACCTTCGGAGACTCCCCCGCAAGCTGGTAGGCAAGACGCAAGTTCTTCTCTACCTTCTTTGCGTAACGAACACGCTTCCATTCGGTTACTGCGTTATAGGCCCCTACCGCACGCCAGTTCTCGCCGTAGGTCTTAAAATTGTGCGCCAGTATCCAGGCACCAACCTCAACGCTCACGCATGGATCAAACAGAGATCCCCTTGTTATGCCGTAGCGAGATAGCTTCTTCAGCCAAGTATCATTGATCTGCATCAGCCCAATATCAGTAGTGCCATTCGTGTTCTTACCGACAGCCCGCACATTGAAGTCGCTTTCTGTTTTAGCAATCGCCCAAATTAAATAGGGATGAATTGAATACTTCTTAGCAGATACCTCCATGCACTGCTGAATTTCCTTAGAAGAGGCGGCCGAAACTATACCTGCTTGGGCAAGCAACACAGACGCAAATAATAGAATCTTTATCATATAGATGCCCTTTCAATACGCGCAGGTTATCACTTAAAAGATGAATAATGCTACCAAAAAAAAGAGCCTCTATTCTTCTCACTCCATGCGGGTGTAACCCCACTGCATATCAAAGATCGCATTCCGTGATCTAGGGAGTTATATCTATGAACGCCATCAAGTCAGTTGACACCACCCTCCAGGCCGTTTTTGGCTTTGGCGGCAACGAAGCCGTACGTCAGTTCCAAGGGCGTGCTCGTGTTCCTGCTGTGAATGAGCATTACCGCTTCACTCCAATGCTCTTGAAGGCTTTGGTGGTGTGGTACAAGCTCGGCCATGACGCTGGTATTGGCAACCTCTGTGTGTGGGGTCCTCATGGCGCCGGTAAAACTGAAGCTATTCGTCAGTTTGCTGCGCGACTGGGTATCCCAGTGTATGAGGACATCGGCAGTGAAGACCGTGTTTATGCGGATTTCGTGGGCATGTATTTGCCTACTGCTGAAGGTACTCAGTTCCAAGAATCTATGCTTCTACGAAGCATGCGAGATCCTGGATCTATTTACCTATTAAACGAAATCGACAAGATGTCTCCAAAGACAAGCTCGGACCTTCACAACGTCTTAGACACAGGCGTACTCGAGAACTGCTACAACTCCGACGTCATCACCGCTGCTCCAGGCTGGCGTTTTGCAGCTACTGCAAACACGAATGGATCCGGTGACAAGTCTGGTCAGTATGTCGGTACCAAACCGATGAACATGGCCACTGTGAGTCGTTTTCGTTGGTTGAAAACGGATTATGTGTCAGAGCAAATCGAGAATGAGATTGTTGTTTCGGTCTCTGATGTCGATCCATCCATTGCTGCATCGATGGTCAAGTTCGCACGCGCAACTCGTGCGATGTATGCAGAACAAGGCATACGTGGCTTGATGACCACTCGCGAGCTGGTAGCGTGGGCAAGGTTAACCAAGGTTATAAAGGGCTCTTCTGCCCTGAATGCCATGCAAGGGTGTTTAGACATGACATTTGTGTCTACGCTTAGCGCAAAAGACCGCGAAGCTGTTTCTAGGACGTTCCAAGACATCTTCGAACAGCCTTTTACTGGTCTTCCGTCTAACTAACCGTCATTTAATTATGACAACAAAAACCCCAGCTCAATTAGAGCTGGGGTTTTTCTACTTAATCCCCCTGATAAACCGGGGTCATAACCTGTCCTACGTTCACCTGACTTCTTCTGTCCGTTCCGTAGTTAATCCCACCCTGACCACCATCGTCTCCCCAGCACTGTGCCGTCCCATCATCAATAACCGCACACATTACGCTACCAAAATTATTTGAGATATCCACGGCTGTTCCAGAAAGACCGATAATAGGATCCGCCCTTGCCCTTCCATTTGCATCAGACGATCTACTCCCAGTGTAATTTACTACACTACCTTCACCCCAACATTTTACTTTTCCATCTGACATTAATGAGCAAGCTTCATTCCCATCCCTGCTTATCGAAACCTTCAGAACACCAGAGGGCAAACTAGCAACGTCCACAGGTCTAGATTGGTTTCCATTAACGCCAGTCCCGCAACTACTCATGTTACACACACCCCAACATTTAACTGCGCCCGTTGTCATAATCACGCAGGTATTACCACCCGCAGCGAATATCTTACTTGCCCCAGAAGATAGCCCTACAACATCGACAGCCTCTAATGAGCTTGAAAACGTGTTGTTCCCGAGCTGCCCGTTCCGTCCCTCACCCCAGCATTTGACCTTGCCCCCAGACAAAACCACGCAAGTATAGCCATGACCAACCGCAACATCTAAAACGGGTTCTGTTATAACAGTCGCCCTAACCGCAGTGCTTGCATCATCTGTAGAACGATTACCAAGCTGGCCACGAAGGCCATTTCCCATACAATACAAGTTATTATCATTCTTGATTGAACATATAGTCTCCTCGGCCATAGCTATCTTTTTGACTCCCGATTCAAGTCCACTTGCGCTTGTGAAGTCAATCAATTCTGTACTATTCCAATAAACCTTTCCCCTACACTTAACGCCACCAGATGTATTAACAATACATGTAGATCTAGCGTCAGCCGCTGACATAACAACTCTATCTACAAAGTCCATTTTGTCTCTATAAGGCACAATTGCGTAGCCTATTCCAAGCAGCTGCTCATTTGTCTCGCTCTTATACCCGGCTCCTAGCCCCCAGCACCTGATTTTCTGATCTGAATATACTGCACACAAACCACTAGCGAACACATCACCCTCTGCAGAGGTTGATACAATGTTCCTTGACACCACATGATTTCTCTCACCGCAGAAAATGTCATCTGTATCAACTTGTGTGTATGTGTCGCTATCTCCGTTACATAAAAACCTAGCATTACCAATCATCCATTTATTTCCGCTATTCTTCACAGCCTCTACAAACACTGTCTGGCCGCTGTCAGGAGTGCCTGTAAATGCCCTACAAGTACCTTTCCTACTCCAAACCACCTCCTTATTTGAACATTTTTTAATAGGCTGGTTGCAGACCGGCGTACCCGATACCGTATAAGTGTCAGTCGAAGCGTTGCACACGAATGTCGCGGATCCATTGTTCGCATTCAGTGTATTTGAGATGGTCTTACTAACAGAGTTACTTGTGGCTCCAGTAGCAGCGCTGCAGTTTGCTGGAGCCGTCCCCCAAGTCTTCGTCTGACTCGTGCAGGATGTTGGTGCTGGCTGCGAGCAAGTTGGCGTACCTGACACCGTGTAAGTATCGGTTGCCGCATTACAGACATAGGTCGCAGACCCAGAGTTCGCGTTTAGTGTGTTTGCTACCGTCTTGCTAACGGAGTTATTGGTTGCCCCTGTTACCGCGCTGCAATTGGCCGGCGCAGTACCCCAAGACTTTGTTTGGCTTGTGCAAGCACTAGGTGCCGGCTGAGAGCATGTAGGCGTACCTGAAACGGTGTAAGTATTGGTTCCAGCATTACAGACGTAGGTTGCACTACCGCTATTCCCATTCGATGCCGTGTTCGAAATAGTCCTAGACGCGCCATTGGTTGTAGTCCCCGTCAAAGCTGCGCAATCGCTCGGCGCCGTACCCCATGTTTTGCTTTGACTGGTGCATGACGATGGTGGCGGAACCGCGCAGGTTGGCGTTCCAGTCTGGCTGAACGTGTTAGTAGAGGCATTGCAAGTAAACTGGGCTGACCCGCTATTGCCATTTGTGCTGGCCAGAGTCGTAGTAACGCCATTGTTCACAGAACCCGAATTCGAAGAGCATGACGTGCCACCGACATTCCACCCTAATGTCTGGCTTGTGCATGCCGTAGCGGGCGGAGGCGCACAGGTCGGAGAGCCGACTAAACTATAAGTGTCCGACGACGCTGTGCAGGTAAATGTTGCATTACCTGTGTTCCCGTTAGACGCCGTGTTCGAAACCGTCTTGTTAGCACCGTCATTAGTCACTCCTGACAACGCACTACAAGCATTACCCGCTACCGACCAATTCACTGCCTTATTAGTGCAAGTCGTCGCTGCTGTAGAGCAATTACCGCTGGAATAAACAAACGACGAGTCGTTGCAAGTGAATGTTGCACTCCCCGTGCTTGGCGCCGTGGAGTCTGAAATGCTTGAGTTCTGGCCATGATTACGTGCCGGCGCTGACGCAGTACAAGCGCCCCAATTAACTGCTTGCGCACTGCACGGCCTGTTACCAACAGCAACCGGATCGGTGCAAGAAGATCCACCAGATACAGTGATCGCGTTTGAAGCTGCGTTACAGCTTACTGTTGCCGAGCCTATCTTCCCTGTCGTGTCATTAAGCGTTCTAGTCGAACCGTTCGACATGGCTGGCACCGACGCAGAACAACTGGCACTGCCAGACCACATAATGGTTCTAGACGAACAAGTAGTGGGCGCAGATGTGACAGACCCAACAGACGCATTCAGCTCTATCGGCTTAACCATCTTCAAAACAAAGGTAGAGCCTGGGTCAACGGCGACTGGCGCTGCCATAGACAGCGAAGACAGAAGAACCAGCCCGCCAGCAAAAACTAACTTTTTAATTGCGCCCATGACAGAACCCTCAAAATGACTGCCTATTTTATAATCTATGCCGATACCATTGTCATCAAAAGGTTAGCAAAACAAGAAAAAACCCGCACACAGTAGCTGTGGGCGGGTTCTATTGCTAAGTGGACTTAGCTGGTTAGTTGAACGCCAGCAGAAGCTGACTCCTTAAGAAGTTGCTCGCGAGTCACTTTCGTCCTGAGATGGTTAGTCTTTCGGATCGAAACGCGTATCGACGATTCACCTCTATATTCCTCAAGCTTCTCCGGTGTAATACCGTAATCAGCCAACAGACGGTCATAGTCAACAGATCCTTTGAACGACGCCACTGACAGCTTGGCTACGCCAAAGTCATGTGACATCGGAGACAAAAGATCAATGCCGCCATCTTCGATCAACAGGCGCTGCGCCTCTTTTGCATTCAGCGCGTACTGATCCGCCAGTACCTTTGATTCGCGCCAAGCGATTGCTCTAGCAACAGCAGCATTGCTGACGGGCATACGACCTGACTGCAAGCAATCCCACCAAAGCTTCTCAGCCTTGAAGAGTTTTTCACAGTAGGCCTTATCAAGAAGAACAACAACGACCGCAAGCTCCCGAACTGGATGACCAGGGTAGTAGCTGCAATAGAAGGTTTTCTTGATCCCAGACACCATCATCTGGTGCTGCACCTGCGGCCAATACTTTGGCGGGATTAAACCGTTAACGACAAGAGCATGCTCTTCTTCGATAGCGGCCAAGGCATCAGCTTCTGCCTGCTCCTCATCAACTGCCTCATCAAAAGGATCGGTACCAATAGCACTGGCATGATCTTTCAGATTCGGCGCCTTGATTTCAGCAAGCGCTGTACGGCACATGCTGACACCATCAAACGATGCCTTTAAGAAGGGAAACTTCTTGTGCTCACCGCACATAGCAGCAAATACGAGCCCCGTTTCTTTCTCCAGCAAAGCCCTAGCAACAGGCTCAAGTTGATGACCACGCTGCATCGCTTGGCTCATTTGCTTCGGTGGCAGTAATCCCATCCTTCTCTGCCACAGAGACAGAGGAGAGTCCCACGGGCTCACACCCATGATTGCAGGAGCATCAGAACCACCAATGCCACCTTTGCGCCACTCCAGCCACTCTGGGGTGTTTTGTTCTAATGCAATAATTTTCATTATTGAATCTCCCAAAGCTCACGAGCTTGCTTTTCCAGGGCTACTCCCCTAGCCATAGCTTTACAGGCCTGATTTGCTTGGCAGAGGCGCTTAGCCTTCAAACACCAATCTGAGGCACGATTTAGGGCACGTCTCTCGCGAGAACGCATTTCATTGAAACCTTCGTTATGAACGATTTTCATAGCAGAAACTCCTTTTGTGTGTATATTCGGTACTCCGACATCAACAAATGAAAACCATGATTTCTGCTTACTTCTTAATTGGCGCTGCCGTTCAGCTAATTTGCGAAGCAAAAGACCTCTTTACATCCGACAAACCAAAAAAAATCACTGAAAAAGAGCTGTTCATCAACCTAGTTGTTTGGCCTATTAAGTATCCCTTCGGGAAAACCAAGAAATAAAAAAAGCCAAGCAGAGCTTGGCTTTAGTTGAAGTTAAAACTCCAGGTTAAGAGACGCGCAATACGCCCTGAATTGCTTCAGTGCATCACGAGGTTCGAGCGGAACAATGAGCGAATCAAAGGGAGAAATTCCTTCAATGATCTCCCACTGTTCTGTGCTGTTCGGCATCAGATCGCGCTTCTCAGTAGCAAGAGCGCGTAGATCTGCCGATTTGATGATCTTTTTGTCATAGTCTGAAATAACAATTCCAAACTTCGAAAAGATCGCCTTCTCTATCCGATGTTCAATGAGCTTGAACTCAGGAAAGAAAGCTTTGAGCGGCGAAACAATGTCACCTGTAGCGTACTCTGCCGCATCATGCAGAAGAGCAGCGAGCCTTAGTCTCGAAGGCACAGAATCTGCAACCAGGCAGCTATGCTGTGCAACCGAGTAAAACTCAGTCGTTTGCCCATTAAACCGGGCTGTTCTTGATAATCCCAATGCAATGTCTGACAACTTGATCTCAACAATCAATTCGTCTTCCGATTTTGCCTGCAGATTTATTCGTTGACCTGAGAAGGTCGAAATGTGGTCCATGGTCTTACCCCCTTTAGTGTGTAACAGGGATACGGCGACAGACCAAAAGAAAGAGCCTCTATCAAAAGATAGAGGCTCTAGGTATTACCAATCGCTAATTGACGTCGGCTGAGCAACGCAAATCGAACTGGCAGATGGCTTAGTCGTTACTTCGACCAAGTCGTCATCAACAGATGACGATTTAACACCAACCGAAACAACCGTAGCTTGCGCTTCAATTGCTTCGACCTCTTCTGAGGATTCAGACGATGAATCATCGTCGTCATCGAACAGGCCATCGGTTTCATCGTCTTCAGCAACTTGAGCTTTAGCCCAGGCTGCATCATCCGCTTTTTCCTCTGGATCAGCTTCAGCCAAGATTTTAATCCCGGCAATGGCAGAACCATTAACGATGGCGCTGACATTGTTCAGCTGCGCCACAACACCGCTAATGAAGATTTCATCAGCAGCATCGATCTTCGATTTGAACTTCAGCATTGGGATAACAACATCACCCAACACATCGCTCAAACCAGAGACCTCTGGCGAAAGGAACGATAGCCCTTCCAGCTTTCGGTGGATCGTCTCGAACATCTTCGTCCAAGTCGACATCCGCAAGCCCTCTCTGGCAATGCCCTCCTTCTTCTCAGCCAAAATCGCCTTGATCTCCGCAGCGATTTGACCGACTAAGCCCGAAGACTCGTGCTCAATCAACGAATCACCGCTCTCCTCCGCGTACGAAATCTTGTACTTGGAATAACGGAACCCCAAAGAGCGTTTAATGCCCTCTGCGCCGCCGTTGTCCACGAACGCATCTTCGATGCGCTTCGCACGTTCATCTTCGCCAACAACCCGAAGACGACTGACCAGGCCAGCAACAGCTTCTGGCCACGCTTCAATTGCAGGCTCTACGTTAGCCATGTACTTACTAGCAATAGCAGCTAATCCGTCCATGACCTCATCGATTCGCTCGTCAGGAACCAAATAGCCCCCGTCGAACTTGACTCCGTGCTGCAACATAAACACACGAGTCTCTTGACGATAACGCACAAAGAAAGTGTCTTTCATGGGTTCCACGAAAGTCGATTTTTTAACCTCCGTTTCGATTGAGCGATCAAGCGTCAATCGAAATGACGGACAGTTCACCTCAATGCTGACCTTCCAGCACTTGTCGAGGATCTCAGCGGTAACAGCATTGCCCGTCTGGGCGTTGATTGATGTGATGGCGTTCATGGTATTGCTCCTGGGCTTTGCCCTTATTGGTCTGCAATACGGATACGCCAACACCTTCTTATAAGAACGACCCGGCCAATCCACTCACCAGCGAAACCTCGCTGTCGAGCCCAATGAATAATTTAACAACATTCTCTTGCTCATCAATGACTGCCGACACATGCAGCGCCTCAGAGACCTCTATCCCATGCTCGAACGGGTAGACATCCGTACCATCTGCCACATCACCACGATCAGCGCCCCCTTTGATCATCTGCTCGATGTCCCAAAGTGCCGCCTCAACGACGCGATCAACAACCCCCTTTTGAACGGCCAACCCCTTACACATGCTTGACATAAAGCACTGCTGCCTAAGAACCCCATCCTCATGGCTCTCAGAAACCACAAAAATCCGCTTTTCATCTACTGCCGATTTAAAAGAAATGATTTCATTCGTTTCAAATAGAATTTGTTCGCTCATAATAAAAACCTTTAATTAGATAATCACAAACACAATAAAGCATATACCCCAGAAAAAGCAAAAGGCCCCTTAAAAAGAGGCCTTCTGAATTCGCAGGTTTTTAACCTGCTCGTTGATGTCACCAGCATCAGGCAAATCGATAACGCTCGAAATACCTAACTCTAGTAGCTGAGATCGGATGATCTCGGACCAGTGGTTACCAGAATACTCTCTGGCACCCGGGTTCTTTACCATGTCGTTATCTAAACGGATGATGAAATCATCTGCTAGACCTTCTTTTACTAGCTGTTCAAACCAGCTGAACTTGAAGTTATTAGACGAGGGTAGCCCAAGGACGGTTGCATCAGGATCTAAGCAGACCTGAGACAACATATCCAATGCACCTTCAGCAATCACACAACTTCTATTGCTGCCCTTCCAATACCACGGAGCAGTTGCAGCACCGTAACGAAGCGCCTTCTGTTCACCGTTCTCTGGATCACGCGAGATGCGAAACTCACAACTCATTCGATCAAAAGCGAAAAACAGAATTGGGCGGTAGGCCCATGACACCATCGTTTTACCTTCTTTGAGCACACCAGCCGCCATAAGAAGATCTTTCCCGCAGATCTCAATCAAAGCGCCACTGGACTCCTTCGGGTCTTCAGGGAGAAAAGACAGCAATTTGCGATCAAGTGCCTCGCAGACAACAGCCTTTCCTAAGTGCCTCTGTTGCGCCAAGTATCTAAACGCTTGTTTATTAACAAACTGCCCAACAACCTCACTGGACAGCATATTAACAGCCACCTTCAAGCTTGCTGCCTTTGCTTCCGACTCCGATCTAGCTTTTATTCCCGCGTCTGCATCAAAGGTTTTCACCCCAGATAGCCCAACACGACCAACAAGATCAGAAGCTACAGAAACAATCTCAGATTTCGCTGTACGCCCGGTTAGGTGGCCAGCAAAATCGATAATCGATCCATTCGCTTTGCAAGCAAAACAGATCCACTGATTTGAGCCTCTTTTCACCGACATCCGGTGACTTAAAGCCCCGCCATCTCCGCAAGCCGGGCATAAACGCCAGCGCGTAGAGTCACCCACCTGTTTCCCCGGCCCAAAATTGGACTCAACAAAGGAAACCAAGTCGATGGCTTTTGCTTCATCAACAACTGTCATCGTCATCGGTCTTCTCCTTATTATGTGCCTACGGGGTACATGAACACTCACAAATAAAAAAGCCCCTTTACGGGGCAAAGCACTATTCAGTACATAAATCTATGATTAGGGCTATTTATAAAGTTGTCAATAAGAAAAAACCGCACCAGAAGGTGCGGTTCTATGGCTTAAGCAACGAGTCCGAAAACTTCGGTTAAGCCGCCGTTTGGCATGACAGCCCAAGCCACGGGCACATGCAGCAGAGTTGCCTCCCCTATGGAGAAGCGATCCCTAGTTTTTCTAATTGCGAAGCGAATAGCTTCTGCTGAAGAGGAACCCTCTTCCACATAGCTAACGGAATACTCCGAGACATCCTCACGGACTTCGGCCGGCAAAATAACATCGATCATGAATTTCATCTCAAGCTCCTACCCCACCATTGGGCTTTCGTGTGCATGAAAGGTACTAAAACAGCCGGCAATGACGATTTGGTCATTTTTCAACCACACGAACCCAGCCCTACTCCTGCTTGCTAATGAGCCCATCACCAACATCTTTATCCACAATTTCTGTGGATAAAAATTTCGCCACTAGATCCTCAATAAATCCTACATATACACGCAAAGAATTTTCAGTTAATGTCCGCTGTATATACACGCCTAAACACAGGTTGGCAGTCATGACTGCCAAGAACAAAGTCCAAATTAGACGTGAAGTTACTGAAACATTACGGCAGTCATGACTGCCAAAAGCAGCAATAGCTTTAATAAGGCAGAGGCTTAGAACAAGTGCGCTGGCAGTCATGACTGCCAATAGAACCGATAGCTTCAGATTGCAAAAGACCAAGAGCAATTGCGCTGGCAGTCATGACTGCCAATAGGCCTAACGGCCACAGTCGCACAGGGATTCAGAACAAGCGGCGGCAGTCATGACTGCCAGTTAAACAAATTGAGAGAGCCTGAAGCAGCTCCTCATAACACTCGAAGGGAAGGCTATGCCAAAACAAATAACCACCACAGATAAAGACGCACAAAAGACAAAAAGAGCCAAAACCACTGAGCAAGTACGCGAATCAGAGACTCGGTTTAAGGAAGCAGGGGGAAAGGTATTGCCTATACGCCTACAGACTGAAGACCAAAGCATCCTCCACGAGCTCGCTCTATCCGAGCCCGACGAAACAAACACATCCATCATTCGCAAAGCTCTACGCGAATATAAAAAAGCCAAGATCAAACCACCGAAAGAGCCAAAGCTCAAAAAGGAAACCCGAATGCCAATAATTATTGCTGTTGTTAACCAAAAAGGCGGTAGCGGAAAGTCTAGCCTCGTCATGGCCATAGCAGACGACCTGGCTTCTCGTGGATACAAAGTCATCATCCTCGATACCGACGTACAAGTAACAATAAAGAACTGGATGGCTCGAAGAATGGAAACCAATCCTGATCTCCCCTCCCCTTCACTCTATGTCACGGCTCAGCGATTTACACGAGCGAGCCTCCTAAGTGACTTTAGCAATGCTGACTTCATCATTATTGACGGACCAGGCGGCCGTGATGCTGGCGTTGATATGATGACCTCATGCTGCATCGCAGCGAGTGACCTAACCATTATCCCTACAAACACATCCGTTTTAGATTTAGACCAAACTCGCCACACGATAGATCTCGTCAAGCAGCGCCAAGCGCTAACTGACGGCATGCCCCTGTGTCGCTCTATCGTAAGCCGAGCTGTTACAACCAAAATTACTTACCGTGACACCCTCGCATTCTTCCAAGCCTTCGAGATTACCAAGCTATCCAGAGATATGAGCTCTAGAACGCTTTTTGAGTCACTGCCAACCAGCGGCCTGTCCCCTATCTACTCCGGCGACAAGCGTATGGTTTCCGAGACTAGAGCCATCACAGACGAAGTTCTGTCCTTATTCCAGGAGTAACGCAGTCATGACTGCCGAAAACAATCCCAAAGCGCCAAAAGTGAACCGTGGCAAAGGAATTTCCATCTCACTTCTTAGCCCAACTAACAGTCCTGGCGGTGGCCATGAGGTCAATCCGAACACCGCGATAGTCCAGCAAGAGGAAAAGGTAATCCAAGAGATTTCCCTTTCTCTCATCACGCCAGACCCGACACAGCCACGCAAGAAATTTGACCCCGTCAAAGTCGAACAGCTTTCTCAAATTATTGAATCAAAAGGCCTCCAGCAACCAGTATCGGTAAGGCCTCATGGAAGTGGCTATTACCTTATTTCAGGCGAAAACCGTTTCCGGGCACATCAGCTGCTTGGCAAGGAAAAAATTCTTTGTATCGTAAGAACTATCTCTGACAAAGGCGAAATTCTACTTCTCCAACTCAGTGAGAACGTACACAGAACCGATCTCACGCCGATTGAAACTGCAGAGGGGATCGCACGACTAGCTGAGATTGAGGGAATCACTTTCAAGGAAGCAGCTCTCCAACTGTACCTCACAAAAAATCAAATTATCGAATACTCCGCTCTCGTCGGCGCCCCAGAGGAAGTGAAAGAGCTTCAAACTTTGGGCATCACAAATGACCGAAGAACTCTTTACGAGGCCGATAAGCTGCATCGAACAAACCCCGAGCTGGCAGAGAAAGTTATCGCTGATCTTAAAGTGGCGGCGAAAAGCGGAGACTCAATCCCAAATGTTAGAAAGGCGTTACAGACAGCCATTAAGCAGACGAAGGAACCGGCGAGCGTCCCAGTACCTGTCACATCTCAGGCGACTCCAATTCAACCTGGCCCGACAGCCAATCTCCATCTACTGAGATCGTCAGTAAGAGAGGAGGGCGGCAACTACAGGCTGACCCTAACAATGAACGATGGATCCACATTCACTTTCCTTTCTGATGAACGAGCGTCAAAAGACCTTATGGACTCATTCACAGTCATGCTCTTCTAATGGCAGTCATGACTGCCAATACCTCTAACAAAATATCTCTAACAACCACCTCAGAAGCACAAGAACAAAACCGGCAGTCATGACTGCCAATTCAAAGCCAAAAAAAACCAAGCAAGGCATAGCCAAGCTTGGTTTTTAATTGCTCAAGAAGAGCGGTTGGACAACGATTCTCTACTCAGTATTGGAGAGAAAATCGCAATCATCACGGGCGCAATAGCGACCCAGTGACTATCGATGATCACAACATCGAATTTCATTGCAATGAACGCCCTAACCCACAAGACGCCCAAACCAGCAATCACCGACCAAATTATGGACGATGAATCTCTTCCCACGTTCACAAAGCCGCATGAAACGACAAATAGGAACGCAGCAATGCCGATACTTACTGGGTCAGTAATTGCACCGGCGATCAACAGCGTGAACGCTACTTTTAGCAGCAATACGCCAGAGAAAACCAATGAAAAGCACAAGGCATAGCCTTGTAAATCCATCCTATTTTTCTCGGGTTTAGATGCTTCAGTTTGAGCTACTGAGGTAGCGCCTGAAGCTTTAAGATCTTCAGCCGTAGGTTTATCTTCGGTCGAAAAATCATAGATTTCGTTCATGGTAAATCCCCTTTTTAGTGTGCGTAATGGCTACCGCAACAACTGAAAAGGAGATCCGAAGTGATCATAACTACAAAAAAATCAGCCTCGAACTGAGTCTATATGCTTCCATCAAGAAGCCGTAAACCCTTAAATCAAAACCAAAAATACCATCTGGCAGTCATGACTGCCGTCACAACAGAAAATTCCAATACATCTAATTACTTTAAATTCAATTACTTATCAAAAAGCTGTTTCATGTGAAACTGACTATGGAACATCTTTGCTCAGCTGATCGATTAGCAATCCTTTTAACGCCCCAATATCTGGTGGAGTGCTCTTACTACACAGGTCTGTTTTCATCTTGTGCATCCAAGGAAGACTTAACTTCTCTATCGCCCTCGAATAGAAATCCTCTCTTTGCTCAACGGTCAACGACAGCCAGTGATCATCGAGCTTGTTCTTCCGCGAAGAAAATTCCTTCATTAGTCCTTCTTCCTTGGCTGCAAAAAGTGCCTCAAGTTTCTTTGCCATAGCGGCACTTCTTGCTGCCTCGCTTTTCTGCTTCTTTATGGCGACCTTCTCTGCATCTGACAGAATAGTGCCGGTGAACAAAAAGGATCGTAGGTAGCGGTATGGCGTCTTATTTATTGCTTTGTCCTTGATCCTCCGTGCTGTCTCATCCAAAGCAAAACGAATATCCAGAGGATCCCGCGATGCAACAACCTCATCCGCCTCCTTCTCGCTAAACCCGAACGCCCTCATTTCAAGTGCTAGGTCCAACTTCTCCCTTTTTTCTACATCGGCAGTCATGACTGCCGTAACAAATTCATCTTTAAGAGCAAACTCGAACTCGACTCCAACGATTTTCTTAGACGCGAACACAGGGTTCGCCTTTATCCTGATATTGGACTCCTCGGAGATTATCTTTGCAGTTGGCACTATCACCTTCGACAAGAACTGGCCGCCTGTACCTTCCCAGTCCTCATAGAGACCGTAAGTTTTTAGCTCTTCAAAAGACATGCTTCTAGACACCGAGCCCTCATCATGACCACTGCAGGTGATCTCAAGCGCTGCTAGCTCATAAAGCCTGTTCGCCACAGATGTCTTTAAGCATCTTGTTGCGTCAATATCGAAAAGCCCTCTAGGCCCTGACTTGATGACTTCGCTAAAAAAAGGACTCATCTGATAACGAATCACGCCTTCGTCAGAGTCGAAGTTCAAGCCACTGAAAACAGGAAAGGCGAAGTTGTTTCCCAGTCCATCAGGATTCGACAACTTGCCTTTTTCCCTGAAAACAATCGTGATCTTCAGAACCTCCACAATGACTTTCCAAAGTTCACTTCGGCTTCTTACTCGGTCCCTGCCAACCTTGTCGATGATAGTGTCCATTTCGATAACACAAGTTTCGCCAGGAACAACTAACCCCATTGCGGTCATTTGACTGGCGTACCAAAGAAAGGCGTTCATTACTCTATGCGCGACAATATGAATCTGCCCCGTAGCCTCAACCAGACTACGATGCTTGAAATACATTGAATTCAAATCTGTTCTTAAAGAGGGGAGGGGAGTTTGGGCGCCAACCAAATCGTCAGCAACCAATCCCATGCTTGTACGTCGAGCTAACGACGCATCCTCTGCGCTAAACGAAACCACCACCTCTTTTGCCATCGCTTTCGGTTTTTGTTTTGCGCCACGTTTTTTTGGCGTTTTTTCTTCTGTATCGAAAAGAGACTCTTGCATTGTTAATCCTTCAAGCAATTCAAATCGCTAAAACATTACTACCACACCGAAGATTGCTTATAAAGTTGTCAATAAACTCGACACGAGCTGACTCCTATCCGAATTGCCTCTCTCACCCAGGAAAGCGCTGTAAAAAATTCTCACTTGGCATCGTCGCCTCCTGTAAAAAATTCTCACTTAAATCACGCCAAACCAAAAAAAGTAACAATTTCATAGGCTTAAACCAAAAGCACGGAAAGACGGCCGCGCCATCAAATAACGGCCTTCCACTCGCAGGCCGCTAAAATCTTTAAGTCATTGATATATATAGGTTAAATTTTTACCTGTAAAAAATTCTCAGTTGTCCGTAAAAAATTCTCACTTGAATAAATATCCATTTAAATCAAATGGTTATAAATAAGCACCAGAAAGTCACAAACATGTAAAAAATTCCTACTTCACGATGCTCCTAAAACCTAACAATCCTTTTGTTTATTATGTACTTAGGTGCAAAATACACTACATCAGCCATCCGTAAAAAATTCTCACTTGTCTGTAAAAAATTCTCACTTGGGAAATTTAAAATTCATCGAAAACAAATGCTTACAGATTTATCCACAGGCCTCACGCGCGTGCGTTGCTTGCTTGCTTTTTTTAATTTGATTAGAAAAGCAAGCAGCGCGTGCTTTGCGCATCCGAAATCACTCACTTCCCGATGAATCAAAAATCCACCTAAAAACATCACAAACGGCAAGGATCGCAAAATATGACACCTAAGACCGATCTAGTATCGACACAGATCGGTCTAAATTGCTTTTTTTCGCGTTTTTACGCTAAACCAATGGGTAGGGAAGGGCCGGCGTCACATCGCGCCTTAAATCGCAAAATTACACGTCAAAAACAATTCTCCTGTTGAAAGACCCAAAACAGCACAAAATCACCAAAACAGCAAATAATCCCCAAATCTGCACATCCACCCCAAAACTGCAAACCGTGTATATTATTGGTTCATTAAAATGTTATCAGTGGCATACCTATGAATGGAAAAGACCTACAAAAAGCCCGTGTTTCTCTGTCCTTCAGTATCCGGCAGTTTGCTGAGCTAACTGGGATCAACAGAAAGATGATCAGCCATCTGGAGCAAACAAACGCCCAGCTAACACAGGACCAAGAATTCCTTTTAAAGCCATACATAGGCGTTCCATTAACTGACTCCACAAGATCTAGGCTTATTCGCGAAAGAACACACATGACACAAGCTGAGCTCGGGGCTATCCTCGAACGAAGCCCACGGTGGATTGCTAACCTGGAATCAGGCAACGCCACCCCAAGCGAATCAATAAAAGCTGTACTACTAACTCTGGCGGGTGAATAAGATGGATATAGCAGCTCTCACCACATGCCATTCATTGTATCTACTCAATGTAACCGAAGACGCCCATTTCCCTATCTCACGCAAATTCGCTGTAACGCCGGACGTTTATCAAGATGCTATACTCTGGACAGAGCATGACTCCGTCCGCACGCAGAACTTTTTGACACAGGAATACAGGTCTAACAGCCTCTATTCACAGGTCTACCCAAGCCTATGCGTTATGAATCTGAACGATTACAAACCGCTCAAGCTCAAAGCGCTTATACACGAGAGATTCCCGCGAACGGCCAGGTGTATGCGTATTGTCCCCTTTTCGCTAACACGCACGGACGACGACCAGATATTTCTTCTCGACTACGACTTCGAAGACAACGACTAAGCGCCCCGCTAAATCAAACAGAGAGCTGCCTTGAACAGTCCCTACAAACAACTACTCAAAAATCTTACTACCCAAGAGCTCTTAGCCCTCTCTGACCAAATTCAAAAGGAAGAGGCAAAACGGCTCGTCAAAAAAAAATCCATTTACAACGAACTAGAACGTATCGCCAAGAATGCCGGCATCTCCATCAAGGAACTTGAGTTCTTGTCTTAATTCTTCTGATAAAAAAATGCCGGATAAAAAATCCGGCATTTCTTCTTACCTTCTGCTAACTCACTTCAAGATAGCATCCAAGAGCTTACCAACCTGACCGCCAGCCACTTCGACGTAGAACGGGCCATAAGGGTTAACACCAAGATCGTTTCGAGTCGATAGCACCCGAATCACAGGTAGACCTCTTAACAGGGGCTCAATTTTTAGTTTTTTACCAACAGCAGCCTCTTTCGGGATAGAGCTTATCTCCGTAACAAATGGCCGCTTGCCTGCAAGATCGATTCTGTAAGAACGGTTACCTGATCGCGCTTGTTTGCTCATGCGAGCAGATGTCTCTCTTGCTCCATCAGCCCCTTTGTAATCAATGACAGCTTGGTAGCCTTTGTCGGACATCCACGAGAATGAGCAATATCCCATGATATCGAACACACCAACCTTTTCATTTGGCCCAGCAACATGACGCTGCGAGAAAAAATAACCCTTAATGGCATCATAACCACCGCCATTAACACCAGCGCCGCCACCGGCATAAAGTCTTTCGTCGAACGGACCAGGTGCGCCACCACAATTTGCGTGATTGAGGCCCATTACATGGCCAAACTCATGCGCAACGACTTCAGCAAATGGATCCAGCCAAGAAACGCCATCCCGATCATAAGGCTTCAAATCCTCTACCTTAATGTCACGATCGATTTCAATAACACTGCCTGAAACCATTGATCTTCCGCCAACTTCACCGAGTCCGCCGATACCTGCAAACCTAACATTGTTTGGCCAGAATCCAGCACACTTCGCAGATGACGCATTCGACACTGCTCCGGGATAAGTTCGTGCGCAATATGCTGAAATCTCAGACAAAAGATTAGCGACATCCTGAGCAGTACCCATATAACGGCCACTACCATCCTTTGGTCGCGTCACAATCGCTTTGGCTGCCTCAGGAATAAACTGGCCATCTTCAATCAGCTTTGTTTCTGCCATAGGGAAGAGTCTGCTGAATAAAGTCTTGAACTCAGCAATAGACGGATAGAACCCGCTTTGCCCATCAATCACGATTTTCAACAGGTGAACGTCGTCATTTACTGCTTTTGCTACCGGAATACGGCTCTTGAACACCAGACCACTAGCCGACTCGTTTTTCACTGCAGTATTAGGGCTCACCACGAACAATACCGACATGTTTGGCTTGACCAACGAAGCGGGGACCTTAACAAAAACCGATTTCGTCAGAACGCCAGGTGAAACCTCTGTTGGAATGTTACCGCTAGGCACTCCAGTTACAGCTAAGGACTGACAGCTACCTGTTGAGTCGTCGTGAACGCCCAAAAAGTAATCTGACGGGAACGGTGTGCCATTCGTGGAACCAACCAAATCCACTCGCAAGAACGCATCTTTGCCACCTGCAAGACGAGTAGACCCATCAAGACCATTCATTTGCACGGTTTGCAACCAAGAAAGCTCCCTGATTTCAACGCCCGCCAATGAACCATTGGCTTTAGTTTTCTGATTTACCGAGCACGAATCAAGAACGATTGCTGCAGTCTGAACCGTATCACCACCACCAGTGCCGCCACCAGTGCCGCCACCAGTATCACCACCACCAGTGCCGCCACCAGTATCACCACCACCAGTACCGCCGCCAGTATCACCACCACCAGTGCCGCCACCAGTATCGCCTCCACCAGTGCCGCCGCCAGTATCACCACCACCAGTGCCGCCGCCAGTATCACCGCCACCAGTGCCGCCACCAGTGTCACCACCACCAGTGCCGCCGCCTGGGAATGACTCAGGCGCATCCATAACAAAGGCCTCTAATGCCTCTGCAGTAAAACCGCCAGCAGCCTTAATTTTTTCGATAAGGAAGTCATGAAAGCTGATATTAGGATCTGGCACGAACGCGGCGTCAAAAAAGCCCTGACCAAACTCATTTGTGTCAGCCCTTAGCTTATACCCAGCAGCATTCAAGAACGCTACAGCGCCTTCACCTGCTGTCTTTTGAGAAAAAGACAAGAGTTTATCTTTCCCTGCACTTGAGAATAAGAAATCACCACCAGAGCCAACATGCTTAACAACAATCATATTGGTAATAGGCGTTACATTTGTATGAACTACACCAGCAACGACAGACGGAGCAGAGATAGAAAACATGCCATCCGTTTTAATTGCGCAAGGCAGGGCGTCACCACCTACACTTAAGATGAACTGTCCAGAATCACTAACCTGCGACCGATAGCCTTTACCATCCGCACAGAAAGCATTAACAGCCTCTCCGCTTGCCACGGGAGCTCCCTTAGCCGCAGTACCAGTAATCCGAACCTCTTTACTTTGCGAACCACCTGAAGTCGATCCATTGGACTGCTCGCCGCCACCACCACAACCAGCCATGCCTACAACCAAAGCCGGCACTACCAAAGCCATTACTCTCATTTTTTTCTTCCTTTTAAGAACACACAGCATTCTTTTTTGCTACCTACAACAATGTCAAACGATTTAACGACATCTGTTTATAAAAACTTCTCAACTTGCGACCACCATTCAAACCTGATAAAAAGGTTGTCAATAACAGAAAAGACAACAAATCAACTACTCGGTAGCGATTTATGAAAAAACTCACTGTAGCAATTCCCATTGCTATACTTTGCTCTGTCACGCCCGTAACAGCAGTCGCATCACACTGGGGATCATCCGACCAGGCGAAGGCGTCAACCCCAGCCAAAAATTCCCTTGGCTTCTTGGGCCGCCTAGTCACACGATCCCATCAGAAGGCCGTTGAACAAGCCCCTGAGCTTAAGTCCCTTACAGGCGCCGAAACAACACAAGTAACCGTCCCGTTAGCCAATGTGTCAGAACCCGAGGCCGCCCCAATTCCGGCTGCTGAAATCTCGACGCAAACGGCTAAAGAGCAGAATGCGCTTGATAACAAATCAAAGGAGCTGGCCGCCCCTATTGCACCTGTCGAACCCATTTCTACCTTTTCTTCTGACGAGCCTTTGGTTGCCACACTGACCCCTGAAAAGACTCCAGTCATAGAGTCCCCAGCTGTAGAGCCAGTAAAGCAGCCCATTGAGCAGCCCCTAGAGTTAACTACTACAGAGGCGAAACGACCTAATTTTTTCGTCCGAATTCTTGATGCCATCGTGCCAGCTATGACCCCAGAGGATTTTGACAGCAAGCCTCAAGAGCCCGAGCTTAGACCTGCCTCGCTCCCAGTAAAGGACTTCTCACCTGAAATGCCCGCTCCTGAACAGGCCAAGCTGGTTGTCCCACAGCCAGTCATCACCTCGCCTGCTTCTGATTCCACCGCCCCAGCTGCCATCGCGTCAGGCACCACGGCTTTAGTTGCTACGCCTACAGAAACCGCTGCTTCTACAGAACAGCCTATTGATGAAAAGACATTCACGCTTAAGGCAAACACGCCCATACACATCCAGCTTCAAGAATGGGCCAAGGATTCGGGCTGGGCTTTGGACTGGAAGCTAGACACTTCTTGGGCGCCACCTATCGACACCCAATTTAGCGGCACCTTCCAATCAGTGGCCGAAAAAATCATTGATGGTCTTCACTCCGAAGGTAAGCAAATCAAACTAATTGTTTGGGCAAACAACTATGCAGAGGTTGTCGATGTATCCACTCGCTAAAACACTAGCTTCACTGACCATCGGCACTGTTTTGCTAAGCGCCTGCGCGACCCCAAAGATTGCCAACGATTCAATTGCAACCACTGAGCAAAAGACGAACTCGGCTCAGCAGTCCTTTGCGCGGATGAAACAAAGCGGCTCAGTGATTCGCATCAATCAAGCCAAGCTGGCAGGCACAGAAATTTCCATAAAGAAGACAGACCCACTACCTGCCTTCTTTTCGGCTAAGTTCTATTACAACTCCGCCTCGGCAACTAGCGACACGATCCTGCAAGACATTGGTCGCAGAACTGGCCTTAAAGTAGAAATACAGCGCGTATCACAGCAACAGAACAATCAGTCGCAAAATCAAGGTCAAAACCAGACACCTAAGCTCTACGCCAATTCAATCGAATGGAACGGATCGTTATCTGGTCTTATGGACCACATCACGTCCAAAATTGATCGCTCCTGGTCTTACAAAGATGGCGTTATCTCTGTCTTTAGGACCCAGACGAGAACATTCAACGTCTATCTCCCATCGGGGAAGAAGAACCTGAGCTCCAGTATTTCTCTGAGCGGATCTGGCTCATCTACTGGCAATGTTAGCGTTTCGTCTTCTTCTACTGTTGATCCCTACGGCTCATTGCTTCAAAGCATTACAGCCATTGTTTCTGAGGGCTCTGAAGGCACTAGCTCTTCCACAAACAATGTTGTGACAAATGAAGCTCTCGGCCTCGTGACGGTCACAGCAACGCCTCCACAACTGGATCGCATTGCGACCATCATCAACAGCATTAACGATAGGTTTGCTCAAAACGTCTTGATTGGCGTGAAGATCTACAACCTGACCTTGAACAACGAGTTTAATGCTGGCGCTTCTCTTGATCTTGCCTATGCCGGAGTAACGAAGAAGCTATCTGCAGACCTTAATCCAGCAGCTCTCATCACTCCAGATACAGGCACACCTGGCCAGCTAATCCTGTCTAAAGACCCTTCCGCCAAGTTCGGAGGAAGCACTGCTATCCTCCAAGCTCTCGAAACGCTGGGCAAGGTTTCCTTCGTCACGTCTGGACAGGTTATTGCAGCGAATGGTCAGCCAAGCCCATTGCAGGTCGCTAACGAATTCACCTTCCTAGCGTCTTCAACAACGACTCAGACCGCCAATGTTGGTGCAACGACAACGCTTACTCCAGGCACAAAGACGGTTGGTTTTACCGCCAACTTTCTTCCGCTGATCTTGGGGGACAACCGGATCTTGCTCCAATACCAAATTAACCTGTCTTCGCTATTGAGCCTGAACTCAATAACCTCGGGCGATTCAAGCATCCAAATCCCGAATATCTCGACCCAATCCCTGCAGCAGCAGGCATTTCTTAAGGATGGCCAATCCATTGTGCTCTTTGGTTTCGAGCAAGAGCGCAGCGCTAATAACGGGAAAACCGGTGTTAGCAGTATTGGCTCCTCATCCTCAACGAATAGAAATCTGATGGTTATTGTTTTGGAGGTCTACGGTGGCAAATAAACTTTTACTAGCAGCCTTTTTTCTATCAGGCATAGCCAACGCAAACTATGTTGATCAAATTGAGACGATCAATGCTCAAATTCAGCTCGTCAATAAGAACGCCGAGCTGCAAGCCGCATTACAGAAATCGATGGGCGCCTCAGTCACGCTTCCGAAGGTTTTAACTTTAATCGCGGATACCAAGGGGGCAGAGGCGACCGTCCTCTATTCCTCCGGCCGCACCAGAACGATTAAAAAGGGAGACGTTCTCGCCAAGCGGGTCAAAGTAACGTCTATATCTCACGCTGGCGTAGAGGTCTCAACCCCAGCCGGCAAGTCCTATCTATCCTTTAACAATCCTGAAGTGACCGACCAAAGCACGGCTAACGATGCCGCAATCGTTCCAAGCGCACCGTCAATCAAGATTCCAACGATACCTGTACCACGCAACCCTAATGTTCCGTCCCCATCTGCCTCACCCACGGCATCGCAGGGCTAAAACATGGCTCAGATTCACAAGAACCTCGTTATCGGGCTTGATTGGGCGTCTTTTGATTCGATCAAATCAGCCAAGTCCTCGGTCCCACGCCCCAGCCCATGGATCGCTCGCGTCTACAACGACAACGAATGCGTTCAAGCCTTTATTGACCCAAAGGAAGGCTCAAAGAAGTACATGGCTGGCGCAGCTATTCTCGCTGCAACAGGAAGTTCTGCCGCCATCTACCAAAAAATGGAAGACGATCTTGTCTGGGTCTGTGCAGCAGCTAACGGTCTCCCGCTTGTTGGATTCGACCTTGTCCTTTCAAAGAAGGACGCTGACGAACACCTTCAAAGCATCGAAGACTCACTCGGTAAAATCGCTGTCTACGGCGATGGTCCCGGATCAGTAGGTTCCGTTGACGACCTTATTGATGTCACAACAAGCAAGGCACTAAAGGCAAGCCATCTCTTTCAAGAAAGTATTGCTATCTACATCATTGGCGGGGGTGTCATTGCAGTCTTTCTGGCGCTAGGCGGGGCCTACTTCTATGTAGACCATAAAGCTAAACAGAAGGCTGAGGAGGAAATGATCGCCGCCGCCCAGATCGCAGCCATCCAAGCCGCCGAGCAAGCCAAAAAAGCATTAGAGGCCCACCTTCTATCCGCACAAGCATCTTTCAACACCTATCAAGCCATCAAGCCCATGGTGAACGAATGGCTGTCTGTGTTTAAAAGCTTGCCGCTAACTTATCAAGGCTGGTCCCCGACCGAGATTAACTGCCAACCAACCGACTGCAATGTCGTCTGGAAGCGGGAGAAGGGCGCACTCGTGTCTTCTTACACAGCACTGCCAGGGCAGTCACACGCGCTCACTAACAACGACCAGGCTACAACTCTGCTGCCTCTATCAGCCTCACAGCAAGTCAGCATTGGTGTCCCAACAAAAGAGACCGTTAACTACTTAAGAGACTTTTCTCTTCTGACCACTAACGCATTCATCTTTTCTTATAGCGAGCCAGCGCCTTACTTTAGTGGCGTACCTGATGGTCAGGATCTTTCACTCCAAAAGGCACTAGGGCTTGAGGGCACATTTAAGATCACTACTTCGAGCTCACTAAACCTTAACTTGGCGATCAACAAGCTGCCCCGCCAAGGCTTTTCAGCGGCAACGATGAAGATTACGGCCATAACGCCATTGCGCGACACCTACTCGATCGAACTGAACGGGAAATACCGTGTCACAGAGTAAAGTCCTCCCTGTTGAGACTATCATTCGAGACGCAGATCAACTTCCGCCTGGGAAAGTGATCTCTGCCCTCGATGATCCATTCCCCATTCCGATAGAACAACAGAGTCAATTCTGCATTATCCGCGGCCCTCTGATTTCTGACATTCTGGTGGTGTCTCAAGATGTCGCTAACAGTAATGCCTGTTTTGCCCTAAAACAGAAGTACGCAACCTTTAAGCCCGGCCCTAACTTCAAAGACTTCAAGCCCAGAAAGCTAGAAGTCAGACAAGCTACCTCCGAAGTTATACGGATTGCCTATACCCGCGCAGAGATAGGCAAAAACAATTCCTATGGGGAACAAACCTCCATAGAAAAGATGATCACCAAGATCGTGAATGCCGCTGCTGAAGCCAAGGCATCAGACATTCACATTGAGTCCTATGTCACAAACGCAAAAGTCTTTTTCCGTGTTAACGGATCCCGCCAGCTCTATTCGGAAATAACAGCTGACGAAGCAAAGAGCCTGGGCGTTGTCATGTACTCGGTTCATGCGGATGCCGGATCAAAGGATGTATCTTGGAATCCTGCTGACGTACAGGACGGCGCGTTCTTGTGGAATACCGATAACGGAGATCCTTTCCAGTTTCGTTTCTCCTCGTCGCCAATTTTCCCAAACGGCGGATTCCAAATTGTTCTCCGAATGATCTCAATGGCAGTCACGACAGCACTGCCGCTGAACATTCTTGGCTATACCGAAACCATGCTTGAGCAAGTCGACACAATGACTTCAGCCTCGTCGGGCATGGTTATTTTGTGCGGCGCCACTAACTCCGGCAAAAGTACATCGATGCAGGCGATCATTCGCCTCATCTATGAAAAGCGCGGCGCGATGATGAAGATCATCACCGTAGAAGATCCTGTTGAGTTCGTCATTCCCAGTGCGTGTCAAATCTCCGTCCCTCGCCGTAAAACGGATGTCACCACAGACCCAAATAACACACCGTTTACCCGCTACCTACGTGGCACATTGCGTCAGGACCCTGACATTGTGATGGTAGGCGAAATCCGTGATAACGCCTCTGCATCTATCGTTAAAGACAGTGTTCTTGCTGGCCGTAAACTCATTACCACCTTGCACACATACTCCGCTTTTGGTGCATTCCTACGCTTGCGCGAAATTGGTGTCCCATGGGAAATCATGACCATGCCTGGGTTCATATCCGGGCTTATCTACCAGCGTTTGGTTCCTACACTTTGCCAGTCTTGCTCCGTCCCCATTCAAGAAAGCATGGAGACCAACCCAGAGCTCTACAGCAGAGTCTTCTTGAAGCGACTCGCATGGGTTTGCGATTGGAATGTTCACAACATTCGTGTCAAAGGGCCGGGCTGCCCAAAGTGCAAAAACACAGGCATTTCAGGCCGAACCGTATGCGCCGAGTTCCTGCTGCCGACACGAAAAACACTAGAACTTCTTGCCGCCAACAAAATTCTTGAAGCAGAAAAACACTGGCTAAGCATCGGCGGCCAAACCGCTCTTATGCACGCGATCGACAAAATGAAAAACGGCATCCTCAGTCCACAAGCGATTGAGGAAAACATCAGCCTTCTTTCAGAAGGTAGAGACGAACAAGCGGAGGAGGGCAACCATGAGTGAATTTAATACAGACGCCATCATGCTCAAGCTGACGTGGACTGCCAGCGCCCGAAAAAGCTTTTATGACATGCTCGCCAACTTCGTAGGGGACGGCGTTCCCATCTACGACGCTATTGAAGCTATTGGTAAGCGTTGGAAATCCCAAAAGATGGCAAAGGCGCTTGTCACAGAGACCTTACTTGCTGACCTCCGTGGCAAATCCGGCCGTGCCATGCGGTTTGGCGAGGCCATGGCCAAATGGGCGCCCAGCATGGAAGCCATGGCTATTGATGCTGGGGAGCAGTCTGGCGACATTGCAGAAGGCTTGCGAATGGCTAATCGACTGACATCCTCTACCGGCAAAATCAAATCTACCATTACCGGAGAGCTCTTTTATCCTGGCTTTCTGGTGCTCATTCTGGTTGGTTTCCTCTTGGCTGTTAAGTCTCGAGTCTTGCCGGTTTTTGAGGAGATCCTTCCGAAAGAAAAGTGGCCGGCACTGCCGTCCGCGTTGGGCAGTATTGCAGGGAACATCGAAGTAATTCTGATGGGCTTTTTCGGCTTTATCGCGGGCGTTCTTATTGCTTACCACATCAGCAAGCCTCGCTGGACCGGCCCTGCCCGTGACTTCTTTGATAAAAACATCATCCCATGGAAAGTTAACAGGCAAGTCAGCAGCGCGATCATCCTTACGTGCTTTGCAGCTCTGACCAAATCGGGGGTTCCCTTTTCAAGCATCATTGAAAAGCTCAGCAGCAACGCCTCTAAATGGGAGCTCTATCACCTCAACGGCATTAAGGCCCAAATGAGAAAAGGCGTGCCCGATGGTGACGCGTTGGCCTGTGATCTGTTCGACGAAGAGGTGCGCTGGGAAATCACCATTTACGGAAAGCTATCCGGCTTTGCGCGTGCATTGGACGCTCTTTCAGAGCGCGTTATCAATCAATGCTTAACAAGAATCCAAGGCATCATGACCATCATTAGATCTGTTGTGATGATGTCTATTGCTGGCATGGCTGTATTCGTCTACGGGTCTTTCTTTGCGATCACCATGGCTGCAAAAGGAAACATGTAAGGCCTTTGTTGCCTTATTTAAAAGTTAGCAATAACATATAATTGCTCAAAAGTTATCCAGCCATTCCAATGGCCTAAAAAATCCACGAGAAAAATATGAATACGCAAAGGATCAGCATCAACCGACTCAGAGGCTACTCAGCGATCAGAGACAGAGGGCTGTCGCTCACGGAGACCTTGCTCGTTTTAGGTGTTATCGCCCTTGTTGCCGTCATCGCATACAACGGCTATGGAACCGCAGTTGCGTCTGTTAAGGCGGGTGGCGACACGCAGGCCGTTGTGCTTCTAGCCGGGAACATCAACCGAACTTTTTCCACATCGCCAGACTATAGCGGAGTAACTACGCCAAACCTGATCAATGCTGGCTTGGTTCCAAAAACATTTAAGGTGCGCGGCACGACGAACATCATTCATTCGAATGGTTCTGATGTGATTGTTGGCTCTGCACCAGCAGCCAACCCTATCCAATATTCAATCGCCTATACCAATGTTCCCACCGACCAATGTATTGAAATCGCGCAATCTGTCTCTTCTGCTTTTCAAGAAGTATTCATTAGCAATTCTGCAACGGCGCCCACTCCCTCAACGCTCCAAACAAAGCCGACCACAGGTGTCGTGAAATCAATTACAGCGCCATTCTTTAATACGGCTGCAGCTATTCCTTTATGCGCCCCTGGAACAGCTGCACGACATATCATTGTCTACGGCTCATGATAAAAAATAGCTACTTATAAAGTTAGCTATGGATTTTTTTGTGAATATGTTTTAAAAACACATCAACGGAATTGCTACCAAAAAAAAGCGACCGTTAAGGCGTAAAAGCCGAGGCATGTTGCCTTCAACAATCGAGGATTCAAAAATGTTCCAGACAACACTCAAAACAAAATTGATTCAACTGCAAGCAAAGCGCAAAGATCGTGGTCTGTCTCTGACGGAAACCCTCTTGGTGCTCGGTGTTATTGCGCTGGTTGCCGTTATTGCCTATGCCGGTTACAACGCTGCAACAGGTAGCGTTAAGGCTGGTGGTGATGCTCAAGGCATGGTTCAAATGGCCGGCAACATCAATAAAACTTTCGCAACCGCTGCTGACTACAACTCGGTTACCACTGCTAACCTTATCAGCGCAGGTCTCGTACCCAAGGCCTTTAAGGTCCGCGGTACAACCAACATTCTCCATGCTAACGGTTCGGACATCATTCCAAGCTTTGCGCCAGCTACTAACTCCACTCAGTACGCCATCGCCTATCTGAACGTGCCTGCAGACCAGTGCATGGAAATTGCTCAATCGGTTTCCTCCGCCGTTCAGGAAGTTTTCATTAGCAACTCGGCTACTGCTCCAACGGCAACAACCCTGCAAACCAAGCCAACTGCAGGCGGTGTAAAAACCCTGGCAGCCCCAACTTTCAACGCTGGTGCAGCAATTCCTCTCTGTGCAGCCACGACAGCTGCTCGTCACATCATTGTCTACGGCTCCTAATTAGCCTATATCCCTGGCCACCCAAAAGGTGGCTAGGGAAATTTAAAGGAATGTCATGCAATCCAAGGCCGCTACAGACCTTTCGAACCTCTCCCGAGACCTCGCATCAGGTCCTCAAGATAAATCATCCCGCAAAATCCGTATTGATCTCCGCGACTTTACTGATGTTCATATCTCAGCAGCTAACATCAATAACAGCCTCGTCTTCCCAGGCCCACGAAATCCCAAGCCAGAAGAGTTAGACCTTTTTACTACCTTCTTGAAACGCGCCGAAGAAAATCTTAATGATGAATTCATGATTCACTATGAAGGCTATTCCTTCCGTGGCCACCGTGAAAAAAATGCCACCGATGGCGTCTGGTACAGAATGCGTCGTCAGCCCCAAGTTCCTCCAACCATTGAGACGTTGCCCACTGCATTACCTCTCTGGCTATCAACCCTCTTGCTCTCGCCAACCTTGAAGGGAGGTGGGCTGCTGTACTTTACTGGCTCACCCGCTCAAGGCAAAACAACAACCGCATCCGCCACGCTAGTCTCTAGGCTGGCGACTTTCGGCGGCTACGCACAAACCATCGAAGACCCACCCGAGATGCCTTTAAACGGCTGGCATGGAAAGGGCTTCTGCTCACAAACGTGGGTGGGGCTCAATAAGGCCGACACTTGGGGCGAGGCTATTAAGGGCGCCCTAAGAAGCATGCCCGCAGGCACTCCCTGCATGCTCTACATTGGCGAAGTCAGAGACCAAGAATGCGCCTTAACCATGCTCAGAGCGGCCTCCAATGGCTTCCTAGTCATTGCAACAGGGTTCGCGAACGACATTCTTACTGGCCTTCAGTCCCTAGCAAAACTCGCTGGTGACACCGAATCAACGCGTCAATCCCTCGCGAATGCTTTAAGACTGATTTGTTACATGCGAATCTCAGACGGGATGATTCGCCCTCAATGTCTTGTTTCTACCGGAAACCAATCATCCATTGCAGCAAAGATCCGCAGTGGTGATTTTCCTCAGATTCAAAACGACATTAACTATCAAGCCCAGCAAACGAAGCTCGGCAAAATGATTACGTTTGACGGTGACACCTAATGTTTTTCCTGCTGGTGTTCATCTTTGCTGGCACAGCGACATTGGGCGCAATTCAGGACTTCTCAAGGAGTGACTACGGCTCTGCATCGACTGTTACAAACGTTGAGTCCTTCCGCCAAGAGCTATTCACCCTTGCTGCTGAGCGTTACATGGCCAAGTTCCCCTCGACTACAGGGGACCTTGCCTGGTCGCAAATTAAAACAGCTATGCCACCCTCATTTACAACTGGCGCCTATTCCAACCAGTTCAAGTTAAGAGTCATTGCGCCACAAAAATTCATAACCTGTGGCCGACTCAAAAACGATGCCGCAGTCACTGTTGCTATGCAAAGACAAAGTAACTTGGTTACCAAACCTCTCGGTGACGGCTTTTTTGCTTCAGCAACGGATCAGCAAACCCTTAATAACCATGCCAGCACCTGCAGAGGCTAAAGGAAATCTCCATGAGAAAATTTAACCAAAAATCCCAACGAGGCCTCTCGCTTATTGAGGTTCTTCTCTCGCTCGCAGTCTTGGCTTCAATTAGCTATTACCTACTCTTGCAGCAAGCATCAACCGCCAGCGACCTCCGAGCCAAGCGCGTTGCAGACTCCATGAAAGACTTCAGCGATGTTGCTACTAACTACCTGTTAGCCAATAAAGATGGCGTCATGGGTGCCGCAAACAACGGCGCAAATGCCTCAACCTACTGCGTCATCAATGCCAACCCCTCGACAGGGGTAGGAACTGTTGCCAACAACACGACAAAGCATACCTGCGCCGTCGATGTCAGCTTTCTAAAATTCAAGAAGGTAGTTCCAGCCTCCTACTCAGACACAAACGAATATCGTCAAAAATGGACGGCTATCTACAGAACCGTCTACATCGACCACGATAGCAACGCAGGCACTCCTGATCAGCCAGACGGCAGCGTTGAACTTCTCGTTGTTGCATCAACAAACGGTGGAGCAGAAAAGGCACCAAGTAACGAAGAGCTTGTCACCGCTGGAACCATGTCCGGCTTTAATGGCGGCTTTATCCCGTCTGGCACGGTAGGCAACTGCACCTATAACGGCACGACAAAGCAAGCATGTGGCAGTGGTGGCGGTTGGCGGGTGGACCTCAATAACTTCATCAACTAACCATGCTAAAGCCTAAGCACCTCCTTACAGCGGTTCTAATTCTGCCGTTATATTGCGGAGCAGTCGTGCCTATAACACCTGTTCCCGGCACGGCAAAGCTTGTTTATTTCGACGGGCTCAGCACGGCAATGGGCCAAATCAAGCCCCTTGGCGAGCCACCACGAGCAATCCCTCCTCAGCGTTGTATCGGTGGGTTTCAAAGCTGGACCGTATCCGTATCTGTCTGCGAGGGTTTTCTCCCGCAGACAAGCCAGGGCGTCACCAAGCGAGCGACCTCAACAAACGGATCTACCGGCCAAGCTGACTTCACATGCAACCAATCTGGCGCCTATGTCCTACAACCAGGATCGACATGCTCATGATGACTTCACCTTCTAAAATCCTGATCACATCCTTTCTACTTCTCTCCCAAGGGAATGCCTATGCGGATAGCCATTGCGCTGCAGTGAGCCCTCTATCAATGCTTTCGTACGTTGTTTCCAAACAAACCGCCAGCACAGCGAGCGAACCTTTTGCGCTCAGGGCTCGCGAACTACTCAATAACGCGAAGAAAAGGTCGGAAGAGTGCGGCTGCGACCGTCTATCTCAAAGTCTTGCCAAGGTAACTGACTATGTGGATTCCGCGTCCGATGAACTCCTTTTCGTCACACTCAAAAATACATTACCCAGACTTCGCCAGGAGGCAATGTCATGCCCATCCCCATGACGGAAGAGCTCACCAACCTTAGTTTTACCCTTGTTGATGGATCCCCCAGACCAGGCAAACAATCCATTACGAACGAACAAGGCAAGATCATTTGCACGTTCCGAGAGAATGCCCCAATCGAGCACCGACGCCTGATGGCCATCTCGCCTCGGCTACTCGCTTACTCAGTCATGCTGAGTCAGTCCTACGAGGCAGCGCTTCATTCACTCGGAACTGAAGCCTCGGTGATCGAATCACTCCCTAGCAGCATTCAGCTAAGACAAATTCTTTCAGAGATCACAGCAGTCATCGACATGAACAGCTCGTTCCTAATGTTCACAGAGAATAGCCACACATGAAATGGCGCAGCAGCCTTGGGATAACCCCAAACAGGAAATCTATGCCTATAGCGCCGATTGCGTTTGTTATTTCAACGGTAGGCTTTCTGACATTTTTAGCGTGGAATTACATCGACCACAGACTTTCAGAAGATCTTTCGCTTACCGCTTCTGACCAGGCTATCGTTACAGCGCTTTCGTTCTTTTCTGCGATAGCCGTCCCTTTAGGCTTGTTGGCCACATCGTTCCCGCGCAACACGTTTTTACGGCCCCTGACCATTCCCGGACTTTTCCTCATGGGCCTGACATCGTCTTTACTTGTGCTGACCATCGCCAGAGACTTCGCCCTTTCAATATACTTTTCTGTCTCCAGCGCACCGGCCGTCTACATGCTCACGTGGTCAGCGCAGTGGACAATTATCTTGTCTCTGATCTTCTCTTTCCTCGGTCTATACAACGCAAAATCGACACCTAAGCTAAAGACCATCGAGATCCCAATCAAAGGACTCCGGCAGGCAGTCAGAGGCTTCCGAATAGCTCACCTAACGGATGTGCATATTGGCCCGACGATCGGCGCCAAAGACCTAACCAAGATGGTCAGCCTCATCAACGCCACCAATCCTGATGTCATCGTCATAACGGGCGATCTGGTGGATGGACGCCTTGCAGACCTAGAGAAAGAAATCAGACCGCTCTTTGATCTTAGAAGCGTATACGGCGTCTTTTTCGTTACCGGCAATCACGAATACTACAGTGGTTGCCAAGACTGGATAGACCACCTATCCAGCAACGGAATTACCGTTTTGCTCAATGAGCACAAAATCATTACTCACATGGGCGCACGTATTGCTATTGCTGGGGTGACAGACCACAAGGCACATAACTTCATCCCACACCACCAGTGCGACCCTGAGAAAGCCTTGTCTGGGATTCCCTCAAACACGCCTACGATCCTTCTGGCTCATCAGCCCATAACCGCCGGCTATGTCCCCTCCGAGAAAGTGTCTTTACAACTCTCAGGGCACACCCATGGCGGTCAATTCTTCCCTTGGCGATATGCCGTGCCGCTGCAGCAGCCAGTTATCTCGGGCTTATCAAACAAGTATGGACACCTCATGTATGTCAGCAGAGGGGCAGGGTACTGGGGGCCTCCGAAGCGTATCGCCGCTGCATCCGAAATCACACTCGTCACCCTGATCCCTCATGAATAGCGCACTTGCTTGGTCTCAGTTTGCTCAGTGGGCCTCATTGCCGGCCATAAGGTCACGTCTGATTGAAGCAGCGATGAAACAACCAGACGACCACCTAGAGGGCTATATGCTCCGGTACTGGTTGAGACGCCCGACAACCATTGACTCTCCACACCTTCCGGCATCACCGGCTGACCTTGCCTCTAATGCGATGCGTATACATCACATACTGACCAAGGATAACGATAGGCACTTGCACGATCACCCGTGGCAATTCAGAAGCATCATCCTATCGGGCTGGTACCGAGAGGAGCGACTACTTCCTTCTGGCGAACTGCAAATCTTTAAACGCAGTGCAGGTGACACTTACACCTGCAGCAGAGGCGACTACCATCGCATTTTGGAGATAAGCGAAGACCCGCTCTATACGCTGTGCATTATTGGAAAAAAAGAGTCGTCTTGGGGCTTCCTGGTCAACGGCCAGCACATCGACTCACACGAGTACCTTGATTACTGACATGGCTTACATTTCAGCCTACCTCATCTCGCTTGCCATCTCCGCATTCCTCCTATTGCGGACTAACGCGATGATGCGCAACTCCGTTCTTGAGCAATCGACAGAGTTATCGCTTTTGCATCACCCTGACGGCAGCCAGCTGGAGTCGGACATTGAAAGAACGACAATCGCCCTCGACTCGACCTATCCATACAACCAGAAGCCATCCTTTGACCTGATCATTGCCCTTCAATCGGCGATCAGTCTGATGTTCTTTCTCGCGGCCTACCGCTACATCGGATCTGCTTCAGGTGTATTTCTCGCGTCTGCCATCAGCATATTCGCTGCATTAGCGATTCTCGACCTCAAGACCACATGGCTACCGAGAAAGCATTCTATTTGGCTTTCTCTTTTCATGTTCCTCGGGCTTTCATTCGGTGTGAATCCATTCCCGCTTACGCTAATGGATCTCGTCTTTGGCTGCGCCATAATTGGGTCGCTGTGCTTGCTCGCAAACCTCATCAGCGAAAACATGAAAGGCCTTCCGTGCATTACACAGGGCGACACATTTTATTTGATCGCAATGGCCGCACTGATTGGCCCTGACGCAATCTATATTCTCTTGATAGCGGTTGTAGCCCAAGCCATTACAGTCAAATTGAAGCTCTACTCACAGGTGAGCGACGCACCAAACCACGCGCCATTCGGGCCCGCTCTTTTTATTGGTCTACTGACAGTCATAGCAGCTACATTCTGAAATGTCGGGGGATTTTCCATCCTTAATTCAATCATTTATTGACAGATCACTACGCCTCAAAAAAAGATGAAATCTCACACCGATTGAGATTTCTCATGATTAACCAGCTCGCCATCATCAGCCATGAAAGCTCCGAAGCATTAAGCCTCGTTGAGGAAATGTTTCCGCCGACAGATTATGACTTTATCGAAGTCCTCATATCTGAATATGAAACCCTGAAGCATCAGATGCTTTCACTGGCGAACTTTGTTAAGAAAATGGATTCTCACGCAGCGATTAGTCATTTCATCGAAGCCAACCGCGACGAGTACGCCCGTGGGATCTTTAGTCCTGAACGCCTCTTTAACCTTCCTCCCGCTTTAAAGAGCCTAGATGCCAAATTTTGGCAGTCGGCCATGAATAAAACAGGGATCTACGACCTAATGCCGGAGTCCAGGCGTGAAGGGTGGCGAAAATCAATCGATGATCGCCAGACACCAGAATTCACCGAACAAATCGTTCGCATGACCATCGAAGACCTGATGGCCTCACGGCCACTCTTCTTGGCCGAACGTGTGGACTACTTGTTCAAGAATCTGTCTAGGAACCACAAAACCAACAAAGCATTCGGCTTCTCAGCCCGTATGATTTTGGAGTATGTCGTAGACCCTAAATGGGGAACCACCTCGTACTCACGTTGCGGCATCATCCACGACCTTAGATCCGTCATATCGATGTTTATAGGCCGAGAGCCACCAACCTACGGGATGGCCGACGTACTCGTCTCCACGGCCCGCAAATCAACGGGAGAATGGTTCGACGTAGACGGCGGAGCCATGCGCATTCGCGTCTACAAGAAGGGCACAGCCCATATCGAAATACACCCCGATATAGCCTGGCGTTTGAATGCCATCTTGGCGATGCTGCATCCCAACCTCATACCCTCTGAGCTCAGGACGCCGACAAAACGGAAGTTAAAAAAGACACACAATCTGTTTTCACACCTAATCCCGACAGCCGTTCTCGATGAACTGGCAAAGCTCCGATTTATCCAAAATCGGGAAGGCATGTACTTTGATATTCTGCGTATCGAAGGCAAGTCCATACGCCAATCGCTTGAAGACATCATTATTCAGTTAGGCGGGACGCTAACAAACAACACCGTCTTCTTTTCCTTTAACCCTAACGACGCGATCAACGAAGTGGCGCTCTCTGGCCTGATTCCTAGCTATCGCTCATATCAGTTTTACCCTACACCCGCCGCGCTCGCTGCAGAGTGTGTTCGCATCGCCGAAATCGACCCGTCTGGTAAAACGCTGGAGCCTTCTGCTGGCCATGGGGCGCTTGCCGAGCTGCTGCCAGATGATGCCGATCTTGTGGAAATTTCCGAGCTACATTGCCTAGTGCTCAAGTCAAAAGGCTTTAAAAACATACTCGCGATGGACTTCCTCGAATTTGAGAAAAAAACACTTAGCACCACCGTTCGATACCGAAACATCGTGATGAACCCGCCATTTTCGGAGGGTAGATACATGAGCCACTTACAAGCAGCGGCCTCCCTGCTGGCGCCAGGCGGTCGAATCACGGCTATCCTGCCATCCTCGGTCCAAGGCAAGAACCTGCTGCCCGGTCTTGTCCATAAAACCCATGGCCCTTACACAAACCAATTTGCTAACACCGGCATCGATGTCGTGATCATGACCTTTGATGATCCAATATGACGCTAATGGAGCTTTCGTTGTATCCTAATGACGCACATCAAAGAGCTCTTAACCGCTCACGTCGATTTATCGACTGGCCTTCAAGCCATAATTGCTGACTCGCTCAGCATAAGACGACAGTTCGCTGTCGTCTTCTTTTAACTGGCCCAAACTAATGCGGCCTCTCGAATTTCTTTTAAGATCTCCATGACCCCATAGCCGTCTTGGTTAACCTGTTTTGCCGTGAATCGAAACACCCGCCAGCCGGCCAGCATGAGCAATCGGTCTCTCTCCCTGTCCTTAGTAAAGCCTTTTTTCGATAAGCCGTGATGGGAATAGCCATCGAGCTCGAAACACAACTTTAGTCGCTCAATAGCAACATCAACACGAAAGCGCCTACCTGTCGTCTCTTTAAGCGGCATTAGCCCTTTAACCACAGTTTCTTCTTTGAAAACCCGCTCAACAAAACAGCCCAGCTTGTGTTCAGGATGGTCGATCGACCCCGTATTTTGATCCTTTAGACTCTGCGCACGACGTGACGCCTGTAACTTCCCAGCCGAATTTTTCTGATCGACCAACAAGGCTCGATACTCGGACAAGCTCATGGCTTCAGACATAAACGAATCTCCTCATTGCAATCAAACGAATTACCATTAAAAATGGTAGCAATATTTGTTTAGGCCATTCAAAAATGAATTCTAACAATTTCCAAATAGTCATGTCTAAAGTCGGGTCGGATCTCAAGCAGGGGCTACAAAGTCTCGTCTCAAGAAATGAAGTTACCCTGGATGACATTTCAACACAGCTGCTTCGGCATGGCGGCCGAGTTTTAAAAAGGGAAACTACTTTCTACACCTTTGAGGATAAGGACGCATTTAGGTTTCGGATTTACCGTGCCCCGCCCATGGTTAACCAAGATAAACCTAAGCAACCAGCTGCCGCCCGCACCAAAGGCTCCAATGGCCCCGACAGCAACCAAACCGAAACACTAATCTACCTTCTTTTCGTTCGAGACGAAGGAGGGGACCCAATAGGCTATGTTGGCAACACAACGTCTCTTAACAAGCGCCTCATCTCTCATCAGCGAGACGATGTGCTGCCTGGCGCAAAGAACGGGGCAGAAATTTACGCATCCGCCAAAGCCAAGGATCTGCCTATCTACCTGTCCGCCTTAGACCTTACTTATGACAAGCGCCTAGTGCCGCTACTTCGCGCATCATGGCACCAGCACTTGACGTCCCTGGGGGTGAAGATCCCATCGATCAAACGAATGCCAAAGGTAGCGTATACCTATGACGGGCCAGAGATCGTGACGCCCATCTATGCGGCTCAAGTGAAGGATGCCTTTCTTTCAGCGCCACTCCTTATAGGGGATGCAATTCAGTCTGATCTTAATGTGAGCGACCTTTACCAACGGCTAATTGCAACGCTACCTAATAAATGAGCACCCCTCATTTGACAACTTTTTGATGACTAAATGACCACGCTGATTTATAAATTAGCGACGGCCAACAGGGTACATCCTTATGAACAAGACAAAATCCATCTTACTGCTGCTTTCCTTATCGCTTATAGGGCAGGCCCAGTCAGCGCCAGTCACGGTAACACCCAGCTCTACCGTACTGATGAAACGGATTACGCCTGCGCAGCTCAGCGGCGGTTCATCGGGGATCACGACATACAGCGATCAATGTACGGCAAGAACAGCAACATGGTCTGCTGGCGGCACATGCTCTGCCCCTACTACGGCCCTTTCCAATGGCGCATCACAGACAGTTTCCTCAACCAACACAAATAGTGGCTCAGCCACGTTCGTGTGCGATGGTTCTGGCAATCGACTTGTCTTACAGCCTGGCAGCACGTGCTCCGATGCGTTAGCTGGTGCAACATCTCCTTGCTCATCCCAAACGGTCAACTGGGGAAGCTGCTCTGCAACAGCGGCCGGTCGTAATCACAACCAATCCGTCGCCGTTACCGACTCAACAAGCCCAACCACAGGGTCGGCGACATTCACATGCAACGACGGTTCCTTCATTTACGATAGCGGCAACTGCTCATCTCCATCGACCACATGTACAAGTAAAACTTTGAACTGGAGTGCGTCAGGCAATAACTGCGCATCCGTTTCAGGGGTAACAAACGATGGCGCCAATAAAACCCTTTCCAACACATTAGCCAATGGCAATACCGGCAGCGCCACATTCTCTTGCTCGGCAGGTTCCGATACCTACAGCATTGTTGGATCGCCAACCTGTGCTGCTCCAGCGCCTACGGCTTGCACAAGCAAAGCATTGAACTGGTCGTCTGGTGGAAACTCGTGTTCTGCTCTTTCAGGCACGACTAACGATGGCGCAACAAAGACAGTCTCCAACACTGCCTCTAACGGCAATACAGGCTCTGCAACCTATGTTTGCAATGCCTCATCGGACACCTACACCGTCTCAGGGACGCCTTCCTGTTCAGCCGCCCCCGCAGTTTCTGGTTATAAATACGTATCGAGCACCAGCACATCTTGCGCAATTACAGGATCTGATACCCTTAAATGCTGGGGCCTCAATACCTTCGGTCAGGTCGGCACTGGCAATACTCAAAATAGCTTTTCCCCCAATCCAATTATTGGACCCACTGGAGTTGTGAATGTTCTTTCCAACGGGAATTCAACTTTCATTTTAACCAACCAAGGCAAAGTCTATTCATGGGGCTATAATGGCCAAGGTCAGCTAGGCAATGGGACCACTACCAATTCGTCCTCCCCACCCTCCACAGAAATACTATCTCAGGTTCTCTCAATTGATCATGATACTCTCTTCGGCAATACTACGTGTGCCCTTCGCACAACAGGAGCTCTATTTTGCTGGGGCCAGAACGCATTCGGTCAAGTAGGCGACGGCACAACAACGAATAGAACCACTCCCACTCCTGTGGTCGGCCTAGATTCCGGCGTCAGGGAATATGTCATAGAAGACAGCCATTCCTGCGTAATCACCGATACTGGAGCGCTAAAGTGCTGGGGCCGAAACAATTTCGGAGCACTAGGTGATGGCACCACAACCGATAGGACAGTCCCGACCCAGGTAATAGGCCTAACATCTGGAGTAAAGTCTGTTGCTATTTCAACTTTTTCAACCTGCGCCCTCCTTGAAAACGGCTCCGTCCGTTGTTGGGGTAAAAACGATTTCGGCCAAGTAGGCGACGGCACCACAACCGATAGGACAGTTCCGACCCAGGTAACAGGCCTAACATCTGGAGTAAAGTTCATCGGTAAAGGACCCTCTCACGCATGCGCCCTTTTAAGTACCAACCAAGTTAGTTGCTGGGGTCGCAATCAAGACGGCGAAATAGGAGACAGTAGCTTTAATATACAAAACTTTAGGTCATCCCCTAGCGCTGTATCAGGCCAGCCCTCCAACGTCATAGCCCTTGTAGTAACAGGTGCGGGGGGATGTATTATCAGCAATCTAGGAGCCGTTTCCTGCTGGGGCAATAATGAACGAGGAACCATAGGTGACGGCACAAGAACAAACAGGAAAACAGCCACCCAAGTAAGTGGCTTAACAACAGGATTTTCAAAATTTTTCTATAGAGGGGAGGGGCTTTGTGCGCCTAAAAACACCGGATCAATGTTCTGTTGGGGGCCTAACACCTATGGCCAGCACGGTAATAACCAATCCGCTGAAAAATTAACACCGTCCGAGCTCCCATAAAGTTCCAATAAAAAACCCAGCGCAAAGGCTGGGTTTTTTGTTTAAGCGAAGCAATCATATTGATAGCCAGGCTTAGGATGGCGTCGTGTTGCTACACGAGCGATTTCCTTGTTCAAGGAAATTCTTGCTGATAGCGACATTTTGCCAGGCTTCTCGGATCGTGAGATCTGAGAAACCAACTTATACGTCTTCGCATCAGCGCACGTATATTTTTCTAAGTCACGGACGAAGCAACGAACATGGTCGCCTACAAACCCGCGGTAATACTCAATGATGCGAGTTGCCTCGCTGACTGAGCTTTCAACAGATTCCCCGTTTTCGAGAACAATCTCATCTACGTTGAAATCTTTCTGGACGCCTGCGATCAAATCGCCAAGACAAGTAGCTTTCATGAGCGTAACTCCTTTGGTATGCAAAGGAGGTACGCAAACAGCTACAAATAACTTTTACCCTTTACAGCTCCCAAGCTGCAGGCTTTTCATTCTCAACACTGGTCGCCCTAAATGCTTCAGTTTCGATGAGTAAGTCCAGGCCCTCCTGCCTCAAAAGAGACGCACCCAGAACATAGAGCTCATCCACCGTAAGCTCCGGCTTGATGATCTTTAGGCATTCCATTTTGCACTTCTTTGTCAGGCGCTTTTCCAGGGTTCTAATAACCGAAATCAGCGACCGAGACGTACCAATACGCTTTGCCATTTGTTCGTCTGAATCAGCGCCTTTAACGCGATCCAAGATCTTGATCCAAGCCTCTCTTTCCCTGCCGGCCCGAATGTCTTCAATAATGTAGCCTTGAATAAACTTAGACGTATCGCGCTCTTCTTTAAGCACAACGACATTCATCAGCTCATCAAAATCTTCCTCAAGGGTTAGCTTAAGAATGCTCATTTTAGAGCGATAGGCATTCATGTCGGATAGCCTAATCTTGCACGACGTAGGCAATTCAACTCGCCCACCAATGTAACTGCCTAAATTCCCCGGGCTGGTCCCAATGGCATCTGCCATTTCAGCTTTCCCAAGACCAAACCGATCAATGGTCGAGAGGATCCTATCCCCCCATGAATTAGTCGTCATGATATTCATCTCCTTTTCGCAATTCACAAAAGCCTTGCGAGTATCTGCAGGGGCAATGATACATGCTCCATTGGCTTCAATCATGTTTTCATCTGTCGTGCAGATAAGAGGGTATTCCATCTTTTACCTCTGATTAAAGCCAAAATGCTTATCAAAAAAATGCCAAATGACTGCCCAAATACAAACAGCGACCAACGCTGCAAGCCACGAACCCGCCACTGAGGCCATTAACGCCCCAGCGCAAGATCCGCCGACAATAAACACCCTATCTGATGTTGTTTCCTTCTTTTTGTTACAACTATCTTTGTCCATAACCTTATTGCCTGCTCCAGTACCCCTCATGCACAACAATAGGGGGATCTCCTGATGCTTAAATTCAATGTCGCAAAACCGTCCTCGGACTGGATGCTGGTTCAAACGAATGACCCTAGCGCCCGCGTTCAAGTGGCCTGCTTCAACGAACATCACTCGTATTGGCTCCGTGAAAATTGGGCCGACTACGACGATGATCTAAACTATGCCGTACCTATTGAGACGCCTCAAAAACTTTCAATTTATGTTGAAAGTCAGGGCGAAATCGAACAGGTGTCGGTTTTCAATACAGCGCTTGTAGATCTTCAAACAATCGCTGATTCCATCAACTCGCTTATTGATCGGATAGGTGACACTGCCACCATTTCGATTCAATAGCACTAAGGCCACAGACTCTCGTCTGCTGGCCTTTTTTCATGCTAACATTTTAATTAAATCAAGAGGTAACAGCCGATGAAGATTTGTAGTCAATTTGAAATAACCGACATTCACATCCTCTTTGCCCTAGCAGCCCTTATTTCCCTGGCCATTCTTTCTCTTCTATGACCCCGAAATAAATTCAAAAACAGGTTGCACTTTATAGAGGTAGCAAAAAACAATGCCTTACTCAATTGGATAAAGGCTATGAAAACAAACAATACGCAAAACCCAGAAACCCAGTCGTTCATCGACATCACCAAGGCCCTGGAAGAATTTGACAGCCTCCGGGCTCGATCTAGCCATCACTATGTGATTGCCCAGGGGCTCAACGGCAACTATTACGTGATGCTTAAAGATGAGGCTGAGGGTCTAAAAAACATTCTCGTTGATAGACCGACTTTTACCGACAGCCTGGCGGCAGAGGAGGAGAGGGCTCACCTGGAAGAAACCTACAAAGCACGCTTTGCTATTCGCTATAACCATGACGGATCTATGTATGTATGTCGAATCTAACAGAAAGGGGGCTATTGCCCCCTTTCTTTAACCCATCAATGCTCACTCTGTAGACGGTGTAAATCGCAATCTCACCGCGTTCCCATCCCCATCCCTTAACAGTAGATGCAAAACGCTATCAGAGATCTGAGAAGGCGCAGGATTGCGAACCGATGTCGCTACGCCATTGAATGCAAAGTTAACCCCCTCGTCACATCTGAGCGTCAAATTCTGCACGGGCGCTATGTTTTTCGACTCAACAGATCCACCGGCTAAGGCACCAATGATCGAGCAGTCCTGGTAGACCCTGCCCGCATGAGGAAAGTCGATCTTCCCTTGGATTGCACCCGAAACGTCAATAGTCAGCTGAAGGATGTCACAACTGACCGGCTTCCCATCGGGCCCCATAATGGGGGCGCCAGTATCATCCACCGTCGTCACGCAGAAGTCTTTATTCAGGACTTCAGAGAAGGTTTCGCCTGGCCCTGTTGCGAGTCGCTTGAACAAGTCAAAGTTTGCGTTAAGGCCAGTCCCATTGGGCTCAGAAACGCTTAACGCAATGCTTGAACCGTCAGTTGTTGTGGACCCTTCGCCAGAGGCAGTCTCCGTAAGACGCGTGAACTTTTGAATCATGCCGCCGAACAAGCCAGCGCCTGATGCGGAATAAACATCGCTGCTTCCGAGAGAAACACCCCCATTCGCATCCTCTGACAATCGACCAAACAACATGGAGTCCTCGCCTAAACGGCCGGCAAGATTGGTTGCCAACACAGCATCCTTTTGATCCGTCACGAAGGCATCAAGCGGATTGTTAGTTGTTGTGCTGATAAACGCGCCGGACAAGCTTGTCGCCGCGCCGATCGGTGCTCGCTTAAAGATGAAGACACGGGCATCACGGTTTCCTGCTTCACGAGCATAGATAACGAGCTTCTCAGAAGCGTTCACCGCGGCCTCTGTGCCCGTGGCCACTCTGAGTACAGCTGCAGTGCCGAGATAGTTTCTGACGACTTGGGATGCGCCAGGGCATGTAACCGAGAATGCCGCATCGAAGACGCCGACCCCGCCAACATCACCCAGCGAGCCATCGATAACGCACTGATCGATCTTCTTGCTGTTACATACGCCTAAGTCTGAGCAGGGCGCGTAGCGCATTGTCCCTTGGATGGTCGTAGAGGACACTGACACAGAGGTTCCTATGTCACAGGCTGCTGCCTTGCCATCGCCGGCACAGAACGAACCAGACATTGAGCCAGAATCGATCCCACCGGCATCGAAAGCAGGCTTCAGGCTTAAGGAAACCGAAAGCGACTCGCCATTAACGGTATCTGCTTTAGTGATCTCCACAATTCTTGGCTTACCGCCGTATGAGCCGGCAAAACCAGCAGATCCTCTGGCTACGAAAATTCTATCGCTGATCGATGAGCCGGCGCCTTGATACGAAAAGCCAAAGCTGTTGTTGATCCCCGTAAATCGCCCAGCGTTCATGTTGAACGAAGAGAAGACCAGTCTGTCGCTCTCCTTGCTGATCCCGTCCGCATCGCGCTCCAAATCGATCAGAGTTGGCGCAACAGAAGAGCTAGAGCCCGAAAGCATGGCCAAGTGGCCACGAGAGCCAGACCCTGCAACAAAGAAGCCCGATGATTGGTCATTGGCGGTAGGCGTGGCAGGCCGCACGCCCGCGAGCAGAACACCTGAGCCCGTTACAGGCACATCCTTGATTGCGAAAAGAAGGGTTGATCCGTTCAGGCCAATAGCGGCTGTTTTGAAGCTTTGATCACCACTGCAGGTGACCGAAAGGCCGCCGCCCGGAGTCGAGCTGTTGAAGCTCAGTACGTTGCGGAAGGGCACGGCATCCGCGTTCGTATCGCTCACTTCATACAGACCAAAAACATTGCAGGTCGCATTCGATTTATCCGTATAGGAGCCGGATACCACAAAGCCTTTAGATCCGTTCTTTGTGATGGCCACCTTAAACGGCAGAGACCCATTGGAAGACCATTGACCCAGAATCATTGACTCGGCGGCTTCATTGTTCAACGCATCTGGAGCGAAAACGAAATCCCGCTTTCGCGATCCAGCAACAAAAGACGCTCTTAATAACTTCCCATCGAACGAGCCAGAAACCTTCGATGCCGCGCCGCCATCAAAGAGGCGAACACTGCCGCCCGATAGCGATTCCGAAATAACATATTCAGTTCCCGCGCTATCTTTGAAACTACTGGTCGTCGCGTTATCTGTTGCCTTCCTCGGCGCTAAAAACGAAAACGAGGCAATGCCAGACTCCGCTGCGTTGATAGCGAAAGTGACGCCATCACGTCCAACAAGCCCAATAAACCGGCCGGTGTTATCGACATAGTGGCCACTTAAGTCCTCTGCAGATACAGGGGCAGATGTCGTCGTATCTTTGGGCGCAGCGATAACTAAGCCAACGGAGGAGGAGCCGGAATTGTTCCCGCTACTGAATGCAGGCTCCCCACCGCCGCCACCGCCGCAAGATGCAAGCCCCATGGATAGAATGGAAATGGATAAAGCTAAGACGTTTTTATTCATTCTTAAAGTCTCTTGAGCATTTGGACATTCGCAGAGAAGAACTTTTCACCTTCCTCGCCGCCAAATAGGCTGGATGTGTAGTATTCAGCCATACCCCGAACAAATAGCGATGCGCCAATCTTTCGCTCAGCCCCTAGACCCAACCCGTAATAATTCAGCTTTTCAGATCGCTTTTCACGAATGTCGGTTCTGGGGCCGGGATCGGTGAAGGGGGTTGTGCTGCTTTGTCCTGTCCGCTCAATGTCCTGATTCATTTTGATGACATCGATACGCCCCAACACATTAACTTTGGGCGATAACGGCAAGTAGCCAATCAGGCCAACCCCAAAGCCATCGAGCTTCAATTCGGTTTTTTGGAAATAATTTCCCGTACAGGTGCTTGGGTTGCTTACCTGGTCGCAAGAGGTTGGAGCGCCCTTATCTTGCGAGAACTTGCCCGCATCCACACGGTTGATCTCAATGGCCACATAGCGACCCATCTTCACGCCAGCCCCGAGCTTAAAGAAGCTCACCGAGTCTTTAGAGTCAACGCCGGATGCGACCCCCAAGGCTCCCACCACATAAGGTCTAAATTCCTTTAGGCGCTGATCTAATGGTTTCCATTCATCTGCAACAACACTGGTTGAGAAAATACAGGCAGCGAAAAGTCCGCATGCTTTAAAAGGTGTCATATAGGCCTCGTTCTTTGTTGTATCAACACGTCTAGAAACATATAAGCACAATTTAAAATTTCAGACAATAAAGACCCTTAAAAGGTTAGCGATTTATTGTATATACATTGGAATTAAACAATAATTTGTCGATCAACATCAGGAGTATCAGCATGCGAATTGAGTTTCCTATCAACCCCAAAGCCACCCGGTACCGAATCATTTTTTGGTTAAGCACATTCAGCGCAGTCGCAGGCCTGTACGCGGCAAATAGCTTGCTCCACATGACGCACGAGCCCATTTTTTGGACAACACTGCTTCAGGCCGCGATGAGTGGCGCAGCGATGGTGCTCACGAAATCAAAGATGATCAACTTGGACGGCGGGGGAGTGTTTGGCGTCAGGATTCGCCGAGATCATTCCTGATCAAGTTTCGACGGATATTCTGCCATGCCTCGGTGTCGTGTTGCTCGTACCGAGGCTGATCCTCAATGCGTCTTGCCTCAGCGATAAGCTGATCAATGATCAAGGCGACTTCCACAAAAATTTCATACACCTGCTTGATGGGGACGGCCTTGTAGACGCCTACAACCTTGCCGTTTTGACGATCAAGTTTATTGCCGACAACAAAAACACCAGACTCCCGACGAGTCACGGATGTCTCGACATAAGTATTCCGATGCTGGAATACGACTAATGGAATGTTCGATGCTTCTGTTGTCAGCATAAGATTAGGCCGCCTGAACTTCTGAGCAGTGACGCCACATCAACACATGCGACGTTAAATCAACAGGCTCATCATCATCTAAAATCCAAGCAACTTCAATCTCGCCATTCATGCGCCAGGTGTGCGCACGCTGAATGGTTCCATCAACCAGCTTTACTTCAACCACGATCGACATCGTCTCGCCACCAGCAAAGACTTTGTCTGTTTTTGGCAGAGTCCCGGTAGGAGACCAATCCAAAGTTTCTATCCCTATTATTGTTGTCATTTTATCCCTCCGCGACATCCCGTATCGCACTTTTGCTACAAAAAAAACCTAAACTGATTAAAACGCCACCAGCTGCACATATTTTTGCAGCAGGCACATAGCTTTTGCAACTTGAAAAAACCACGAAAATTTCAAGGGTTTTTTGGCCAAATTCTGTAACTAGGGCCAAAATCCGTCCTTGTCGTACAAATGTTCTACACAAAGAGAAAAGCCTCCCCTAGCAGCTAGGGGAGGCTCTTATGCCGCAAAAATTTCTTTGCGTCGGTTAGTCAGCAGTCTATGACCTTCATCAAGCGTTATGTCGCCGCGGTTGATTTGTGACATCAGTCCCAATGCAAAGGACCCAATGCGCCATTCAACGGTTTTCGACAGCCTATCTAGCGCACCGAAGTCCGCCACCCAGCAATCTGCATCAAACAAGTCGTTACACGCCTCATCTAATGTTCTGTAAGACTCATGTGAGTCGAACCCGCCAGCGCGAAACCACTGGACACGATAGTTGTAACCAGGCGAAGACATCTCCTTCAGGATACATCCCCAACGATGACCGTTAGAGAATTCCTTACCCAAAATATCCCCATCGGTTAGCGCCATCGCATAAGTCACTGACAGCATTTTCGCAATGCCAATTCTCATGCACTCCTGAATCAGAAGTTCACCAGCCTTGGCTTCGTAGAGGTCAAACAGCAAGGTTTCCATCCTCATAATGGCCACCTACCAGGTCGCTTCAACGCAATAGTTAGGGTCCTTGGTAAAGAGCTCACCATTGACACCAACTGACTCGTCTGCGCGAACTGACCTAGCTGCTTTAGCCTTAGCCTTTTCTTCTTCATCAACGCGCCTAATTGACCATCCATAGCGATTTAGCTGGATTGCCGATAAACGCCCGCGAACATGCCCGACTTTGAACAACTTGCGTTTCCAATCAATCACCTCAATCTGAGTGAATGTTCCACCATCAACCAGATTGATCGGGCGCTTCAAAACAAGCACATCACCATCCTGAACCAATCGGTTCAATTTGGTTTTCTCGTTTTTGTACGCAGCATTGGCCTCGCATTTCTCGCGCCACTCTCTGGCGTAGTCATTGCTAGGAGGCCCCATCAGCTTTAGCAGCTTTGCCGGGCACTCAGCATCAACCGGACCGGCTTCCTCCCCGATGGTCTTCCAGCAGATCTCACCTCTTTCAATCGAGAACTTGATGAGATAGAGACGCCTTTCAACCACTCCTGTTTCTTTGTTGGTCTCATCCGTAACCATGTAGAACACGTTGCCAACCTTGGACTTCGCCACGGTCTTCCAACTGTGGCCATCGTTTTCGCCTTCGAAGTAACTCCTTGCTTCGAAAAACTCTTCTGGCGTCATTCCGCGTGGCATCTCAGTGCTTAAACTTCCCATAGGATTCCCCTTCGTTAATGTGCGAAAGGGGTACTCCTTCATCCAATAAGAAAGGCTGCTTGAAAAGATGAGTAAAAACAGATAACAAGAGGACAAATTATAAGGTTAGCAAAATGAATATGATGTTATCGATGGATTACACGGAGGACGCCCCGGGCTTTTGGCTTGAGAAGCTAAAAGGGTTTATATCTGGCCTTTCCAATACCTCGATGGCAGCAGCCTCCTTGATGGTGCCAGAGAGCTACCTCAATCAATGCTTGCAAGACGAAGGTCAGATCACAGGCCCAACCAAATTAAAGCTACTTATTGCCTCTGGATACACCCTAGATATACAGACGCTAATTATCAGTATGGTCCCAGCAAAGCGAGAACCTTGGCTTCCATTGCTTCACAATCATTACCTAGAAAAAACCCTCACTAACACGGAGCTGGTTAACGCCTACCTCAACCTTAAACGCGACTGCAAAGATAAGACCTTTGCTGATCTCAATAAACGCCTGGGACTGCCGTCATCCTATCGATACACCCAAACTCGGATACCGCCAGCCGGTGTTGTCTCTATCTATGCTTTGTTGCTCCTAAAGCCCAGCATTAACACCTTGATCGACTCGCTTCCGACCGCAGACAGAGACGGCTATGTTCGCGCTGTGCATTGGTCAACAGCGTTTTTCGAGGGCACGCACGACCTCTTGATACCGGATCCACAAAAGCGCGTGATTAAGGGGCGTCTCACTTCATCCATTCGTCTCACACGGGAACAGCATGACGCGGTATCGGAAAGAGCCCATTCCCTTGGGCTAACCAAAATTGAATTCATGTCTCGGGCGATTGCTTACGCCATTCACCACGATGTTCAGCTCATTCCTTAAGGACATCATCGTGTGGAGTTACTGAAATAGATGAGACGAAATTTACGACAATAGATGTGACTGCTCCTGATTTTTAGGGAAATAGCTGCGACAGGATCAAACCATGCCAATCTCAGAAGACTAGGCCCCATGCTGTTTCCTAGAAGACCGTCTCATCTAATTCAGTAAAATCTCATCTATTTCGAGAAATCAGGCCTAGTGTCTGGTTAAGGCAACGATTCTACCCTCGAGCGCAATCAGTGCCGCAGAGATCTGGATAATCTTCGATTCGCCAGGGTCTATGTTGTTGATGATTCTGAGACAGTGGTCGACGTCAGCCGCCAGATCAGGTCGTTCATTTCTGAACTCATGAAGATGTGCCACCAAGACGGCGAGGGCATTCACCGCTTCAAATGAATTGCTCTCGCAATCACCAACTTCCCTCTTAGCAGCCGCCATTGCATTCATCAGTTCGTCCACGCCAACGCTCCTGTCCGATTGCTTACCCGCGCTTGTGCTTTAAGGCTTCAAGCCCATCAAAAAGGCGGTTATCAAAGCCAGATCGTGTGCAAAGTAAAAGCTCATGATCGACCTTGGGAACCCCTGCCATCGTGAGGCCAATAACAATGCCTTCTACATAGGCCATGTTTTCTTCACGCGTTCTTTCTTCAGTGACTTTCATTCGCACCTCGAAGAGCTGCATAAATTTTCGATGCAGTGGTGGCGCCAATGCCATCTACCGCTCTCAATTGCTCAACCGTCGCAGTAAAGACCGCAATCGGCGACCCGAAATGCTCCAGCAGTCGCATAGCCGTTTGAGGCCCGACGCCTGGCAGTCCTTCAACCAGGTAACGATCTAAGACGGCCTTTAGCTTTGGTTTCTCGGAGCGGAACGGAGGGATGTACCCCAGCCCATATTTCTCGTGAACCGCCATTCGGTGTATGAGGCCAACAGAACGTCTTGCGTCTGAGGAAAACACCACCTGAACGCCCGCCAGCACCGCCAGCCAGCTCAATGCCCCATCGAGCGCCACCGAATCAATGGCACTCACCGTGGCATACGGGTCCCCCTCAATGAGATAGATGGGCTTATCGCATAGGGCTCTCATTTTCTCCGTCTGAGAGAACAAGCGGCCGTCTAAGATGCTTGCGGCAAAGTCTCCACCGGATTTCCGCTCGACGAGGACTTGGCCAAAACAAAAATCACCCGCATCGAGAGCCCTGACATCAAGTGTCACCCCAGGCGTCCGTAAAAGACCGTTGCGTATCCCCTCATGGCCGGCACTTGGTCGCTCGCGAGAGTCGATCGTAATGGAGACCGTCTTAATTGCTTCGTTCATCATGCTCCCACCCCTTCGCTTGCCAGTTCCCCGTAACGGTTCACATCATTCCACGCCGCATCGTCTGGGCAGGCAACATCAAAATGATCTCGCGTAACCCACGCGTTGTTTTCAATGAATCGGTCCATCTCAACCAGCAGAGGGTGTTCATTCATCAAATTCAGTGTCTCCAAGACGCGATCACCGTCCTCTGGGTCGCCTTCCTTCAACATCTCGTACCACCCCATCAGATGAATCAGTGATTCGTAGCAGAGGTCTACTCCATCCTGGCTACAGGCATCGAAAGTTGTGCTCCCCATGAATCGTTGCGACAACCTGTGTGCGCCTACCCACCGGCCACTTAACCAGTTCTTGTCGACGAATGTGGTGTAAGTAACCCAACAAAAACCCTTTTCATCCCGCTCGGCAAATCCTACGAATAACCCGGTCTTCGTCACGGCCCAGACCTGCTTCATGTCTCGGCGTACCAGCGCGGTTGCGTTTGCCAGCAAGAAACCATTTGTACTTTCTCGAATCTCTCGCTCGAAGTCTGACTGCTTGGTTGTGCCGGCCCGCTTAAAGAAACGCTCAATCGCATGACGGGTGATGTAACCCATGACCTCTGTGCTTTTAATGTTCCTTTCGTGAGGCAACTGAAACAGATAGGTACTGTGCATAATTTTGACCAAGGTAAGCCCTTCGCTATCGGCAACAACCTTGCGCATGCACTGCAGAGAGACGCTTCCACTGGCATCAGCATTGGCCTTGGCGATGTACGGAGAAGTCTTAATCAGTTTAAAAAGCTTCACGCCGACAAAGGTCTCTGGGATCGATTCAACTTTTGCCAAAATGGTTTTCGGACGCGCAGCGATAGCGACTTTTTCAGCAATCTTTTTCGCGCTTTTGATGCAGGATGCCTTGCTTTGCAGATAACGACCAAGAAGCTCACCCATCGAGAGCAAAGGGCCATTTGAAAGGGTATTAACCGAAAAGTTATCGACCGCCCGAACAGCGACCTTGAACGCTACTCGATCATCAAGACGCATGGCCAACCACCTCGTGAATGGCTCTGCTAACCGCCGCATTGATGACTTTGCTTCTTTCAATAGGGACCAGCGAACAGCCCGAACGCGCCTTCTCCAGCAGCTTGCGAGCATGACGCGCATCGGAAAGCAATTGTGGGAACTCTGCCAGGTGTTTTGCCAAGGTATTAGAAGCATCGGCAGAGGCCCCAGCGAAACGACCAATCTCTCTCCCATGCCGGTCAAGGACCATGGCGCCACTGGTAGTCCAGCCTTCTGCCTGATACCCATTCGGAACGCAGCGCCGTATGGCGAGGTCGCACTTGAAGATGGCGGCATCAATTTCTCGTCTACAGACGCTGCTCCCTCGATGAAGCGCAACAGCTTCAGCCACGGCCGATTCGAGCATGCCGCCAAACTGCAAGATGTGTTTAATGACCACCGAAGCCCTGTCGCAGTGACCTAGCGGTATGAGAAATCGCGACTCGACGCCATTGCGACGAATAACCACAAGCGGGTTTTGCTTGTATCTGCAGGTAGCCATAGTTCTGTCATCCATTTAATTAACGATGGACACATTGTTCGTTGAGGCATAGTAACTATTCAATCAAAAAACTATTTTAGCTACCTTTTTAATGAATTATTTTCTCAGGTGCTTGAACAGGCCCGCCAGCCGTCCCAGAAATCCACAAGCTTTCTTTTATGCTCACCATTGAGGGCGCCACCAAATGCTGCGATCCGAGGCACCGCAAGCCAGATTGTTGGCTCTGATATAGGGATCTCTTTTCCTTCGAATACAACGAGAATAGTTGCCCCGAAGTTCGGATCAATCCGCATTCGAACGCAACGACCGGAATCCGCTTCGCAAGGAGACGCCACCTCGTAGGTAAGGTCATCGCCCACCTTACCGCCGGGCCAATACGATGCGATAAAGAGCTCTCGTGATGTCTTTTTCATGTACCGCCCCTAGCGGCTGGCAAGTTGCCAACGACAATGAATTCATCTCCGTAGAGCGAAATCCCTAAGCCACCCGATTCCTTATAGGCAACCCCATCAAGCACCAGATCTCCACCACCACAGTTCATGACAAGCTCACGGATGGCGTAGGTGTTTGTCCGCGTAGGCAACGATAGAGCCCCAGAGAAAGTGCATCCAAAATTGTCTGTCCCAGTGATTAGCCCAGCCCGAGAAACATTCAGCCGCCAAAAGGCGCCACCATCAATGCCCTCGTAGGAGCCCTCAACAGCTGCTAACGATCCGCCCAATGCAGATTTATTCGTATTGAACGCAAGATCTAATCGAGCCACGCCAGATCCAGCTGAGACAAAGCCAGAAAAGCCTTGGCGCGTTACACCAGCGCCCTCAAAGGCTGATGCCCCAGAAGCTCGTTCACCATAGACGGCGAATCGGGTTCGTTCTTCAGTGACTTCGGCGTACGCGGCGAATAAGCCATCGACCTCACCGGAGTTAGTGCCGTCTAACACTCCCCCGTAAAAAAACTCACCGCTCGATGAATAAAAAACCGCATCGCCCTCGTCGGAAACAACGCCCTCAATGCCCAAACGAATCCCACTGCTCGTGAGCCACCCGTCGTAATGCCCGTGCAAGACCAATTCGCCGGTTTTAAGGTCTTCTTGTCCACAAGCCATAAGTCCGCAGCAGGCAACCAATAATCCTAAAGTTCTCATGTCATGCCCCTAAAAAATTACACTCATCATCATGGTGGAACGATAAACACTTAAATTGCAAACACCTGCCCATGTTTCAATATTTGAAATTCCTCTGATACTATCCTGCTAACTATTTAAAGTGGCCCATGACCATGAAAAAGCTTTTTATTTCCCTCGCCTTCACATGCCTAGCCATTCCAGCGTATGCCCAGCACAACACGCCAGCCCAAGCAAACGCGGATTACCCCGTGTTTTATGTTCTCGGCGGAGCAGGGCAGTCTTCGCTGAAAGGCCTTCCTGCCGACATCAAGGGCGCATCGTTTCAAGCTGGCGGCGGGTTCGTGCTTGGCAAAAACTGGTCGGTTGAAACCACTTATACGCACTATGGCGACATTCAGACTTCACCAACGACCGAAACATCACTCTCCGGCATTTCGTTTGGCTTTGTCGGGTACGCCAATGTGGGGCCTAAGACCGCGCTTTTTGTTAGAGCCGACGCCATTAGCATCAAACAAGAAAAGGTTAAGGGTGAAATAGCACCGGCAGTTGGTCTTGGCATCCAGCATGGCTTTACCCATGGCTTCGCAGCGCGACTCCAGTATCAACATGCGTTCTACTCGAACAAATCCCTAAGCAAAGACGACCTGGACATCAGCTCCCTAACGCTCCAAGGCATCAAGTCCTTCTAAGCGATCCCAATTTTGTCTGGGCGTAAAAAAGCCAGCACAAGTGCTGGCTTTAGGTGATCCGAAGATCGGTTAACTACCAAGTTGGCTCAAGAAATTTTTCCATCGCCTCAGCTAGTCCTAGATGTTCCAGCTTTCTTTCCGCGCAACGAACCCAGCGCGTAGCCTGAGTCAGCTTATTTACGGCTATTTTCGCATCCCGCCCATTCACATAAACGGTAGCATCACTAAAAGATCCCCAGGCGAATTCACCGGCCAAGAAGCTCCCATCATTCGCCTTATAAACTTCTAGCAACTCGATACCCGTCACGAATGTCTCGAATTCAACAAACATTCGCTTCCTATCGACCTCCGAAAGCATTGCGTATGCTTCCAAAAGGGCAAACGAGAGCTTTCCGTTCCACTGGCCAAGACATCGGCTGTACCAACTGTCGTGTGTCGGCTTAGGCCTTCCAGCATCAGGACATAAAACATCCAACATGCCATCCCCCACGACATCTGCCCGCCAACCCGTTGAGCTGCCGAAGTCCTCTCCATTCATTCGCAATACGATGTCACCTGGATTTAGCCTAACCATCACTGCCTCCAAGCGAGATCTGCGACTCGCATAAAACTACGACGGGAACCCGATACCATCCGCTCTAACTTAGCCTTCAATTCATCGCGAGAAACCGCGTCAAACACCGACACGATCCGTTTGCAGGTAATGGCATCAATCAGCAGTGGTGCAGTCTCACCATCGCTCAGCGACAGATCTTCTTCGTCTTCAGTGCGATCAATGCAGGTTGCATCAATCTGTTCAGATGGCCAGAAGCCGTACACGAACGCATTTTTTTCAGCGTGTTCGCGCAAAGCAGCCATCGAGATGTGCTTAATCGACATGGTATTTCTCCTGTTGGTGTGCAGGAGAGATACCGACTCATCTAATAAGAAGAATGCCCCAATTATTCGTCGTAAAAGAACCCTTGGTTCTCGCACCGCTCCGAGGCCTTTAATTCTTCATAGACCGCATTCGGATCGAATGAAAACTTCAGCGGGTACTTCAGCACAAACGGGGACTTTTTCACCAGCTCGCCACGAGCAACCAGGTCATTCGGTATGCCACCCAATTTGGGGCAAAAAACATCATAGGTACTCGTGAAGGTCTTAATTTGCGTTAAGGCTGGCGTTGTATGGCCTGCAAAAGCCCAGTAGTCGCCATGCTCAGGCCTGAAGTTAATCGGGTCGCAATCCAAAACAAGCCCGAACACCCGCATGTCATCTTCATTCTTCAAGTCCAAGCCGTTACACGCCAAGTTATGCCGAGCAACCCACTCGCTTGTATCGATGCCGCCGAACACGCCATAGCCATCATAGGAAGGCTCTAAAATCGGCGCAGCCCCGTTTGGCTGAAGCAGATAGACAGGCTTTGACCGTCCGGTGTGGGCATTGGCAATAGACTCGTTCGTGTCCGCTGTTTTCCAGCTAAAAAATCCCATGATCCCTCTCCCTTAACCTACTGCACATAACTGAGTGAGGCCGGGCGACTTCACGAAATAACGGCCACGCTCTGGCAGCACGACGACGACATCCGCATCTACCCATTCGACACCAGCAGCAGCGGCAGCATCACGGGCTTTCTTCATGGCGGACTTTTGCCAGAAACGCGAAGGGGTTGGGTTAAGCGCAATGTTGATTTTCATACATCCTCCAAGCCCCATTCGATCACCATGAACGAACGGGGCGTTAGGGTTAAGCCGCGGCCTTCACCACGAGTTGAGCTTCATTTGCCGCCTCTGCGTCCAGATCGGTACGCTCACGCGCAAACACCGGCTGAAACAGCGAACCCTCCTCACTGGCACGGTACAGGTAGATCACATCGATCAACGCACCGGCATCAGGAATGTTCTTATTCGGCGGAATCGTGACATTGCCGACATCGATCCAATCGCCTTGGGCATTAACGACTTCGATCCCCACACTACGCTTCCCTGCATTCACGCCGGTTACGCGCACCGTCGCGTGTTTAACGAACTTGAACTTCAAGGCATAGCCGCCAGAGTTAGGACGGCCAACGCTGTAGGCGGCATCAAAGCGCAGCACAACGCCTTCCTTGTTCTGGGATTTAATGGTGTTGAACATCTCCATCATCTGGCCACCGGAGTAGGCCTTAACGAGCGAGACAGGGCAGGGCGCATCAGAAAGGGAGGCCAACCACTCGACTCGCTCCTCTAGGTGGGCGTAACGGGCAGAGAAGGGCTTTGCCGTAAGGTCGGTATCGGTGATACGCAAAATGTCGAAGGCATGGAACTGCTCACCGATCATTTCACCATCAAGCAGCAAAGAGTGGCCAGCAGAGGACGCCAACGCAGCCAACTGGCCAAGACACTCAGGGACGGGGACAGACAGCCCCTTACGGTTAGACAGCGTCACCGTGCCATCGACGCCGATCATCAACATCGCACGCTCGCCATCCATCTTCTCTTGCAAGAACCAGCCTGAGCGACCCATTAAGGCCATCGCTTCGCTGTACTCAACGGCATTGAGCAGCTGGGGCAGAATGCCGGTATAGCGACCCGCATTCTCTGTATTCAAGAACGCCTTTCCAGACTCGCCCTCGGTATAGCCCTTGCCGGTCTTTTCCGCATAAACCTTAGCGTAAATCTTTTCAGCTGCGGCCAAATCAAGCGGAGCCGCCGTTTTCGAGCCGTGCTTCAAAACACCGCCACGCGCACCGTAGCTGAAGTTAACCAGATAGCCCGCGTCAGACTGCACGAGAGAGAGATTATAAACTTTATCAGATTTAGCATCTGTGAAATAAAGCGTTGCAGATTTAATGCTCATATTAACTTTCCTTTTCTTTTGTTTAATTGATTCAACAAAACAATAATTGTTTAAGGCGGAGTAGATGGTCAACACTTAAGCTGGATTTATTTCACCTGTTGCCATGTGCGCGATAGAACCAATAAAATCTTCTTCATCTTCTGATTCGTGCCAAATGGAAATCGCATCCTCTAAACGAAGGCCATATTCCAACGCTTTCATTTTCACAAATTCACTATCGATAGCTTTCATAATTATTCTCATTCTAATCAAACTAAAATCACCAATCAGAAACACCGCCGAGACTGGCGATAATCTGGTCATAAACAGGGACATGATTAGACCCTTTGCTTTTCTTAGCCGACACAAGGGAGCATCCTAGCTCTGGCACAGGCCCCACAAAATCAACGATCTCATAGCCTTTTTTCAGCTTACTCTGAATAATCTTGTCAAATTCATAGTGGGACTTGCCTCGCCTCATATAATCAACAGATTTTCCGCGAGCCCGATGGGGCGAAGTACAAGGCCCATACGACGATGACACCGTGTAAATCTCCACGCCGTCCGGGTCTCTATGTGAATGCAAATAAACCGTATAGCTTTTATTTGAACGCCCATCAGTGCAATGCAGAGTGACATTTCCGATAAAATTGCTCATACATTATCCCTCGCTCTTGATAATTTATAATTGTCTGAGGGGAATAACTTTCACAAGCTTTTTTTAATATTATTAACGGACGAGGGATGCCTTACTTATATTTCCTTTGAGTCGAATGGAATCACCACTCGGAAATCCCGCCGAGACTAGCAACAATTTGTGAATATACCGTAGGGCGAGCAAGACTAGATTTTGAATGCCGCTTCTGAAGAAAAGCACCATGCCCAGAGCACGGCCAAGATGTATCGACATAAAAACCATTTTTTATTTTGCGCGTAATGACGCTAGTAAATTCGTTATTAGCACTGTCCAGGCATGTAAAAAACTTAGCCTTGCTGCTCTTCTGTAGTCGGTTAGAAGCCAGCCCATACATGGAAGTCACCCTATAGCCAGCCACTCCGTCGTTGTCGAACTCCGATACATACAAGCAGTAGACTTTTTGTGTGCGGCCATCATCAAACAATAAGCCTATTTCACTGATTATGCTCATCACTACACACCCCAAGCGCGATAACCCATCGTTGTCCAAGGGGAATAACTTTCACAAGGGCTTAAAAGGCCTTATCGGCAGGAGAGAGGCTTACTTATATTTCGTTCGAGTCGAATGGAATCACCACTCGGAAACACCGCCGAGACTAGCGATAATTTTATCGTAAACACTCGCCGCCTGCCCACCTGAACCTAATCTCCGCCGCCTCCGCCTGGCCCCTATTGAAAAGCCGAGCTTCGGCACTTCGCCAACGCAATCATTAACAACAAAGCCTTGTTTAATCTTCCTCTGAACAGCGCGATCAAACGCCAAGGCCGCATCGTGGTATCTCTCACCAAAACTAACGATCACGGACTCTCGCGCAAATGAGTTTCTAACAGTCCCAGACGCTGTGCTAACCGAATACACGGCCCTATCATTCGATACGCCATCGTGTAGAAAAACTCGGTAAACCCGCTGATCGAGCGGGTCGCTCATCCTTAATTCAACACAAGCAGATAATTTGCCCATATCTCTTCCCATTCGAAACGAACCAAAGCGAACCCAGCCCACTAAGACACGGCAGTCATGACTGCCGCTATATGACACTCAGATTCACCCTAGACACCTTTGAAACGCGAGTGAGCATCCAGAATCTGAACATTCGCTAGGGTCATGGCATTGCGATACAAGCCCTCAAGGAAAGCCGACTCAGCCGTCAGGTCACGCTCATCGATTTCCACGCCCCAATGCTTGTTTGCACCCACCGTACCATCGTGCCAGCGATACCCACGACCCTTAAGCTCATCCTTCACATCGAATGGAGCCCCAAATGCAGCGATTTTTGCTGTTCGCTCAGATGCGCCCTCAAGCAATGCGGCACACGATTCCGTCACGCAATGCAGCAGCCAGATCACGGCCAGGCAGTCGGTCACGGCGCGATGGCCTTCGTAGAAGTAACCGAGACGCATCAGCAGATATTCCAGCTTCTTTGACTCGAACCCGAGGCCCTGCCAGTCAATCCCACTGGCAGAACAAGCCCACGCATGATGGGCGAGGCTGGGAAAGCGCTTATCAAAAAATGGGCGATCAAACCCTGCGTTGTGGGCGCAAATGAGATCCACATCCGCCAGCAGTGAAATCACCGTGTCGTCATCAATGCGTTTGCCAGCCACCATGTCATCGCTAATCCCTGTCAGGCGCGTAATGAGCTCAGGGATAGGCTTTGTGGGCTCTTCATACATGCTGACCATACCCAACAGGGCGGTTAACCGTTTGGCTGATGGGCTATACGAAACCTTCACCAAGCCCAGCTCAATAATGTCGCAAGAAGCCCATTCAAGGCCTGTTGTCTCGAAGTCTAGGATGGCCATGACTTTCTCGTCCCCCACAGGCTCAGCCAGCACTAGCGGCAGCGTTTTGCACGCATCCGTTAGCGTCAGTGGAATACGCTCAATTAAGCGAAAGTCTTGTGGGCGCCGGGGGATTTCCGACAACTTGTTTAGGGGAAAGGGAAGGGCTTCGCGAAACATAATCATCTCCTGGGCATCATTGCCTGATTGAGACCATCATGAAATGAGGGGGAGTAAATCGACAAGAAAAAAGAAACCCTCAAGCGCAAAAAGCGCAAGAGGGCTGTAGGTGAGCAATTAAGCTCGGTTAATGTGCTCCGTTAATGTCGCCAGGGCTTCTTCACTCAAATGAGCAGCAAAAGCTTCTGGGTTAGACACGAACAGATCCTTGATAAGCGCGGTGCAATCAAAAGCAAAGTCATGACTTCGCTCCAAACAAATTGCCATACGCTTTCCTTGACCCAGCGAGTAACGACCATCACCCAATGCACGGGTAAGTCGTTCACCGAAATCAGACCCGCGAGCATCCGCAAGCACGATTTCGACGTCATTTACGGCATCATCCCAATAGCTTTGGCCATCGTCGTTGTTAAACGACATTAGCAGCGCGGCAACATCTTCAGCCTCTGAATTCAACGGAATAACAATCGAAAATTGATCCCCATCTTGATGGGCGCCAAAAATCAAAGGCTTGTCATTAACCTCAATGACCTGGCCGTTGTATTCGAACGAGTAGCCTTCACAAGCAACCATGCGATCCACTGCATAGTGTGTATCCAACGGCAGCGACACATCCACCTCACGAATGTTCAGTGTGGCTTCAAGTGCGGCGTTAAAGGCTTCATCGCTTAAATCGACAACATAGCCTGTGGCCCAGTGGTTTTCGTTTAGGCTTCTTTCGTTAACGATCACCCACTTCTGACGGGCAGCCAGCATGCTGGCTATCCAACCGATGTCGCCCTCACTGTCAGCAAAGTTCTTGCAAACAATCACCTTTCCTTCCTCAACATCCTGCCGAGAAACATTCCCGGGCCGGACCAGGCGCGGACCATCATAGTAGTCGTTTGCGCTAACGGGGCATCCATATTCAACTACGGAAAGAATCCCGCTATACAAGCAACCGAGATGATTCCACACCTCTTTGTACCCCCGATAAATTACGGCCGATCCAAACAGACGCAAAAATTCCGCCTCACCATGTTTCGCAATTAAGCGAATTAAGTGGGCGACAGCCTCTTCACGAACCGCTTTCTCGATCTTTTCAAGAGCTTCCCTCTCATTGAGCAGCACATCACGATCAGGCATCCGCGCCATGAACAACCTCGGATCGACATCGACCACAACCAGGTTGTCGCATTCAATGTCACGCTTACGACCAACAACGGAACCATTAAGAATGGTAACCAGACCATAGTGCCAGCATCGCTCGAAGAAGCCATTATTGAACGCAATGCGCCCAATATCAGCCCGCTCAACCGCATGAAACGGCATTTCTAGGATCGATCGAATCTTCCGATCAACCGCTTCTCCATTCACGAACACCGGAATCGGAAAAGCGCACGCCTCCATCTTCAATGTCTCCAAAACCCCTTTAAAGCCATCCTTGTTCTTAATGGTAATGTGGGTTCCTTCAACATCGCCGAACGGATCTACAACCACATGGAGATCTTCGAAGTTTGTTGCTTTTGCGGTGTCGATTTTCAACACCTTGCCTTTGCTAAAGATCTTGACGCTCTCACCAGCAAACAGCGCTGAGAAGAACCCCATCCCGAAAGGCTTCTCGACGACAACCCCCTGTTCAGTCCACCCGCTTTCAGCAAGCGTTAGGAGCGATTGGAAATCATCGATACCGCACCCGTTATCCCTGATAACAAACGCGTTATCGGTAACGGTGACATGAACTTCCGTTGCGCCCGAACGACGAGCGTTCTGAAGCAGTTCACGAACGAAGGTTTTGTCTGTTGAAAACACAGACTTTAGGTTCTTGATCAAACCCTTTTCCGATACCGCAATTTTAACGATGGCGTTCATAGTTAAAGCTCCTGCACCCGCGATATGCGGTTTTAATGTGCAAGAGAGTTACGCCGACAGTTAGAAATGAGACGGCTAGTTGCTATTCGCCGATTGCGTTGTTGCTGCTTTTGCCAACACGGTCAGATAGACCTCGCCCAGCGACTCAATGATACTCACGGCCGCATCCGGCCGAGTCATGTCAGTCTGACTAAGAACCAAGAACATGTGTTCGTTATCTTCTTTGCCATGCCACTCTTTTATGTAGGTCCCATGCTGATACCCATGGCGCTGTCTGAAGATATTTAACGCATTCTTCCCAATGTACTGCCTGGCCAGATCATCCCAGCTCATCTGGCATCGACCCATGATTTCGCCAAACAACGCGATATCAGAACGCTTGCACGCGAACAGGCCCACTTGAAGCTGCAGCAGGGAAAGCAAATCCATGTCATCGAAATGATAGGTGAGCTCATCAAGACGAATGCTTGTGGCCCGGGATCTGTTCGAGAGGAGGAGGGCAGATAAGGCCTCGAAGTCCTTAGTCGGATGGGCAATGATCCAGTCAGACAGGAGGAAGTGCCAAATATCCACCAGCTCAAGCTGAAGCTGGGGCAAATCAATCGAGTGCTTCTTCCACCACTTCCAACCATGATGATCGAGGGCTTCAGCAGCTTCCATCATGGCTGCACGCAGGAACGGATTTCCAGAAGCCCGCCAGCAGGGATCAATGAGTCGATTCACATCGTCCTGCAGGGTAAGCATCGAAACTAGCGTGCATTGACTCAACATGATTGTCCCCTCAAAAAGTATTACCCACGGACCATTCGCTCGAACCAAAGGGCTGGCACATCCAATTCCGCCCCAGAAATAGCCTTCACCACGAAAGATCGCTCAGCGAGGCAGTGTCGGTTATCAACGACGCGAATGACTTGAACCTTGCCAGCTAAATGACGCTCAGTAGGCTCTGTCTCGTTCCAAACAGGCTTAGGCTCAACGACAGTCCCAGGCTCAACAAAATATCGCCAATCAATCATGATGCAGGACCATTACGGTTATTCAATTCGTTCAACATCCTCAGCAAGATCATCGGGGTATTGGGCCGTGGCAATATCCCGTGCGTGCTCATCATCGCGGGCCACACAATAAAACGGCGTCTCTTCTTCTGACCCTCGCCTTAGAATCCAAACCCTATGCGTTGGCTTCTCACGGGCAAGCGAAACACTTGGCACGGCATTCATGCTCACCCTCATTTGTCTCTAACCAATTGGACGGGGATTTTTAGCGCCTCATCTTTGAGATCACTAAAGCGCTCGAATCGATCAATGCGATTTCTAATCTCCAAAACCCACTCATCGTTGGCTGTGGAGAAGAAGGCATTTCCAACTACCGCCTTTGAAGTCCTATCTAACGCTAGGTAACGTCCGCTCATTGTTATCGGGCCTCTGTTCTAATCGGGCTCAGCACGCAACAAGCCCATAATTCTGCTGGCGGTCTGGCTGTGTGTGACGTCTTCTTGAATGCTTGCTTAATGCCGTGTAGGCAATGCTTAAGTCATGGAAGAGCGCCGCAATCTTTATCCGTGTCTTCAGCGACACATCGGGGAAATAGGTTTTCAGGAACGCGACAATGCTGATGTTTATCTCTGAGTCCATGTAATGACTAAACGGCAACCATCCGACAACGCTCAGGTCATTGCTAGACATATCAAATCGGAGGAGGCCGTCATCGTGGAAATACAGTCGCATGGTGCCACCAGCATCAGCTACCACGCATTCATAACGAACCGCTGTGTTACGGGAAAGGCGCTTAACGCGACGGAAGCTAATGCAGTTCCCGGTACCGAATAAGCCAGGCAGGGCGAACCGCAGCTCATCAAGAGATAAAAACAACAACCGATCGACTTCTTGCCAAGTATGAATATCCGGCCGCATAAGGACCTCTTTCGCGACTAATGATTAAGTTGTCATTTTGCACGAAAAAAAGACAAACAAAAACACTCAGTAACGAATACGGTAAATTTTTACCTTTTCTTTATGGGTGAAAGGTTAAGCGACCTTCGAATGCTCTATTCGTTGGCTTTCTGCATAAGCGACCAACTTACCCCACATGGCCTCATCCACAATGGACTCACCTGGCACGAAGCTATTCCCTTCAGAAAGTACCTTGCAGGCGCCCATGGCCTCAAACAAAGCGTCTGATTCTGTCGTAATTGGCGCTTCAGTCGCTATTTCGATTGCTCGACAGGCTATGTAACGCTCTGCCACCAGTGGAAGCAGCGCAGAAGCCCACCGCTTCACGTCTTCAGTGACAACGACCACGCTTGGCATGTCAGGCCCATGAGAAGCAAATGCTGCGTCTGGATGCGTTTCAATAAAACGAATAGCCATAAAGATCTCCAAGAAACTCTTTCTCATATTTGAGGCTTCATTCTTAGATGTGACGGCTACAAAAGGCAAATACCCCTCATTAAAGAGGTAGCGTGACGAATCCCTTAAATCAGCTTGTAGCGCCCAAAAGCCTCCGCACCAAACTTTTCAAGCAAATACTGGTCAGATTTGGTAAAGCCAGGATCAATAATCCCCAGTACATGGCCGCGGAAGTATTGGTTCTTGATGATCTTGTCCAACTGCTCCTTGTCGAAGCTCCCATCAGGACGTAGCCCTTCTCGAATGACAGCAGACAACTCATTCTTTTTGGTCGGGAATCCATATGACTTCATCGTGGCAGCCCCCGCCATGTTTACCACTTCGGCCTCGCTCAAGTTATTTAGATATTCATCTACCATCCGCTTTTGAAATTGCTTCTTTTCGACGCCAATCTGCTTAATTGCGACTTCTTTTTTCGCTGAAACACGAGCGGCTTTATTTTCAAGTTCTTGCTGCTTTTCTAACTCGCGCTGGATTCCCGACTTCACCTGTATGTACTCGCGCAACATTTTTGCAGCCCAAGCACCCGGGTTCTTAACAACCCCTGCCCTGAATTGTCTTTCCGCCTCTGCAGCCACCTCGCTTGCGTGTAGTGGGTCTCGAATAACCGCTTCTGCCGCCAATGCGTTTGTTACCCCGATGTGTTTGAGCGCCTTAAATGCGGGGCTGTTTCGAATTTCAATGGCATCAAGCACGCCCATTTCATTGGAAGACAAACGCTCTATTTGCAAGCAGAACGCGACAACCTTTCGTCCGAGGGTTTTTTCGACCTGAGTTAACCTGATCTTCCCAACCTTCAGCACCTCCTCCATTGCCGGCTTCAGTATCTTCGACTTAAAGAAACGGTAATCCGCATAGGTAGAGCTGTTCAGAACACCGAGGTCCCTTCGCCAGATCTCCACTGGCCACATGGGCGTAACGCCCTCCGCAAGATAACTTAGTGCGGTTTCCCACAAAGAAATTGAGTGACGGCCCTCAATGCTGGCCTGCATGCGAAGATCGATCTGAGCGGCGTATGATGCGTCAGCAATCAGCGCGTTTGTGATTTTTGAGAAGCCATAGATCACCAGGCCATCCGATCCACGGTACTGAAAGTCGGAAAGGATGCCCGTTTGTGTTACATCATTTTCCCGGCCTTCACTGTCGTAATGAAGGTTAATTTGAATGTTTTTCAATACCTGCAATACATCGATCAGGTAGCCACGATAGCTCCCACCTACTGACTTATCCGAGCCCATTAGCGAAATGATGTCTACGATCCGAATTTTGTGCATCTGCCTCGTATCAAGCTCTGGCAGTGCATTCCAAATAAGGATATTCATCACTTTGCGCTGAACCTCACTAAGCGCACCTAGAGAGCGAATGAGGCCCCTGTTTTTTTTGAATTCGTATGTTATTTCAGTCAGTGCATCATCAATCGGAATGAGAGATCCAGTGCTCCGAGCAAGGGCACGATCCAACATCTTTTCTTCAATGAGTACATCCACGCGCTGAGAAGAGACTACCGGAAACATTTCTTCGGTATTCATCATATCCACAGTGCTGTTTTTGAGGATCAGATCCCCCTCCAAAGCCTCTTTCTTAACAGAAGGAGCTTTTCTCTTAGGCTTGGCCGGAGTGATGGTGGTTTCATCTTTTTTCGTTTTCATAATGTTACTGGCCGATGCTATCCGCGGTAACAATAAACGCCAACATACCCCATTGCAACCGCAATTAAGCCAGATCCGACGAGGGCATAAACGGTAACAATAGGTGCTGCTTCGTTGTCCTGTAACGGCTCATATCTCAGAAACTGAGGGCATAAACGGTAACAATAGGCTGTTCCATTGGTCTTCGGTGGCCCAGATCTCAGAAACTGAGGGCATAAACGGTAACAATAGGATGTCCCATTGGCCTCCAGCGGCCCAGATCTCAGAAACTGAGGGCATAAACGGTAACAATAGGCTGCTTCGTTGGCCTCTAACGGCCCAGATCTCAAAAACCGAGGGCATAAACGGTAACAATAGGCCGCTTCGTTGGCCTCTAGCGGCCCAGATTTCTGAATCAGAGGGCATAGACGGTAACAATAGGCCGTTCATTGGTCTCTAACTGCTCAGATCTCAAAAACTGAGGGCATAAACGGTAACAATAGGCTGTTTCGTTGGTCTCTAACGGCCCAGATCTCAAAAACTGAGGGCATAAACGGTAACAATAGGCGGCTTCGTTAGCTTCTAGCGGTTCAGATCTCAGAAACCGAGGGCATAAACGGTAACAATTGGCTGTTTCTCTGCGCCTTAACCACTCAAATCTTAGTCAATAAAGCCATGTGCGGGAACAATTCGCGCCTCACTGCATCCCATCTGCCAATACCTCAGATTCTGAGGGCATAAACGGTAACAATAGACGGCATCGTGGCGCTTAACGGCCGATCTCTCTGGAAATGAGGGCATAGACGGTAACAATAGGGGAGTTTCAATGAGCCATATCAGCCCAGATCTCAGATTCTGAGGGCATAAACGGTAACAATAGGCCTTTCATGATTAAAAATCCCCCATATCAGTGACATCGTCAGCTACCATCAATGTTCAGGGCATAAACGGTAACAATAGATTCGGATAGTTCGATAAGACATTGAAAAGAATAGTTTTTTTCATATAAGGCATAAACGGTAACATCTCAGGGCACTGGCGGTAACATTAGGGGGCATAGACGGTAACAATACCCACGAAAAACGCCCAGAAGCTGCGCCGTTGCTGGCCCTCAGCAATCGAGGGCATAGACGGTAACAATAGAGGGCATTCACGGTAACATATAAAAGCTAAGTGATTGAAATAAAAGAATTATCTCAAATTTTGTCCACAGCTATTGTTGTATGTTGTATTTACATAATAAACAACAACAAGAGCACAGCATCGAGCTCACCCTGCCTTTTACGCTCAAAACGACCCCCCCAAACATCTCAATCAGAAGCCAGGAGCTTGCAATCAGCTAAAAACGGGATATTCTCCTGATATCAACATTAGGGAGATATCAAATGTCTGGCACCAAACCCAAGCAAGGCGCATTCATTCGCCTTAGCGACACATACCACCAAACGCTGTCTCGCCTGACCGCACAGATCTCTAACCTCAAAGGCAAGCCCAGCACCCAAGGCGACGTAATCAGCCTCGCCATGGACTCCCTTGAAGAAAAACTCCGACAAGACGGCAACCTACCGTTGCTCCGTTGCGATGGCATTGAAGCAGCACTGACAGCACTCAAACATAGCCAGGATCTTACTCAATCAGCACTGATGTCCCTCTGGAGCGAATGTCGATATTCGCTCCATTCGCAATCAACGCTTTTCGCCTCTCATCGTCAGAGATCGATGATGGCAGCACAAATGGCTTGCTGGAAGATCCTGCTCCCACTGACCAACCAAGACACAGAAGCGTTGGCCAGTTACGCAAAGAGCTGCTTGCCAGGTGAGCGGGGCGCCGATGTTGATAAATCCGCTGAACACCGGATGCAGTCGTATTTGAACGAGTACGACGCAAGCCCGTTTTCATTCATCACAAACGAGATCCCCTTCAGGCCTCTCGAGCATTTGCTTCAAGACCCCATCCCCAATTTTCCAGCAAGAGAAATCACGGCATCGATCAAGCCTTACCTGCCAGAGCTGCTGCAGCTCGCAATTCACCATCGAGTGAAAAGTACAGGGGAGGGCTACAACATAACCCCTATTGGAGAGCTACTGGACCAAGATGGGCTGTCGCTTAATTATGAGTCCGAGAATGGCCTCATTCGATTCAAACTGTTGACGAGAAGCCAGAGAGCCTGCCTAACAGTGCTGGCGGGCACTCAGCAGATCAATCTTACGGCTTGGCCACAAATCCAAGCCTTTGTAGCGATGGCCTGTGCATCCGACGCTAAAAATGCAAAAGGAGGCCCATTTACCCGAGAGGGCATTTCATTCGTACACAATGACAGAAACAACATTGCACTCAGAGTTTCGCCAGCCGAACACACCGGAATGATCAGTGGGCTTTTTCTGGCAATGGAGGAGGCGACAGAACTGGCCGTTTTATCCCGAAAGATGAATGCCGATCCTGCGTTTAAGGATTTAAGAGATCAATTAAGCGATCACTGGGGCGGTATCTAGCCCAGACAGGCTTCCTGATGGCCCTTGTGGGCAGCCATTGGGCTTAACGAAGGCTGGGCCTCAAAAAAATGAGGCCACGCCATTGTCAGTCACCACCGCCGCACGAACCACCGCCGCATGAACCTCCGCCACTGTCGCTACTGCAGATTGAAGAACTTCCTCTGTCGCATTTGCTACAAAGGTCGTAAAAGGCGTTTACCTGACTTTTCAGCATTCGCCCGCTCTGGGCTTCAAATACCGCCTCAAGGTCAGATATATGAAACCGTCCTTTCTCGCTACTCAGCAGCATCGAGCGGCAAGCACGAATGTCCTCGATCGAGGCTTCATCATCTGCCAACAGCAGGCCGATCAAGCAGAAAAGCGGGATAAGCAATACCCAAGGCCCAGCAGCACCAAAAACACAAACAACCAAGGAGAAAACAAAAAGGATCGAAGCCCCAAGCGCCAACACCCTCTTGTGCGCCAGGCATTCAGAAATAACGCGATCGATGTTTTCCACAGCTAAAGTGCCTGTTTTCACAATACTCACCCTAAAATTGGCACGCCTGGCAGGGCTCGAACCTGCGACCGTCGGCTTAGAAGGCCGATGCTCTATCCAACTGAGCTACAAGCGTAAAATTCATTTAAGTCGCACGAATAACCATGCCGACCAAATCCACAAGGACCAAATGTTCGGTACCATCTTCTTTTCTGAGCACCAAAAAATCTAAGCTACCGTTCTTCATGGAGACCTCTTTAGTCCCAACGAACTCGCGAACCAGTGGCGTGTCTAGCGGCCACCTTCCGCCACTAAAGACATAGATTTCCCCAGCGACTAATTCTGAAATCTTTAAAGCGGTTTCCGTAAACTCCACAGCTTCAGCGTTCAACGTCACCACTCCCATCCATCACCCTGCTTTTCTTTGACTTGCCAATGATCTCTTTGCGCAGGACAAGAACATCACGGGGCGCATCAATGAGCACGCGCACCTGTCCCTTCACAATAGAACCAATGGTCACTTTGATGTCATTATCAATAACGATGGTCTCACCAACTTGGCGGGTTAAAACAAGCATAGTTCTTCCTTAAATGATCAAACCAACAATATAAAGGTACATTGAGACAGCTGTAAGAATCAATTAAATTGTTAGCAATAATACGACTTTGAAGCATTATTCATTAAAAATTCATAGAAATATGAGCAATCCGCTCACCCGAACCCCAAGTCGCCTTAATAGTTAGAGATCGCGGCGTCTCTTTCGGCCAGCAGATTAGCTCGATGTAACTCGCCTTCTTTGCCCGAATCCGCCTCACATTCCAAATCATCAAGATCAATAATGACGACATCAATATCAGGTAGCGTTGAATGAACACCGATAACAATGCCGCCTTCGACAGTAATAAAAAGGCGAACAGCGGGGGATTCTTTTTTATCGGAACCGCTAACAGACAAGCTCATGGTATTTCTCTTCGGTTATTTGATAGAGAAAAATTAACTTGAAGGGAAGTGAATCAACAACAACTAAATTAAAAATTATTCCGAAAAATAATTAGTTCCGGCGATGACGCTTTTACGCGGTTAGCTTTATCTCTTTGCCAACTAACTAACTCATTCCTGAGTGAATCTCTTCGACCAAAACATAACAATCTTCATAAAACCAATCTTTAAAGGTTCTAGCCTATTACTAGGCCCATGAGCGCTGCAACTTTTGCACGAACTTGACTCAAAACAGCAGCCGGGGCTTCCCCTTTATGCGTTGCATTCCTCATGCGCCAGTCAAGCGAACTTATCTGGTCGGCGAGAACCGCCGACTCAACTTGTGACACGTCCGTCAACAGCACCTCAAAGGGATAACCCTTCACTTGGGTTGTTAGCGGGCAGCACAACATCAACCCGGTAGCATTGTTGTAGGAGAAAGGGCTCAAAACCAGAGCCGGCCTGTGTCCCGCCTGTTCACGCCCGGCTTGAGGGTCAAAGTCAACCCAAACGATGTTTCCGGCATCCGGCACAAAGCGTCGAACCATTACAGCAGCTCCCCACCAACAGGACTGCCGAAATCAAATTTTCCATGCAGATTCTCTGGAGTGATGCCAGCTATCAGTTGAGCCAGGTCATAAGAAACGACCTCTGCTTTGCGAGAGAGAGTTATCGTAATAGACTTTTCGCTTGCCTCTATCTCTACTGGGTCACCCAGCTTCATTCCAGTGGCTTTCATGATGTTCGCTGGCAGCCGAAGGGCGGAGCTATTCCCGGCGCGAATGATTTTTCCTTCATTCCGAATAACTTTGTCGTAACTGCTGCTGATCGCTTGCATGCGTCCCCCGAGCTATGGCCAATGTAGATACTATGTGAGCACATTAGCGTAGATTCCAGCCGTTAGCAATGTCTTTGTGAGTACGGCGTGACTACGGCCAATCACCATCCGCTTTTTTCATACCTTATTGCCGCTCTCAAGCCACGCCAACACAATAGCCTCAGGGCTCAACCTCTCAAGCATGCACCTGTTCTGATCACACCAAGCCAATACACGATCTTTTTGTGACGCTTCAGCACCTAATTGGTAGGAATGCGAAGGGCGCTCTTGTCCGCCTTCGGGGTAAAAATCTTCCCTAGCCATGAACGATGGGCTCTTTTGACCCTTATGCTGATTTTCGCCCTGGTATTCGTCCAAATCAGCATTATTCGAGGCGTCTAAAAAATAGCCCTGGCTAAACTTCAAAAGAGCCTGCTCCTTCAATAGCGCTTTCGCCAGTAAAAAACCACTATTGGTAGGCTCAAAATGCTCTTTGATAAGAACCACGGAATTATCCTTCAGCCCATCTTTCCTCCAATAGAACATAATAAAAACATACCCGCGCCTACCTTTCACATCCTTCAAGGCATCACGAACGCACATGTAGATTCTTGGTGTTAAAACCGGGTTATCCGTTACGAATTGAGCTGTCGCAAATCCCGGTAAAATTTCATAGCTAGACATTACTTTTCTTTGGCATAAGTTATTGATAGTCGAACAAGTCACCTTGCTTGGTGTAGATCCGAACATCGACGATTTCATGCAGCTGCTCTGCCAGAATAGCCAAGGTATTGCTTGGCCAGTCTGTACTGCTGACAGTCCACGACATCTCGGCGCGGAACCCGTCCTTCACAACGAAGCTGAACGCCTTCACCGTGCAGTCACGCAGCTCCAGGCCACAAATTTCTGTGTTGGCATGCTCTAGCAGACGATCAAAGCGTACCGAACCTAGACCCATGATCTTCTTGATCCCGTCGGCATCCCAGAACGAGTCTTTTACTCTTCCGGCCTCCTCTGGATGACACATCAACTTGTCGACCAGATCTGCATCCATGCTGCCCGCTAGCCTCAAATCAAACGCCGTCTCCTTGGCATCCACAGCGCCTTCTTTGCGGACACTGATATTTTTCAGTATTGCGTTCGTTTTGATTTCAGTGGCCATAAAAGAGATCCTAGTGTCATCTACCGGCAAACGCCGCCAACGATTCGATCCTATGAGTAGGAAACACCTGCCGCAATAGATTTGCTACCAAAATAAAGTTTAATTCGTTGCGAACGAATTATTGAACACGATCCAGCCTGCAGCGACCCGAGATAAGCCAGCCTCCTTGAGTGATAAATAATCCCTCAAGCCGCTTCCTGTCGCTCGAAGTTATTCCGGCGCATCAGCGAGCTAAGCTTTTGATGCAGCTCAAGTGAAGCACGCTCCTCGGGCGCATAGGTATCGACAAATTTCTTCTCGGGGAAAGACTTTTGCCCTGCCGGACTTCTACTTGGCACGCCTATTTTCTTTCGCCAAGCCTTGATCGCAGTCAGTCCAGGCTCGGTTTGGAATAGGGCAAAACAGTGCTTCTGGATCACACTAGATGGCGCACCATTCAGTAGCAATAGCTCGCAGGCTGCATAGCACTTGCCTGACTCGGTTCGTTTCATGCTTCATTCTCGATGGCGGTCACAGCCTCCGCCTGGTTGGCACTGACAAGGGAGCCCGCGGCGAGCAGCATTTTCTCTGTTCATGGGGCTGGCTCCTGCGCCTCTCGCTGGGACAGGGCTTCGTGCGCAGCGATGAGGGCGCGGGCAAAAGCAAGACTCACCACTGTTATCGGGTGGCCGGTTGTCATAATTGAAATATGGTTCACCTCGAAGTCTTCCAACTTCGTCGGCGTAGATTGCTTCTCGTCGAGTGCTTCAGCAAATCCGATCAGCTTTTCAGAAAGCTCGCCATGGCCATGTGCAGCAAGAATCCCTGCTGCTTCGGATAACGCCTTCGACTTGTTCGATTCTTTCATTATGTTTTCCTATAAATCGCGCAATCAGCGCAAAAGAGTTTTCCTCAAAAATCAATCTTACCGCCAGCGATCAATATGCGACACCAGCAGCCTGTCGAATACGCATGGCAACCATTTGAAGCGATACATGGTCAATGCCGGAGTCCGCTCCATGCCTCATTCTCTATCGCGGTCACAGCCTCACCATCGGCTGGCTGGCTGGCTTCGAGCAAATCCTCACCTTGCTGCGAAATCTCCCAGACTGCCGGGCTTCGCTTAATGCGATTGAGCAAGCCAAAGCGAGTCAAAATATCAAGCCAGTGGCGGCCAATGTCTGTGCCACTCGCTTCTGAATCCTCAGCTTGCTCCGCAAATCTTTGCAGCTTCTGGATTACGGTCTTGGCAAAGCACGGTAGCTCCTGCGCCTCGCGCTGGGATAGGGCCTCGCAAACAAGGTCATAATGATTGTTTGGGTCATCTATACGAAGGTCTGCCTTTAGGCGCTCCAACGTCTCTCGCATTTTCTGTTCGCTCATTACACACTTATCCTCATGCACATAGCACAGATCGTTAGATGTACGTTTATATCATTCGATAAGCTATTAAAAGTTGATACTTATAAAGTTGGCAATAAGAATTTTTTCTATCTTCGAAAAGAGACGTAAGTGGTGCGGCATATCAAAAACGCTTGGGCGGATCGCAAATAAAACTCTCCCCCATGAAAAAACAGCATGGCCGTTTTTGAGGCACCAAATTAAATTCTATTTAGTTGCGAACGAATGAAAGACGTCATTTCCGATCATTATTATTTTAGGTCAGCACCCGGATCATCTCTTCATCGCCACGGTATGCCGCCACGTACTCATCTTCCCAGATGAACCTAACATCAAAGGCCATTCGCGGCTTTTCCAGACCGTCCGGCCCGAACAGTCCGACATTGAGGCCTGCACAACGCGCTGAGTTGTACAGAATCCCAGTTGCTCCTTTGGCGCGAAGTCGGGATGCGATCCCCTGAGCATGCGTCCAGTCATTCGGGTCTGAAAACTCTTCTGCCGCTCGTTTTGGCTTGGTCATGTCCACCAGCATCCGATCCATATCCAGCGCGTAGACACGCCTGTCCATTCGACCCGGCTTTTTCCCATCGAGACGATCCGCCAGGAACTGCTTAACCGTGTAGTGCATGGACTCCGCAATCGTTGTCATCTGCTCGAGCGCCCCGTACCACACACCATATCGGCCCGTGGATAGTCTGCTTTCCCCGATGTTGTCGAACGGATAGCCAATAAGACCGTACCAGTCCGCCTGATCGAATGGGCGATGAATGATCGGTGAGCCGAGAGACACCTGGCCCGGCTTGGTATCCATTTCCAGTTTCATCGCAATGATTTGCGCTTGCTCATCGCCAATATCATCGAACAGATGCTCGCTGACTGCGATGGTTGGAATGGCGCGATATACCGAACAGTGGAGGAGGCGAGTTGTTGTTTCAGACACGATTACCTCCCCCGTGCAAAGTCGAGATAGGCACGAACTCGCAGTAGTCCAGCGAATCGGTACTCGAGCATTACGTCCAATGGGCTTTTGCCATTAAATGCCCGATTCGGGCAAGTGACCCATGAGTAAGCCAGATCACGGTCGTAGGGAAACAGAATGCGCAAACTCTTGTGGATCGACAGAAGATGCCCAACACGCTCCAACAGGTCGGGTGTGTTAGCCAGCGCCTTCCCATTTTTATAGCCAGACAGTGACGCCCGACTGGTGGTGGCCAACCCCAGCAATGAAGCCTGCGCCGCACCCGGCAAACCCCAGAGATCGAACAGCTTGGTCACCATCTTGGCCAACGCAGCGCGACCCTCTTCGGAGGTCACGTCAACGCCATTTGCTTCGTGGTCATTGCTGAGCTTTGTGGTGCCGCTGAATTGAGTGGTCATGATCATCAGACTCCCTGAATGCAATCTATGTTCAGATTATACATCAATGCAGACTAATTAGAACAGATGTGTCGAAGCATTCTAGATCATCTAGCTTAGCTACCCATTCACTCGACGTAAGTCGGGCAGGATGAACAAAATCCTCAAACATGCTCGCGACAACCTCTCCCCATGAAAAAACGCTTCATGTTTTTTGCCTTGCCATGTTGCCGGCCGAAATTCGGAATTCATTAAATAGAAGACCATCACTCACAAAGGTAAAGTAACCATGACCCCTCTATTCACAACCGTCTTTCTGATCTGGAAATTACGATCTGCATACCGCTTGGCTTAGAAGCTCTGCAACTGGGATTCAGCCACCCGCTTCGAAAAAGCCAAGATGGTCTTTTCCGTGCTCAGGCTGGTTCTTTCCTTAGACTGATATTGCCGCGAGAACGGTCATTTAATGCTGGCACAAGGCACGGCATTGCCGCCAAAGTAAAGTTCAATTCATTGCAAACGAATGCCCGGACACGATCCAGCATACAACGGCCTGAGAGAAGCCATCTCTTAAGCTGCCTCCTGTTGCTCGAAGGTATTTCGGCGCATCAAGGAACTGAGCTTTTGATGCAGCTCAAGTGAGGCACGCTCCTCGGGGGCGTAGGTATCGACAAATTTCTTCTTGGGGAAAGACTTTTGGCCTGCTGGGCGCAATTTCTATCCCGGTGCTGGCCCCGCCGCCTCCCGCAAAATTGTCGATAACCATCTCACCAAAGTTGATGGCTGACTGCGCTGCACCTCGAAACATGCTTGTCATGGCTTGGGCTCCGGGTGTGCCTTGTCATACTGCTCAATGCCCCAGGTCAACGCGTAGCAGCACCACACGAACCTCGTATCCCATTCGGTGCTATCCATTTCCCAGCAGTCGTAAAAGCGGAATCCGTTATGCTCAAACTCGTAGAGGGCATCCATCACGCGGACGCCTGTCGGGTCATCAAGAAGGCTGAACACGCGCTCGCGGACCTCGCGCAGCAACGCTGACCGACCATCGCTGCCAGACTCACGAATCCATCTCACGACGTTTTCCTTGAAGCAGTCCGCGCTGAATATCCTTACACCTTCGACATGACGACCATGACAGCTTTGCGCAATCAGCTTTTCTGCCCAGTAGCCCTTGTTGATTTTCAACTCGCCCGGCTCGCGCTGGTCGGGGCGGAAGAACTCGAACATGTCATCGAGCCGCTCAAACACATAGGTGCCCATGTCCCCGGTGTAGATCAGCTTGCCTGGAACGGTGATGAGATCGAAGTGCATGCACATTGTCTCGGGCCGTTTGAATCGAATGTGCCGGTAAAGGCCTTCGCTCTGTAAAACCGAGATGTTGTGAGCCGATACATCGCTCAAGAAGGATTCTTTGGTCACGTCATGCGGCATGGGACGCCCCCATACGCAGCGCTGCAGCGAGTTGTGGCGGGATATCAACATTGGCGCCCATTCTGCTCATCACATAGCACCGTAGGCCGGCAGCCAACATCGTGTCACCAACGCACATGAAGGCGCTTTCATCGTTCAGGTCGTAGATGCAAGCCGTCCACCAACCGTCATGCTTGGCTTGAAGTGAAATCCGGGAGGCATCCAAAATTGGCATGCCCTGATTCCACCGGTCAGAAGGGTTGAAGCAAATCCCGTTTTGACGAAATCCTTCATTCAAATAGATCGTAGCGCCTGCAGCATTCTGGTGCGGACGAATGACAGGGCTGTTTTTCTTGTCACAGATCGCAACCGCCCAATTCAATGCAGCGCCGCTTAATGTTTCTGTTTTAACCTTCATGATTACCCCTCCCGCAGATAGCGCTTTCGCTACCTTTTATAGGGGCATTACATGTTGTTACTCAGTACATTGGCAATGAGATTTTACAAAAAACGCGCTGATAGAAATTGCTTGTTATTCGGCAAGCAGTTCTGCTTCGTCTCTCCTTACTTTCTCGATGATTCCGCGAATATGCTTGTAGGCTTTCGGTGCTCGGCCGCTTTTAGTCATCCAGTCAGGATTCTCTTCGTTTACGAGCGCAACGATCATCCCCCAGTCCGCAACAAGACGCGTCCATACCGGGCCAAGATCAGCCATACGGGCGAGCTCTTTGCGCAGCTCAGGGCATTGTATGAGCAGTTTTTCACACCGCATAAAGTCAGATGAGTCATGGGGGTGATCTCGAAAGCTTCCCGCCTCAACTCCGGTCAGGTGCGTGAAAATTGTCTCACTGCTTGCACCGCGTTGCCCGTTAGCAAGCCAATCAATCATGCCGTTTGTGATGACCATCATGTCCTTCCTTTTCTGTTTTCTTGGCACACCTTCGAGCAGAACGCCTGATCGCCAAAAAACAGCCATCCATTATTCAAACAATCCTGCTTTAGCTCTTTTCTTGGAAGCCTGGATCCAGAAACAAACTGCCCACCAATGGGCCCTGCGCATTCATCGCAAACAATCTCACACCACACATAAGTTGCCATTACGATGGGTCCGAATTGGCAGGGCATAGCGCCTCAAGGAAGGGGAATAGAATCCCTGCATCTGAGCGGTAGACATAATGGCCCGCGCTAGTCTTCTTTTCCGTGACCAGAATCGCTTCGTCGCCATCAATGCAGCGCTGATGCTCAAGTGTCCACCGACCCGCCCATACATCACGTTCTTCAGCTTTGGCGCTGGCAGCCACTGCGTTAGCGATTGAGGTAACTACGTTTTCCTGATGGTCAGCAGCAGAGCGCTCTTCAACACCGAGCGTCCGCACCAATGCCAGGTAGTCTTTCGTATCTACAGATTTATAGGGCTGATCAAGGCAAAGGGGAGTCCAGGCTCCAGACTGTTTTCTTGATGCTTCCATTGCATCGTTGTGCTTGGGGCCTTCATAGCCCCCGTCCGATCGCAGTCGCACCCAGAACATCGGCTCGGGCAGGGCTGGCGGGCTTTGCATGGCAGCTTCGTACTCAGCACGAGTGATTCTCACCGAGGACACCTCTACAGCATTCCCGCTGGAAAACTTCTGACGTAACAGCTCATTCAAGTTCAATTTTGGATGCTCCATTTGATTCAAACACCGGCGTCTCGTGGACTTCGGCCGACCAGATCACGATCCCAAGGTTCACCATTGCGAAGCGCAGTCAGCCTGCCGTTGTCATTCGTGATGGTGTACTTTCCATCTCCAACTGTTACCGATTCAATTTTCATTATTATCTACCTTCATTTTTAGGGCAGTAACCAAGTCGATGCACTCACGCTTTGTAAGTGAGTAAGGGCTTTGGTTTAGTAACTGTATGACTTCCAACAGGGTACTGCGCTTAACATCCTTCACGGCGGCTTCGGCTACGGCGCGGGCGAAATCAAACACGCCACCGGGATAGCTGGCGTACTGAATCCACATTTGGCGTAGCTTTTCATCGCTCATGATCACGCTCTTATCGGTTGTCATAGCGAGCCTCCTGACCCTCCATCCAGCCCTTTGCGAACGCCTCTCGCATCCAGCGCGGCCAGAGAACTCGCTTCTCGCGGCCAGCAAGCGGCGACAAGCCAGAAATCGCTTGGAAGTAGCCCGTCCGCCAGAAAAACAGCTTGGTCTTGCTCACGCTGCACCCCCTTGCTTGGCTCGGTATGTTTGAATCAGTTTTGTGGCAAAATCAAAAATCGTGAGCCTCCAAACATCCTCAAAATGACGGAAAAGGTCGCAACTAATGCTTTCGCTCGCTTCCCAATTTTTCAGTGCAGCCTCAGTTTCTACGCTCATGGTGTGCCTGCTGTAACGCTTGTAAAATCTTCGATGTTTGCTTTGCCGAAATGCTTTTCTAGGCAATCTTTGTGACCATACGCTCCGCCGTTAGAGGGTGATGAGTACACCTCTCCGTTATGTCGCTTGAACATGCGGCGAGTCTCAAAAACAAAACACTCAGACATGTGCTTTCCGCACTGATCACAATTTCCATAAAGGTCGCTTCCGCGTCCTGTGCTTCGGATTTTTTTCACCAGCCCTATGTATTCACCCATCACGCACCCCCTTGCTTGTCATTTTCAGAAGCAAGCGCAGCATCAAGAGCGCGACCGGCCTGATCCAGCTTCTTGCGAGTGCGATGAGCAAACTCACCATCAAGCGCATCAACTGGCATAGTCACCATGTCCACGGTTGCAGTGATTGGCGTGACGGCAACGGCAATGGTTGCCTTGGTCAGATTCTTTAGCATGTCGAACATGTTATTTCACCTCCGGCTGGCTGGCGGAGAGCGACATCAGGAAAGCGCGCACGATTTGCATTTCCTTGTTTCGGTATGCGCTTTCGACCGTGACCCGATAATCCGGCGCGCCACTGCACCTAGACAGCGCAGCGCGCTCAGTCAGATATGCATCGATGTGTTCCCATTCCTCGCAGTAGCCGGTTCGCGTGTAGTCATCAGGCACTTGTCCCGTATCTTGGTATGCAGCCTCAAGTGCTGAAGATTCCTCAGCGTCGAGGATTTCACCCTCAGAAACCCACGCAATGTTGTCTGTGTATTCAGTATCAATACCAGTAACGATGCGGCGCTTTTGCACAATAAAAACCGGGTGCGCAGTGCAATGATCGTTTTCTTTGGATTCCTCGACCATTCGGCGCGCTATCGAAAGAATTCCCTCCGGCACTGCGGCGCTGGCCTGCGGGCGTGCGTAAAATACATCTTGAACGCTTCCAGAGCCATCACAGCCCCCGCATGGTGTCCTACCAGATGCCGAATCTCCACTGCCGCAGCACCTCGGACATGTAACGGCGCGCAGCTCAGCAACCACCCCACCCACCGCATCCTTCACGGCGGCTTCAAGAGTAGTAGACGCCATTTCTTGCAGCATCATGAGTTGACGCCCTTGCTCGCTTGTGAGCGGGCCGATGATTACCAGTTTCTGCACAAGCTCCGCAAACTCGCGCAAGGCCATCGGCCTGTTTCGGTTTTCACGCTCATCCTTCAGGGCGGCTTCGGCTACGGCGCGGAGGCCAGTCAGTCCCGCATCGGCTACGCTGTTTTTATCGTGCATCGCTTTATTGAACGCTTCGACATAAATCGGGCGCAGTAATTCATCACTCAGCATGGCTTTATCTCCTTTCCGCAGTGCATCTCAGCCAGCATGTCGGCCAACATCAGCGACTCGCCTTTAGTCAGGCCGGTAATCGTCAGGTAGACGCTATGCGAGCCGTCGGCTTCCTGCTTCGGTAGGATTGAAATAGTGCGACTCTGCTTGCGGTTCTCATCACTCAGCATGTCCTTTCTCCTGATTGTCATTGAGCTTTTCAATGGTTGTTAAGCCCAAGAAAAGCTGAAACCTTTCCCATAGTGTCAGCCAATGAGGGTGGCCGCTGCTGCACACCAGCAGAGGGCCGTCAACATGATTCCACTGAATGAATGGTTTACCTCCCTTCCGATACGCACCAATTGTTATTCTGTTCTTAAAGCTCACGCCACACCCCCTGATTGCTTGGCGATATGGGCGGCGATGGCTTTGCGGCACACCCGAATCACATTGGCTTTTTCGTGGCCGCGTAGGCTCTGCTGCATCTCAAGCTCGTATTCGGCGATGATCTCCGCATCCGTCAGCTCCACCACAGCGGCGGGCTGGCTGGCGGCGCTGGCCTGCGGACTTGTCAAAGTTAAGATGCCTTTGCTTGTAAGTATTTCGACCATGCGAACAGTGGCATCCGCTAGGACTGAATCTCCTTCAACATCCACCCAAGCCACAATTCCCGCTTCAGCAGCAGCGCATCTAATTTCATAGTCTTTTGGTTTCATTATTTTTAACTCCCCTTGTTCTTAGGCCAAGCTGAATGCTCATCAATGCAAGAAATGTCATGATCGTCGCACTTAAACTCTCTCGCCTTTACCCTAGTAATCCCAGCGGATGACAAAAGCTCCGATGCAAAAGTTGCACAGTCAGCAGCGATAATCGCGGCGCTATACACAACGCCTTGGTTAAATCCTTTGGCATTTTCATGCTTAGCGATTTCACCCCCACCCACCGCACACAGAGCTTGCTCTGCAACCTTCACGGCGGCTTCGGCTACGGCGCGGAGGCCGACAAGTCCTGCATCGGCGATATTATTTGTGTCCTGCATCGCCTTGTTAAACGCCTCGACATAAATCGGGCGCAGCTTCTTATCACTCAGCATGTCCTTTCTCCTGATTTGCCAGTTCAATAGCCTTGATCCGCGCTTCGGCAAAACTCACTGCGCCAAGATTTACTCGCTCAATTCGCTCAAGCCAAAACTCGTGCCGAGCATCAACCGTGCTGTGGTAAACCACGCGAACATTGTCGTGAAGATAGGCGATTCGCCCCGGCCACTGAATCAAATGGCCATTCTTGTCCCGTGGCGATGGCATGTATGGTTCGCTCACGCTGCACCCCCTTGCTTGGCCATAAGGCTATTTGCTGCTTTGATTGCTTTGTCGCAAACCACATCACTGGCATAGCTCAAGGTTGAGAATCCACCTACTGAGTACCCAATGAGTTGAGCAAATTGCTCACGATCTTCTTGGCTAAAATCCATACAAGCCAACTTATTCATGTCGTACTCACCATGATCCAGCAAATGACAGACGATCTCGTTCTTTTTGAAGCGAGCTATGTTTCTCACCATAACGACCGGCTGCATCGGGTGCGTATCTTTCATCTCGATTTCAGCTGCTGAGCGATTGTTTAGGGCTTCGGCTAATCCGATCAGTTTTTCAGAAAGCTCACGATGCCCGTGGGCAGCGACAATCCCTGCAGCGTCGGATAACGCTTTCCACGTACTTGATTCATTCAGCATGGCCTTTGTCCTATAAGTCGCGCAATCAGCGCAAAAGGGCTTCCCCAAAAAATCAGTCTTACCGCCAGCGATCAATCTGCGACATCGGCAGCCTGTCGAATACGCAGGGCAACCACCTGAAGCGACACATGGTCAATGCCAGAGTCCGTCCCATTTTCAAAACGGGATAGCAGCGCCTTTTCATCCTCATCGACAATCGGCAGTTTTTTCGCTGCGCGGAGTGCTTGTCCGAAGAACGCCTCGCCCATGGCAATCATTTCGAGCTGTTGCGCCAGACGCCGAGGGGTGAACGATTGATCGCCTTCAATAGACACAGAAATCTCCTTGTCAGCCTTAGCTAAGCCGTCGACGGACTCACCAGATAGACGACTAATCAGCTGGCGGGCCGACTCTTCCCACACGATCGCATCTGCCTCGGTCGAGAAGACAGCCCACTCGGTTGTGTCAAAAGAATCCGATCCATACGAGATTGGGCGGGGCTCAATCAATCGCAGTTTGTGGCGGTAAATCGTCTTTAAATGAGCGTCCTTCCACATCGTCCGCATCAATTCGACCGGAACGCAAATGGTTGACTTAAAACCCAGCGAAGTAACCGCCATGAGGCTGCCCTTTGTTTAATTCGATAAGCCATTAAAAGTTGATACTTATAAAGTTGGCAATAAGAATTTTATCTTTTTTTGCGAAGAGGGACGTAAGTGGTGCGGCATATCAAAAACGCTTGGGCATATCCCAAATAAAACTCTCCCCATGAAAAAACAGCATAGCCGTTTTTGATAAGCCTTAAAAAGGTATTGCCGAAAAAAAACCCATCACAAGGATGGGTTTTAGTGTCATTTATGAGATGACAATTGAATGCTCAAATTCAATGTGAAGCTCGTAACCTAGTAAGCCTCATCACCGAAAACGGCATCATAAGCAAAGCACAAGGCAATGGTTAAAGACATTGCCAACAGTCCTTTCATCATAATGGTGAAAAAGGTTGCCTTCTCTGGTGAAACACTAAACATGCTCATCGAAAAAGCAATCGACACCACGCCAATTAAAAATGTTCTCATGATACTTCCTCGCATCAAACACGTTGGACCGGAATTGATCGCAATCGTTTTAATATGCAAAAGGGATACCGAAACAGCTAACGATAAGAATTAGGTCCAATTTCCCTTTGCTTCGAACGGCAGAACTCGATGACTCGCTCACAGGTTTCAACATCGAAATTGCCAATGTGCGTCTTCGCCACCGGCAGCCCTAAGCATAAGGAGAGCCAGCCATACGCCTTTGCACGGCGCATCGCACCGGATTGCCATAAGGGGTCAAAAGCGGCATGTGCCCGGCGCTTAGCGTCACGCAGGGAGGCATTAGCGAGCCTGCCCAGCGGTTTGTCTCCGCCACCTTGTCCGTGGCCAGGCTTATGACACCCGACATAGGCGTCACACGGCGCACACAGCCAAAACCTGAGATCATTCAAATCGGGTCGGTGCGGATAAATGACATCCCCAGAAACGAGTTTTGCTTTCTTTCGGCAATAGGGACAAACAACTGGCTTACTCGGCATTTCATATCCTCCAGCACGAAGCATGGGAATTGACTGACGAGGCTAAGTAAATGTTGATAATGACAAAGTTGGCAATACTATTTGATAGTTTTTCAAAGAGTAAATTCCCGATTACTGCCAACTGTCCACGGAGTCCATAATGCCAACCCCACGATCCAAATCTACGCCATTCGCATCAAAGCGATACAGCACAGGATTCATACTGCGAAGTGCCATGACGTGATCAACGAACTCTTTTAAGCCTTTTTGATTCAAGCAAACGGTGCCTTCGCCCACTTGACCCGTCGTAGAGGGGCGGCAATACGGATGAACCAGATTCGTGAGCTCGCTTCTAAGTTGTGAACGAAGATAACTGGCCTTTTCAGGGCTAATGCCTCGGGCCAAGTACGCTTCCAGCACAGCCGGCATATCTATGTTGATCGGAAACACATTTCCAGATGACTTAATCAGGGCAACAACAGGGGCGATCATGTCTTCGAACGTCAGTCGCTTTCCCTGTTCGCATCGAACAATCAAGTCTGACTCTCGTGGTGGTGTTGGCCATCCGTCTGGGCTCATCAAAAGGCAGCGATGAAACATCTCAACTCGTTTCAGCTTATCCATTCGTTCCGCACGGAGCAGGTGTGCCTTCGCATTCGCCTTTGACTTGATCGGCCCTTCCTCTGGAAGCTGGCGCTCTTCATCCTCCGCACGCTGCCTGTTAACCGAGGCCAGCTCGACCGCCGACGCGAGAGAGTCGTGCGCTAAAAGTTCTCGATAACCCGGGTTAAACGATGCAATCGCACTGGTTGCCTCACCAATAAAATCACCATGAACCTTGCGAGGATAACGAATACAAAAAGATTGCTCATCACGAGCCACTTGGTAGCCCGCGATAACCGAGCCAATGTCATCCAGAGACACATAAACCATTCGATACGAAGAATTATCAGACATACCTTACTCCATTCAATACGCATGCACGCCCGCATCGTGCGCAGGACGCAGCCTTGGATCTCATCACAAGGTCCAATAATCTTTTCGGGGGTTACGGGTTGACTTTTAAGCCGATCTAGAGGCCACAGCATCCAGCGACTGGAGTCTCTTAAACTCCCGATAAATGTTCTTCTCGGTGGGGCAGGGTATGGCTATGTATCGGGGCTTCAGATTGTTTCTCAGCATTCCCTCGCTCAACCACTGAAGTCTCTGCTTGAACTCTTCGCGGTTGCCACACGCCATGAGCGGCACGGCTCCCACCAGCCAATACTCGGCAGGCTTCAATTTCATGCCGCCAGCTTCGGCGCTAGGGCATCAGGAACATCCACGTATTCGCCAAGCATGCTCAAAACATAGCAACGCATTGATGCTTCCAGGGGCGTGCGGCCACGAGCCCGTTCGACCATCTCATCGCCTTCAGCTAGATCAATGGTGGCAACCCACACAGTGGAGCAGCTATCGTCCGGGCCACTCCCAGACGGAAGACACAGAGGTCCGCCCTTGTTTATCTCAATCCCTTCTTTTTCAATGATCGGGCCGCCTTGAGCCCATAGTTTGGACGGCGCAAAGTAATGACGGCTTGATGCCAGAGGGGAAAATGTCTCACCCTTGCACTGAGCCACCGCCCAATCAAGTGCAGCATCGGTCAGTTCCACTGATTTAATTTTCATAACAGCCCCTCTGGGATTTCGATTTCGTCGCCGAGCTTGCTCGTAACGAAGCAAATCATTGCCGCGATCAACTCAGTAGCGCCCTTTCCGTGCGTGACGGGTTCGTTTTCATCGGTGCAAATCATTGCCCGCCAAAGGTCGATCGGTAATGCGTGTCGCTCTTTGCCGATACGACGGACTATAGGGGCCATAATGGATATGCGTTCTCTCCGAATGATTGACCCAGCCAAATCCCAGTTCGACGAATAGTTCGTTGCGGGGCACTCGTTGCCAATGCCGTCGTAAGTGATAACAGGGCTGTAGTCCTCTCCTTCGCACTTAGCAACGGCCCAATCCAACGCCGCACCTTTCAGATCGGCTGTTTTGATCTTCATGCTGTGACCCCCATAGCAGCCTTGAGGCTCGACAGGGCGGCAGGGCTTAGGTAGCTCGTAATACGGCCACGAAGACCAAAGCGATCCTTCTCGGCTGGATTGAGGTAGTTGTGCTCGCTAAACGCATGGGCATGGGCAATGTGATCAATAAAAAAGTCCACACAAGCATCCAGACCGCCAGCCGCAGCAGCAGCCTTTAGCGCAGGAGCAAAGTTGCCCTTAAGCACGAAAAAAGCATCATCATTCATCACAATGGCGGTGGTGTCACAGCCATAGGCAGATGAACGCGGGTCGTAGCTAATATGGTACTTACCGAAATCAGTTACTCGATTAACTTGCGCTTGTATTAACATGGTGAATCCCACTCGTTTAATTCAATAAACCATCATTTTCTGAGGGGAAGTGATTTGACAACAAAATAATGATTTTATTTAAGAGCCAATTCACTTGACGTAAGTCCAAGGGATAAAAAAACAACACGCCCAAAAGAGCTTATAAAAACTCCCGCTCATGAAAAAACATTTAGAACGAACGAACGGAATACAAAGCCAACGACTCATTGCGATTTATGAGTTAGTTTCGATCCAGGCTCGTGCGGCACGAATGGCGGCCAGATCAAGCTGCTTAACACGCGAGGGGTCTATGTCACCCGTTTTAATGTGAGGATAGGACTCTGCCAAAGAGCTCCAAAAAGCTTGAGTAGCGCACTCAACGGCGAGAGAGAAGTCAGGATCGTGCAGGGAAGATTCATTCATTTTTACCACCTCTTTGATAAGCAATTTTAAGAAATCAGGCAATGCGCCAGAAACCCAAGAATTGTTTAAGGGGTAGTGAAAGGGCAACAGGAATTAACCGCTAAATCGCCAATCCATTCCCACGACGTAAGTCGGTCGGATAACCGTCCGTGCTGTGGGATAGGTGACATCAATATCTCCCCCATGAAAAAACTATAGCGCCATTTCTGCGTTCAACATCGCTCAACAGCGCTCGCTCATGCGGGCTGGCGGTCTTCACGCCGGTTCTGAACGAATGGAGTGATGCCCGAAGCTCAGGGATTACGAGGAGGGCAGCAAGGCCCATTCTGAACGCATGCTTTCACTGTCCTGTCGATCCCCAAGCCAGGCTAAATACGCCTTTGGCTCTAGGTATTTGATGCCCGTTTGCACGCATTGAAACGAATTCAGCGGGAGTCATTGGAGAGTCCCAGATCCGCGACGTTTTGCTCTGCCAGAACGGGCGTGAAGTTGCACTTCCGGCCCAGCCTGGACATGTCCATCATGGTCGTGATGGCTCGTCCATGCGGTCCCGTTGCTTTCTTGTCTTCTGCCACGAATCGCATGGCATCCGCGATCCTCCGCGCTAGGCGGGAGATGGCGCTGTCGTACAAGACCGCTGCCCGCCCAAAGGCTACGGCGGCGCCCAGCGCATCGCCGCGTAGCAGAGCATAAGCAACCCATTGCCCGACCTCCTTGGCCGTGTCCTGCTCGTGCTGGCGTCCTGCAACCTTGCCGAGCAGATAGAATAAGAAGTCATCGTCGCGGTTCGCCGTCCAGCCGTTGATGTAGCAGCACTCGGACTGATACGCATCGAACCATGCGTAAAGAGCGCCATCCGAGAGCATGGGCAGTTCGGGGTAGAGCGGGCGCAATTCGGCGAAATCCTCCTGCCCGTACTCCGGCACTTCGTCGGTCGGGTCATCCAGTGCTTCCAGTTGAAGTGTCGCCGTCCGCGCCCAGATGTCTGTGATATGCTCTTGAGCGTACCGGGCTACTCGGGTGCTGTCGTTCTTCCACGCAGCCTCCCGTTCCTTCGCATCGTCAAACAGCGCCTCAGAAACCGGCTCAAAACCCGATTCATACGCCACATGGCCCAAGGCGGTGTAGCCCAAGCTCTCCTGTTCCTCTACACGCTGAATGACGGGTCGCGGTGGAAGCAACGCCGTGTCGAGAGGATCACATAGTGTCATGGGCTGCCCCCGGTAGGTAAAATCACCATTCCCTGACTGGATGCCTCCCAGCAGCAGGCTGGCGAAAGCGTCTTGTGCGCCATCCTCGCTTTGGAAGGTTCCCGGCAGCCGGGCGTTGAACGCTCGGTGCCGGATCATCAAGCCGCTCGCGGGATGCTCGGCCATCTCGTAGGGTTCTGGCACAACACCCCACGTCTCTACCGCCTCTTTTGCGGAAATGGTCGCTTCTGCGATTAGGCCGCGTGACAGATCGGCAAGCGGTAATCCCGGTTGGAGCTTTCGATGTTCCTCAACCAGTTGCACCAATTTGTCGAACACGAAGACCTGCCCTTCCTTGACCAAGTAGGTCGCGTTGGGTACGCCGTCGATCTTGCGCAGGTCTTCCTTGAGGTCGTCGTTTCGGCCCCCGAAGTAGCAGGCAAATTCGTCGAGGATCACCAGAAACGGAGCCTGCGGAGTGGATGTGGTCATTGGCGTTCTCACTTTCATAAAATCAACAAGATATTGGTGGGTCGTCCGGGGTTCCATCCCATAGTCGTCAGAACGATCCGCATCCCTCACGCAGCACCCGCCATGGCATAGCCCGCATAAATGTCTGGGATCTCCACGGAGGCCCCAGCGTGCTTAAACACAAAGGCTCGCATAGCCGCCAGCATGGGCGTCTCACCGAAGGAGGGTTCTGTACCGAGGCCGCAGCGATGGTAGCAGGCACGCCACGACGCTACCCAGCCTGCATTCTGCTTTGCGACAGACAGAGGGACATTGCACCACAGGTCGATGCCTTCTTCTTCAATAATCAGAAACGCCTGCCCATGCGAGGTAGAAGGGGAGTACACATCGCCATCATCCATCGTCAGAAGGCTTAACAGATCACATCCTCGCATATAGCCATTGTCGAACCAGTCTGGGTTACGGATACGCGCAACCTCACAATCCAGCAATAGCCCTGACAACTCACTCGTGTTCATCTTCATGATGACTTTCTCCGCCTTGATTAGAAGACCTATGGTTTTCTGAGGGGGAGCGATAGGGCAAGCAAATAGTCGAAATAATCCATTCCCACCGCGTAAGTCGGACAACACCCAAAACCGTTGCGGCAAGTTGGCAAATGACACTCTCCCACCTGAAAAAAGCGGCTTTTTCGGGAAGAAAACAGCGCGAATCAGGAAGAAAGCGAAATCCATTCGTTACGAATGTGACATTGTCACAACGTGGCAGTCATCCTGTCCGCTGGCGGATTCACCCAAAACATAAAAAATCACCACACCCAAACCCAGCATTAGGTAGGGTTACAAGGCATTCTGGTCGCATCAGCTACCCCGTGGCCACCGAGGAGGAACCGGCAGCCGCTTGGCAGGAAACAACGATTTTCATTCGTAACGAATGGATTGGTCACAAAATGCGGTCACATGTCACAAAACAGGGTTTTTGGGGAAAACCAAAAAACACACTACACAATTTGGCCGCCACATCAGACCCATTGATGCCGCACATGCTCCGTCGCCACGATCCTTTCCGCGACATCATGGGGCATGTCGGGATCTTCCTCTGCTAAGTCCAAGACCTCATGGGCAAACTCTTCAGCGGCATGGATGCTTAAGACGCAGGGTTCATAACGATCCTCATAAGCCAGCGAAGGGCGGCCATCGAAAATCGTGATCGTTTCTTCCAGTTCATCCACCACGACAGCAATGCCTGGGCGGATGCGGGCAGCATAAAGGGGATCAATGTTCTCGTCTGACCGATTCAAGTGGCTATCCATAGCAATCTCCTATGCTTTTTCCCAAGCAGCTGAATGGTCTGGCAGCTCTTCAATTAAGTCGCCATCTTGATCGAATCGAATCCACGTCTCGCCTTCGCCATAGACGCGACGGAACCAGGTGGCAACGGCCACCATGTCGGGGTATTCCTTCCAGTCTTCAGGATGGTCATAACCAAGAAAGAAAAATATACCGCATTCATATTTTGCATTGCCTCCCATCGACTCAAGGTGTTTCAAGGTCGCTGGCAGAATATGTGCCGTGCTAATAACAGGGATGGTTGAAACCCAATTTGCTTTCATGACAATTTCGACCTCATCGTGAGTTTTATTAAGTGATTCGACAAGGAAATAGTCAGTCGTTACGGAGTGATTGGGCAAGGAAAACTTCGATTAAATAAAAAAGAAATCACACAGATAGCAAATTCAATTCCATTCACCCAACGCAAGTGGCCAGAATTAAAAAACCTTATTGCGACAAGTCGAAAAACTAACTCTCCCACCTGAAAGATCTTCGTTCTATCGCCATGAAATAGCGTCATGTTGGCGGCAAGCCGAAGACATCAAGAAGCCTTACGGCCGCAATCTAATCGTTAGGCTTGTGAGGCCGCCATCCGATCTCGCAAGCATAGATTGATCATAATGAGGCGGGTGTCACGATACTTGCGTAGTGAATGTCACGGTGCGCGTAACGAGCGCCTAGTTTTGCCTGGTCATGCTTTACCCGAATGTACCCGGATGAAAGCCAACCCCGACCACGGTGCCTGTTGATGGGATTTTCTGACCATGGCGAATGCTGAAGCTGATTTTAGTGCCAATCGGGTATTGTCGCAGCAATTCAGCGCCGACCGCCGATCTCGCGGCCTTATACTGATTCATCAAGTCATCGACTCTGCCGAGCTCAGTAGACCGAAGATTTTTGATTGTATCGACTACATTTCCCATCGCTAACCCACCCATCACGTGATGATTACACCCAACTCAACTAGGCGTTGACGAACCGTGTCGCGAGCCTGAGCAACCTGCACCGACACCGCGCCATCATGCGCAAAGCAAACACGATCGGCCGCTTTCAAGGCTGAATATGCCAATACCAACGCTTTAGCCATGTCCGGGGCCGCAGCCAATATCCGGGCAATATCTTCTCCTTCATCCCGCTCAAGGGCGCTGCCGAAAGGGATCCAACCCACCATTGAGACCGAAGGCGCTTGTATCCGATAGCCTTGCACGCCTCGCGTATCGACGTCTTTGATGTATGACCAACTTCCCGCGTGGATTTTCATGGCAACAACTCCTGCTCAGTGCATATTTAATATGATGAGGTGCGTACTTTTTATTTACGCATCAACTCGACAAAGAAATAGTCGGTCGCTACGGAGTGATTGGGCAAGGAAAACTTCGATTAAATAAAAGGGTATCCGGAATTCAGTGTTGCACACCTAACTAGCCGGCCAGCCAAATTTTAGTACAAAGCGGAAAGTAGCGTTGCTCGCGTTCAGCCATAAAATTTCTTAAAACGGAAAATCATGTTGCAAAGTGCCGGCCGACTGCTCAATACTGGCAGCTGAATCCTTTCATAAGATCAGCTCAGGGAGTAGTTCAGTGCATACGGATATGGATGCTTTTATTGCAAAGTGGTCAGCGCTTGAGAGCAAGGGCGGGAAAGAACGCGCCAATCTTCAACTGTTCGTGACTGACCTGTGCAACGCCCTGGGTGTTGAGCCTCCGCAGCCATCCAAAGGTGAAAACTCATCCAACGCCTACGTATTTGAGCGAAGCATTACTGAGACCTTTCTTGATGGTGCAACGACAAGTAGGTCAATCGACTGCTACAAGCGCGGCTGCTTTGTTCTTGAGGGTAAGGATACTGGCAAAAACGCTGAAACCACTGGCTGGGACAAGGCTATACGCAAAGCCCATCTGCAAGCATCTAACTATGTGAAGCACCTGCCAGTCGACGAGTCTAGACCCCCATTCATCATCATCGTAGACGTTGGCGTCAGCATCTCGCTCTATTCAGAATTCACACGTACTGGCGGGTCATATGTCGCTTACCCAGACCAGCAGCGCTACAAAATCTCAATAGCGAGCCTCAACAACCCAGAAACGATAGAGCTGCTAAAGACGATTTGGCTCAATCCCACGAGCTTGGATCCTTCAAAGATATCCGCCAAGGTAACGCGAAAAATTGCAGCCAATTTAGGTGATCTGGCGAAGTCCCTCGAGGCTAAAGGTCATGAGCCTCAAACAGTCGCCAGTTTCTTGATGCGCTCGTTGTTCACGATGTTTGCTGAAGATGTGGGCCTTCTGCCGGAAAGGTCTTTCACAGAGCTCCTGATAGGCTTACGGGGCGATTTGGATAGCGCCGGTCCACTTCTTGAGAACCTCTGGGAGGTCATGAACAAGGGCGGATACTCGCTCAGTTTGAGAAAGCAGGTCTTACGATTTAATGGCGGCATGTTCCATGATGCCAGCGCGATAAAAATTGATGAGCACGAACTCGAAATGCTCATAGAGGCCGCATCTTCCGACTGGCGGCATGTCGAGCCTGCAATCTTCGGAACCTTGCTTGAGCGAGCTCTAGAGCCGACTGAAAGGCACAAACTGGGGGCACACTTCACTCCCCGCAGCTACGTTGAGCGCTTGGTGGTTCCAACCGTCATTCAGCCTCTGCGCGACGAGTGGCTTGATGTTCAAGCGGTAGCGCTTTCACATGAGCAACGAAACAAAACCAAAGACGCCATCGCTACAGTTAAGGCATTCCATCACAAGCTGACCACGATCAAAATCCTCGATCCGGCTTGCGGAAGTGGCAATTTCCTGTATGTAACCCTAGAGCTCATGAAACGCCTTGAAGGCGAAGTTCTCGAAGTGCTTGAAGGCCTAACAGGTGGTCAGATGACCAGCATTGATGCTGATCAAGTCGCTGTCGATCCCCATCAATTCCTAGGCATTGAGCTGAACCCAAGAGCTGCTCGTATTGCAGAAATCGTACTTTGGATCGGCTATCTCCAATGGCACTTCCGAACGACCGGTAAGACTGCCCCCCCTGATCCCGTACTTCGGGACTACAAGAACATTGAAAATCGTGATGCGCTAATTGCTTACGACGCCGTGGAGCTACTGCGCGACGAATCCGGCAAGCCCGTCACTCGCTGGGATGGCATCACGACCAAAACCAGCTCGATTACCGGCAAACAGGTGCCAGATGAGTCGGCGCAGGTCGAGCAGTACGTCTACCGCAACTCGCGCAAGGCTGAGTGGCCACAGGCGGATTACATAGTGGGCAACCCGCCGTTTATTGGCGACAAAGCGATGCGTAGAGCTTTGGGCGAGGGTTATGTCGATGCGTTACGAGCGACATGGAAAGAACTGCCTGAGTCTGCGGACTTTGTAATGCACTGGTGGCATATTTCCGCAGAAAAGGCCCGATTTGGAGCCATAAAGCGCTTTGGTTTCATCACGACCAATACCATCAAACAAACATTCAATCGCCGGGTAGTCCAAGCCCATTTGGACGAAAAGAATCCTCTATCCCTAGTATTTGCGATACCCGACCATCCATGGGTAGACGCTGCTGATGGTGCTGCCGTAAGAATTGCAATGACTGTTGGCACCAGCGGGGATATACCAGGGCGCCAACTGAAAGTATGGGAAGAAACAGCGACAGTAGATTATGAAATCGATGTTGCCTTGCAGGAGCGTCCAGGAAAAATTTTTGCCGACCTAAATATTGGTGCCGATGTAGCAAGTGCTAAGAAGCTACTCGCAAATGACAATATTTCTTCGAATGGCGTAATGCTCGCCGGATCAGGCTTCATTGTTACACCTGATGAAGCCGGCAGCTTGGGCCTGGGATCTATTGCGGGCATCGAAAAGCATATTCGTGCATATCGAAATGGCCGAGATTTGGTCCAAACACCCAGAAGCTCAATGGTCATTGACCTATTTGGCCTCTCCGCTAATGAAGTCCGGGACCACTTCCCAGCGGTGTACCAATGGGTATTGGAAAAGGTTAAGCCTGAACGTGATCAGAATAATAGAGCGAAACTAAAGCGTGACTGGTGGATATTCGGTGAGGCACGCAAAAAATGGCGCGCGGCATCTTCAGGTTTGCCGCGCTACATTACGACGGTAGAGACTTGCAAACATCGGCACTTTCAGTTCCTAGATGCTTCTATTCTCCCCGACCACAGGCTTATTAACATCGCCACGGATAGTGCTGAGCTGTTGGGGATTCTCTCGAGCCGTGTCCATGTAGCCTGGGCATTAGCGGCCGGTGGAACACTTGAAGACCGCCCTGTTTACAATAAAACCGTTTGCTTCGATACCTTCCCATTCCCTGACTCAAGCGTGGAACAACAAGCAATAATCCGCGATCTTGCAGAACGCCTGGATGCCCATCGCAAACGCCAGCAAGCGCAATATCCTGAACTAACACTTACCGGCATGTACAACGTGCTGGAGATACTGCGCAGCGGCAAGCCCTTATCTGCTAAAGACAAGACCATCAACGAGCAAGGGCTGATCTCTGTCCTCAGAGAGCTCCATGACGAGCTAGATCGGGCTGTGTTTTTGGCTTATGGCTGGGGCGACCTAGCCGATAGGCTTGTAGGTCTCCAAGGCGCTACCACGCCACTTCCAGATAAATCTGAAGCGCAGGCTGAGGCAGAAGAAGAAACTCTCCAGCGACTGGTGGATCTAAACCGCAGGAGGGCTGATGAGGAGGCTAAAGGGCATATCAAGTGGCTCAGGCCTGAGTATCAGGCTCAAGGCTTTGGAGCTCACCAAGTGGCTGCTGAGCTAGGGGACGAAGCACCCGATGCTACGATTGAAAAGCTGACAAAGATGGCATGGCCCAGCGATAGGCTGGAGCAAGTTGAAGCCATAAGGTCTGCGATTGGTTCACAGTCATTGATGCCTGATGAAATTGCATCTCAATTCAAGACGCCATCAAAAGCGAAACAAACGATCATCGAAATCTTAAATGCGTGGCAGTCACTTGGAATTGCATCTGTCGAAAATGGAAATTATCGACTTGTGGCTTAAGTTGGAGTGTCACGATGAATACGTTGGGTCTTAATTATCTAAAGCCAATTACAAGTTGTGTTGAGGACTTCTATCTCAAGATTGAAGTCCAGGGCACCGTGGAGCCAACTCAATGCCCTCATTGCGCCTCTTCGCATCTACGAAAGCATGGAACTTCGTATCAGCGGTTCATGGATACACCAGCGCAAGGAATGCCGTCCATTCTCGTGATGAATCGGCGCCGCTTCATGTGCGCAGCCTGCGGTAAAACTTTTGCAGAGCCGCTACCGGATATTGATGAGCGCCGTAGCATGACATCGCGCTTGGTAAGGTTTATTGAAAAGGAATGCTTGAAAAAGACATTTGCCTTGGTAGGCCGCGAAATTGCTGTAGACGAAAAGACTATCAAAAATATCTTCGATGACTTCCGCAATACAAATCTCAACGGCATTGTCTTTGAAACACCCAGAATTCTTGGAATTGATGAGCTAAAAATCATTGGTGATTATCGCGCAATGATTACGAACATCGAAGAGAGCAGCATTTATGACTTACTTCCCAGTCGAAGAAAAGCTGATTTGCTGATCTACTTTGACAAAATGCCAAATAAAGATCGTATTGAAGTCGTGACGATGGATATGTGGCAACCATATAAGCAAGTGGTTCAAGCCAAGCTTCCAGGTAGACCAATAGTTATTGATCGCTTTCACGTTGTACGAATGGGCAATAATGTGATTGATGCCGTGCGCAAAGAAGCTAGAAACTCACTGACAAGCAAGCAAAGGCTCAATCTGAAGGACGAACGCTTTTTACTGATGTCACGCGCAAACAATCTGACTGATTTTCATAGAGAAAGGTTAAATAATTGGTTTCAGAAGGTCCCATTGCTAAGAGAGGCTTACCTTTGGAAGGAGCTCTTCATGCAGATCTATGAGCGGGACTGCAAGGAAGCAGCTTTGGAAATCATGGATTACTTAGAAGTAGGTATTGATCAACGGCTTCATAAACACTTCTCTGAACTTTTAACAGCGATGAGAAATTGGCGACCAGAGATCCTAGCTTGGTATGACTTTCCCATTTCTAATGCATACACTGAGAGCGTCAACAGGCTTGCAAAGGATATGAATCGAATGGGACGAGGCTACAGCTTTGATGTCATCCGGGCTCGTTTGTTACTCGACAATACAGCTCGCAAACCAACCACGCGTATCGTGAGATCACATAGCAAGAGCTCAGAGCTTTCATATGTCACATCAGCGACTACGAACCAAGCTACCGATGAGAGAGTGATTGAGTACGGCCCACACATTCCAACATTGTGCGACTTGCTGGAGAGTGGTCATTTTGACTGAAAGCAACATTTAACAGTCATGGCCACTGAGGGTTAAACAGTGGTCATGCAACAGTATTTTCCGGATACCCATAAAAGGGTATCCGGAATTCAGTGTTGCACACCTAACTAGCCGGCCAGCCAAATTTTAGTACAAAGCGGAAAGTAGCGTTGCTCGCGTTCAGCCATAAAATTTCTTAAAACGGAAAATCATGTTGC
>Ga0255100_1000012_pt1 | contig 155164 bp, 152 predicted proteins | sample Colum_Colum_RepB_2_FD_188449 | JGI IMG/M metagenome (GOLD analysis project Ga0255100, IMG submission 188449) | Freshwater microbial communities from Columbia River, Oregon, United States - Colum_Colum_RepB_8d | ecosystem: Environmental > Aquatic > Freshwater > River | place: USA: Oregon...
GTGCTACTCCACGCAGCCCGAGAACTACAGTACCATCCGGCTGTTTACGAGGCGGCCCGCCTCGAAATGCGCCGGACCTTGCACCCCGCGCGGGGCAGTTTCCAGAGGCGACTACCAGAAGGCAAGCCTGCTGGCCCGGAACGCTGCCCGCGACGTATCCCGCATAAGCCAACGTGTTGAGAACAGCCTGATGAACGCACCCATCGCTTCGCCCGCCCTCGCTACGGGGCTCCAACTCCACGGCCAGTTGCAGGCCCTGCTGACCGACACCTGGTCACGGCTGCGCGCCGCGCTGGAAACCAAAGGACCGCTGGCCGAGACCATCGACGACGGTCAGGTCGCCTCCTATGAACTCGCCTTCGTCAGCGCGGAGCTGCACGCCATGCGCGCGATGCTGGACTACGCGGTGCGCTGCGCCGCCCACGGTTCCGCGGTGCTGGAAGAAGAGATGGCGTTGGCCTTCGCGGCCGACGTGATCACCAAGGTCCGCCCGCGCTTTGACCGCGTGCGGGACGCCGCCGAACTCCCCGGCGCTGCGCTCATTGATCTATTCGAAGCGCCCGCCCTGCGGGCTTTTTGCCGGGACTGGCTGGCACCGGCCACGCTGGCCCGCGTCGGGAGCGCGATTCTCGACGCCGGCTACTGCGGCCGCTCACTGCTGGCCGAAGATAAGCAAATCATTGCTGACAGCTTCGCGCGCCTCAGCGAAGAAGTCGTGGCGCCGATCGCCGAGCGGATTCATCGCGAAGACCTGACCATTCCCGATGAAATCCTCACCGCGCTGGCCGACATGGGCTGCTTCGCGCTGTCGATCCCCGAACGCTTCGGCGGCACGGCACCGGAAAGCGGCCACGACAATCTGTCCATGGTGGTGGTGACCGAAGAACTCTCGCGCGGGTCGCTCGCCGCCGCCGGCAGCCCGCTGACCCGGCCGGAAATTGTGGCCCGCGCGCTGATGGCCGGCGGCTACGAACCCCAGCAGGCGCGCTGGCTGCCCGGCATCGCCGCCGGCAAACCGCTGTGCGCCATTGCCGTGACCGAACCCGACTGCGGCTCCGACGTGGCTGCGGTGCGCCTGCGCGCGACGCCGGTCGAGGGCGGCTATGAACTGAACGGCGCCAAGACCTGGTGCACCTTTGCCGGCAAGGCCGAGCTGATGCTGGTGCTGGCGCGTACCAACCCCGACCCGGCGGCGGGGCACCGCGGCCTGTCGCTGTTCCTGCTCGAGAAACCCGCGACCGACGGCCACGCCTTCGAGTTCGCCATGCCCGGCGGCGGGCAGCTGTCCGGCAAGGCCATCCCCACGCTGGGCTATCGCGGCATGCACTCGTTTACGCTGTTTTTCGACAAGGTCTTCGTCCCGGCCGAAAACCTCATCGGCGGCCCGCAGGCGGAAGGTAAAGGGTTCTACCTGACCATGGCCGGCTTCGCCGGCGGACGCCTGCAAACAGCGGCCCGTGCCTGCGGCCTGATGCGCGCGGCGTACGATGCCGGCGCCCGCTACGCCCGCGAACGGAAAGTGTTCGGCAAGGCGCTGGCCGACTACCAGCTGACGCTGGCGAAGCTCGGACTGCTGGGCGCCTCGCTGCGTGCCTGCCAGGAAATGACCTACCACGTGGCCGAGTTGATGGACCAGGGCAAGGGCCAGATGGAAGCGAGTCTGGTCAAGCTCTATGCCTGCCGGGCGGCGGAAAACCTGACTCGCGAAGCGCTGCAGATCCACGGCGGCATGGGCTATTCCGAAGAAACCCCGGTCAGCCGCTACTTCGTCGATGCGCGGGTGCTGTCAATTTTTGAAGGCGCCGAGGAAACCCTCGCGCTCAAAGTGGTGGCGCGCGAACTGCTAACCAACGCCGCGGCGCGTCAGGCCTGATCCGGCGGGCAAGCCCGCCGCGTCGTCCCCAACCAGGAGCACTTCCTTGCAGAACATGCTGAACGCGCTGCGCATTGTCGAAGCCTCTGCTTTCGTGGCCGCCCCGATGTGCGGCATGACGCTGGCGCAACTGGGCGCGGACGTTATTCGCTTCGACCAGATCGGCGGCGGCATCGACTATCACCGCTGGCCGGTGACCAAAGACGACCACAGCATCTACTGGGCGGAGCTCAACAAGGGCAAGCGTTCGCTGGCGGTGGACCTTAAAAATCCTGAAGCGCGCGAACTCATCATCCGCCTCATCGCCCTGCCCGGTCCGAACGGCGGGATCATGTCGACCAACCTGCCGGCCAAGGGCTGGCTCTCGCATGAAAGCCTGTGCCAGCACCGCGCGGATGTGATCCAGCTAGCGATCGTGGGCGACCGTCACGGCGGCACGGCTGTCGATTACACCGTGAACGCCAAAGTCGGCTACCCGTTCCTGACGGGTCCGGAAGACGACGACCGGCCGATCAACCACGTGCTGCCGGCCTGGGACATCACCGCCGCGCTGCTGGCCTCGACCAGCCTGCTGGCGGCGCTGCGCTTCCGCGACCAGACGGGCAAAGGTCAGCGGATTGATCTGGCGCTGGCCGATGTGGCGCTGGCCACCGTCGGCCATCTGGGCTTTGTCGGTGAGCGGAAAATCAACGGCACGGCCCGCACCCGCGGCGGCAACTATCTGTACGGCGCGTTTGGTCGCGACTTCACCACCGCCGACGGTGAGCGCGTGATGGTGATGGCGATCAGCCCCAAAATGTGGAGCGGGCTGCTGGCCGCCACCGGGCTCAAAGACGCGATGGCCGCGCTGGGCGCGCGGCTGGGGATGGACCTCGATCAGGAAGGCGCGCGCTACACCGCCCGCCGCGAAATCGCCGACCTGCTGGCAAGCTTCATTGGCAGCCAGCCGCTCGCTGCGCTGGCCAAGGCCTTCGACGCGCAGGGCGTGTGCTGGGGCAAGTACCAGAGCATGACCGACCTCATCGACCACGACCCCGACTGTTCGCCGGCCAATCCGATCTACCACCTCGTGGAGCAGCCGGACATCGGCACCTACCCGGTCGCCGGGCAGGCCATGCACTTTGGCGCCGTGACCCGCGAGCCGGCCCGGCGCGCGCCGCGTCTGGGCGAACATACGGATGAAATTCTGGCCGACCTGCTCGGTCTTTCCAGCGGCGAAATCGGCCGCCTTCACGATGCCGGCATCGTCGCCGGCCCTACGCGCTAACGCGCCACGAGATCCTTCATGACGACGAACTCACGACAAGAAAAATTTGGCGGCACCAAAACGGTCGAGCCTCATCTGCAGCTGGACGAGGAGCGTCTTGCCGCCTATTTGCAGCGGGAAATCCCGGATTTTCGCGGGCCGCTGGAAGTCCGTCGCTTCAAAGGCGGGCAGTCCAACCCGACCTATCAGCTGATTACCCCGGGCCGCCGCTACGTCCTGCGGCGCAAGCCGCCGGGCCCGCTGCTGCCCTCGGCGCACGCGGTAGACCGCGAATACACCGTCATCAAGGCGCTGCACGGCACGGGATTCCCGGTGCCGCGCCCTTTCGTGCTGTGCACGGACGAATCCATCCTTGGCACCATGTTCTATGTGATGGAAATGATCGAAGGCCGCGTGCTGTGGGAAATGACGCTGCCGGAACTGCCCAAGGCCGAGCGTGCGGCAATTTACGACGCCATGCTGAGCACCCTGACCCGCCTGCAGGCCATCGACTACCGGCAGATCGGTCTCGCCGACTTTGGCAAGCCGACCGACTACTTCGCGCGCCAGCTAAACCGCTGGACCAAGAACTACGTCGCCTCCGAAACCGACAAAATCCCGCTCATGGACCGCTTGAACGCCTGGCTGCCGGCCAATGTGCCGGTGGAAGACTCGGTGTCGATCGTCCACGGCGACTACCGTATGGACAACATGATCTTCCACCCGACCGAGCCCCGCGTGGTGGCGGTGCTGGATTGGGAGCTCTCGACGATTGGCCATCCCTTTGGCGACTTCACCTATCACCTGCTGCCGTGGCTCTTGCCGCAGATGGGCGACCGGGTGAGCAATCTGGGCGGACTCGATCTGGCCGCGCTGGGTATTCCGGACGAGGCGGCCTACATCGCGCGCTACTGCGAACTGACCGGCCGTAAAGGCATTGACCATCTCGACTACTACCGCGCGTATACGGTGTGGCGGGTGGCGGCGATTTATCAGGGCATCATCAAGCGCGTGGAAGAAGGCACGGCCGCCAGCGAACACGCGCAGACCACCACCGATCTCGTCCGTGAACTGGCCGACATGGCCTGGGCTTATGCGCGCCGCGCCGGCGCCCCGGCCTGAGGCTTCAAGGAGCACATCGCATGTTGAACATCGAAAGTTTGCGTTTTCCACGCTACGAACAGCCGGCCTCACTGGCGCCGCTGCGTGAGGAAGTCCGCGCGTTTCTGGATGAATCGCTGAAAGCCTACTCACCGCTGGTGCGCAGCAATACCTGGGACGGCTTCGACCCGGATTTCAGCCGCAAGCTGGGCGCCAAAGGCTGGATGGGCATGACCCTGCCGAAAGCCTACGGCGGCCATGAACGCTCGGCGCTGGAGCGCTATGTGATCGTGGAAGAAACGCTGGCCGCCGGCGCACCGGTGGGCTTCCACTGGATTGCCGACCGCCAGAGCGGACCGGTCATCGCCCGCTACGGCACCGAGGCGCAGAAGCAAAAAATCATCCCCGGCATCACGCGCGGCGAGGTGTGCTTTTGCATCGGCATGAGCGAACCCAACTCGGGTTCGGATCTGGCGTCGGTCAAAACCCGCGCCGACAAGGTAGCCGACGGCTGGCTGGTCAACGGCACCAAGATCTGGACCACTAACGCGCACCGCGCGGACTACATGATCGCGCTGCTGCGCACCGACAGCAGCGCCGACAGCAAGCACCGCGGGCTGTCGCAGTTTTTGATCGACCTGAAAGCTACCAAGGGCATTACCGCCCGCCCGATCAAAGATCTGGCCGGCCGCGGGCATTTCAACGAAGTGTCCTTTGTCGACGCCCTGCTCCCGGCCGACGCGCTGCTGGGCAAAGAAGGCGACGGCTGGAAACAGGTGGTGGCCGAGCTTGCCTTTGAGCGCAGCGGTCCGGAGCGCTATCTGTCCTGCTTCCTCCTGCTGAGCCGGCTGGTCGACGCGCTGGGCAAGGACGCGAGCCCCGCCGCGCTGGCCAAGGTCGGCGCCGAACTCGCCTGGGCGGTGACGCTGCGGAACATGTCGCTGTCGGTCGCGGGCATGCTGAATGAAGGCATCGACCCCGGCCTGCAGGCCTCGATCGTCAAAGATCTGGGCTGCCAGTTTGAACAACGGCTGCCGGGGCTGGCGCAGGAACTGGTGGGGCTCGAGCCCACGCTGGCCGACGCCGGCACCGACTTTCAGCAGGTGCTGGGCAACCTCATGTTGCTGGCACCTTCTTTCTCGCTGCGCGGCGGCACTTTGGAAATCCTGCGCGGCATCATCGCGCGTGGCCTGGGGGTCCGATGAACGAATTACAGAACATGCTGGAAGAAAGCGTCACCCGGCTTTTTTCCGAACAGATCGACCGCGGCTTTCTTGCCAAGGTGGAAGAACAGGGCTGGTCCAGCGAACTCTGGGATCTGGTCAGCGAACAAGGGCTGACGCAGGTGCTGTCCAGCGAAGCCAACGGCGGCATGGGCGCCACCTGGGCCGATACCTTCGTGGTGGTGCGGGCCTGCGGGCGCTATGCGGTGCCGCTACCCGTGGGCGAGCAAATGCTGGCGCTGTGGTTGCTGGAACGGGCCGGCCTGCCGGCGCCCGAAGGCTTCATCGCCCTGTTGCCGACCGTGCTCAACGCCGGCGCGACCGTCACCGCCGAGGTGGCCCGCGTGCCCTGGGGGCGGCAGGCCAGCCACTTTGTGGGTCTCGATTCGGTCGGCGATCTGGTGCTGTTTGAGGCGGCACAGGCCAGCCTGACGCAGGGTCAGAATCTGGCCCGCGAGCCGCGCGATACCGTGAGCCTGAAAGACGCCAAGCCGCTGGCGCGGGCGGCTAGCACGCTGAAGCCCGACGCCATTCGCTGGCTGGGCGCCCTGCTCCGCGCGGGTCAAATTGCGGGCACCGCTGCGGCCTGTCTGGAACTGAGCGTGAAATACACCTCTGACCGCGTGCAGTTTGGCCGCGCCTTGTCTCAATTCCAGGCGATTCAAAACCACTTGGCAGAACTGGGCGGCGCGATGGCCTCGGTCGACACCATGGCGCGGACGGCTTTCCTTGCGCTGGACGCGCGCGGTCTGGCCGACGCCAGCGATGCAAGCTTCGAAATTGCCGCCGCGAAGTGCCGCGCCAGCGACGCCGTGGAACTGCTCACCCGCCTGTCGCACCAGGTGCACGGCGCGATTGGCTTCACCTACGAATACGACCTGCAGTTCCTGACCCGCCGGCTGTGGTCCTGGCGCGCGGAGTTCGGCACCAGCGGTGAATGGGGTGAGTATCTCGGACGCATCGCGACCGCGACCGGCGGCGATCGCCTGTGGGCGCTGGTCACGGCCTAGGCCGCACCAGATTGCGAGCGCCACCGTAATTTTTATCTGACAAGGCAGGACCCATGAGCAGCACCGATCTTCTTCTCTTCGAAAAACGCGGCCACATTGGCTATCTCACGCTGAACCGCCCCGAAAAGCGCAACCCGCTGGGGCTGACCGGGGATGGCGAAGCGTTCGCAGCGGCGGCCAAAATGATCAACGCGGACATCGACCTGCGCTGCGTCATCATGACCGGCGCCGGCTCGGCCTTCTCCGCCGGCGGCGACCTGAAAGCCATGCGCGATCGCACCGGCGAGTTCGGTGGCAACAACCTGCAGCTACGCGACCACTATCGCGAGTCGATCCACATGATCATCAAGTCGATGTGGAACATCGAGGTGCCGATGATCGCGGCCATCAACGGCCCGGCGATTGGTCTGGGTGGCGATGTCGCCACCACCTGCGATATCCGCCTGTCGGCGGCCAGCGCCAAATTCGGCGCTACCTTCCTGAAGATTGGCCTCATCCCGGGCGACGGCGGGGCCTGGCTGCTACCGCGCGCCATTGGCTGGTCGCGCGCCGCGCAGCTGTACTTTACGGGCGATGTGGTCGACGCGCAGACCGCGCGTGACTGGGGCTTGGTCTCGGAGGTTTATCCGGACGACCAGCTGATGGCTGAGGCCGAAAAACTTGCCGGCCGCATCATCCAGCAGCCGCCGCAGGTGCTGCGTATGACCAAACGCCTGATGCGCGAAGGCCAGATGGCGAGCTTCGATGCCATCATGGAAATGTCGGCCGCCATGCAGGTGCTGGTGCAGCGCACGGACGACCACATGGAAGCGGTGAACGCCTTCTTCGAGAAGCGTCAGCCGGAGTTCAAAGGCCAGTAATCCGCAATTTGGGGTCAGCTGGCCAATAGGGTCGCGACTATCGCCTCTGCGGCGTCCTCGGGCGTGGTGCTGGCGGTGTCGATCCGGAGCTCCGGCGACGGCGGCGGCTCGTAGGGCGAATCAATGCCGGTAAAGTTCTTCAACTGCCCGGCGCGGGCTTTCTTGTAGAGCCCCTTCACATCGCGCCGTTCGGCTTCGGCCAGCGCGGTATCGACAAAAATCTCGACAAACTCCCCGGCCGGCAGCATCGCGCGCACCATATCGCGCTCGGCGCGGAACGGGGAAATGAACGCCGTTAGCACAATGAGGCCGGCGTCGGTCATCAGCTTGGCAACTTCGCCGACGCGACGGATGTTCTCGATGCGGTCGGCCTCGGTAAAGCCCAGATCCTTGTTCAGCCCGTGGCGCACATTGTCGCCGTCCAGCAGAAACGTGTGCTTGCCGAGTGCGTGCAGTTTTTTCTCGACCAGGTTGGCGATGGTCGATTTACCCGCGCCGGAGAGCCCGGTAAACCACAGCACGCGCGGCTGCTGCTGCTTCTGCGCGGCATGCGCTTCGCGCGTGATATCCACCGCCTGCCAGTGCACGTTCTGGCTGCGCCGGAGCGCGAAGTGCAGCATGCCGGCGGCCACCGTGGCGTTGGTGAACTTGTCGATCAGGATGAAGCCGCCCAAATCGCGATTGGCGCTATAGGGCTCGAAAACAATCGGCTTGTCGGTGCTCAGCGTCGTCACGCCGATGGCGTTGAGCTCAAGCCGCTTGGCCGCCAGATGCTCCAGCGTGTTGACGTTGATCTGGTATTTCGGCGCCTGAATCTGCACCGACACTTGCTGAGTGGCGAGCTTCAGCCAGTAGCTGCGCCCCGGCAGCATGGCCTCGTCGGCCATCCATACCAGCGTGGCTTCGAACTGGTCAGCCACCTGCGGCGGGTTGTCCGCCACCGCCAGCACGTCACCCCGCGAGCAGTCGACTTCGTCGGCCAGCGTCAGCGTTACCGACTGCCCGGCCACGGCTTCCGGCAAATCGCCATCAAAACTGACGATGCGCTGCACGACCGAGGTCTTGCCGGAAGGCAGCACGCGCACGGCGTCGCCGGGACGCACCCGCCCGGTGGCGATCAGCCCGGCGAAGCCGCGAAAATCGAGATTCGGCCGATTGACCCACTGCACGGGCAGCCGAAAGGGCGCGGCCTGCGCTGCCGTGAGATCGAGTTCAACCGACTCCAAGTGCTCAAGCAGCACCGGGCCGTGATACCAGGGCGTGTGGTGCGAGCGGGTGGTGACGTTGTCGCCCTTGAAGCCGGACAGCGGAATAGCCAGAAACTCGTCGATCCCTATCGACTTCGCGAACGCGCGATAGTCCGCCACGATCTCGTCGAACCGCGCTTGCGAATACTCGACCAGATCCATTTTATTCACCGCCAGCACCACGCTGCGGATCCCGATCAACTTCGCCAGATAGCTGTGGCGACGGGTCTGCGTCAGCACGCCTTTGCGGGCGTCGATCAGAATCACCGCGAGATCTGCGGTGGACGCACCGGTGACCATATTACGGGTGTACTGCTCGTGGCCCGGGGTGTCGGCCACGATGAACTTGCGCTTGTCGGTGGCGAAGAAGCGATAGGCCACGTCGATCGTGATGCCCTGCTCCCGCTCCGCCGCCAGCCCGTCGACCAGCAGCGCAAAATCAATGTCCTGCCCCTGTGTGCCGACGCGCTTTGAGTCCGCTTCCAGCGCGGCCAGCTGGTCTTCAAAAATCATTTTCGAGTCGTAGAGCAGGCGACCGATTAGCGTCGACTTGCCGTCATCCACCGAGCCGCAGGTGATGAAACGCAGCAGCGACTTATGCTGGTGCTGTTCGAGATAGGCGTCGATGTCTTCGGCGATCAGATCCTGTGCCTTGTAGGACGATTCGCGGGTGATATTGGTCATCGCTTTGGTTCTGCAAACGCGGGGATGCGCCTCAGAAATACCCCTCCTGCTTTTTCTTCTCCATGCTGGCCGCCTGATCGTGGTCGATGGCCCGGCCCTGCCGTTCGGAGGTGGTGGTGAGCAGCATTTCCTGAATGACTTCAGGCAGCGTGGTCGCATGGCTTTCGACCGCGCCAGACAATGGGTAGCACCCGAGCGTTCTGAAACGCACCGATCGCTCGACCGGTACTTCACCTTCGCGCAGGGGAAAACGCTCGTCATCCACCATCAACAGCAGGCCGTCGCGCGCCACCGTGGGTCTTTTGGCGGCGAAATAAAGCGGCACGATAGGAATGTCTTCCAGATGGATGTACTGCCAGATGTCGAGTTCGGTCCAGTTTGAAATGGGGAAGACCCGGATGCTCTCGCCCTTCGCCTTGCGGGCGTTATAGAGCCGCCAGAGTTCCGGGCGCTGGTTCTTGGGATCCCAGCGATGGTTCGCAGAGCGGAAGGAAAAAATGCGCTCTTTCGCGCGGCTTTTTTCCTCATCGCGCCGCGCACCACCAAAGGCGGCGTCGAAACCGTACAGGTCCAGCGCTTGCTTCAAGCCTTCGGTTTTCCACATGTCGGTGTGCAGCGGGCCATGGTCAAACGGATTGATGCCGCGCGCCTTGGCCTCGGGGTTTTGGTAGACCAGCAGTTCCATGCCAGATTCCTGCGCCATCCGCGCACGCATGTCGTACATGGCGCGGAACTTCCAGGTCGTGTCGATGTGCAGCAGCGGGAACGGCGGCGGCGCCGGATAAAACGCCTTGCGCGCGAGATGCAGCATCACGGCCGAGTCCTTGCCGATCGAATACAGCATCACGGGGCGCTCGGCTTCGGAAACAACCTCGCGCAGGATATGGATGCTTTCAGCTTCCAGTCGCTGGAGATGGGTCAATGCAGTCATCGGGAGTTGCCAGATAAATCTCGGGTTTTATTGCGGTGCGCGAGCGGCTGCGAATGTAGCGGTTTGCGTTTTCGCTTGATACCGGCCGCGCGCAGGTAGACCGCGCTTTGAGGCGAACGACTCAAGACCGATATGGAATATGCATAAGCCCGGCCGCCCTGACGCCGGGCACAGCGCGCAAGAGGGCTAAATGAGCCGCAGAAACGCCGCCATCCAGCGCCCCACCAGGGCGCTGTCTACCGGCTCCGCCAGATCCGTCAGCGCCCGCTCCCGTTGCGCCGGGGTGAGGAAGGTGGACTCTTCGAGCGTCATTTCCTGCATGAACGCGAAGGAAAACTCGGGGTGGGCCTGAATGCCCAGGCTGCGCCCGGGCAGCACAAACATCGCATTCGGACAATGCGCGGCGCTGGCGAGCGCCTCGGCGCCCGGCGGCAGGTGCATGACCTGATCCTGATGCGCCATGAACAAGCGCAGCGCCTGCCCTTCAGGTACGCCCCCGTCCGGCGTTTTCTCAACCCGGGTTTTGATATTTCCGTAGCCCCAGCCACCCGGCGCGCGCGCCACTTGACCACCCAGCGCCTGGGCCAGCAACTGATGGCCAAAACAGATCCCGACCTGCGGGCGTCCGGCCTGATGAATCTCGCGCACCAGCGTCAGGGCGTCGGCAATCCAGGGAACGTCTTCAAACACAGTGGCCCGCGACCCGGAAATGAGCCAGGCGTCGCAGTCGGTAGGCAGGGCGGGAAAGTCGCCTTCATGGAGCGCATAGGCACGCGCTTCAAATGCGGCCCCCGCCTCGCGCAGGAGCGCCGCATACATATCCGGGTAGTCGCCATGCCGGGAGCGCAAGGGCTCCCAGATGGTGTCGCAGCTCAAAATGCCCAGACGCGGCAGGCTCACGTCGGAACAGCTTCTCCCCAGGTGATCCTGCGCTCGGTGTAGGGCTCGATGAAGATCGAGCGATAGCCGTCGTCGCGCCACAGGATGGGGAAAAAGGATTCGTCCATGCTGTCGTCGCCAAAGCGCTTGTAGCGGCTGTAAATGTAGCCGACGTAGTTGGGATGGAAGCGCGTTTCGGAAGACATGCAGTGCGCCACGATGGACCGACGCGGCACGTTCTTGCGGTTGATGTCGGAGCCGTGCCAGGTCCAGCCGCCGTGGAAAGCGCCACCGCCGGCCTTCACCACAATCGGCACCCGTTCGGGTTTTTCAATGCCGGCAACCTCGGCGGCTTTCATCATGTCCTTGGTCGGGTCGTCCGGCGCGTGGAACTGTTCGATCATGCCCGAGCGGCCCCACAGGTGAGAGCCGCGCACGTATTCCACCGTGCCGCCCTCCGCCGTGGTGTCGTCCAGCGCAATCCAGCAGCTGACCCAATCGGGGATAGTCGTCCACTGTTCGTAGGACGAGTCCTGATGGAAACCCAGCGGCTTCCCGCCCGGCGGCTTCCATAGAATATTGTCCTGACTGATGCGGGTGCCGGGCCAGGCGCCGAGCTTCGCGCAGGCCCGCCCGATCGACTCCTGCAGGATCACGCTGGCCACATAACGGTCGGATTTCCACCCGTTGCAAATCTGCCGCGTGCGGTCGGGCGCGTCGCGCCCTTCCTGCCAGTTAACCTCGTCCGGGACCAGACCGGTCTCGAACTTGCCCTTGAACAACTCGTCGTAACGATCGCGGAGCAGCGCCACTTCTTCATCGCTGATGATGCGATCGACGGTGATAAAGCCATCTCGCTTGAAATCGGCCACCTGTGCATCGGTGACGGTGAAGTCTTTCATGACGTCTGCTCCGGTTCGCGCTGATTACGGCAGGCAGTCCATATAGGTCTCGTGGTCCCAGGCGGTGACGGTGGCCAGGAACTTGTCCCACTCGTCGCGCTTGTAGTCGATGAATACATCCCACATCTCGCCCGGCATGGACGAGCGAACCAAGGGGTCGGCCTCGATGGCGTCCAGCGCCGTGCCGAGGTTATTGGGCAGCTTGACCACTTTCTTGCCGGCCAGTTCCAGCTCGTAGATGTTGCGCTGTTCCAGCGGGCCCGGGTCCATCTTCTTGCTGATGCCTTCGTCCATCACCGCAAGGAGCGCGGAGTTCAGCAGGTAGGGATTGACCATCGAGTCGACAGCGCGGTACTCGAAACGGCCCGGTGCGGACACGCGGAGCGCGCAGGTGCGATTCTGATAGCCCCAGTTGTTGTACACCGGCGCCCAGTAGCCCTGATCCATCAGACGCCGATAGGAGTTGACGGTCGACGCGCCGATGGCGGTCAAGGCCGGGAGGTGCTTGATGATGCCGCCCGCCGCCCACACGCCGACCTGACCGGGCATGCGCTGGTCATCGCCTTCCGGATCAAACTTGTTGTCGCCGCCGCTGACGTACTTGAAGACATCGGGCATCGCCGTCTTGCCGTCATCGCCCAGTTTCACCACCGCATCCTTGCCCCCCTTCCACAGCGAGAAGTTGTGGTGGCAGCCGTTGGCCGAGACCCGCATGAAGGGCTTGGTCATGAAGCAGGCAATCACGTTGAACTCACGCGCCACCTGCGCACAAATCTGCCGGTAGGTGGTGAGGCGATCGGAAGTGCGTTCGACGTCGTCGTAGGTCCAGTTGAGTTCCAGCTGGCCCGGCGCGTCTTCGTGGTCACCCTGAATACAGTCGATGCCCATCTTGCGGCAGTACTCGGTGACCTTCAGCGTAATCGGACGGAGCTCTTCGAACTGGTCGATGTGGTAGCAGAAGGGCCGCGTCACGCCGCCATCCGGCTTGCCGTCGGCGCCTTTTTTCAGCCACATCATTTCGGGCTCGGTGCCCAGCCGCAGCCGCAGGCCGTGCTTTTTCTCGAAGGCGGCATGGGCGCGCTTCAGGTTGCCGCGACAGTCAGAGGAGAGAAAGCCACCCGGATCGACCGGCTCTTCGCGGTTGCGGAACAGGGTGCAGAACACGCGGGCGACTTTGGGTTCCCACGGCAGCTGGCAGAAGGTTTCCGGATCGGCAATGCCGACCAGTTCGCTCGCTTCCGGACCATAGCCCAGATAGCGCCCTTTGCGGCTGATGAAGAGATTGGCCGTCGACCCATAAACGAGCTGAAAGCCCTTGGTCGAAATCCGCTCCCAGTGGTCGGCCGGTGCGCCCTTGCCCACGATGCGGCCGGTCACCGACACGAACTGGTAGTAAATGTACTCAACGCCCAGCGCGTTGATCATCGAGCGAACCTTCTTTACCCCGTCGACACGGGCGGGGTCCTTTACATAGGCTTCCAAGGGGGTCATCAATTTCTCCTTCGCTGTGGCCGTGGCGGTGTTGTCTTGCTCAGACGTGATGCAGGTAACGGCGTCGTTCAAACGCCGAAATATGGCGCCGCATCAAGTGGTCTTCCTGGATGCAGCTTTCCGTGTAGTGATCCACAAAACGATCCCCGAAAAGCTCGCGGGCGAGCTTGCTGGCGCGCATGCGTTCGGCCGCCTCCAGCAAGGTGCGCGGCAGCGGGCCGATCGAGGGGTGCACAAATTCGCGGCCGATGTCGGTGGTCATCGGCGGCGGTTTGAGTTTATTGGCGATGCCGTACAGACCGGCGCCCAGCATCATGGCAAAGGCGAGATGCGGGTTGGTGTCGGCACCCGGCAAGCGAAACTCGAGGCGGGTATCTTCGGGCGCACCGGCCACGACGCGCAGGCCGCAGGTGTAGTTGCGCAAACCCCAGGTGGCGGTGCGCGGCGCCCAGTTACCGGGCACATAGCGGCGATAGGAATTGACCGTGCCGGCAAACATCGGCATCAGCTCGGGCAGTAGTTGCAGCACGCCGGCTACAAACTGACGCCCCGTGACGGACAGGCCGCTGGGATGTTTCGCATCGTGGAAAACGGGTAAGCCGCTGGCGAGCGAGTGCAGCGAAATGATCGGATGGCCACCAAGTCCCGGATGGGCGTCAGACAGCTGCGCCATGAACGAGGCCGTCAGTCCCTGCTGGATACAGAACGCTTTCGTAAAGAGCTTGAACAAGGCGGTGTCATCCGCGGCGGTCGCCAGATCCCGAATGGGCATCGCGGCTTCCAGACAGCCCGGCCCCAGTTCCGCACACATGTGATGTAGCGGAATATCGGCGCCCTTGAGGCATTCGTCGTAGGCTCGCATGAAGGGCGCTCCGGTGGCCGGATACAGACCGCTCCAGCAGCGGTTTTCCTGCGCGTGCGTCTCGATGCCTTCATAGGCTTTGCGGGTCAGTGAATCTGGCGTTTCGGCGAGGATGATGAACTCGAACTCGGCCGAGCCGCAGGCGGCAAACCCCATCTCCGTGGCCCGCGCAATCTGCTGGGCCAGCAGCGTTCGCGGCGAGAGCGCGGCGTTGGGTCCGGTGTAGTCGGCGACCAGCAGGGCGGCGTTGGGCTCGAAGGGATAGGGGCGCAGGCTGGTCGCGTCGAGCGCGCAGTCTTCGCTGCCATAAGGCAAGTCTTTACGCACTGCGTCATTGGGGCCCCAGTAGGGCAAGGCATCGATGAACGACCAGCCGTGCTCGAGGTAGTGCAGGGCCAGCGGCGCGGGGATCCGCTTTTCGCGGAAGACTCCCTCTGTATCAAAGAGGCCGATGTGCACGATTTCAATGCGTTCCCGCTCGAACAAGGTGCGAACCTCATCCAGCGACCCGACGTTCCAATGTTTTGATGCGGTGTTCATGTTTCATGAAAGTAAAGAAAGTTGCGGCATATTAAAAGGCCTGTTTACACGCGCAAGGGGCCTGCGCTAGTTTCAGCGACACCGCCATCGCCCAAGGAGCCCGCTTCCTATGACCAGAGTAGCCATCATTGGCGCGGGCCCGAGCGGCCTTGCCGCCCTGCGCGCATTTGAATCCGCCCGCCTCAAAGGTGCCGAGATCCCCGAACTGGTGTGCTACGAGCGCCAAAGCAACTGGGGCGGTCTGTGGAACTACACCTGGCGCACCGGCACCGACGAATTCGGTGAGCCCGTTCACGGCAGCATGTATCGCTACCTCTGGTCCAATGGACCCAAAGAATGTCTCGAGTTCGCGGACTACACGTTTGAGGAACACTTCGGCCGGGCCATCCCCTCTTACCCGCCGCGTGAAGTCCTGCACGATTACATCGCCGGGCGCGTCGAGCGCTCCGGTGTGCGCAAGTACATGCGCTTCAATACCTCGGTGCGCTGGGTAGAGTTCGACAAGACTACCGGCAAGTTCACCGTCGCCACCAAGGATTTGGTTGCCGACACGACTGCCAGCGAATCCTTCGACTATGTGATTAACGCCACCGGACATTTCTCCACGCCCAACGTGCCTGCTTTTGAGGGCCTGAACAAGTTTCCGGGCCGGGTCATGCACTCTCACGATTTTCGCGATGCGGTCGAATTTGCCGGCAAGGACTTGCTGATTATCGGCGGCAGCTACTCGGCCGAAGACATCGGCATCCAGTGCTACAAGTACGGTGCCAAGTCGGTGACTTTCAGCTACCGCACCAAGCCCATGGGCTTCAACTGGCCCGAGAACTTCACCGAGCGTCCGCTGCTGACCAAAGTCGTCGGCAAGACGGCGCATTTCAAGGACGGCAGCACCAAGGACGTCGACGCGATTGTGCTCTGCACCGGCTTCCTCCATCACTATCCCTATCTGCCCGACGAACTCCGTCTGAAAAGCAATAACCGGCTGTTCCCGCTGGGCTTGTACAAAGGCATTTTCTGGCAGGACTGTCCGCAGTTCATGTACCTCGGGGCGCAGGACCAGTACTACACCTTCAACATGTTCGACGCGCAGGCCTGGTACGCGCGCGACGTCATTCTGGGCCGGATCGCCCTGCCCGATTTTGCGGCCCGCGAAGCGGACTTGCTGCGCTGGCGCGCGCAGGAAGAAGAAGTCGCAGACGCCTTCGAGGCCATCGACTACCAGACCGAATACACCCGCGACCTGCTGCAGGCGACCGACTACCCGCCGCTCGACGTCGACCGGGTTGCTGAGCTCTTCAAAGAGTGGGAGCACCACAAGGTCGAGGGTATCCTGACCTATCGCGACCGGGCCTATCCGTCGGTTATTACCGGCACGATGTCGCCCGCGCACCACACGAAGTGGGTAGAGGCGCTCGATGACTCGCTGGTCACCTTTCTGAACACCGGTAAGACGGCCTAGGTCGCTCGCGCGTGACCAGCGCCAGCGAACCAGCGGCGGTCCGTGCGCCGTCTGTCCGGGACGGCCTGCGGGCCCCGCAGTTCGACCTGCCGCCGCGAAGCCTGCGCGCCGTGATGCGCCGCCGCCTGCAACTGTCAGGCGGGCAGTTGCTGCTGTTGCAACTGCAGGCCGGAGACCACATCAGCATCGAGGATCCGGAAGGCGGACAGGCCTGCTGGCTGGGTGCACCGCAACTCGCCGCGCTGGGGCTTGGTGCCGGGGTGTCCATCACGCCGGATGCCCTGCGCGCCGAATTTCCGCTGGCCGAGTCTGAAGTATTCGCCGCGATCGGCGCGACCTTGCGGGACTCGACGACGCTTACGTGCATCACGCTACCCGGGCCACAGGTGCCGGGCCCAGTCTTCACCGCGCACGCAGCGAGCGACACCACCGTGCTGCTGGGCGCGCCCGGCGTCGCCATGGCGCCGGATGAACAAACGCCGCCCACGCCGCTCTGGATCGACATCACCCATGCCGGCGGCGAGGCAGGCAGCACCCCGCCGCCACTCGCGGTGCCGATCCAGGACATTCGCGTGCCGGCGGCCAGCGCGCGGGCCTTTGCGGTCAAAGCCGGCGAATACATCCAGATTATTGATGTAGACGGGCGGCAGTGTTCGGACTTCGTCGCCTTCGACGCCACCGCGCTCGCAGCCGGCCAGGAACACGGCATCGACGCCACCGCCACCCGAACGCTGTTGGGCAGCGCCTTTGCCGCGCCCGGTCTGCATGCGAAATATTTTGACGACCGACTGCAACCGCTGGTCGAGGTGGTTCGCGACACGGTAGGCCGGCACGACACCTTCCTGCTGGCCTGTGCCGCCAAGTATTACGACGACGCGGGCTATCCCGGACACGCGAACTGCACCGACAACTTCAATGCGGCGCTGGCCGAGCATGGCATCGCGCCACGCGCCGGCTGGCCCGCGATCAATTTCTTCTACAATACCAGCGTCAACCCCGACGGCAGCATCACCATGGACGAGCCCTGGTCGCGCCCGGGCGACTACGTGCTGTTGCGCGCGCTGACCGATCTGGTCTGTGCCAGCTCATCGTGTAGCGACGATATCGATCCGGCCAACGCCTGGGTGCCGACCGATATCCACGTGCGCGTTTACGCCGCTTCCAACGTCTTTTCCAAGGGAATCGCCCACCGCATGACCCCCGACGCTCCGCCGCAAATGACCCGTGAAACGGGTTTTCATCCGCGCACCGCCGCGCTGACGCGCAACTTCACGGAATACCGCGGGTTCTGGCTGCCGACCTGTTTTACCAACGAGGGACCGGTGGCCGAATACTGGGCCTGTCGGGAGCGCGCCATCGTTACCGACCTCTCGCCGCTGCGGAAATTTGAACTGCTGGGTCCGGATGCCGAACTGCTCGCGCAGCTCGCGGTGACGCGCGACGTGCGCAAGCTGGCGGTGGGCCAGGTGGTCTATTCGGCGATGTGCTACCCCCACGGCGGCATGCTGGACGACTGCACGGTCTTCCGCCTTGGCACCGCCAATTGGCGTCTGGTGGCGGGGGATGATTACGTCGGGGTGTGGCTCCGGGAACTGGCGGCGACCAACGGGCTCGACGTCCGCGTGAAGTCCTCTACCGATCAACTGCACAACCTGGCGGTGCAAGGACCCCGCTCGCGCGAGATTCTGCGCGAGTTGGTCGTCACGCCGCCGCATCAACCGACCCTTGCTGAACTTGGCTGGTTTCGCTTCACGGTCGGCAAACTCGCCGGCTGCCCGGTGCTGGTTTCGCGCACCGGCTACACCGGCGAACTGGGCTATGAAATCTGGTGCCATCCAACACAGGCGGCGCAGATCTGGGACGCCGTCATGGCGGCGGGCGCGCCGTTCGGCATCATGCCGCTGGGTCTCGGCGCGCTCGACATGCTGCGCATCGAGGCAGGTCTGGTGTTTGCCGGCTACGACTTCTGTGACCAGACCGACCCCTTCGAGGCGGGCATCGGGTTCACCTGCCCGGCAGCCAAGACGGAAGATTTCGTGGGCGCCGAGGCCTTGGCCCGGCGGCGTGCGAATCCTCAACGCAAGCTGGTGGGGCTGCTCATCCACAGCAACGAGTGCGTGGGCCACGGCGACTGTGTACACGTGGGACGCGCGCAAATCGGGGTGGTGACCAGCGCCACCCACTCCCCGCTGCTCAAGGCGCAAATCGCGCTCGCCCGGGTCGATGTGGCGCACGCGGAGATGGGGACGCGGCTGGAGATCGGCAAGCTCGACGGTCAGCAAAAGCGCCTGCCCGCAGAGGTCGTGCGCTTTCCTCACTATGACCCTGACAAATCGAGGGTTCGCGCCTAGCGCGGAAAATCTCGCTACAGCATTCACGACACTGGTGCAGCGGCTCACACGCGCGCCAGCAGATGGTGCGGCAGCCTCGCCCGGGGAGGCGCTGTCATCGGTGCAAAACCGCGAAATCTCGCGGACAGCTTGCGGTTCGGGCCCGCCGGGGACGCGCGGCCCGATCTTTGCAAAACGCCGCTGTGCCATGCGCACGGCGGGCCAATGACAACCATGACGTGAGGAGGATCCGGGAATGAATACCACTGCGGCTGCCGTTGCGGGAGCAACGACCTCGGCCAATACCTTGCAGAGAAAAATTGACTGGAAAGGGGCCTTTTGGGTCGCCAGCGGCGTGCCTGCGCTGGTGCTGTTTTCAATTGGCGCGATTGCGGCAACCGTCGGCAAGCCGGCCTGGATGGTCTGGACCGTGTCGATCGCCTTCGGATTTATTCAGGCCTTTACCTACGCCGAAATTGCCGGTCTTTTCCCCAGCAAGTCCGGCGGCGCCTCGGTGTACGGGGCGATTGCCTGGGTGCGCTACAGCAAGTTCTTCGCACCGGTCTCGGTGTGGTGTAACTGGTTCGCATGGTCGCCGGTGCTGGCGATTGGATCGGGCCTTACGGCGGGCTACATCCTCAGCCTGCTCTTCCCCGACCCGCAGGCCGCCATCAACACCTGGCAAATCACGCTGGCCGACCTCGGCGGGCTGAAAGAAGGTTTGACGCTGCGCATCAACGCCACCTTCATCGTGGGCGCGGTCGCCATGCTGGCAACCTTCGCCATCCAGCACGGCGGCATCATGCGTTCGGCAAAAGCGACGATGATTCTCGGTGTGGCGGCGCTCATTCCGCTCATGCTGGTCGGCATCGTGCCGCTGCTGACGGGTGACCTGCCGGCGGCCCACTTCTCGCCGATGCTGCCGCTGGGCGGCAAGGACGAGGCCGGTAATGCGATTGACGGCGCGTGGAATACGGCGGGCTGGACCTTGATGGCCGGTGGCTTGTTCATCGCCGCGTGGTCAACCTACGCGTTTGAAACCGCGGTCTGCTACACGCGCGAGTTCGAGAATCCGCAGGTCGACACCTTCAAGGCCATCCTCTACTCCGGCCTGTTCTCCATCGCGGCCTTCGTGCTGATCCCGCTGGCGTTTCAGGCTGAGTTGGGACTGCAGGGCATGCTGGCGCCAGATATCTACAGCGGCATGGGGGTGGCGGCGGCCATGTCCAAGTTCCTGGGCGGCGGCGCGCTGGTCGAAAAAATTATGATCGTGATGATGGTGCTCGCGCTCCTTCTGGCCATCATGACGGCGATGGCGGGTTCCTCGCGCACCCTCTATCAGGCTTCGATCGACGGCTGGTTCCCGCGTTACCTGTCCAAGGTCAACGAACACGGCGCACCGACTAATGCCATGTGGACGGATCTGGTTTTCAACCTGCTGCTGTTGATGATGTCGGACTACGTGTTTGTGCTGGCGGTGTCCAACGTCGGCTACATCATCTTCAACTTCCTCAATCTGAATGCCGGCTGGATCCATCGCATTGACCGGGCCAACTGGGAGCGTCCGTGGAAAGCGCCCACCTGGTTGCTGGGGCTGGGCGGCGTGCTGGGCTTCGTGAACATGTTCATCATGGGCATGGGCGCCGACATCTGGGGCGCGGGCACGCTGTTCTCGGGTCTGGTGCTGGCGTCGCTGATCGTGCCGGTGTTCTACTTCCGGCATTACATTCAGGACAAAGGCCAGTTCCCGGCCTCCATGACCGAAGACATGCACATGGGGCCAGGCGAGGAAAACGTCACCCTCAAAGCTGGCGTGCTGCCTTGGGTGGCTGTCGCCGGCGGTGTGCTGGTGTGCTGGCTGGGTCATAGCCTGGCGGGCTAATCGACCCACCCTGTATCCCCTGTGCGGGCTCCCCGCACAGGGTCTGCTTGTGATGCCCCGCCTCGGCGGGGCATTTTTATATTCGGCGACTTAGATTTGGGCCAACAACTCGTGCAACGGGCGATGCTCGCTGTCTGCGGTCCATGGCTTGGGGATCTGCTGCTCGCAGAACAGGCCGCATGTCATCTCGCCCGCCTCACCGGCTTCAAGCGGCGCACATGCCGCCGTCGACCGGATAGGTATTGCCCGTGATGTAGCTGCTCTCGTCGCTGGCGAGGAACAACACCAGATTGGCGACTTCTTCCGGCTGGCCGTAGCGGCGTAGCGGCACGGCGTGCTCAATTCTGGCCTTCATGCGCTCGCTCGCACCCGGCGCCCACTGGTTTTCCAGCGACTCAATCATGCGCGTGGCAATGGGGGCTGGATTGATCGTGTTAACGCGGATTTTCTGGGCGGCACCTTCGAGCGCGGCAGATTTCATCAAGCCCACCACGGCGTGTTTGGAGGCGGTGTAGGCCGACAGTTTGGGCGTGCCGCGCAAGCCGGCCAGCGAAGAGGTAATGACGATACTGCCGCCACCGCCTTTGGCCATCACGGGCATGACGGCGCGCAAGCCCAGCCAGACACCGCGCACATTGACCGCCATCACCCGCTCGTACATCTCAAGGCTGTAGTCGGGTATCGCGGCGACTTCGCCTTCAATGCCGGCGTTAGCGAAAAAGACGTCGATGCGGCCAAAGCGCTCCACCGTCGCTGCCACGTAGCGCGCGGTCGCTTCCGGGTCGGTCACATCGGCCTTGATGGCCGCCGCCTTGTCGCTACCCAAAGCCTCGACCGCGGCCGTCAGCGCGGCCTCCTGCATGTCGATCAGCATGACTTTCGCGCCTTCCGCGACGAACAGTTTTGCTGTGGCCAGACCAATCCCCGCGGCGCCGCCCGTGATCAGGGCAACCTTGTTTGCCAGACGCATGATTTCTCCTCTCGCTCGTTGTCGTGACGACCGCCACCGGCTTGCGCGCAGGTGGGCAGCACCGGCCGATTGTGAGGCCTGCGAGCGACGGCTACCATCGGCCCTTCAGTCAAACAATTACATCTGGGGGAGCATCATGAGCGACGTCCATCACGGGGAATGTTTTTGCGGCGCGGTCAAACTTGAAACCACCGGCGCGCCGGTGGCGATGGGCTACTGCCATTGCGAGTCCTGCCGGCACTGGTCGGCCGGCCCGGTCAATGCGTTCAGCCTGTGGCCGCCGACCCACGTCAAAGTGACCCAGGGCAGCGAGCTCATCGGCACCTACAACAAGACGCCCGGTAGCTCGCGCAAGTGGTGCACCCGCTGCGGCGGACACCTGATGACCGACCATCCGAGCATGGGTCTGGTCGACGTCTATGCCGCGATTCTGCCCAGCCTCAAGTTTGAGCCGGGCCTGCACGTGTTCTACGGCGAGACCTGCCTGCGCATCAAGGACGGCGTGCCGAAGCAGCAGGACGTGCCGGCAGAGATGGGCGGTTCGGGCACCCTGCTCCCGGAATAAGCTTGGCGACGTACTAAGCGTTGGGCGCGGCGATAAGGCCGTGCCCGCCTCCCCTCTCCCACAACCCAAAGGACCACCCGCATGACCGCTGCGCTATCACCCGCCGAACTCGAAGCCCTGTGGGGCAAACATGTGGAGGGCGAGTTCACCACCAAGGACGTCGAGGCGACCCTCGAGACCATGGTGGAGCACGCTTACGTCAACCATATGCCGGTCAACACCGGCGGTCGCGGCAAGTCCGAATTGCGGCGTTTTTACGCCGAAGATTTCATCCCGTCCTGGCCGGACGATCTGCAGATGACGCCCATCAACCGGGTCATTGGCACCGGCCAACTGGTGGACGAACTGCACCTTGTATTCACGCATGACCGCGAAATGCCGTGGTTTCTACCGAACGTGCCGGCAACCCATAAGCGGGTTGAAATTGATCTGGTGGTGGTGGTGCAGTTCGAGGGCGACAAGCTCGCCTGCGAGCGCATCTACTGGGATCAGGCGACCGTGCTGCGGCAGGTCGGTTTGCTGAACGACTAGGCCCGGCGCTGGCGATGCCGAACGCGCAGGCCACCGAGGCGCAGGCGCTGTTGCTGTTCGACAGCTACGCGCGGGTAGTGGGTCGGCCCCTGCTGGCAACACCCTTACGCGGCGCGGCGCTGGCCGCCGCGCTGTGGGAGATGCCGGCGGTGCTGGTCTCGCACGGGCTGGAGTCCGATCCGCTGTTCAACTACGCCAACGCAGCAGGACTCGCCCTGTTCGAAATGGACTGGGCGCAGTTCACCGCCACGCCGTCGCGCGAATCGGCCGAGCCGGCCAATCAGGAGGCCCGGGCCAAGGTCATGCACGCGGTGGAAAGCAAAGGCTATATGGCCGACTACAGCGGCGTGCGGATTGCCCGCAGCGGCCGGCGGTTCCGGATTGAAGACACCGTGATTTGGAACGTGCTGGACGCCGAGGGCCGGTTCTGTGGTCAAGCCGCGACCTTCCCGCGCTGGACCCGCCTCGACTGAAGTCAGCTGGTCCGGCGTTGCCGCGCCGCCAACCGGCTGCTAGCGTCAGGGCCCCTCGTCCTCAATCAAGGAATACCGCCATGAGTCCCAGCGCTACCGTGACTGCCTTTTGCGACGCCCTTGCGGCCAACGATCTGGACGGTGCCATGCGCCTCGTCGCGCCCGACTGCGTGTATCACAACATTCCCATGCCGCCGATGCAGGGCGCCGACGCCATCCGCGCGACGCTGGCCGGGTTCATCCAACTGCTGGGCTGTATCCGGATCGAGACCATCCGGCAGGTCGCCGAAGGCGAATGGGTGATGAACGAACGGCTCGACCATTTCAACCCGCCGGGCGGCAAGGCCTACGGGCTGCCGGTGGCGGGCTCGTTCCGCGTGCAGAACGGCTTGATTACGGTCTGGAACGACTACTTCGACCTGCAGCAGTTCTCCGCCGGCACCGGCATTACGCTGTAGCCGGCGCCTCGCCCAGCAGGGGTCTGATCTCGACCGGCAGGCCCGGACTCAAGTCCAGCAGCGCCAGCGTCACCGGCAGCTTGAACCGCCGGGGGCCGGCGCTGCCGGGGTTCAGGAACAGCACCCCGTCGCGCCGCTTGATCGCCGGGCGATGGGTGTGCCCGGTGATGACGATCGACACCCCCGCGCCAGCCGGATCAATGTCGAGGTCTGTCAGATCGTGCAGCAGGTAGACCGCGTGCCCGCCGAGTTCCACCCATTCGCTGTGCGCCACGCCCGCCACCCAGAGACCGCGGTCGTTGTTGCCGCGCACGACGGTGAGCGGGGCCAGTGTGCGCAGCCCCTCCAGCACGTCAGCGTGGCCGATGTCCCCCGCGTGGAGAATGTGGTCCACGCCGCGCAGCGCGTGCAGGGCTTCCGGGCGCAACAGCCCGTGGGTGTCGGAGATAACGCCTAGCCGCAAACGGGTGCTTCCCGCGGCCTAGCTGGCCGCGAACATCTCGCGCAGTTTCAGCTTGTAGAACTTGCCGGTCGAGGTGCGCGGCACGGCGTCGATGAACTCCACCCGATCCGGCAGCTGCCACTTCGCAAACCCGTTGGCCAACAGGTGCGCGCCGAGTTCGGCAGGCGTCGCGCTGTGCCCGGCCTTCAGCACCACGCAGGCCAGCGGGCGTTCGTCCCACTTGGGATCGGGAATGGCAATCACCGCCGCCTCCGCCACCGCCGGGTGACCCATGATGGCGTTTTCCAGATCCACCGAGCTGATCCATTCGCCGCCGGACTTGATGAGGTCCTTGGTGCGGTCGGTGATGCGCACGAAACCCAGTTCGTCCATGGTGGCGACGTCGCCGGTACGCAGCCAGCCGTCGGCGGTGAACTTATCTTCGGTCACCGGCACCTGGTGATAGCTGCCGGTGATGTAGGGGCCGCGGACCTGAATTTCGCCAACCGTCTTGCCGTCCCAGGGCGCATCCGTGCCCTCGTCCGTCCGGATGCGAATGTCGACCAGCGGCACCGGCACGCCGGCCATCGCCGCGCGCCGGAAGCGCTCGGTCTCGTCGGCCTGCAGCAGCTTGCCTTTGAGAAACGACACCGCCGCGACGGGCGAGGTTTCAGTCATACCCCAGCCCTGCAAGAGCCAGATGTTGTGTTTGGCAAACGCGCGGATCAGCGCTTCCGGCACGGCGGATCCGCCGACCATCGAGCGCATACCCACCGGCAAGCGCCAGCGTGAGGAATTGGCCGCGACCGCCGCGTCGTAGGTCTGGATCATGGTCATCCAGATGGTCGGCACGCCCAGCGACAAGGTCGGCGGCTGGAGCGTCATCAGATCCAGCAAGTCCTCCGGGTGCAGATGCGGTCCGGGGAACACAATCTTGGCGCCGGTCATCACCACGCCATAGGGCACGCCCCAGCTGTTGGCGTGAAACATCGGCGTTACCGGCAGCACCACGTCCTGACTCCGCAGGCCCCACAAATCGCCCGCGCAGCCGACCAGCGTGTGGATGACGGTCGAGCGATGCGAATAGACCACGCCTTTCGCCTTGCCGGTGGTGCCGGAGGTGTAGCACATCGAAGTCGGGTCGGTTTCGGCGTGCTCGGGGTACTGGAAACCCTCGGGGTCGGCCCCGGCGAGCAGCGCTTCGTAGTCGAGGAACTCGGCTTCAACCGGCGCGCCCGAAAACGGAAAAACGATCACGTGTTCAAAGCGATGCAGGCCTTCAATCTGGCGGTAGAGCGGCAGCAGGATGTCGTCGATGATCAACACCCGGTCGGCGGCATCCTGCGCGATAAAGCCCAGTTCCGCCGGCGAGAGCCGCAGGTTTAGCGTGTGCATCACCGCGCCCGCCGCCGGAATGCCGAAATAGCATTCGAGGTGCGCGTGATGGTTCCAGCACAGCGTGGCCACCCGGTCGCCCTTCTGAATCCCAAGCTGCTGCAGGGCCGACGCCAGCGCGCGGGTGCGCCGGTAGTACTCGCCATAGGTGTGCGTGCGCAGGGATTTATCCGGCAGCCGGGAGACGATCTCCTGATCGGCGAACAGTTTGCCGGCCCGCTCCAGAAACTGGTTGAGCGATAGCGGCACATCCATCATGGTCGAAATCATCACTTGCTCTCCTCGTCGGGCGCCGCACGTGCGCCGCTGGTTCTCGTTTTAGTTTGATGGCGGGTCAAGCTCGGACAACCAGCAGGCCTGTTGTCCAACCCAGTCCCAGGGTTCGAGCGACCGGTGCGCGGCATGCAGCGCGGCGATGCGGGTCGCAATTTCCGGCGCGAACGGGCAACTGCGCCGGGCGTCCAGATCAAAACTGATGGCCATGCTTTCGCGGGTGGCGACCCAGTCGTCGCCCCGGGCCAGCACCTGCGCGATATGCAGCCGTTTGGCGTCTACCTCGAAAAGCCGGGTCTCCACGCGCAGCACTTCGCCGCGTCGCGCAGACCCCAGCAGGCTAAGCCGCGCCTCCAGCGCCACCGTCGACTGCCGTCGCGCGGCGCGCCATGCGGCATCAAGCCCGAAGGCGGCCTTCAGGTCGTCGATCGAACCGTCGAACGCGGCGGTGTAGAAAGCCGGACGCAACTGGTCGCTCGCATCCACCCACGCCGCCTGAATAGTCACCGCAGAAAGTATCCGGCCGGATTGCTCAGTCATCGTTACGCCCAACGGACGGCCCCGGGATCGGTCGCCCGTAATCAAGTGTGGTGACGACCGGTCGCGCGGGACCCATTCGACGTCGCCTGAAAGCCGGATGGTCGCACGCCGGCCGGCGCGGCGACCAGTCCGCTGTGGCTTACGGGTCGCTGGGCAAGGTGTCTTTCAAGGCCGGGATTTCATCAGTCGGAAACCACGGCCGGATGGCCTTTTCGCCGTACAGGCTTTCCTGTTCGTCAATCCGCCAGCGGCCGTCGGCCAACACGACGGTATACACCTCGAACTCGGTGCTGCCCTGGTTGTTCAGCACGTCGGCCGCGTGCAACACGTTAGGCACTTTGGCGCTAGCCGCGCATTCCAATGCGCTTAATCGCTCGCGCTGCGCGGGGCGCACGTCCAATTCGCCAATCGAAACGCCGCCCATCTCGAACATTTTCTGCTGGAGCGCGGCCCAGTCGGCGCGCGGCTTGCCGTCGGTCATGCGCGCAGTGACAAAATCGAAGGCGTCACTGAAGCGCTTGTCCTTCATCGCCTGCAGATAAGCCTTTACCGCCGCCTGCGGCGCCGGATCGCTGGTGCACTGCTGGCCGCGCCACCAGACGCTGCCCATGCCGAGAAAGACGAGCAATACCGCGACCAAGCCTGCTTTTTTCATGTTCTGGCTCCCCTTGCGTAGAGGCCCGCTCGAACGGGCTTTTTTTGCTTCTGCCGGCGCGGGACCGATGGCGCCGCCCACGGCCGATCATGGCACGCCTGCGCGGTCGGCTCACGGCCGCGAGACGTCCGGCTCGCCTTTCAGATAGAAGCGGAGCAGCCGGCGTGCCCAGGCGCCCGCGTAGTCCACACCAATTCGTGGTCTGCTCACAACCTGTGACGGCCGCACCGCCGGCCCGGCGCGCAGATACAGCGTCTCGCCCAGCAGGTCGAGCCCGTTATGCCGGCGGTCGATGCCCATCGCCTTGCACAGCAGGCCGGGCCCTGCGGTGCGGCCGGGCAGCGGGCCAACCGGCGCGAGCGCGCGAATCAGCACCGCCGCGCCGTGCCCCTGCGGCTCGGTCACCACGTTCATGCAGTGGTGCATGCCGTAAATCAGATAGACGTACGCATGACCCGGCGGGCCAAACATGGTCGCCGTGCGCGGGGTCAGGCCCTTGCTGCTGTGGGCGGCCAGATCGTGGGCGCCGAGATAAGCCTCGACTTCCACTATCCGTCCAATCCGCAGGCCGTCGTCCAGCGCATGCACGAGTTCGCAACCCAGCAGCGCGCGGGCCACCGCTACGGTGTCGCGGGCGTAGAAATCACGGTCGAGTGCTTGCGGCGTCGTCATGCGTTGTGCGTGGCTTACGGGTGCTGGAGGCTTGCGTATCATGCCCGGATGCGGAGCCTTATATGCCATTAAAGTCCCCTGCCCCGGCCGCCCCCGACGGGCGGCCCTAGGCCGACGAGGCCGCGCGTGCGCAAAATTATTCATCTGGACATGGACGCGTTCTACGCCTCCGTCGAGCAGCGCGACGACCCCAGCTTGCGCGACCAGCCGCTGGTCGTTGGCTGGAACGCCAAACGCGGCGTGGTGTGTGCGGCGTCCTACGAAGCCCGGCGCTTCGGGGTGCGCTCGGCGATGCCGGTGGCCCGTGCGCGGCAGCTCTGTCCGCAGGCCATTTTTGTGCCACCTGACTTTGCCCGCTACCGTGCGGTCTCGGCGCAGATTGGCGCTATTTTTCGCAGCTATACCGAGCTGGTGGAGCCGCTGTCGCTGGACGAAGCCTATCTGGACGTCACCGCCAACCGGCGCGGCTTTGCGACCGCGACAGAAACCGCGCGCGCGATCCGCGCCGAGATTTTTGCGAGCACCCGCCTCACCGCTTCAGCCGGCGTCGCGCCCAACAAATTCCTCGCCAAAATTGCCTCTGACTGGCGTAAACCCAACGGTATTTTCGTGATTCAGCCGCACGAGGCGCTGGATTTTCTGGCGCCGCTGCCGGTCAACCGGCTGCCCGGCGTGGGCGAGGCAACCAACAAATTGCTGGCCGAGATGCAGATCAACACGGTGGCGGAATTGCGCGCCGAACCCCTGCCCGCCCTGCTCGCCCGCTTCGGCAAACTGGGCCAGCGTCTGCATGAGCTGGCGCAGGGCATAGACGATCGCCCGGTGATGCCCGACCGGCCGGTGCAATCGGTGTCCAGCGAACGGACGTTTGAGAAAGATTTGATGCTGGGCGAACTGGCGGCCTGCCTGCCGGCGATGGCGGCGCAAATCTGGCCGCACGCGCGGGACGGCGAGCGGGTTGCGCGCACCGTGGTCCTCAAGCTCAAGACCGCGGACTTCAAGACCTTGACCCGCAGCCTGACGCCGCCGTTACCGCCGGGTTCGGAAGAAGAAGTGCGACAACTCGCCGAGCAATTGCTCCAGCGCGTGACCGATCGCGGGCAGCGCTTTCGGCTGGTCGGCGTCGGCCTTGCCAACTTCACGCCGGATGCCGGCGCGCAGCAGGTGGGGCTTTTTTAGGCCGCGCGTCCTCGCCTAGTCGATGACTTCGAGTCCCTCCACCCGCTGGAAGCCACGCGGCAGACGACCACCGCGCTTGCCGCGCTCGCCTCGATAGGCGTCCAGATCGCGGCCCTTGATGGTCAGATGGCGATTGCCGGCGAACACCTTGAGGCTGCGACCCGGGCTTAGCAGCACCACCGCCTTGAGCGTTTCCTCGCCGGACTTGAACTTGTTGCCGGGGATTTGCACCAGCTTCACGCCCTTGCCGCGCGGCAGTTGCGGCAACTCCTCGAGCTTGAACACCAGCAATTGACCGGCGGTGGTCAAACAGGCCACTTCCGTTTGCTCCGGCTGGTCGACCGGCACCAGCGTCATCGCCTGCGCACCTTCTGGCACCGACAGCATTGATTTGCCGGCCTTGTTCTTGGCGTAAAGGCCTTCAAAGCTGCTGCGGAAACCGTAGCCGGCGTTCGACAGCAGCAGCACTTCCTGCGCCGGATTGCCGATCGCGACCGAGACAAAAGCCACGCCGTCCGGCGCCGACAGACGGCCGGCCAGCGGCTCGCCCATCCCCCGCGCCGACGGCAGGGTGTGCGCGCCGATCGAGTAGCTTCGCCCGTCGGCGCCGAGGAACACCGCCGTTTGGTTGCTGCGGCCACGCGCGGCAGCGAGGAAGCTGTCGCCGCTGCGGAAGGCGAGCTGGGTGGGGTCGATGTCGTGGCCCTTCGCGGAACGCACCCAGCCTTTTTCGGACAATACGACCGTGACGGGCTCGGACGGGACGAGTTCGGTTTCATCCAGCGCCTTGGCTGCCGCCCGCTCGACCAGCGCCGTGCGTCGCTCGTCGCCGTATTCGTCCGCATCACGTTCGATTTCCTGCCGAACCAGGGTTTTAAGCCGGCGCGGCGAGCCCAGAATGAGTTCGATGCGCTTGCGCTCGGCTTCAAGCTCGGCCTGCTCGCCGCGGATTTTCATTTCCTCCAGCCGCGCCAGATGGCGCAGGCGGAGGTCGAGAATGGCGTCGGCCTGGGTGCCGGTCAGCCCGAAGCGCGCGATCAGCGCAGCCTTGGGCTCGTCCTCGGTGCGGATGATGTGGATGACTTCATCGATATTCAGATATGCGATGAGGTAGCCGTCCAGAATGTGCAAACGGTCGACGACCTTGTCGAGCCGGAACTGCAGCCGTCGGCGGACGGTTTCCGTGCGATATTCCAGCCACTCCAGCAGCATCGCCCGGAGATTGCGCACGCCGGGCAGACCGTTCAGCCCCACCACGTTCAGGTTTACGCGCAGCGTGCGTTCCAGATCGGTGGTCGCGAAGAGGTGCTGCATCAGCGCTTCCAGATCGACCCGGTTGGAGCGCGGAATCAGCACGATGCGGGTGGGCGTTTCGTGATCGGATTCGTCGCGGATGTCTTCGAGCATCGGCAGTTTTTTGGCCGTCATCTGGCCCGCGATCTGCTCGATGACCTTGGCGCCCGAGGTCTGATACGGCAATTCGGTGATCACGATATTGCCGCTTTCTTCGCCAAATACCGCGCGCATCCGCAGCGAACCGTGGCCGGTCTCGTACATCTGGCGTAAGTCGGCGGCCGGGGTGATGAGCTCGCCGCCAGACGGGAAATCTGGTCCGCGCACGTGCGCGCAGACCTCGCTCAGGCTGGCGTTGGGGCTTTCCAGCAAGAGCACGCAGGCGGCGGCGATCTCGCGCAGGTTGTGCGGCGGAATATCGGTCGCCATGCCCACCGCAATGCCGGTGGTGCCATTGAGCAGCACATTCGGCAGGCGCGCCGGGAGCAGTTTGGGTTCGTCCAGCGTGCCGTCGAAATTGGGCACCCAGTCGGCCGTGCCCTGCTCCAGTTCGGACAGCAGCGTATCGGCATAACGGGTGAGCCGCGCTTCGGTGTAGCGCATGGCGGCGAAGGATTTCGGATCGTCCGGCGAGCCCCAGTTGCCCTGGCCGTCGACCAGCGGATAGCGATAGCTGAAGGGCTGCGCCATCAGCACCATGGCCTCGTAGCAGGCCGAGTCGCCGTGCGGGTGGAACTTGCCGATGACGTCGCCCACCGTGCGCGCCGACTTCTTGTGCTTGGAGGCCGCACTTAAGCCGAGTTCGGACATCGCATAGACGATGCGGCGCTGTACGGGTTTGAGCCCGTCGGCCAGATGCGGCAGCGCGCGGTCGAGGATGACGTACATCGAATAGTCGAGGTAGGCCTGCTCGGTAAACTCCCGCAGCGGCCGGCGTTCGATTTGTGCTTTTTCACCCATCGCGTATTGCTCCTGCCGGGCCTAGTCGACCGCCGCCAGATTGCCCTTGCGTTCCAGCCAGTCGCGGCGTTCGCCGGAACGCTTTTTCGCGAGCAGCAGATCCATCAGGGAGTCGGTGGCCAGATTGTCATCGATGGTTAACTGCACCAGCCGTCGCGAGGACGGCAGCATGGCGGTTTCGCGCAGTTGCGAGGGGTTCATTTCGCCCAGCCCCTTGAAGCGCTGGATGCTGATTTTGCCGCGCACGCGGTCGGCCTCCAGCCGCTTCACCAGCGTGTCGCGCTCGGCGTCATCCAGTGCGTACAGCACTTCCTTGCCGGCATCGATGCGATAGAGCGGCGGCATGGCCACGTAGACATGACCGGCTTCCACCACCGGGCGGAAGTGGCGCACAAAGAGCGCGCAGAGCAGCGTTGCGATGTGCGCGCCGTCGGAGTCGGCGTCCGCCAGGATGCAGATTTTGCCGTAGCGCAGGCCCTCAAGATTGCTGCTGGCCGGGTCCACGCCGATCGCGACCGCGATGTCGTGCACTTCCTGCGAGGCCAGCACCTGGGTCGATTCCACTTCCCAGGTGTTCATGATTTTGCCGCGCAGCGGGAGGATGGCCTGAAAGTCCTTGTCGCGCGCCTGCTTGGCCGAACCGCCGGCGGAGTCGCCTTCGACAAGGAACAGTTCGGACTGATTGAGATCGTTCGAGGTGCAATCGGTCAGCTTGCCGGGCAAGGCCGGCCCGGCGCCGGCAAGTTTCTTGCGCACCACCGCCTTGGCGGCGCGTTGGCGAATGAGCGCGCGATCGATGGCGAGCTGCGCGATGCGTTCGCCGGCTTCCACGTGCTGGTTGAGCCATAGCGCCAGCGCATCGCGCACGGCGGTCGCTACGATCCCGCTTGCGCCCTGACTGGACAGACGTTCCTTGGTCTGGCCGGAAAACTGCGGCTCGGTCATCTTGAGCGACAAGACGTAGGCCAGCCGTTCGGCGGCGTCTTCGGCGGTGATTTTGATGCCGCGCGGCAGCAGGTTGCGGAACTCGCAGAACTCGCGCAGCGCTTCCAGCACGCCCTGCCGCAGACCGTTGACATGCGTGCCACCCTGCGCGGTCGGCACCAGATTCACATAACTTTCGGCAACCAGTTCGGCCTCGTCAGCGCGCCACTGCAGGGCCCAGGTCACGGCGGCCTGCTCGCTTTCGGTGTGACCCTGAATGGCTTCTTGCGGCACGAGATCGGCGTCCGGCATGGCGGCGGTCAAGTAGCCCCGCAGACCGTCCTCGTAGTACCACAGATCGCGCTCGCCGGCGGCTTCGTCCAGCAAGGACACGGTAAGCCCCGGACAGAGCACCGCCTTCGCGCGCAGCAGATGCTTCAAGCGCGGCGTGAGAATGCGCGTGGAATCAAAAAACTGGGCGTCCGGCCAGAAGCGGATGCTGGTGCCGGTGTTGTTGCGGCCGACCTTGCCGACTTCTTCCAGCGGCGTCACCGGTTCGCCACCGTTAAAAGTCATGGCGTACTCGACGCCGCCGCGCTTCACGCGGACCTGTAACTGCGTCGACAAGGCGTTAACGACCGACACGCCGACGCCGTGCAGGCCGCCGGAGAATTTATAGTTGCGATTGGAGAATTTTCCGCCGGCGTGCAGTCGGGTAAGGATGACCTCGACGCCGGAGATCTGCTCCCCGGGGTGCAGGTCGACCGGCATGCCGCGGCCGTCATCCGCCACACTGACCGAGCCATCGGCGTGGAGAATGACGTCGATACGTCGGCAGTGGCCGGCCAGCGCTTCGTCGACGCTGTTGTCGACGACCTCCTGCACCAGATGATTGGGCCGGGCGGTATCGGTATACATCCCGGGCCGTTTGCGGACCGGCTGCAGGCCGGTCAGGACTTCAATGTCGGCGGCGTCGTAGCGAGCGCTCAATGGTGTCTTCCCGGGGGATGGTCAAAAGGCGCCGGCGGCGCGGCGCGGATGGTGTGCCAAGCCCCGGATCGGGTCAAGCCAGATCGGCCACCAGTGTCTCACGGACGGTCGGCGGCAGGGGGTCGCTGGCGTGCAGGTACTGCGGATGGTCAATGCCGATTCCAATGCTGGCGCCCGCCTTGGCCGCTGCGACCATCGCCGGCGTGAGCTGGAAGCGCACGAAGTGCACCGCCGAAGTCTTGGCTTCGCGCGAGCGCTCCATGTCTTCATCGGCGATGGCGTAAACCGGCGGCAAGTCGCCGACGCGCGCCCACACGCGGTGTTCGATCCCGACCAGACGCTCCAGCGCGACGCGGCGCTCTTCGATGTCGGGGTATTCGATCATGAACGTGGCTTTCCAGTTGTCTCCATCCGGAATCAACGGGTTGTAGGCGTTCAACTCGTCGTCGATCGCCTCGGCTTCGAAAATGCGCTCGACCCGCAGCATTTCCTGAATCTGGTACTGGATGGTTAGCCGGTCTTCAAAGTAAAGCGTAGCGTGCCCGCCCAGCGTGAGCTGGCGTGCCGCCTTGTGGGCAATAACCTGACGCCGGAACTCGGGTCGCGCCGCGTGGTAGCGCTCGAGCGGCATCAGGTCGTCTCGGGTAAGTTTGGGCATGGTCAGATTCCGTAGGCTTGTCGCAACAGGGTAAAGGCCGAGGTGGCTTCGCTGGTCGCCACGCCCTGCTCGATGAGCTCACCCGCCATCGGGCAATCGCTGAGGTAGTGGTCGAAGCCGCCCTCGGCAATACGATTGACCACCGGTTTGCAGATCTTTTTCGCGAAGGCGTAGTTCTCAGCCTTCACCGCGTAAGTCCCGTCGTGGCCGGAGCAGCGTTCGATTGAGGTCACGCTGGTGTCGGGCGCCAGTTCGAGCACTTCCTTGGTTTTCAGACCGATGTTCTGCACGCGCTGATGGCAGGGCACGTGGTGCGCCACCTTGCCGATGGCCTCGTTGAAATCGGTCCGCAGCTTGCCCGCCTTGTGGCGGAGCATCAGGTATTCGAAGGGGTCGAAGAACGCCCGCTTGATCTTCGCCAGACGCTCGTCTTCCGGGAACATCAAGGGCAGTTCCTGTTTGAACATCAGCACGCAGCTCGGAATGGGCGCAATGAGGTCATAGCCCTGCTCGACCAGCGGCAGCAGCGCGGCGACGTTGGCCTCGCGATGTTTGGCCACGGTTTCCAGATCGCCCAGTTCGAGCTTCGGCATGCCGCAGCACACTTCGCTGCCGGTGATGCGCACCTCAATGTCGTTATGGCGGAACACGGCGACCATGTCTTCCACTACCGCCGGCGCGTTGCGGTTGCCGTAACAGGTGAGGAACACCGCGACTTTGCCGGTCGTTTCCGCGGTCGGTTCGGCGCGCGCGGGCGCAGCCGGCGCATGTTCCAGGCGTTTGCGCGCGGTGTTGCTTTCGAAGCGCGGCAAGGGGGCGTCGGCGTGAATGCCGATGACTTTTTCCATGACCTGCCGCAGCGGTTTGCTGTTATTGGCCGCGTTGACCGCCTGCACGACGACCGGAATGGAGGCCAACTTGCCCACCGCGTCGGTCGAGGTCAGCACCTTGTCGCGCAAGCTCACCTCGCCGTCTTTGAACTTCACGGCCTTGGCCCGCAGCATCAGGTGCGGGAAATCAACGTTCCACTCGTGCGGCGGCACGTAGGGGCACTTGGTCATGTAGCAGAGGTCGCAGAGATAGCACTGGTCAACGACTTTCCAGTAATCGTCTTTCTTGATGCCGTCGACTTCCATGGTCGGCGACTCGTCGACCAGATCGAACAGCACCGGAAACGAATTGCACAGGCTCACACAGCGCCGACAGCCGTGGCAGATGTCGTACACGCGCTCGAGTTCGTGAAACAGCGAGTCCTTGTTGTAGAAATCGGGCGACCGCCAGTCCAGAGGGTGGCGGGTCGGAGCTTCGAGACTGCCTTCGCGTCGTGACGATTCACCTGTGGCCATGGGGATCTCCCTGCAACGCGCACCCTGCGGCGCGGTAGGTCTGAAAGAACGAAGCCGGGCGAACCCGGCTTCATCATGCACGCATCGACGGGGCGTTTAGCCCATCGAGTCCAGCGCCTTCTGGAAGCGGTTGGCGTGCGAACGCTCGGCCTTGGCCAGCGTCTCGAACCAGTCGGCGATTTCGTCAAAGCCTTCGTCGCGCGCGGCCTTGGCCATGCCCGGGTACATATCGGTGTACTCGTGGGTTTCGCCAGCGATCGAGGCCTTCAGGTTCAGCGCGGTGGTGCCAATCGGCTCGCCGGTCGCCGGATCGCCGGACTCTTCCAGGTACTCCAGGTGGCCGTGGGCGTGACCGGTTTCACCTTCGGCGGTCGAACGAAACACCGCAGAGATATCGTTGAAGCCTTCGACGTCGGCCTTCTGCGCGAAATACAGGTAGCGACGGTTAGCCTGGGATTCGCCGGCAAACGCGGCCTTCAGGTTGGCTTCGGTCTTGGTCCCTTTCAAAGCTGGCATGGTGCTTTCCTCAATGAATTGGGTGGGTGCGTGGGGGCGCTGATCGCGCCTGTTAGCGGTTTAGACTGAGTCTAAATCTGGGGGCGAGTCTAAACGTCGAGATTCGCCGATTGCAAGCCGGCAGCGTGCTTGCATTGACCCTGCCGCGAGGCCGTCGTTACAGTGCGGACCCACCCCGCTCCGACAGCATTGGCAAGCACATCCCGTGAAAAAAAAATCTGCCCCCCAGTTCGAGCCCGCACTCGCTGAACTTGAGCAACTGGTGGTGCGCATGGAGCGCGGCGATTTGAGCCTGGAAGATGCCCTGCAGACTTTCGAGCGCGGCATTGCGCTGGCCCGTGACTGTCAGCAGGCGCTGCGCGAAGCTGAGCAGAAAATCCAGCTCCTCAGCCAGCGCGACGGCAACGAACAACTGGTAGCTGCGAGCAGCAGCCTCGCCCCCGATCTGGACGAATCCGAAGATGACGACGCGCTTTGAAGACACGCTGAAAACTTTCCAGCAACGCGCCGAGCAAGCGCTCGACCGCTGGCTGCCCGCTGCCAGCCTGCCGCCCCAGCGGCTGCACGAGGCCATGCGCTACGCGACGCTGGGTCCCGGCAAGCGCGTGCGTCCGTTGCTGGTCTACGCGGCCGGCGCCGCGATTGGGGCCAGTCAGGACGCCCTGGATGGCAGCGCGGCGGCGGTGGAATTTATCCACGCCTATTCGCTGATTCACGATGACCTGCCGGCCATGGACAACGATGACCTGCGCCGCGGTCGGCCAACCTGCCACCGGGCCTTTGACGAGGCCACCGCGATCCTTGCCGGCGACGCCCTGCAGGCGCTGGCGTTTGAAGCGCTGGCCAAAGACCCCGCGCTGACCGTCAGCGCCGAGACCCGCGTGCAGATGATCCTGACCCTGACCACGGCCAGCGGTTCGCTGGGCATGGCCGGCGGTCAGGCCATCGATCTGGCCGCAGTCGGCCAGAAAATCAGCCTGCCCGAACTCGAAAACATGCACCTGCATAAGACCGGCGCGCTCATCAGCGCCAGCGTGCTGCTGGGCTTTATGGCCGGCGGCGGGACGGATGCACTGCTCGGTGAGCGTCTGCGCGCCTACGCCCGCTGCATCGGCCTCGCCTTTCAGGTCCAGGATGACATTCTGGACGTAGAAGGAGAGACCGCCGTCATCGGCAAGCCGCAGGGCTCGGATCAGGACCGGGATAAACCCACCTACCCCAATCTGCTTGGCATGACCGAGGCCAAGGCCACCGCGCAGCGTTTGTGCGATGAAGCCCTCGCGGCGCTTGAAGTCTTCGACCAGCGAGCCGACACCCTGCGTGACCTTGCGCGATACATCGTCAAGCGTGACCGCTAGCCGGCTTTAACCTTGACCGGCGTCAGGTAGAGCGCGCAGGCGCGAGGGTCTACACTTTCCGGCGCCTCTCCGAGGGAGCGGCTAAACGCGTCAGGCGCTTACGCCCAGACGCCACTTGAGGAGTTCCCGATGAACGACATGGCCAACGGCATCAACCAGATTCAGCAAATCCCTGACGTGCAGGGATTTGAAGACACCCGCCAGATTGCGATCGACCGGGTGGGCATCAAAGACATCCGACACCCCGTAGTGGTCAAGGACCGCGCCGGGCGCGAGCAACACACCGTTGCCAATTTCAATATGTACGTGGGCCTGCCGCACAACTTCAAGGGCACGCACATGTCGCGGTTCGTGGAAGTCCTGAACGGCCACGACTACGAAATCTCGGTCCCGACCTTCCGGAGCATGGTGGCCGAGATGGCTGTCCTGCTCGAGGCGCAGACCGGCCGCATTGAAATGACCTTCCCCTATTTCGTGCTGAAAGCCGCACCGGTCAGCGGCGTTAAAAGCCTGCTCGACTACACCGTGAGCTTCATCGGCGAAATCGACCACGGGGTCGAAACCATGTCGGTCAAAGTGGTGGTGCCGGTCACGACGCTGTGCCCCTGCTCGAAGAAAATCTCCAATTACGGCGCGCACAACCAGCGATCGCACGTCACCATCGAAGTCAAGGTCAGCGGCTTTGTGTGGATTGAAGAGTTCATCGACATGGTCGAAAGCGTGGCGTCTTGCGAGCTTTACGGGCTCCTGAAGCGCCCGGACGAGAAGTACGTCACGGAACGCGCCTACGACAATCCGCGTTTCGTCGAAGACATGGTGCGCGAAACGGCTCTCCTGCTGAACCGCGACGACCGCGTGCTGAGTTACACGGTGGAGTCGGAAAACTTTGAGTCCATCCACAACCACTCGGCTTACGCGCTGATTTTCAAAGACAAGTCCAAGCCCGCCTGAGGTCGACCCGCTAGTCTGATGCAGGCGTTGGTTGGTCCAGCGCCTGCTTGGCATCGCGCCAGAGGCGGTCCTGTCGATCCGGCGACAGAGCCTCAAGACGCTCATCAACCGCCGCAGCGCTAGCTTCCATGTGACGAAAGCGCGCCTCGAAGCGCTCGCTGGCTCGCCGCAGGGCGGTTTCGGGCTCAACCGCCAGATGGCGGGCCAGATTGACGCAGGTAAATAGCAAATCACCGATCTCAGCCTCGACCGCCTCAGGCTTGCCGCTGTCGATTGCCTCGCCAATTTCCGCCAGTTCCTCGTGGACTTTCTCAATCACCGGCGCAAGATCCGGCCAGTCAAACCCCGCGCGCGCCGCCCTGCCCTGCAATTTATAAGCCCGCATCAAGGCCGGTAGCGTGCGCGGAATGTCCGCCATCAGGCTCTCGCCGCCGCTCTTCAGAGCGCGCTCTTCAGCTTTAAGGGATTCCCAGCGCTGCTGCTGCGCCGACGCGTCCAACTGGGGCGCCGCGGCGAACACGTGCGGGTGCCGGCGGGTCAGTTTTTCAACAATCCGCGCCGTGATGTCAGCAAAATTGAAGCGCCCCTCTTCTTCGCCGATCCGCGCGTAAAACACGATTTGAAACAGCAGGTCGCCCAGTTCATCCGGGAGCGCCTGATAGTCCTCCCGCTCAATGCAATCGATCACCTCGAACACTTCTTCAACCGTGTAGCGGGTGAGCGAGCGCATGGTTTGCTCACGATCCCAGGGGCACCCGCGGTCTGGATCGCGCAGGCTGGCCATTACATGCAACAGGGCTTCAATCGACTGGCTCATGGGTAAACCTGCGTAGGGCAAACTTGTCACGCAAGTCTGCTTGATAAAGCGGTGAATTCTGCGAAGAATGCATTGTCAACGTCTGGACGCCTATCGGAACACCCTGACTGCGCACATGGCCCCGACCCCGCTGATTCTCCGCCTCGATGTGTCCGGCGCGCCGGTGCGCTGGATTGCGTGGGAAGATGCCGTCTGCCTCTACAGCCGCAATCTGGTCGCATGGACCGCTGGCGACAATGAATTTACTTTTCGTGGCGGCATCGCCCGCGGCACCGGCGCCCGCTCAAGTATCACCGTTCACAGCATCATTGCGGTAAAACGTGGACAGCGCGCGCCGCTCATCCAGCGCACCGCGCCACCACTCAACAATCACGAACTGTTTCGCCGCGATGGCTGTCTCTGCATGTACTGCGGCAACCAGTATGCCGAAGGCCAGCTGACCCGTGATCACGTGCAACCCTTGTCACAGGGCGGGCTGGACGTCTGGTCAAACGTGGTCACGGCCTGTCGTCACTGCAATACGCGTAAGGGCGGGCGCCGGCCCGAGCAAGCGCGGATGCCGCTGCTGGCGGTCCCTTTTGTGCCGAACTGGGCGGAGTTTCTGGCCCTGTCGAACCGCCGGATTCTCGCCGACCAGATGGAATTCCTGCGTGCCCAGTTCAAATCCCGCGCGCGGAGCCTCAACCTCGTCTAAACCCGCGGTTACGGCTGCGCAGGAGAATGTTCATGAATCGAGACATCCGGCCCCTGCAAGGGCCGCTCGCCCGCTGGTGCCGCGCGGCGCTCGCCATCGTTCTGGCGTATGGCCAGACCAGCTGGGCTGCGGACGCTGCGGGCAACTACGCCATCTGGGGCTTGGGTCAGACCTCCTGCAATCAGTTTGTGAAAGCCACTGAAGCCGGCGACATCACCGCCTACAAACATTTTGTGGCGGGTTACCTGTCTGCGCTCAATCGGGTAACGCCCGGCGTCTACCGGGTCACCGGCGAACATTCCATGCCGGAAAATATCGATTCATTGCTGGCCTACTGCCACCAAAACCGGATGGACAGCGTCGACCAGGCCCTGCAGGGGCTGGTCGGCAAGTCGATGGCGGCAACCGGCACGGGAACCGCCGCCTGGGGCCGGGTCCCGCCGGAAAAATAGGCATGCTGCGATTACCGGTGTTGACACCCGACACGGTGGCGAGCGTGCTCTCGCGCGCCGTCCAGCCGATCGGGCTGCATCCGCTTGTGCTGCCGGGGGAATCAAATCCCGAGGCCTTGCGTCCGGCGGCCGTGCTGGTGCCCGTGGTGCTGGCGAGCGCAGGCCCGGAACTCCTCTTAACCGTGCGCAATGCGAATCTCAGCAGCCACCCGGGGCAAATCAGCTTTCCCGGCGGACGGGTTGACGAAGGCGATCGCGACGTCGGCCACACCGCCCTGCGTGAAGCCGAAGAGGAGTTGGGCATACGTCCGGCAGACGTGACGCTGCTGGGTACGCTGTCCCTCCATGCCACCGGGACCGGCTACGGCGTGGTCCCGGTAGTCGGATTATTGCGGCCCGACTATCCGTACCGTCCGGCCGCGGCCGAAGTGGCCGAAGTTTTTCACGTCCCCTTGGCCCATGTGCTGAATCCGGACAATCACAGCACCTGCGAGCGAGAATTTGGCGGCCAGCGCCGCAGCTATTTCGAAATCTGGTTCAACGACTACCGGATCTGGGGTGCGACGGCCGGGATGATCGTGGCGTTGCATCAGCGCCTGCTGGAACTGGACCGCGCGGGCGTGCTGGAAACTGCGTTCAACTAATTGCACTAGTGGTTGAATTGGGTCATCATTTGCTTGTTAATTTACAAGAATTCCTCACTAGGAATGTTCGTTCAAGTTGATAGGAGAATAGTCATGAAGAAATCCGTTTCCTTTGCGGTTCGCGCCGCTGTGCTGGCCAGCGTTTTTGGCCTCGTCGCCGGTTGCTCCAATGTGACCAAAGAACAGCTCGCCGCTGTTGAAGCCAAGGCCAGCGAAGCCTCCTCCAAGGCCTCCGCTGCTGCCTCTCAGGCTGACGCTGCTGGCAAGGCTGCCGCCAAGGCGACCGAAGCCGCTGCTGCTGCCCAGGCCGCTGCCGATGCCGCGCAGGCTTGCTGCAACGACAACAAGTCCCGCCTGGACAGCCTGTTCGAAAAGGCGATGCGCAAGTAAGCCAATCGGCTTTCCTGCACAAAGAACCCCGCTTCGGCGGGGTTCTTTTTTGGTGGATGCTGCGAGCGCCGCGCCGTGTGACTGGTTCGGCTTACCCGGTGCCGCTCAGGGGGTCATGGCCGTCGCCGCGCCTGGCGCCATGCGGGGCGCAATCTGCCCAATTTCAACCGGCACGCCGGTTTTCTGATAGACCGCCGCGCGGAGCGCCTTCCAATTGACGCTCAACGCGTATTTGTCTGCATACGGTGCAAGCAGGTTGACCACGGTGGTGAACTGCGCGGCCGACAGCTTTGGCGCGTCCTCTTCCAGCGCTGGATGGACTTCCAGCATCAGACGATCGTGAAGCAGCCCGACCTTGAACGGCTGATTCACCAAACGCACCGTGGTACCGACCGGCACCGTCCGAAAAACTGTCTCGATGTCGTTGGGATACATGCGCATGCAACCGTGGGTCACCCGCATGCCGATCCCGTATGGCTTGTCAGTGCCATGAATCAAATAGCCCGAAAATCCGAGCTTTAGGCTGTACGCGCCGAGTGGATTCTTCGGCCCGGGCGGCACTACCGCCGGCAGGATGTCTCCCATCGCCGCATGCTCCTTACGGATCGAGGCGGGCGGCGTCCACGACGGGTCCTTTACCTTGCTGACGACCTTGGTCGCCCCATGCGGGGTAGACCAGTCCTGACGTCCAATGCTGATGGGATAGGTCGCAACCTGCCGCGGCGCGCCCTTGGCGGCCGGCAGGTAGTGATACATCCGCATTTCGGGAATATTGATGATGATGCCTTCCGGCGAGGTCTTGGGCAGCACGTATTGGCTGGGGATGACCACTTCGGTGTCGTCACCGGTCAACCAGGGGTCAACCGACGGGTTGGACAGGCGCATTTCGTTGTAGCCCTGACTGTACGCGCGGGCGATGTCCGCGATGGTGTCAGTGCGCACCGTGGTGGTAAGACCAAGTTCGCCGATAACTTCTCCCGCCAGCGGATACTGCCGCGCAATCGCCGCATCAGGCAGCATCAAAACCCCGCCCAGCACCGCTGCATAAAGACCCAGTCGCCAGTTATTCACGTCTTTTCCTCGTCTGTGGCCGTCCAGCCACCTTCTGTTGAGCGTGCTACCGCAATTGCCGCCAGCAGCCATCCAGCAATCAGACACATGCCGCCCGCCGGAATGAACGGCACCCGCCAGCCGGTGACGACCGCGGTCAGCAATCCGCCGCTGAACAACATCGCGCCGAGCAACATCGCTACGCGGGCTGCATCCCAGACGCGCGGGTGTCGCGGTCTGCACCAGTGCCCCAACGTCACCACAAGGGCGTGTATCAGCAGGTAGGTGACCGCTGTGTCGTAGCGTCTAGCCAGCGCCGATCCGGGTTCAAGCGGGACCACATGCGCTCCGACCGCACCGGCGACAACCGCCGCCGCACCCGCCAGCGCGCCGCCCACACCCAGCCACTTACGCACGTGCAGCATTATAGGCAGATGCGCTGCATTTGAATGCGCGCGAGCCCCTCAGCGCTCGAGCAAGCGGGGGATTAGTTCTGCCAGGTTGCAGGGCCTCGTGCGGTAGTCCAGTTGGGCCGAAATAAGTTCATCCCAACCCGTCGCGCAGGCGCCGGTCGAGCCCGGCAAACAGAAGATGTAGGTGCCATTGGCCACCCCGGCCAGCGCCCGCGACTGTAGCGTCGAGGTTTTGATTTGAGCGTAGGACAGCACCCTGAACATTTCGCCAAACCCATCGATGGTCTTGTCGAACAGCACCTGCGCCGCTTCGGGCGTCCCGTCACGTCCGGTCACGCCGGTGCCGCCGGTCGTGAGAATGACCGAACAATCCGGATCTGCGATCCACACCGACAGCGCGGCACGGATCAGATAAACATCGTCGCGCACGATGCGCTTGTCGTGGAGCAGGTGTCCGGCATCGGTCAATCGCTGCACCAGCAGCTTGCCGGAGGTGTCGTTGTCTTCGGTCCGGCTGTCCGAGGCGGTCAGCACGGCGATGCGCAAGGGAATAAACGCTCTTTCAACGGCCACGCTGGCCCTCCTCTGTTAAACACAAACTCGCCGTTGCCGACCGGCCCGGCGCAGTGTATGACTTGCGTCCATGGACGAACAACGACTCGACAAGTGGCTGTGGTGTGTGCGGCTGATGAAGACCCGCGCACTGGCGGTCGACGCCATCAAGGCCGGCCGCATCGAGGTCAACGGCCAAGCGGCAAAACCGTCCCGCGTAGTACGCCCGGGCGATCAGTTGCGGGTCAAACACCCGCCCTTCATGCATGAGATTGAAGTGATTGGCATCGCGCCGCAACGGGTGGGGGCGGCACTGGTCGCCACGCTCTACACCGAATCGGCCGCGAGCATCGCCGCGCGCCAGCAGATTGCCGAGCAGTTGCGAATGACCGCGGTGATAGAAGACCCGCGTCACGGCAAGCTGAGCAAAAAGGACCGCCGCGACCGCGAGTCTTTCAAGCGCCAATACGAGTATTAGCGTCAGGGCCTAATCCTGTCGCAGGTCGTCGCGCACTGCGATCGGCGTCGGGTAGTTGAGCACGATGAGATAGCTCGACACGACAAAGGTGATCACCGCCGCCAGCTGGATGACCAGTGCCGCCGGTTCGCGGATCAGCCCGTTCGCCAGCGCCGCCACGGCGATTAGCAAGCCGAATTCGCTGATTTGTCCCAGCCGCACCCCGGTCTGTACGGCAAACTCCGGCGGCTCCCCGGCGCGACGTAGCCACCAGCGAAAACATAGCGGTTTGGCCAGCAGCATCAGCGCAGCCAGCGCCACTGCCGGTAGCAGCGCATCCTGTAAATGCACCCCCTCCAGCCCCGCGCCCAGTGTGAAAAAAAACAAAATCAGAAAGAAATCACGTAACGGGCGCAGGGCATCCGCCAGATAGAGCGCGGCCGGACAGTTGGCCAGCGCCACGCCGGCGATAAACGCGCCGATTTCATGCGACAAACCCAGCTCCCCCGCAAGTTCGGCCATCGCCAGACACCAGGCAATGACCAGCAAAAACATATATTCATGAATGCGATCGAAGCGCCGCAGCAGCGGCTCGATTAGCCAGCGCTCCAGCGCCCAGGCAACGCCCATCAGCAGCGGAAAGCCCAACAGCTGCCGGAGGACCGCTAACAGCCCCCCCTCGTCCATCGCACTCGCCCGCACTGCCAGCAGCACCCCGATCGCAAGCAAGTCCTGCAGCAGCAAAATGCTGATCATCACCTGCCCCATGCGCTGATGGTGCAAGGTCGTGGTCGGGAGCAGCTTGAGACCGATAATTGTGCTGGAGAACATCATCGCCGCCCCGATCACCAGACTCTCTGCAACGCCGAAGCCCAGCACAGAGGCCAGTCCGCCGCCCAACGCCAATAGAACGAGCGATGAGCCCAGCGTAACCGCCAGCGCTTCGCGCAAGGTTCTCAGCAACTGCCGCGGGGCCATGTTCATACCGAGCAGATAGAGCAGAAACATGATGCCCACCTCGGCGACACCGGCCAGCCAACCGGTGTCATGCACGAGTCCGAGCGCGCCGGGGCCGCAAAGTGCGCCCACCGCGATATACGCCACGATCATCGCCTGCCGCGCAAACAGGGCGGCGGTCGCCAAAATAGCGGCCCCGGTAAACACCACGCACAGCGCAAAGATAATTTCCGACGATGGCATCTCAGGCTCCCCGGCAAATTACGATGAGCTGCGCGACTCGCGCGGCAGAAACCGGCTCTGCGGTCCGCAGTTCCGGCGCGAAACTGGCCACGCGCAGTTCCTGCAAAAAATAGCGCAGCTGCGCGGCTTCCGGGCGGGATAAATCCCGGCACGCCTCGCTGCCGGCGCTCACGACCGCCGCGATAGCGTCAAACTTGCGCGCATCCTTCGCGGGATCTTGCAGCAGGCGCTCAAGCCGGATTTCCATCCCGCGCAGATACCGCTCGCAGTGTCGCCGCATCGCGCCGTCACTGGCCGCAAGACCCGCCGGCCCGAGCAGCTCATCCAACTGCGCGCGGAGATCCAGACGCGCGCTGGCGGGTAAACGCTCGCCCGCCGTCTCGATCCGCCCAGCCAAGGCCACGCCGCGCGCGAAGAGCGCGCTGAAGCTTTTAACCAATGCCCTGAGGGCGGGCGTGACCGGGCCACGAACGCTGGCCAGCAGCTGCTCAAAGTCAGTCTGACTCCGCGGGAGTGCGTTACCAAGGCAGTCACCAAAGGCCTCGTCGATTAACCAATCCGCCAGCGGCTGCGACCAGCCGAAGCGCGGCGCCGCCAGCGCCATTCTGGTTTCGGCGGCAAGTTCGCGGCGCAGCGCACGGGTTTCTGCGGTGGCCGTCAGCGTCAGCAGTCTGGCGACGCCTGCCCGATGACAGCGCAAGGCGCTCGCTGCGTCGGCCTGCATTTCTAGCTTGACCGCGCCCGCAACGGGCACCAGCGCGGGAAAACCTTCCAGCAGAATTCCGTTCACGCGCGTTGTCGTGCGCTCGGGCAGTTCGCCAAAACACCAGCCGCCGCGGCTTTCACCGCTCGCAGACCACGCTGCCGCGCGGAACGCCAAGGCCGTCGCCTTGACCTGCGAGGCCTGCAAGGCTCCCAGATCGCGTCCGGCGGCCAGCGTCGTGCCCTCATCATCAACGACGATAAACCGCATCTGCAGATGCGCCGGCAGCCGCTCGCTCTGCCAGGCCTCCTCCGGCACGAGACTGCCCGTCAAGCGCTGCACCAGTTGCGAAAGACAGGCCCCCAGCGGCCCCGGAACGTCCTCCAGCGCCGAGCTCAGCGCGGTGGCAAATTCGTTTAACGGTGAGACTACCCGGCGCCTCTCTTTGGGCAGCGCTTTGAGCAGGGCAAAGACCTTGTCGCGCAACAGACCTGGCACCAAGCGTTCAAAATCCTCCGGGCGCAGCGCGGCCAACACCGGCAGCGGAATGGTGACGGTTACGCCGTCGTCGTCCTGCGCCGGCGCAAAGCTGTAAGTCAGCGGGAGTTCGCCTGCGGGGACGGACAAACTGGCGGGAAACAAATGCTTTTGCAGCGGCCCCAGTTGGTCACGGGTCGCATGCTCCCAGCCCATGCGCAGTTGACGGTCGTGGTGCCTGCCAGATTCCAGCCAGCGCATCATGGCTTTGCGGCTTGCGACCGTTGCCGGCAGACGCGCCAGATAGAACGCCGCCAGTCGCTCGCGATCGGCGTGCAGGTCAGGCCGCCGGGTGCGGGCTTCCCAGCCCGCAATCTCTTCCAGGAGTTGCAGATTGTGGGCGAGAAAGCGGGGCATAGCGCCCAATCGGGCGTCCACCAAGGCCTCGCATACAAACACCTCGCGCGCCGCCTCCGGCGCAATCGTCGCGAAGTCGACCCGGCTATCAACCGCCAGCACCAGCCCCTGCAGGGACTGTTCTTCCCGCACCAGCACCCTGCCCCGTTCGGGGTCGTAGTCCGGCGCCGAGTGAGTCCGCTTGACGAGATGGGGTACTGCGGCCACCACCCAGTCGGGTTCGATGGCGGCGGCCAAGCGCGCGAGTGCGGCGGTGGTTTCGGTAATTTCCGCTGCCAGCAACCAGCGCGGCGGCTTCTCGCGCACCGCCGACGCGGGATGCAGACGAAAGCGGAGGTTACGTGCGCCCAGATACCGCAATCCTTCTTCGCGACGCCCGATATTGCCCGCGAATCCGACGAGCAAGGTCTGGTGTACCGCGCGATAGTCGGCCGGTGCCTCGTTACTGCGCATGCCCAAGCGCAGCGCGGCTTCCTTCAACTGGCCGTAAACCGCCTGCCACTCACGGGCCCGCCGCCACGACCAAAAGCGTTCCCGGCAGAAACTGGCCTGCTGTCGACGCGAGCGCTCGGCAAAGGCCTGAGTGAGAGTCTCCCAGGTGGTGAGCAGCCAGCGAAACTCGGATTTACGGTCTGCCGTCGCCGCGTGCGCGGCCTCCGCCTCGCCTCGCTGTTCGCGCGGCCACTCGCGAATGTCGCCGGCGCTAAGCCCCGCGGTGATCACCAGCGCTTCCTGCAAACAGCCCGCCGGCTCCGCCGCCACCACAATGCGGGCCAGTCGGGGATCGAGCGGCAGGCGGGCGAGACGGCGACCGAGCGGAGTAATCCGCTGTGCGTCGTCGAGCGCCCCGAGTTCGCGCAACAGACTGTAGCCATCGTTGATGGCGCGTTGGCCTGGCGGGTCCAGCAGCGGGAACCTGTCCAGCGCCGGCAAGGCGAGGTCGGCCAGACGCAGAATGACGGCGGCCAGATTGGAGCGCTGCAACTCCGGCGCGGTGTGTGCCGGCCGGCTTGCAAACTCCTCTTCGGCATACAGACGCACACAGATGCCGGCCCGCTCGCGGCCGCAACGGCCCTTGCGCTGGTCGGCACTCGCCTGAGAATTGGGCACGATTGGCAAGCGCTGCAGTTTGCTGCGCGGACTGTAGGTGCTGATTCGCACCAGGCCGCTGTCGATCACATGCCGGACGCCCGGCACCGTGAGCGAGGTTTCCGCCACGTTGGTCGCCAGCACCACGTGTCGGGCCTGATGCGGCGTGAAGATCTTCTGCTGCTCGGGCTGCGCCAGACGCGCGTACAAGGGCAGCACCTCGGTGCCCGGCAAACGGGCCGCCCGTAAAAACTCGCGCGCTTCGAGAATCTCCCGCTCGCCGGGCAGAAAAACCAGCACGTCGCCCCGCGCTTCGGCGTCGAGTTCTTCAATGACCCGCAGCAGCGTCTGATTGAGATCGCCCTCCTCGGCGGTGTCCGGCGGGCGATAGCGCAAGTCGATGGCATGGCTGCGGCCGGGCACTTCGAGCAGCGCAGCGCCGGGGAAAAACGCCTGGAAACGCTCGGCTTCAATGGTCGCGGAGGTCAGGATGAGTTTCAGCTCCGGGCGGCGCGGCAGCAGATTCCGCAAATAGCCCAGCAGCAGGTCAATGTTGACCGAGCGCTCATGCACCTCGTCGATCACGATCGTGTCGTAGGCCAACAACTGACGGTCGTGATGAATTTCCTGCAGCAGGATGCCGTCGGTCATCACCTTGAGACGCGTCGCGGGGCTCACCACTTGCTCGAAGCGGGTTTGAAAGCCCACGCCCTGACCTAGGGTGGTGCCGGTCTCCAGCGCAATCCGGCTGGCGATAGCGCGCGCGGCGAGACGGCGCGGCTGGGTCAGTCCAATCCGCCCCGTCAGTCCGCGCCCCAGCGCCATGCAGAGCTTAGGTAACTGGGTCGATTTGCCGGAGCCCGTCGCGCCACACACGATACTGACCTGATGCGCCGCGAGCGTTGCCAGCAGCGCATCGCGGTGGGCGGCGAGCGGCAATTCCGGCGGCAGATCGAGTCGCGGCTGCCATTGGGCGCGCTGCGCGATCCGGTCCGCGGATAGCTTCAGCAAGCGCCGAAACTCGCGCAGGGCGGCGGCAGCGGCGGTCCGTGCCGGGACGGTGTCCCGAGGCCCGCGCGCCTGCGCCAGCAGTCGCCGCAGACGCGGCCAGTCGACGCAGGCGGCACGTGCAAGGGCGAGCTGCCATCGCGCATGCAACGCCGGTGCAGCGGGCCCGTTCAAGGCCATAGCCTGCAGGCGAACGACGCCACGCCGCGCAGCAGAGCGAAGCCGCTCCCGGGGCGCTGATGGATCAAGTCAAAACTGCTCATGGACGCACCTTAGGCAAGCTCGCGGCCGGTGTCGATCAGGCTCAAGCATCAGCGCCCCATGGCCGCTGTTTGAATTGCCATAGGGCGCTGGTAACCTTCGATCAGACCTTGGGCGGACGCCCTTTCCTTCCTGTTTCAGGCACGGAGCCTTAATGCTCACTTTTGACATCGCTGGCGGACAAATCGATGGAGCTCGCGATTATCAGGAAGATGCCTTTCTGGTCACGCGCATCGGCGATTCCTCCGGAAAAAAAGGCATTTCGCTCATCATCGTCGCCGATGGCATGGGCGGGCACGCCGCCGGTAACGTCGCCAGCAATATGGCGGTGCAGACCTTCAACAAGCACTTGACCAGCGCCTATCCCACGCCTGAGATCTCGAAGGCCCTGCGCGCCGCCGTGCTGCAGGCGAACCAGTCGATCGCTGAAACTGTCCGCGAAACTGCCGCCCTGAAAGGCATGGGCTGCACGCTGGTCTCAACGGTCATCGACGACAAGCAGTTCCGCTGGGCGAGTGTGGGCGACAGCCATATTTACCTCGCCCGTAACGGTGAGCTGATTAAACAGAATGCCGACCACAGCTATGGCGGCTTTCTTGCGCGCATGGCCGCGCAGGGCAAGAACATCGAACCTGAAGCCGGCTTCTCGCGCAACATGCTGATGAGCGCCCTGACCGGCGATGACATTGCCGAAATCGATTGCCCCGAACGCGCGGTGGACCTGCAGGGCGGCGACCGTCTGGTGATAGCCAGCGACGGCCTCGATACCCTGAGTTCAAGCAAAATCCTGAGCTTTCTGAACAAGGCGGACTCGGCGAAGGGCTGCGTTGAGATCATTCTGAAAGGCGTGCAGGACGCCCGCATGCCGCGACAGGACAACACGACCGTGGTGGTGGTGATGGTCGGTGAGCAGGCCGAGTACAGTGCCCGCCCTGCTCCACCGTCGGTGGCTCAACTGGAAGCGCCGGTGCCGCTGGCCCCGCCCCGCCCGTCAATTCGCCCGACCACATCGACGCGACCTGCGCCATCGCCGGACACTGGCGATGGCAAGGGCCTCGGACTCGCAATTTTTGCCCTGCTGTGTGCCCTCGCGGGCGGCATTTGGCTGATCTTCGGGCAAGACCTGCGAACCACTTTTGCCAAGCCAGACAGCGCCCCAAGCACCGCCATCGAGCAGCCCGCCATCGACAAGGCACCCCCGCTGCCAGAGGAACCGCCGGTCGCCGTCACGCCACCGCAATCAGAGCAGTCGGGGAAGGAAACCCCGGTCGCCCCCCCCAAACCAGCGCCGAAACCGGTGGCGGTAAAACCCGGCGCCATCTTCAGGGAAGGTCCGGGCCCGCAGATGGCCTGGTTGCCCGCCGGTAGCTTCACGATGGGCTCTGGCGATAGCAGCGACGCCTACGATGAGCGTCCGGCGCGCGAGGTGCGAATCGCCAAGTTTGCGATTAGCACCCATGAAGTGACCGCCGACGAATACGCCCGCTTTGCCGGCGGCAATGCAAAGCGACTGCCGGGCGCGAACATGCCCGCCACCTTCGTGTCCTGGGACAACGCGCTGGCCTACACCCGCTGGCTATCGCGCCAGACCGGCCAGCAGTACCGACTGCCGAGCGAGGCCGAATGGGAATATGCCGCCCGCGCCGGCACCGTCATCGCCTACTGGTGGGGCCGTGAACTCGGGCGGGGCAACGCGCACTGTTTTGCCTGCGACTCAGATTTTGACCCGCGTCGCCCAGCGCAGGTGGGACGCTTTGCGCCCAATCCATTCGGGCTGTACGACACCGCGGGCAATGTCGAAGAGTGGGTCCACGATTGCGTGCACCCCAACTACGAGGGCGCGCCCGACGATGGCAGCGTGTTCGAGGGGGGGGACTGCACCCATCGCGTGGTGCGGGGTGGCGCTTTCTCCAGCGGTCCGAAAAGCCTGCGCGTGACCACCCGTGGCAAGTTCCTGCAGAAATCCGCAAACGACGGTTTGGGCTTCCGCGTGGTGCGCGAGCCCTAGGCCCTAGCTGGCTTGCGGCGCAGCCGGCGAGTTGAACTCGCGGTCAATTGCCGGCTTTAGCCAAACCAGCAGCGCAAGCCCCGGCAGGGCGAGACCGCAGGAAGCGGCGAAGAACGGCGCCCAACCGGCCCACGCCACCAATTCACCGGCGAGCGGCCCCAACAACACGCGACCCAGACTTGCCAGGGCGGTTAGCAGCGCGTACTGCGTCGCGGTGTAGCGCCGGTCGCACAGCGCCATCATCAGCGCCACATGCGCGCAAGTGCCCATGCCGCCGCAGAGATTTTCCAGCCCGACGACGACCATCATGCCCGGCAACGACTTGTCGCCAAGGGCAAGCACCAAAAATCCCAGATTGGTCAGCCCCTGCACAATGCCGAAGACCAGCAGGGCTTTGCCCAGACTGTAGCGATACATCAGGGCGCCCCCCAGCAGGCCGCCACCCAGCGCGGCCGCGAACCCGAGGCCCTTGTAAATGGTGCCGATCTCGGTCATCGAAAACCCTTGGGCACGGATAAAAAAGCTGAGGCTGAGCGTGCCGGCGAACTGGTCGCCCAATTTGTACACCGCGACCACCAGCAACAGCGGCCACACGTGGTGCCGCGTGCAGAGTTGCCGCAACGAGGTCAGCAGTTCGGGCCAGAACGCGCCGCCGGCGACCGGGCCGCTGGCTGGCTCGGGCGCCATCCAGGCATTGAGCACACCGAGCAGCATGACGGCCGCCATCGTCAGATAGGCGGCCCGAAAGCCAAAATGGTCGGCAATGAGCAGCGCGCCGGCACCCGAGGCGAACATGGCCACGCGATAGCCGGCCACGGCATAGCCCGTGCCGATGCCGCGCGCCGCCGGGCTGAGCAGTTCGGTGCGTAGCGCATCGCTGGCCACGTCCTGCGTGGCCGACAGCGCGGCCAACAGCAAGGCAAGCAGGGCGAGCCGGTGGACGTCTGCCGGCGGCTGGCAGAACGCGCACAGCACCATAACCACGGCGAGCAGTGCTTGAGTCAGGACCAGCCAGGCCCGCCGCCGCCCTAATCCCGCCGGTTGCCAACGGTCCAGCGCCGGCGCCCACAGGAACTTGAACACATACGGCAAGCCGACCAGCGACAGGCTGCCAATGGTTTTGACGTCGACGCCGCTTTCGGTGAGCCAAGCCTGCAGCGTGCTGCCCGACAGGGCCAGCGGCAGGCCGGAGAAGAACCCGGCCAGTCCCACCACGACCAGGGGCGAACGGCCGTCTCTTGCTTGGTTAAAAAAAGCTTGCACCCGTGGATTCTCGCACACGGCAGGGGTCGCGCCGAGGCGCCTGACGCTCGTCCTGCCCTGCTACACTCGCCGTCCCGCCGACCCGGTAAGGCTTGAGCATGGCCCACGAGATTGAACGCAAATTCCTGCTGGCGAGCGAAGACTGGCGCAGCGCCGTCAGTCACTCGGTCACCATGTGCCAAGGCTATCTGGCAACCACCGAAGCCGTGTCGGTGAGGATTCGGCAGGAGGGCGACGAGGCCTTCCTCAATCTCAAAAGCGCCACCTTGGGCATTTCGCGTGATGAATTCGAATTTCCGCTGCCGGTTGCTGGCGCCCTGGAAGTGCTGCATCGGTTTTGTGCCGGGCGCTGTATCGAGAAGACCCGGCACTATGTGCCGCTAGGGCAGCACCTGTGGGAAATCGATGAGTTCGCGGGCGCCAATGCCGGACTCATCGTGGCCGAGATCGAGTTGGCGGCTGAAGACGAGGTCTTCGAGCGCCCGGCCTGGCTGGGGCGCGAAGTCTCGCTCGAGAGGCGCTACTACAACGTCTGTCTGGTCGACCACCCTTACAGCGCGTGGCCTGCGGACGCGCGTGCGGGCAAGGGTGGTCAGGCCGCCACTTGATGCGTATATTTACCCAGTAATTTCCACAGGATTGTCGAGGCTTGGTCCGCATGCCCGATGCCGTTCAAGAAAGTCTGGTCGACCGCTTCGGTAGAACGGTGGACTACGTCCGCATTTCGGTCACCGACCGCTGCGACTTTCGCTGCGTCTACTGCATGGAACCCGACACCCGCTTTGTGCCGCACGCCGAAGTCCTGACGCTCGAAGAGCTAGCCCTGGTGGCCCGGGCCTTTACCGAACTCGGCGTTAAAAAAATCCGCATCACCGGCGGCGAGCCGCTGGTCCGGCGCAACGTGGTGAAACTGATGCATGACATCAGCACCCTGCCGGGCCTGCGCGAACTGGTGCTCACCACCAATGGCTCACAGCTGGAGCGCCTGGCGCCCGAACTGCGCGCGGCGGGTGTTAAACGCATCAACATCAGCCTTGATTCACTGGACGAAGCCCGCTTCGCCCGCATCACCCGCACCGGCAAACTGGCACCCGTGCTGGCCGGGATCGAGGCGGCGCGGCAGGCCGGTTTCGAGAAGCTCAAATTAAACGCGGTGATTCTCAAACACCGCAATGAGGACGAGGTCGTCGCCCTCACCCGCTACGCCGCCGAACGCGGCATGGATATTTCTTTTATCGAAGAAATGCCGCTGGGCGTGATCGGGGACCACGACCGGGCCGAGGCCTATTACTCCAGCGACCAAATCCGCGCCGATCTGGAAACCGCCTTCACGCTGGTCGCAAGCACCGAATCCACCGGCGGGCCCTCACGCTACTTCCGTCTGATGGAAACCGGCACGCGGGTCGGCTTTATTTCACCGCACAGTCATAACTTCTGCGATACCTGCAACCGGGTCAGACTGACCGCAGAGGGCCGGCTCTTGCTGTGTCTGGGCCAGGAGCATTCGGTCGACCTGCGCGCGGTGCTACGGGCTGCGCCCGGTGATTTGCCCTTACTGAAGCAGGCCATCCGCGACGCCATGGCCATCAAGCCGCTGGGCCATGAGTTCAATCTCGCCGCCAAACCGCTCATTTTCCGGCACATGAACGCGACGGGCGGTTAGGCCCGGCAGCTTCCCAGACGCATGCGCGAACGCATTACCGGACTCGTGCTCGCCGGCGGCCAAGGCCGCCGCCTTGGGGGACGCGACAAAGGTCTTGTGATGCTCGGCGGCAAGCCGCTGGTTGCGCACGTGATCGACCGTTTGGCGGCTCAGGTCGACGCCGTGCTGATCAACGCCAACCGCCATCCTGCGCAGTACGCGCCGCTGGGACATCCCGTCATCGAAGACCTGCGCGACGATTTTCCGGGTCCGCTCGCTGGCATCGACGCCGGTTTGTCCCGGACTGCGCACGGACTGCTGGCGGTGGTGCCCTGCGACGGACCGTTCCTGCCGGACACGCTGGTCGCCCGCCTCTATGCGGCGATGCGCGCAGAACAGGCCGAGATCGCGGTCGCCCGCGCCGGTGGCGAATTGCAGCCGGTATTTGCCCTGGTCCGGGCCGAATTACGCGACGCCCTCACCCGCTTCATGGCGGGCGACGACCGGCGCATTGCCGCCTGGTTTCGTCAGCACCGATTGGCGGTAGTCGACTTCGATGACGAATCGGCGTTTGCCAATCTCAACACCGAGGCCGATTTTGCAGCCGCCGAAACGCGTCTCGCGGCGCGCCACTTTGCCCGGGTGCTCGGCATTGCAGGCTACAGCGGCAGCGGCAAGACCACGCTGCTCACCCGCTTGCTGCCAGTCTTGCGTAACGCCGGCCTGCGGGTCGGCGTGCTCAAACATGCGCACCATCAGTTCGATATCGACTATCCGGGCAAGGACAGCTACGAGCTCCGCCACGCCGGCGCCTGCCGGGTTATGGTCGCTTCTAGCCAGCGCTGGGCCTTGATCACGGAACGCGACACGCATGAGGACCCACCGCTGCTGGAGATGTTGGCGGCGCTGGATGCCCGCGAAGTGGATTTCATCCTCGTTGAAGGCTTTCGCCACGAGGCCTTCCCAAAGCTCGAAATCCATCGCCCCGCGCTGGGTCGCCCCCTGCTCTGCGCAGACGATCAGGCGGTGATCGCCCTCGCCTCGGACGAGACGCTGAGCCTGCCCCGCGACATGCCGCAGTTCAGGCTCGACGACATTGCCGCCATCAGCCAGTTTATTCTCGAGCGCGCGGCGGCCAGCCGTGCCAACGCCGGAGTCTTCAACCCATGAGCGCCCCCCTGATCAACCTGATCCCGAGTTGCGAAGATGACTACGACCTGCACTCGCTAAGCTGTGAGGAGGCGCTGACGCGCCTGCTCGCGGCCGTCAACCCGGTGACGGCCAGCGAACGGCTGGCCCTGCGCCAAGCCTTGGGTCGGGTCCTCGCGGCGCCCGTGACCGCGCAGTTCCCGGTGCCGGCCCACACCAATTCCGCCATGGACGGCTACGCGCTGGCGCATCGCGACGTGCCGGCCGAAGGGCTCGCTGAGCTGCGCGTGGTCGGCAGTTCCTTTGCGGGCAAGCCCTACGAGGGCGCGCTTGGCGTGGGTGAAGCCGTGCGAATCATGACTGGCGCGGTGATGCCCGAAGGCAGCGATCTGGTGGTGATGCAAGAGCAGGTCATTGCCGAGGGTGACCGAATCAGCATCGATGCCCGGCACAAGCGCGGCCAGCACGTGCGCGCCGCCGGCGAAGACCTGAAACCTGGCGCCGAAGCCTTGCCCGCAGGAAGGCTGCTGACACCCGCCGATTTAGGCCTCGTCGCCTCGTTGGGCTATGGCGAACTCAGCGTCTTGCGCCGTCCCCGGGTGGCGTTTTTCTCGACCGGCGACGAGCTTCGCTCGCTGGGCGAATCGCTGGGCCGCGGCGACATCTACGACAGCAACCGCTACACGCTCTACGGCATGCTGGTGCGACTGGGCGTTGAGGTCATCGATCTGGGCGTGGTGCGCGACGACCCCGCCGCATTGAAAGCCGCTTTTGCCAGTGCCGCCGACATGGCGGACGTCATCATCACCAGCGGCGGAGTATCGGTCGGCGAAGCGGACTACACCAAAGACGTGCTGGGCGAACTGGGTGAGGTGCGGTTCTGGAAAGTGGCCATGAAACCCGGTCGACCGCTGGCATTCGGTCGCGTCGGACAGGCCGCCTTCTTCGGCCTGCCGGGCAATCCCGTGTCGGTGATGGTGACCTTCTACCAGTTCGTGCAACCGGCGCTGGAAAAAATGATGGGCACCTCGCCCAGACCTCGCTGGAATCTGCCGGCACGCACGACGGCCACCCTCAAAAAGCGCCCCGGCCGGGTCGAGTTTCAGCGCGGCCATGCGGCGCGCGATGCGCACGGTCAGTGGCAGGTCACGCCAACGGGCGACCAGGGCTCGGGCATACTCAGTTCGATGTCGCAGGCCAACTGCTTCATCGTGCTGGGCATGGACACCGGCAAGGTCGAAGCCGGCAGCGAAGTCGAGGTGCAGCTTTTTGAGTGGCTGATGTAGTCCGCGCTACAGGCTGAGCGCCATGCCGTCGTAGGCCACTTCCCAGCCTGCAGCCTCGACCGCGGCCCGTTCGGGGCTCTGCTCAAGCAAGATGGGGTTGGTGGTGTTGATGTGAATGAACACCTTTCGCTTCACCGCCAGCCCCGCCAGTAGCGCCATGCTGCCGTCTGCGCCCGACACGCTGAGATGCCCCATGCGCTGCCCGGTCTTGCTGCCCACGCCGTCCCGAATCATTTCATCGTCAACCCACAGCGTCCCGTCGAAGAAGACGAGCGCGGCGCCGCGCAGACGCGCAGCGAGTTCCTCGGTCATCCGGGCGCAGGCCGGGATATAGAAAAACCCCTCCCCGCTCGCGGTGCTGCGGATTTCGAGGGCCACGGTGTCTTCGGTGACCGCGCCGATGTCGACGCCTTTGGCGGCATCTTCCAGCCACAGGGCGACTTTGCCGGGTACCGCAAACGCGGTGACGGTCAGCCCCAGTTCGCTGCCGTCAGCCGCCAGCGGGCGAAATGCTTCATCAAGGCTGATCGCGTGGCGTGCCACAAATGCCGGATTCAGCACGTTGAAAATCGAATTTGCGGCGAGCACACCCTGTACCCGGCTGGTGGCGTACAGATTGAACGCCTGTGATTCGCGCAGCGTGAGCAGCCCGGTGACGTGGTCGACATCGGCGTTGGTCAGCATGACCGACTGAATGGGACTGGCCCGCAGCGGGCCCGCGGCGGCGGGTTGGAGCACCGCGTTGTCGTTGATCTGCTGACGCAGATCGGGCGAGGCATTGCACAGCAGCCAACGTTGGCCATCAGCGCTCACGGCAATCGATGACTGCGTGCGCGCCTTCGCGCCCGCCTCACCGGTCCGGGCCCGACGGCTGTTGGGATGATTGCAGTTCCATTGCGGGTAGCCGCCGCCGGCGGCGGAACCCAACACGCGTACGTGCATAGCCTTAACCTTTCGTTGGTTCGGACGGGCCGGCGGTATAGCCGGCGGTGTTGCGCGCCACCCAGCGGGTGCCGCCCACCAGCCGCTCTTTTTTCCAGAATGGCGCGCGTGACTTGAGGTCTTCCATCAGATGCCGACAGGCCTCAAAGGCCTCCGCCCGGTGCGCCGACCACACCGCCACCAGCACGATGGCATCGCCCGGTTCAACTTCTCCTACCCGGTGCACGATCAGGCTATCGAGCAAGGGCCAGCGGGCTGCCGCTTCCTGGCAGATCGCTTCAAGGTGACGTTCCGTCATGCCCGGATAGTGCTCCAGCGTCATGCCGCGCACCGCATCGCCTTCATTGAAGTCGCGCATCGTGCCAACAAACACCGCCGACGCGCCGAAGGCGCCCGCGCTTGCAAAGCGCTGCTGCTGATAGGCGACGACTTCGCTGTAAGGTTCGAAGGCGGCGTCGCGCACGCTAACCGGCATGGCTGCCCCCCGTAACCGGTGGGAAAAACGCAATTTCATCGCCCGGCGCGACCACCGTACGCGCGTCGCAATACGCCATATTGCGCGCACACAGCACTCGCGGCGGCAACTCGGGCTGACCCGTTTCTGCGCGCCATAGATCGAGGATGCAGGTCTCGCCTGCCAGCGCCCGCTGGCGCTCTCGCCACCCGCAACTTTCTGCAAGGCTGGCAAACAGTTTGATGGTGACGACGGCGGTGGTGTTCACGGGCGGGGACGACCTGCGATGGCTTGCGGTAGAGTGCGGCCGATTCTAGCCCACGCCCGCTCTGGAGACACCGCCGATGTCCGATCGCCTGACCCATTTCAACGCCGACGGCGCCGCCCACATGGTGGATGTTGGCGACAAACCTGCCACCCGCCGCCGCGCGCGCGCCGAGGGCACGATTGCGATGGCTGCGCCAACGGTGGCCCTGATCGAAGCGGGCGGGCACCGCAAGGGCGATGTACTCGGCGTGGCCCGCCTCGCCGGCATCATGGGCGCCAAACGCACTGCCGACCTCATTCCGCTATGTCATCCGCTGGCGCTGACGGCGGTGGACGTCGCGTTCACGACCGACGCGACCAGCGGCACCGTGCGCTGTGAGGCGCGGGTCGAGACGACCGGCCCGACCGGCGTCGAGATGGAAGCCCTGTGCGCGGTGCAAATCGCCCTGCTGACGATCTACGACATGTGCAAGGCGGTCGACCGCGGCATGACGATTAGCGACGTGCGCCTGCTGGAAAAAGAAGGCGGACGCTCAGGACACTGGCAGCGCGACTAGCCGCTGGCTCAGTCGTACTTGAGGTATTTGAAGCGCGGATCTTCCGGCGTGCCTTCCAGCGCGCTGGCGGGATCTGCGGCCGGCTGCCACATCAGCACCTCGTCGATTTTCCGTGCCAGTTCAAAGTCCTTGTCGGTGATGCCTTTTGCCGCGTGATTTTGCAGTTTGACGGTCACGAAGGCGTAGGACACGTTGAGGTCGGGGTGATGCCAGGCCGCCTCCGCCAGATGGCCAATGGTGTTGACGGCCATCAGGGTGGCTTTCCAGCCAGCGGTCCGATAGGTCCGGCGGATCCAGCCGTCCTTCAGCGTCCAGGCCGGCAGGCTGTCGGCCAGCTTCGCCAGAATTTCTTCATCGCTATAAACCTTCTCAGCCTGCTTTTCGCGCCAAGCCATGGCGGTGCTCCTTAGAGGGTTAAGGGGGTGTCGGCGGCAACGGGCAATGTGGGCGTGGCAAACAAGTCACACAGCCGCTGCACGGATGACGCATTAAGGGTCGCCACGCGCTCGGCGTCGGCGCAGAGCGCGCTGCGAAAGCCGAGGTAGTCCGCGCCCAGTGTCTTCAAGACTGGCACGTCGGCGGCCGCAAGGCGACCTGCCAAGCCACACAGCAAGCCCTGACCGTGAACCGCCGCGACGAAGCGGGACAAGGCCGTGGGTGACAGCAGAGCGCGCAGACCCGGGCCGCTCTTCTCTGCGGTATCCAGCATCAAACCGGCGAGACCCAGTTCGGCCAGCGCCTGGATATCGTCTTCGCGCGGTGGCGCTTCGGCAAAACACACCGCGATCACGCCGCAGCCGAGGCCAGTGCTGGCGGCAAGCGCCGCACGCAGCGGTTGGGAGACCGCGCGCGCATAGAGGCCAACCTTTGCGTAGTGCGCACCGGTCGCGGCAATGGCGGCCACCCGCGCGGGGATCTGCTGCGGCGTTTCCCAGCAGTCCCCAATGGTTGCGCTGAGGGTGTGCGTGGCACCGAAGGCCACGACCGCCGCTGCGATTACGTCGAGCGGCACTGCGCCCAGCGCGCCGGCGGCAGGTTCTTTGAGATCAATCCAGGGCACTCCGCAGTCCGCCACCAGGCGGGCTTCGGCCATATCGCGCACGCTGGCCAACAGGCGGGTCATACCGGCGCGGCCGGCGCACCGCCGCCATGGCGCGGATGCGCGGCCACGGCTTCCTGCAACCACCGCCAGGCGTCGTGCTCGCGCGCCCCCGCGGTCTTGTCGACCGCAATCTGCAGGTAACGCATTTCGGCGGCGACCTGCGCTGGATCCAGCCAGTCCAGCCGGGAGATCAGGATCGCGCCTTCGACCACCGCCGCCTGCGCGCGGTTGAAACCACAGAAGGCCGCGTGCTGCGCGCGCGCGACCACCGTGCAGAAAAATCGGGGACGTTCGGCATGCTCTGCCACCTCCTCGACCACCAGCTCCCAATGCGCCAGCGAATCCGCCAGACGGGGCACGGGACTCCGCTCAGCGGGCAACAGCGGCCAGTGTCGGCGTCCCGTCAGGCAGCCCGCAAAAACCCGGACGTCGTCTGTGAAGTTGAGCACCGCGACGCCCGCTCGCCGCAGGTTCTCCAGCGTCACCGACGGCACGAACGGGGCGAGGACCACGCGCCCGGCCTCTTCGCGAAACCCCAGAGGCGTGATGTGTGCGCCGCCGTCTGCGGCCAGCGTGGTAACGATAGCTTCGCGGATCACGGGGCAGCGAGCGGGCTGACGGCGATGTGAAGTCGACACTGGTTCAAAACAACCACCCCCTGAATCAAAAAAACCAATTCGCCTGATGCGCCCGCAGGCAGACCACAGCCCGCGACGCCAACTGCCTGTTTTTGCGGGGGGCACGCCCGGTGCTTGGCTGGCACGCTTGCTGCTTCAACGCGTTGAACACTGTGTCCACATTTTCGCAGTGTGGGTAGAGCGCCTCAACCGGCGCGCAATCAAACTCGAACGAGGAGATATCACATGGCTTGGCAGACCCCGTCTTTCAGCGACGTGCGTTTCGGCTTCGAAGTCACGATGTACATCAACAACCGTTGATTTCGTGAAGCACGTGCCCGGAGGGTTGCTCGCAGCCCTCCGGGTCTTCCCGAGTTCCAGCAGTAGCGTCCCAACCGTGCCCGAATACTCAATCCGTCGCCGACCTACCGACCGTCCCGTATGGTCCCGTGCGGCGTTTGAACAGCAGCTCCGGGGCAAGGAGCGCTACTACCATATCCACCACCCTTTCCACATCCAGATGAACGAAGGCGGGCTCAGCCGCGAGGCCGTGCAAGGCTGGGTGGTGAACCGTTTCTACTATCAGCAGTGCATCCCGATCAAGGACGCTGCCATTCTCGCCAACTGCCCCGACCGCGACAGCCGTCGGCTGTGGATTCAACGCATCCTCGACCACGACGGGATGACCGGCGACGAAGGCGGCATCGAGGCCTGGCTGCAACTGGGCGAAGCCGTTGGCCTTGATCGGGCCTATCTGGAGAGCGGCGACGGCGTCCTGCCGGGCGTGCGCTTCGCGGTCGACGCCTACGTTAACTTCGCCCGCCGGGCAAGCTTCGAAGAAGCGGCCTGCTCCTCCCTGACCGAGTTATTCGCGCCCACCATTCACCAGCGCCGGCTCGACAACTGGCCGCAGATTTACCCGTGGATCGATGAGCGTGGCTATCGCTACTTCCGCAAGCGCCTGAGCGAAGCCCGGCGCGACGTTGAGCACGGACTGGCGATTTCACTCGACTACTTCAAGACGCGGAGCGATCAGGAATACGCGCTCAGCATCCTGCAGTTCAAGCTCAACGTGCTGTGGACCATGCTCGACGCCATGTGGATGGCCTACATCGAACACAAACCCCCATTTTTTTCCTGCCCCGATGTCTGAATCTGCCATCAGCCTCACGAATATCCCACGCGTCTCGCCGATGTTCCGCTTTCAGTGGGAGGAGGCGCAGGCCTGCCATGTGTTGCTCTACCCCGAAGGCATGGTGAAGCTGTCGGGTAGTGCGGGAGAAATCCTGCAGCTCGTGAACGGCAGATCTACCGTGGGCGAGATCATCGCCGCGCTGAAGGAAAAATTTCCTGGCGCGCCCCTCGACAACGACGTGCTCAATTTTCTGGAGGCCGCCTATGGTCACGGTTGGCTCCGCAGCGTTGACGACTAGCAAGCCGCTCTGGCTGCTGGCTGAGCTGACCTATCGCTGCCCTTTGCAGTGCCCCTACTGCTCAAACCCGCTGGAAATTGCCAAATACAAAGACGAGCTCGACACCGAGCAGTGGATCAGCGTCCTGCGGCAGGCGCGCAAGATGGGCGCCGCGCAACTGGGCTTCTCCGGCGGTGAGCCGCTGTTGCGGCAGGATCTGGAAGTCCTGATCGCCGAGGCCCGTCGCTTGGGCTACTACAGCAACCTGATCACCTCTGGCGTCGGCATGGACGAAGCCCGCGTGGCTGCGTTCAAGGAAGCGGGACTGGACCACATCCAAATCAGCTTTCAGGCCAGCGACGAAGAGCTGAACAACTATCTCGGCGGGACGGATTCTTTCCGGCACAAGTACGAGATGGCGCGGGTGGTCAAGAAACATGACTACCCGATGGTGCTCAACATCGTCATTCACCGGCAAAACATCGACCAGATCGAAGAGATCATCAAGATGACCATCGATCTGAGGGCCGACTATGTGGAACTGGCCAGCACCCAGTACTACGGCTGGTCAAAACTGAACGAAGCCGGCCTGCTCCCCACGCGTGAGCAACTGGCGCGCGCCGAGCGTGTAGCGCACGACTATCAGGACCGCATGAAGGGCAAGATGAAAATCATCTACGTCGTGCCCGACTACTACGAAACCCGCCCCAAGGCCTGCATGAACGGTTGGGGCTCTATTTTTCTGACGATTGCGCCCGACGGCTCTGCTCTGCCCTGTCACGCCGCGCGGCAGCTGCCGGGCTTCACGTTCCCCAACGTGAAACACATGAGCGTGGAAGACATCTGGCAGACATCGGATGCGTTCAACCGCTTTCGCGGCGACGACTGGATGAAGGAGCCCTGCCGCAGTTGCGTCGACAAGGGCAAGGACTTTGGCGGCTGCCGCTGTCAGGCGTTCATGCTAACGGGGGACGCGACGAATGCCGATCCGGTGTGCGCCAAGTCGGCACACCATGCCGCGCTGGTCGCCGAAGTGAACCGCATCACCGCGGTCTCGCTGGAGACGGTCAAGACCCAACCGCTGGTGTTCCGCAACATGCGCAATTCACGCGAGCTGGCGCCCTGAGCTGAGGTACCGATTGCCGAGGCCGCCGCCCACATCCGTAACCGGGGCGCCGCCGCATTCCCGCCTGTTCGCGGTGTGACTTAATCGCGCGCCGCGTGCCACGCCAGCAAGCTCGGCACCGGCATGGGTCGCGCAAAATAGTAACCCTGCGCAAATGCGCAGCGCATGTCGCTCAGTCGCTGCGCGGTCTGCTCGTCTTCTATGCCCTCTGCCACCGTGCTCATGCGCAGTCGGGCGGCGAGGTCCAGCGTTGACTGGATGATTTCCTTGCTGCGTTCCGAGGTTTCCATTTTGTCGACAAAAGATTTGTCGATTTTCAGGCAGGAAAAGGGCAGCGCTTGCAGGTAATCAAGCCCGCCGTAGCCTTTGCCAAAATCGTCCAGCGCGATGCCGACGCCAATGCCGCGCAGGCGCTGGACTACTTCAGACACCAGCTGCACGTTGCTGATGATGACCGTTTCGGTCAGCTCGATCCGCAGCTCTGCCGGCGGAATCTGGCGGGTCTCCAGACTTTCCTGAATGCGTCCCAGAATCCCCGGTCGACAAAACTCGGGCGCCGACAGATTGATGCTCATGAACGGCGTTGCATTTCTCAAATCGCCGCACAGCGAACGCAATTTTGGCCAGTCGTCCAACGCCCGGTTCAGCACAAATTCGCCAATCCGGTGGATAAGGTCGGTCTTCTCGGCCAGAGGAATAAACTCATCCGGTCGCACCATGCCAAGGGTGGGGTGACGCCAGCGCACGAGGGCTTCGTAGCCGGCGAGGCTCCGATCGGCAAAGCGGATGATCGGCTGATAGTGCAACTCAAGCTGATTTCCATCGATGGCGTTCGACAAGCTCTGCGCCAGCGTTAGGATGCGGATGGCGTCCTGATGCAGTTTGGTCGCCGCTTCGGGGCCATCGCCAGACATCGCCGCCGGCGCCAGAAAGGAGCTGAGCGTGGTGGCTTCCAGCGGCGCACCCTGCGCGGAGCGCCGTACATGTTCGAGCAGGATCCGGACGATGTATTTCACCACCGGGTCGGTCTTGCCCATCAGGTTTTCGAGATGCGAGCGGTTGATGCTGATGACTCGCGTCGGCGTTAGCGCCCGGACGGTGGCGCTGCGCGTGCCACCGTCCAGCAAGGCGATTTCGCCGAACAGCGCGCCTTCACTCAGCATGTTGATTCGTCGGTAGCCGTTCCCCGTGCTTTGCAGCACTTCGACCGCGCCGCTTTCAATGACGTAGGCGGCGGCCGCCTCGTCGCCAGCTTCGAAGATCACCTGATCGGATCTGAACTCGAGGACTTCAAGACCGGCGTACTCTGGAAGCATCATCAACTCCTGACCGGCGCATTGCGCTTAGGCATCAACGACCACGAGAGCCCCGCTCTCCCACACGGACACTCAGCCCCGCACTGCCCAGGCCACTTCCAGCGCCTGACGGTTAGGTTTGACGTCGTGAACCCTGAAAATACGCACGCCAGCGCTGGTGCCCAGCGCCGTTGTCGCGCAGGTCGCGCCGACCAGTTCCGTGAAGCTCGTCTCCCGGCAAATCGCGCCCATGAACCTTTTTCGGCTGGTACCCAGCAAGACTGGATAGCCAGTTTGCACAAATCGCGGTAAGGCCCGCAGCAGGCTGAGATTGTGCTCGCGGGTTTTTCCAAACCCGATGCCGGGGTCGATGACGATACGCTCCCGAGCCAGCCCCGCGCGTTCAGCACGCGCGGCAGCGGCCAGCAGATAGGCCAGCACTTCGGACACGACGTCCGTGTATGCAGGCGCCGTCTGCATGGTGGTGGGATCACCCTGCATGTGCATCAGGACCAGCGCCGCGCCGTATTCTGCCGCCAGATCCAGCATGGCCGGATCACGGCCGCCGGACACATCGTTGATGATGCTGGCCCCGGCGCTGAGTGCGGCCCGCGCGACGACCGGCGAGCGCGTATCAATCGACAGCGCGACTTCGGCGGGCAACTGCGCCCGGAGTGCGCCGAGCGTGGGCAGCACCCGCCGACACTGCTCATCATCCGCCACCGGCAAGGCACCCGGCCGGGTGCTCTCCCCTCCCAAATCGATTATTTCCGCCCCCTCGGCGACCATCAACGCGGCCTGAGTCAGGGCCGCCTCTTGCTGCAAGTGCCGGCCACCGTCAGAGAAACTGTCCGGCGTGAGGTTCAGAATGCCCATCACCAGCGGCGGGGCCGCGCCGTCGTGCAGGCGGGTCATCCAGCGCTCAGCCATGAGGACGTAATCGGTCTGCCATCTCGTCAGCCGCCCGCAACAGGGCATCGGTCATCAGCGGTTCTCCGGAAAGATGTCCGGTGGTCCGGAGGATTTCCAGTCGCGCGCCCGGAATGGCCTGCTGCAGCAACCACGAAGCCTGCGGCGTGCAGGTCAGGTCGCGCTGTCCGTGGACGATGTGTACCGGCACCTGCGGCAACTTTCCGGCGTCTTCCAGCAATTGATTGTCGCGCAGAAAGTAGCGGTTAACCGCGTAATGCAGTTCGATCCGCGCCTTTGCAAGCAACACGTCCAGTGGGCCCTCGGGCTCGGTATCCGGCTGATTAAACGAGTACATCACCACCGCCGAGGACCATGCCATCCAGGCCCGTGCGGCGTCGACCGCGCGGGACTCGTCCTCACCAAACAGGCAGTCGTGTACGTGGTGCGCAATAGAATCAGGATGGTCTAGCGCCGCCGTAAAGCGGGCCCAGGGCTCTGGCAACATGCGCGCGGCACCGGCATCAAGGAACCATTCCCAGTCGGTTTGCCGCGCCAGAAAACTGCCCCGGAAGACCATACCCAGAACACGCTCGGGATGAGTCTCGGCGTAGGCCAGGCCCAAGGCCACGCCCCAGGACCCAGCGAACAACACCCAGGCCTCGATGCCCAGATGCTGGCGGAGAAGTTCCAGATCTTCCACCAGATGCCAGGTCGTGTTCTGTCGGGTTTCACCAAACGGCTGCGACTGACCCGCACCGCGTTGGTCAAGAATCACGGCGCGGTAACGAGCGGGATCAAAAAACTGTCGGTGAGAAGGTTTGCACCCCCCGCCCGGACCGCCATGCAGAAAAACGACCGGCAGTCCGTTTTCCGCGCCTGATTCCTCGAAGTAGATTTCGTGGCCGTCACCGACCGCCAGCCAGCCCGCACGGCTCGGCGCGCTGGCGGGGTACAGGGTACGCGGGCTTGCTCCGGTCATGCCTTACAGATCGCCCAGAATCTGCGCCCTGCGCTTCTGGTATTCCTCGTCCGTGATCAGCTTCTTGCTTTTAAGGTCGAGCAGCGTTTTGAGCCTGTCTTCCACCGACGCCCCGGCGCCACCGCCATTGGCTTTCAGTGCCTTGAGTTCCTGCCGCATCCGGGCCATTTCCTCGCGCATTTCCCGGCGCTCTAACGTGAGTCGCGCCGCGTCGCGCTGGGATTTCTGGTCGCGTGCTTTTTCCTCATCGGGTACCAACCCCTCCCGATAAGCTTTGGCGGCCTTGTTGATATCAATCAACAGCCAGTCAGGACGACTGGATTCCGCACCACCCGCCACGGCGACACCGGTCGTCGACACCACCCGGCCCGGCATTTTGGTACTCGCGCTGTTGCGGCTTCCCGTATCAAATTTCAGATCCGAATAATCATTCAGCACGCCCCACGCCGCCTCGGCATTGCGCTTGCCCCGGTCTTTGCGCAGCTGATAGGCGCCAATGATGATGTTTAGCTTGCCGTCGGCAAAAAATGCGCGACCGCTGGTCCATTCGCGTTCCTTGAGGGTATCGAAGGCGATTTCGGCATAGCCGCGAACGGCGAATACCGCGTCTTCTTGTGGCTTGGCGCGCGCGAGTGCCTCGGCCAAATAGCGCGCCAGCACCTCGGTTTGCGCTTTCGTCAGCAGGGGACTGGATTTCTCATCGCGAAGCAGACCACCGCCTTGCCAGAGTTGTACGGATTTAAGCGCGTCGCGCACCTCTGACACATCCAGCGAAACCGGGTGTTTGTTGGGTGGCGCCGTCTCATCGCCCTGCGGCGCCAGCGCCACGTACTGTTCCTGTTCGCGCCAGACCTCGCTGTTGATGACCTCTTTTTTGAACAGATCAGGCACGAGGTCAATCGCGCGAGCGTCGGGCGCAGCGGTGCCGAAGAGGGCCAGCGCAAGGCCGAGAACACATGAGGTTCGCAAGGGCTGACGAGTTGTGCTGGGCATTCAACCGGCCTCCTGTTGGGAGCGCCAAGTATAGCCATTTTCCCCTGATTTCCGGCGCGGCAGACTAATCTCGCCACCATTCAAAACCGCAAGGGAGTCGAGATTCGAGACGAAAAAAAGGCGCATCCGGGGATGCGCCTTTTTCCGCCGCTCAGCTGAGCGGCCGTCTTACCACATGAAGAACGTGCCCAAGCTGACAGTCTGCGACTCGGTCTCACCGGTGAAGGTGGTCGCTTCCGCGGCGTTAGCCTTGAAGCTGTTCTTGCCGTTGCTGTACTCGGCAATCAGTTTCAGCCAGGAGTTGACGTCGTGATAGACGCCGACGGTCCACATGCTGAGGCTGACGTCCTGATTCTTGAATACGGTGGTCAGACCCGCGGTGTCGAACTTGTCCTGGTTGGACTCGCCGTAGCTTGCACCCACCTTGGTCTTGCCGAAGAAGCTATAGGTGCCCTGCACGTAGTAGCCGTCGTTGTCGGCGGCTTCGCAGGTCAGGGTACCGGCCAGACCAGCAGCCGGCGGCGCATCGCAGGCGGTGCCACCAGCGAACTGCAGCGAGCGTCCAAGGCCAGCGCCTTCGTAGTAGTAACCGGTCACGTTGAAGCCCATGAAGCCAGCGGTGGCGCCGGAGCCCCAGCCGTGCACGTCGACCGCATTGCTGACGAAGGTGTTCTTGCCGGCGGTTTCGATGTTCTGCCACAAGCCGTCAAACCAGGCCTTCACCGTCGCGTCGCCCAGCGTTGCGGTGTAGGTCATTTCGCCTTCCACGCGCGGGGAGTCGGTCTGGTTGAGGACCCTGTTGGCCTGATTGGCGACCGTTTCAATACTGGGGTCATACAGACCCACTTCCGCCTGCAGGCCGGCAAACACCGGGGTCTTGTAGGAGAAGCGGGCGTTGAAGTTGGGGTAGGTGTAGCCACGGCCAATGCGTCCAGCAGTCACAGCGCCACCGTCGGCGTTAGCCATACCCACGCCGAAGAGGGTCATGTCGTTCAGGATGGCCTGGCGCCCGAAAATGGACAGCGTGCGACCGAAGCTGACGGTACCCCACGCGGCGTCGATGTTGACGACCACTTCGCGCGTATCGATCGAAGAACCCTGGATGCCGTTATTGGCGTTGCCACTCAGTGGATCGCCGGCATAGAGCTGGTTCTTGGTGGTGGAACTATTGATGGTGGGGGCGAAGCTGATGCGACCGGTGGCGGTCAGGCCGTTCACCGTCGGTGATTTCACGTTGAAGCTGAAAAAGGCGGGCAAGAAGCCGGTCTGCACGCGTTGCACATCTTCCTGCACGACGGTGCCGGCGAAGCTGCCGTTGCCGCTCGGGGCGGTGTAGCCCAGGTTGTTCCAGCCTTCATCGTTGTCGCTGATGACGTAGAACGCGTTGATGTTGCCATCAAAGCTTACTTCCCAGCCGTTATCCCCGCCGACCACAACCACCGCGTTGGCGGCGGCGGACAAGCCCAGACCGAGCGCTGCAGCCACTGCAGCGGCGACTCTGGCATTGGTGAATCGTTTAGCCATTACTCTCTCCTTAATAAGGGTCTTTCGACGCATCTTCCTTCCGGGTCCCTCCGCCGCCACTGGCAACTGCGATTGTCCTTGGCGCATGGCGGCAACCCGCCCGAGAGCCCAAAAACTTTTCTTGCTTTTGCACCATAGAACAGCATCAAGCGCGAAGCAAGCATTTTTGGGGCGCTGGCGCCACAATTTCCGCTCAACGAAATGTTTTTGTGGCAGCAACACCACAAATTGCTGCGCCGTCGCTTAGCCGCCGCCTTGTTGCAGTGCGCGATCCAGATGGGTCATGAATGAAACCACCGTGGCGGGTGGCCAGGCGAGAAACTCGAACTGCAAGGGCGTCGAGACAATCCGCAAAGATCCGAGGCGCCTTTCGGTCTCGGCCGCGAAAGCGATTTCCAGCACACGCCCATCGTCGAACCGGACAGTACAGCGGTGTGGTGCCCATTCGAGCTGTGCGTCGAGCAGCACGCGCGGCAGTAGCCGACGGAAATCGGCATGGCTAAGGGACTGCACCCGCTCGACACGGACCGCCGGCAGTAAAGCAGACACCCCGGAGAAATCAGCCGCCAGCAACCGGCGGCCAAGCCGCCAGCACGTCGCCTTCCTGCAAGGAAGCGGCATCCCGTTCGGCGGGCGGCACGTAGTTTCCGTTCACCAGCAAGAGATGCGCGCGGGCGTGGGGAACCTTGAACTGGTCAAGCACCGCGTGCGGACTAGGATTGCCGGGCAGTTCAAGCACGATCTGGTTGTCGCGAGCGCCCGCGGGGAGATACTCCGCGAGCGTCGCATAGAGCTTGAGAGTGAGGCGCATGCCCCCTATTTCAGCAAGGCTGCGTTGAAGCCGACGGCCTGCGTGCTGCCCAGATAGGCCTCCATCAAGCGAGTCGGGTCTTCGAGCAGTCGGTCTTTCCACTTCCCAAGGCGGGTTCTGGTCTGAATCAGCCCACGCAAGACCCCCACATGCTGGGTCATACCCAGACTGGTGGCACCGACCAGCACTTCACCGTCGAACTGCAGGTTCAGATAGCGGAAACGATCGCGGTTCAGCAGCTCCGCGCTGTCACCACCCGGCTTGCCCATCCACAGCCCGAAGGAACTGGAGATGAGGCCCAGCGTGTCCAACACGTTCATGTTCACGCTGCCGCGATGGATTGCTCCCTGCTGACCCACCATGTTGCGGGCCGCGAGCTGGGCATGCTCGGTGGCGGTTGGCTGGATGGCCTGTACAGAGGATTCGCCGGTGGAGAAATCCCTGCCTTCAGCCACGTCGCCAGCGGCGAAGATATCCGGGTCGTTGGTCTGCATGTGCCGGTTGATCAGGATGCCCTGCCCCGTCTCCAGCCCGGTACCCTGCAAAAACCCGATATTGGGCCGCACGCCGGTGGCGGAAACGATCAGGTCAACTTCCAGCTGTTGCCCGGTGCTCAGCGCGGCCGACAGCGGATGCGCGGTGCCCTTGGTGATGCCGGTGACTCTGGTTGAGGTATGAACCTTGACCCCGCGCGACTCGCACCAGTCTTTAATCATGTTACCGGCGGTGTCGTTCATCATGCGCGGCACCATCCGGCCTTCCATTTCCACGACCGTCAGTTCGGCCCCGCTCTGCGCCAGCGCTTCCAGAATGATGCAGCCAATGAAGCCGGCGCCCATCAGCAGGACTTTTGCACCGGGCTTGGCGCGGGCCGCGATATTGCGGGCATCGGCCAAGGTCCAGCAGGAAAAAATACCCGGCAAGTCCATGCCCGGGATCGGCGGTGCGACCGGGCGCGAACCCGTCGCCAACAGCAGTTTGTCATAGGCCAGCACTTCGCCACTCGCGAGCGAAACCTGCTTTTGCGCGCGATTAATTGCGCTGACGCGGTCCTGCTTCACCGTGATGCCATGCTTGGCAAAATGGTCTGCCCCCTTGCGCAGATGCGTGCCTTCTTCCGCAATTTGCTTGACCAGATAGTACGGCAGCGCCATGCGCGAATACGGGGCTTCCGACTCGTCACCAATGAGCGTGACGTCGGCCGACGCTTGTAACTTGCGTAGGGTCTCGGCGGCTACCACACCGGCAGGGCCGGCTCCGACAACGATATGTTTCATCTGCGACTCTCCTGACCGGCTGCCTCCCGGCAGCCGGTAGTGGCTGATTGTTCCTGACTACCCGAGGGCCTGGGCCTAAAGGCGTAGACGCGAGACGGTTTCGGCGGTCGGAACCCCTTCCGGCGTCCAGCCCCTGATCTCGTAGTAGTGAGGCAGCATCTTGTGCAACTCGTTGACCTTGCCTTTTGCCGGCCCGGTTTTGGCAGCGTCTTTCAGCAAACGCTTGGGCAGGGTGTCATCGGCAGCGGTAAGCCCGGCATCCATGTTGAACTTGCGTTCGAGATTCCAGATGCGCTCGCCCATCTCCAGCATTTTCTCGGGCGACCAGCCGCCTTCGCAGGCCGCATCAACCTGCGGCGCGATGTCTTCCAGCGTCCAGGCGAAGGTGGTGAACACGCACAGCCCCGAGGAATCGACCGCCGCGGTGGCGTCCTGAAACGCCTTCACCAGTTCCGGCTTGCCGTCCGTGGTGAGCGGATCGGTCTTGACCGGCACCCCGAGAATCTCCGACGACACGGTGTAGCTGCGCAGGTGACAGGCGCCCCGATTGGAGGTGGCGTAGGTCAGGCCCATGCCCTGAATGCCACGCGGGTCGTAGGCCGGGAACTCCTGACCCTTGACCGTCATCGACAGGTCGGGGTGGCCGTATTTCTCGGTCAGTCGCTTGGAACCCAGCGCCAGTTCGCGCCCGAAGCCCTCACCCTTCGCAACCAGTTCGGCCGAGCGCGTCAAGGCTTCGGCGGAGCCGAACTTCATTTCGATGCCGCCGGTGGTTTCCTTGGTAATCGCGCCGATTTCGTAGAGTTCCATGGCCGCCGCTACCGTCGCGCCGAAGGAAATCGGATCGAAGCCGTCTTCGTTGCAGATGAAGTTGGCGTAGGTCAGCGCGTCCAGATCGTCAACGCCCGTATCCGAGCCCAGAGCCCAGGCCGCCTCATATTCCAGACCGCCGTTGGCGCCCATGTACTCGGGTTTGTTGGCGATGGTGTAGTGCTTGGGGTCGATGGTGGAGATGCGGCCGCAGGCAATCGTGCAGCCGAAGCAGGCCGCGTTGGTCACCAGATTGGGTTTGCCGTCGCTCTCACGCGGCACCAGCATGGCCTCGGCCGAGATGCGGTTGGCGCCTTCAAACTGCACTTCCCGCATGTTGCGGGTAGGCATCGCGCCGACTTCGTTGATCACGTTCATCAGCACCTGGGTGCCGAGCTTGGGCAGGCCCTCGCCGGTCACCGGGTTACCGGCCAGCACCGCTTTCGCGGCCTGCGTGGCTTTGAAGAATGCTTTGAAATCCCGCACGTTACCCACGCCGCGGGTGCCGCGGATGGCCACGGCTTTCAGATTCTTCGACGCCATGACCGTGCCGACGCCCGAACGGCCAGCGGCGCGGTGAATGTCGTTGATTACGCCGGCGTACAGGCAGCCTTCCTCGGCCGAGCGCCCCACGCAGGCGATACGCAGCTGCGGATCCTGATGCGCGTTGTGCAGCAGATGGTCTGTCTCCCACACCGATTTCCCCCACAGGTGTTCGGCGGAGCAGAGTTCGGCGTGTTCGTTCTCGAGGTAGAGATAGACCGGATTCGGGGACTTGCCCTCAAAGATGATCATGTCCCAGCCGGCCATTTTCATTTCATTACCGATGAAGCCGCCGGAATTGGAGCAGGCGATCGCGCCGGTCAGCGGGCTTTTCGTAATGACGGAGTAGCGTCCGCCGGTAGAGGCCATGGTGCCGGTCAGCGGGCCGGTCGCCATGATCAGCTTATTGCCGGGCGAGAGCGCATCGACCTTTGGGTCGATTTCTTCGGCCAGATATTTGGTGGCGAGTCCTCGCTGGCCGAGATAGAGCGCTGCCCACTCCATGTTAAGCGGTTCAGGCTTGCAGGTGCCGGCGGTCAGATTAACGCGGAGAATTTTGCGGGTCCATGCCATGGTGACGCTCTCCCCTAGTTCTTCGGGATGGACTGGCCGGCGTGCGCCTTCATGCGCGCAAGGCCGGTGTGGTCCGCATCAACGTAGGTGATCGCGCCGGTCGGGCACGCCGTGGCGCAGGCCGGGTCGCCGCCACAGAGGTCGCACTTGATGACTTTGCCGGAATCGGAGTTGTAGTTCACGGTGCCGAAGGGGCAGGCAATGGTGCAGACCTTGCAGCCCACGCACACATCTTCAATGACTTCCTTCGCGCCCGTTTGCTGGTTGATCACAATCGCTTCGACCGGGCAAGCATGCATGCACCAGGCTTCGCTGCACTGGGAGCAGGTGTAGGGCGCAAAGCGTCCTTCATCGTGGAAGTTAAACACCTTGATGCGCGACTTGCTGGGATTGAAAACAGCCTCATTCTCGTAAGAACAGGCCATTTCGCACTGGAGGCAGCCGGTGCATTTTTCGGGTTCGAGCTGTAGCGCTTTGAGCATTGAATGAACTCCCGGGTCGTCGATGAAAAAGTCAGCCTCACGCATCGGTCGTGCAGATCCGGGTGACCGAGGTCCCCGGGTGCCGTCCGATGTCGCGGCGAGTGCTGAGCGAACGCGCGCCCTACGGCACGGTTGCCGCCGAACACTAGCGATAATCCCCACAAAAGGCCAGACTCGGCCCCGCCCTTCGGGGCGATTTTTGGAGGCCGACAGCCTGCCGAGTCGGCCCTGAGCCATTAGGGAACTCAAAGAGCGCACGCCGGTCTCGGGCTAAGCCGCCCCGCTCGGCCGCCCAGGAGATGCACCGCCATGACACCGACCCACTTCGTCTGCCGCTGGCTGAAACTGCTGGTCACCTTGGCGACTCTGGGCACCGCCACCGTTCAGGCCGAGCTGTTGGTGCCGATCGGCTATGCGGGAGATCCCGCGGCGTCCGGCTGGCTCGGCGCCCAGCAAGGGCATCGCGAAGCGCAAATCCAGGGCGATTTTCTGGGGCAGCGCTACACCCTTACCCCACGCCTCAGCGAGGTCAGTGCAATCGTTGCGGCCGTCCCGCCTGCCGCCCTGCAAGCGCTGGCCCGCGCCCACCCCGGGGTGGCGGTGCTCAATATCACGGTGACCGACGACGCCATCCGCACGGCCTGCCAGCCCAATTTATTGCACGTCATCCCAAGCCAGAAGATGTTGGCCGATGCGCGAGCCCAATGGCAGAAAGCCCACCCCGACAGCCCGGCCGAAGCGAAGGCCTGGCACCCCGCATTCGAAAAATACGCCGCCTCCCAGTTGAACAAGCGCTACACAGAAGCAACTGGCAAGCCCATGGACGATGTCGCCTGGGCCGGCTGGGCCGCGGTAAAGATGGTGTCCGATTTGGTCGCCCGCGAGCAGACCGCCGACCCCGCCGCCCTGCTCCAGGCCTTGCGGCTCAAGCTCGCCTTCGACGGCCAGAAAGGCAGCGATTTAAGCTTTCGCGACAACGGCCAACTGCGTCAGCCCCTGTTGCTCGTCGACAAGGGCAAACTGCTCGGCGAGGCACCGGTCCGCGGCGTTGCTGCCGTCGAAGACCTTGATTCGCTCGGTCTTGTGCCCTGTGCCGGTCAGCCCTGAGCCTATTCACAAGTTCCGGAGAACCCCGTCATGAAATTGATTTTTGCCCTGCTCCTGCTCGCCGCCAGCGCGGCCCACGCTGCGCCCCGGGTCTTCGTAACGAACGAAGAAGGCAATGACGTATCGGTCATCGACACCGAACAAAACAAGGTCATTGCGACCATTCCCGTCGGCAAACGGCCGCGTGGCATCGGCGTTGCGCCAGATGGCAAGGAAATCTACGTGGCGATTAGCGGCGATAACGCCATCGCGGTGATCGATCCGGGCACGCTAAAGCTCGTGCGCTCCTTCAACAGCGGCGAAGACCCCGAGACTTTCGCGGTTCATCCGAACGGCAATCTCTACATCTCGAACGAGGAAAACGCCAAAGCATCGGTCTTCAATCCGAAAACGGGCGAACTGGTGGCCGAGATCAAGGTCGGGCTGGAACCGGAAGGCGTTGCCATTTCGCCGGACGGTAGCCATGCCATCGTGACCAGCGAATCCACCAATATGCTGCACCTCATCGCCATCCCGTCACATAAGACGGTCGCCAATATCCTCGTCGGCGCCCGGCCGCGCGCCGCGTCTTTCAGCCGGGATGGCAAGACCGCTTATGCCACCTCCGAGATTAGCGGCGAGGTCAAAAAAGTCGACGTCGCGACGGGCAAGATTATCGGCCGGGCGCCGCTGGCCGATGACAAGGCAAAGCCGAAAGACATTCTCCCCAGTCGCGACGGCAAGCGCTTGTTCGTGGCCGGCGGACGCGCCAACCGGGTGTTCGTACTCGACGAGGCGAGCCTCGCCATCCAGCACGAAATCCCGGTGGGCAATCGGGTGTGGGGGCTTGCGCTCAATGCTGCCGGCACGCGGCTCTACACCACGGATGGCGCCAGCGCGCAGGTCTCGGTCATCGATACCGTGGCCAACAAGGTGGTCGCGACGGTGCCGGTCGGCAAAATGCCCTGGGGCATCGCGATCGTCGAATAGACTCCTCAGGCCCGGACCACCCCGTGGCGAATCGCCATGCGGGTGAGTTCGGCCAGCGAGTTGACCTTCAGACGGAGCTTGATCTGGGTGGTGTAGTTGGCCACCGTCTTGGGACTGAGCGACAGCTGGCGCGCAATCGCGCTGACCGTTGCGCCGGTGGCAAGCAGACTGAAAATTTCGAATTCCCGGGTCGACAACTGCCCAAGTTCGGGCGTGCCGGTCTGGGTGCCGTAGGCCGTCAGCCGCTCGGCCATCCCCGGCTCCAGAAAAATCTCACCCTGCCCAACCAGACGCACCGCCTCCAGCAAGGTGGACGGCGGGCTGGTCTTGGTGACGAAACCGCGCGCGCCGGCCTGCAGGGCCTGCGCCACATAAACCACTTCCTGATGCTGACTGAACGCCAGCACACGCGCGTCGGCCTGACGTTGCACGAGACGCCGAATAGCCTCGATTCCGCCGATATCAGGCAGGTTGAGGTCCATCACGACGGCGTCGGGCTGGTGCTCCAGAGCGAGCCGGACGGCCCGTTCGCCGCTGCCCGTCTCCGCGACCAGTTGGAGATCACGGGTGCCTTCGATGAAAGCCCGGTAACCGGCCCGGGTGACCGCATGATCATCCACCAGCAGGATCCGTAAAGGTCGTGCGTTCATCTTCCCTGTCTTGTTATGCGTTTGCGCCACATCTTGGAGTGCAAGCGCCGTTGCCTGCAAGCCGCCAGCACCGTCGGGCTCAGCCCTCGGGTGCAAAGCGGCCGAAGCGGAGCATCACCGCCGGCATGACCAGCAAGTTAAGGACCGCCGATGAGCCCAGCCCCCCGATAATGATCGCCGCCATCGGCCCCATGATTTCGCGCCCCGCACTGTCGCTGTACATCGCGATTGGCAGCATGGCCAGCGCGGTAACCAGCGCGGTCATCGCAATCGAGGGCAGACGCTCGGTCGCGCCGCGCACGGCGGTGTCCAGATTCCACGGACAGCCCTCTTGCTGCACCAGATGCCGATAGTGCGAGACCAGCATGATGCTGTTGCGCACGGTGATGCCAAACAGGGTCACAAATCCCACCACCGAACCCACCGACAGCGTTGCACCGGTCAGCAGTACCGCCAGCACGCCGCCCAGCAGCGCGAAGGGCAAATTGGCCAGCACCAGCAGCACATGACGAAACGAGCCCAGCGCCAGCGCCACCAGTCCCAGCACCGCGAGTCCGGCGAGGCTTGAATCCACCAGCAGCTTGCGGCGTGACGCCGCCTGCTCCGCAGCCGCGCCGGTAAACTCCAGATGCATCTCCGGCGGGAAGCTCACCGCTTCCGCGATCCGTTCGGCCAAATCGCGGGAAAAGCTGCCGACATCCCGGCCTTGTACGCCGGCGGTGACCGACTGCAGGCGCTGCCCGTTGCGATGGAGCACGTTATAGCGCCCGCTGATCTGCTCGACCCTCGCCACCTCCCGCAGGCTGACCAACTGGCCGGCGCGCGCGCGCAGCGGCAGCTCGCCCAGCGCGGCAACCGTGTCGCGCGCCGCGGGTTCTGCAATCAGGAGCGCCTCGACGAGGCGCGTCCCGACCGGCATCTCACCCAGCCGCAGCCCGCGCTGTGCGGCGGCCAGCGCCGTGTTGAGTTCGCTGGCCGCCACGCCCAGCGCCGCCATCCGCGCCGGGATGGGCGTGACTTGCACCAGCGGAATACTCGCGGCCGAACGCAACTGAACGCCGGTGGCGCCCGGGGTCTGCCGGATGACCGCCGCGACTTCCAGCGCCTTGCGGTCCAGAGTCGCCAAGTCGTCGCCGTAAAGGTTCACCACCACCGGCGCGGCATACCCGGAAATGGTTTCGTCCACGCGCTCGGTCAGAAATGTATTGGCCTCGAACAGTACGCCTGGAAAGCGGGCCAGTTCCGCGCGAATCTGCGCCAGCAGCGCTGCCTGGGCGGGCCCGTCCAGCGGTTCGAGCGCCACTTCGTACTCGCTGTAGTGGCTGCCATAGGTGTCGGCGCCGCGTTCCGCGCGCCCCGCCCACTGCGAGACCGATCGCACGCCCGGCAGTTTGAGCAAGGCCTCCTGAATGCGCGTCCCCACCCGGATCGACTCGGCCAGCGCGGTGCCGGGCAGGCCGGCGGTGTGCACGATGTAATGGCCTTCGCGCAGCGGCGGCAGAAATTCGGTGCCGACCCGCGGCAGCGCCGTCAGCGTCAGGGCGCAGACCGCCAGACTGCCGCTGAAAGCGAGGCCCGGACGGCGGCAAACCCACCGGAGCACGCCGGCATAGCGCGGCTTCAGCCGCCGGATCAGCGGCGGATCATCAGCCGGCACCTGCCCCTCGCGCAGCAATAGCGCGCACAGCGCCGGCGTTACCACCAGCGCTACCAGCAAGGACGCCAGAATCGCCGTGATGTAGGTGACCCCTAGCGGCGCAAACAGTCGTCCTGCGACGCCGGACAGCGTCAGCAAGGGCACAAAAACCAGCGCCACAATGAAGCTCGCGTAAACCACCGAGCCGCGGACTTCCATCGAGGCCGCCAGAATGACCATGGCCAACGGCGGGCGCGCTGTTTGCCCCTGCTGTTCACGGAGCCGTCGATAGATGTTTTCGGTGTCGATGATCGCGTCATCCACCACCTCGCCCAGCGCGATGGCCAAGCCGCCCAGCACCATGATGTTGAGGTTGTGCCCCGTCGCCAGCAGCACCAGCACCGCCAGCAGCAAGGACAGCGGGATGGCAATCGCGGCGATGAGCGCGGCGCGCAAATCAAACAGAAACAGCAGCAAGACGCCGGCGACAAAGGCCCCGCCCAGCAGCAGATGCTCACCGACATGCGCCAGTGAATTTTCGATATAGCGCGCCGGCACAAAGAGTGCCGGATACAGCGTCACGCCCTGCGGTGCGAGGTTGCGCTCGAAATCGGTCAGCACGGCGCCCAGCGCGTTGGACACCGTCAGCGTGTTGGCGCCGTACTGGCCGATCACCATCATCACAATGCCGGGCTTGCCCATGATGCTTGCCGCGCCAATCGGCGGCACTTCGGCATAGCGCACCTGCGCGACGTCGCGCACGCGGATGCTACCGGTGTCGCCGTCGCGGAGCAGTATCTCGCCAAGCCCCTCCGGCGTGGTGGCGACGGCTGCGAGGGTGATCGACAGGCGTTGATTGCTGTCTTCCACAAAACCCAGTCCGCTCCCCGGCGCCAGCGCGCCGCGCAGGGCGTGCTGAAATTCCGACAGGCTGAGGTTGTGGCGCCGGAGCGCGTCCACATCGAACTGGACCTGCAGGCTACGCAGTCCGCCGCCGAAGACGTTGACGTCTGCCACTCCGGGCACGCCGAGCAGACCGGGCACGATGGAGGTTTCCACCAGATCGCGCAGCGCAAGGGCGTCCAGCCGTTCCGAGCTGACCCCGATCGTGCGCACGGTGGCCGAGGACGAGGCCAACGGCACCACCACCGGCGTCACGCTCGGCGGGAGCGTCGCCTGGGCGCTGGCCAGACGTTCAGCCACGAACTGCCGGTTGCGTAATACGTCGCTGTCGTCGCCGAACACCGCCGTGACGATCGACAGACCGGCGATCGATTCGGCGCGGACATGTTCGAGCTTGGCCAGACCTGCAAGCGCGCGCTCCAGCGGCAGGCTGACGCGCGTTTCGACCTGTTCGGTGGTCATGCCGGGTGCTTCGGTCTGGACAATGACCGCTTTCGGCGCGAACTCCGGAAAAATATCCAGGCCGGCCTGCGCGATGCGGTAAGCGCCGTAGACGACCAGCACCACGCTGGCCGCCGCCACCAGCGCCCGCAAGCGGATCGCCATCTCCACCAGCCAGCGCAGCATCCGTGGCGACCGGGCCGCAGTCTGCGGCTCAGTCGTCTCCTTCAGCCGGAATCGACCAGCGGAGTTCTTCGCCCAGCAAGGATTGCGCGCCCTGCACCACCACCTCGCTGTCGGCGGCCAATCCGGTGACCAGCAGGCCGCCATCGCTCAACGCGCGGCCGCTGGCGGCTCGCCGCTCGAAGCGCTCGGGCGCCGCGCGCACATAGCACCACTGCTGACCGCCATGCCAAACCAGGGCACGAGCCGGGACGCGCGCGCCTGTGAGTACCGGTCCGTCGCCCAACTGCAAATCAAGCCGCATGCCGGTGCGCAAATCCGGATTGTCGGTCACGGCCCAGCGTCCGCCCCCCGCGCCGGCCGCCACCGGGGCGGCATCCAGCAGTCGCGCCATCTGGCGACTTGGCGGCGCCCCCGATTCATAAACCGCCTGTCCGGCTGTGATCGGCCAGGCCGCCTCGGCGGGCAAACTGATAAGCAACAATTGCGAGCGACGGCGGGCGAGATCTTCCAGCAGACCAGGGGTGGAGGCCCGGGCCGCCGCGGCCAGCGTCTTGCCCCATGCGTATTCCAGACGCTGGCTTGCCGCCGCGCCGCGGGCTGCCGCCAGTTCGCCATCGGTGCGCGCGGCGTCTAGGGCCGTTTCAACCGCCTGCTGCTGCTCGGGGCTCACGACAGCGCCAATACTGCGCAAACCGGCGAGCCGGCTGGCCTGCGCGGCGGCAGCGGCCGCGCGCCGTCGGGCTGACGCTTGTTCAATGCCGCTTTGCAGATAGTCCTGCCGCAGGGCAAGCAGATCGGCGATATCGACCACCCGCGCCACCGCACCGGGCGTCGCAGGCGCCGTCGCGGCGCTTACCCGCAACCATTGCAAGGCAAGACGCTGCTGGGCCTCGGGCGAAATCACGACGCTGATCTGACCGCCCTCAACCTCGACCTGCGCCGGACGCTCGCCCGGCTCGTCGGCCGCCGCGGCGCTCGCGACCAGCCACAGGCCAAGCGCCACGACGAGACGCTGGCGTCCAGATGCACGCATGGGCGTCGGCGCGGTTTAGTGCTGGCCGCCTTCGCGGGCGGCAAACGCAGCCTGCTGTGCGGGACTCGCCTCGGTCTGATATTTCGCCTTCCACTCGGCGAAGGGCATGCCGTAAATCAGCTCCCGCGCGGCTTCGTACTCCAAGGCGACGCCTTTTTGTTCGGCCTCTGCGCGATACCACTTGGCCAGGCAGTTGCGGCAAAAGCCGGCCAGATTCATCAGATCGATGTTCTGAACTTCGGTGTGTTCGCGCAGGAAATCGCGCAGGCGCCGGAAAGTGGCGGCCTCAAGTTCTAGCTGGGTCTGGGCATCGGTCATGGTGTAGTCCTCGGTTCGACGGAGATGATCTGGATGATACGGTCAGGTCGGCGTCAGCGGGCTGCCTCAGACGCCGCCTTCAATCCGGTGCTGCTTCATTCGATAACGCATGGTCATCCGCGTGACGCCCAACTGGCGCGCGGCCTCGGACACATTGTGGCCAGTGCGGCGCAGGGCGGCTTCAATCAGCGCTTTTTCGGCGGCTTCCAGCGTCATGCCTTCCAGCGCCAGTCCGTCGCCATGGGCCGGCGGCACGGGCGTCAGATTCCCCGGCAGCAGCAGCGCCTCAGCGCCTAGCGGGGCGCCACCGGCCAGCAGAATCGCGCGTTCCATAACGTGTTTCAGTTCGCGCAGATTGCCCGGCCAGCTATAGGCCGCCAGCGCGGCGCGCGCGGACGCTTCCAGGGTCGGTTCGGGCAAACCGTAGCGGCGCGCAATCTGGCGCCCGAAATAAACCGCCAGCGGCAAGATATCTGCCGGGTGCTCACGCAAGGGCAGTAGCTTCAGACCCAGCACGTTAAGCCTGAAGTAGAGGTCAGCGCGCAGGCTGCCGTCGGCCACCATTTTTTCGATGTCGCGATTGGTGGCCGCGATAAACCATGCGCCGGTGCGCCGTTCCTGACTGCTGCCCACTCGCCGCAGCGAACGACGCTCCAGCACGGCCAGCAGTTTGGCCTGCAGTTCGAGCGGCAATTCACCGATTTCGTCCAAAAACACGACGCCGTCTTCGGCGGCTTCAATCAGACCTGTCCGCTCGCCTGTGGCATTGGTAAACGCGCCTTTGACGTGCCCAAAGAGCTCAGCCTCAATGAGTTCCTTGGGCAGCGCGGCACAGTCCACGTGGACAAACGGACGGCCGGCGCGCGCGGAGCGCTGGTGCAAGGCGCGCGCGGCGACATCCTTACCGGTGCCGGTTTCACCCACGATGAGCACGGTCGGCGCGGCATCTGCGGCGGCGCCGACCAGCGCTGCGATGCGTTCAATCTGGCTCCGCAACTGCTGCGCGGCCGCCGACTCGCCAATAATTTCCTGTGAATCAAGGCTGGTGGATTCGCGCGCGCGCGAGTATTCGAGCGCCCGGCTCAATTGCTGCTGCGCCAGCACTTTCTCCACGTTCAAAAGCAGTTCGTCGAGGTCGATGGGCTTGCGCAAATAGTCGGACGCGCCGAGCTTCATCGCACTGACCGCGTCCTCAAGCTCGCCATAGGCGCTCATCGTCAGTACGGCAACCTTCGCACCCAGCGGCCCGCGCAGACGGGCCAGAAAATCGAGTCCCGAACCGTCCGGCAAGCGCATATCCAGCAACAGCAGATCTGCGCCCGCGGCCAGCCATCTTGACTCCGCCTCGCGCAGCGTCGGGGCCACTTCTACGCTGTATCCGGCCTTCTCGAGACGACGGGCAATCGCGCGCGCGAACAGCGCCTCATCTTCCACCACCAGCACGCGGGCGGCGGCCGGGGTCTGCGATTCACTCATTTTCATCAGACTCCAGCTTGCGTGGGGCGGTCAGGGTGACGCGAGTCCCGCGCGCGTCAATCACGGCGAATTCAAGATCCCAACCGTGAGCCTTGCAGACTTTGAATGCGACCGGAATGCCAAGCCCGGTGCCAAAGCGCTTGGTGCTCGGTCCGGGCTCAAGGCCGGCCGACTCCGGGATGAACGGGATGCCGCCGGCTTCATCCTCAATTTCAAACACCACCTCGTGGGCAGTGGCGGCGAGCCCGACCCACAGCCGCGCGCCATTGCCGGAGGCTTCAAGCGCGTTACCCAGCAGGCCATACAGCGCCTGCTCCATCAAATCAGCGTCGACCTCCACCAACGCGCCGGACGCCCAGGCGCGGCGCTCGACCGTAACCTGACGCTCACGACAACGGGCCGCGATAAGTTTCAGCACCGCTTCCAGCAGTTCGCTGGCGGGTAGCGTTCGCACATGGGGTTTCAGCGGATGCAGATAAGACACCAGCGCGCTGACCCAGCGCCCCAGGCGATCTACCGTAGCCACCATATCGTGGGCGATTTCCCGACTTTCCGCGCGGTCGTCAACGTGCTCCAGCAGTTGCGCGCTGGCGCGAATGGCGGCCAGCGGGTTGCGGATGTTGTGCGCGACGACGGGCACCAGCGCGCCCAGCGCCGCCTGACGTTCGGATTCGATCAGCGCGTCCCGACTGTCGGCCAGATCGCCGGCCAGCCGGTTAACGCTGTCTGCCAGCAGCGCCACCTCGGTCACCCCGGCCACGGGCAGACGATGATTAAGTTCGCCCGCGCTCATCCGCTCAGTGCCCCGAATAATCGCGCGCATCGGCTTGACGAAATTGCGGCTGAGGCTGCGTCGCGACAGCACCAACAGCGCCAGCGCCAGCACCACCGGCACCGGCAGCACATACGGCGCGTAGCGCGTCCAGCGATCGATCCGCGCGGTCTGGGTGGCCAGTTGCTGACTGACCAGCTGCTCGAAGGCCTTACAGGCTTCATCAAATCCGCCCAGCAGGGAACGCTCGCGCTGCTGGTCGATGGCCCGCAAACGAACAATCCGGTTGAGGAAGTAAGGGTCTTCCAGCGCTGCGTGGAGGTCGTCTTGCAGGCGACCATAGGCCTCCTGCATGGCCTGCACGGCGTAATCTTCGAGGCGCGAACTGGACCGCCGACGCAAGGCGTTAAATCCGTCCTGAATTTGTCGGTAGTAGTGACCGTGGATGTCGCTGGCGGCAGGGTCCTCACGCAAACGCGCCAGCGCGACTTCCTGAATTTGCTGAAACAGCACCGTGCGGATTTCCTGCATGGTGTGGCTGAGTTCATTCAGCCTCAAGGACTCTGCCGAGGTCTGCTGCCAGAAGTAGGACCACAGTCCGCCAATCGCGCCCGTCACCACCACCAGCCCGATGAAGGCCAGTTCGTAAACCAGCAAAACGCGGCGTAGCGAATGTCGACGGGCAGCGTGCATGCCGCAATTATAGGCGTCGGGCCAGCGCCGGAGCGCCGGGTTGGGGCGCGCCTACCAGCGCCACATGCGGCGAACCAGGTTATCGCCCTGACGCAGGCCGTGGGATGCGGCACCGGCCACGTGCAGGGCAATGACCAGCAGGAGCGCGGTAGCGCCGGCCTCGTGCAGTTCGGTAAAGAATTCGTTCAAGGCCGGATCCGGCGCCGCCCACACCGGCAACTGCAGTCCGAGGTAGCGCGTCTTATAGGGCGTGAAGGAAGAACTAAGGTAGCCGAGCAAGGGCTGGGCGAGCAGCAGCACGTAAAACAGCCGCTGGACACCCTGCGCCAGGCGCGACTGCCACACCGGCAGCGCTGCGGGCAAGGCCGGTGGCGGGTAGCGCAGCCGCCAATACCCTCTGCCCAGCGTCAGTAGAAACACCGTAATGCCGAGCGACTTGTGCAGCGCGATCATTTCTCCCCGCCACGGCCCTTTGGGCAGCTCGCCCATGTACCAGCCCAGACCGAACAGGGCGCAGACCAGCAGCACGGTCAGCCAGTGCAACAGGATCGCGGTTCGGGTATAGACAAGGGCGTCAGACAAGGGCAGCTGCTCCAAAAGTGGGACGCCCGCATTCTACACAGGGCCGCGGGGCAGACATTGCGCCTGATCGGTGGGCTATACTCGGCCCGCGAAGATTCCTTGACTCACCAGCACAGGACGGTCACTGAAGGCATGCACCTACATCTCGCTGCTTGCGCCGCGCTGGCGCTTCTCACCCTCACCGTCCAGCCCCTGCGCGCGGACGGCCTGCAGGAAGTGGGACTCGAACCCGGTTATTCGCTGGAAATCGACAAATCCGATCGGGTCCTCATTGTGCGCAAAGGCCAGCACGTGGCCCGCAAGTTTCAGGTGGCGGTCGGGCGCGGCGGCCTTGGCGACAAGCGCATTCGGGGCGACAACAAAACCCCGCTGGGCGTTTACCGGATCACCGAGTTCAAGGATGACAGCGGCTTCGACCTCTTCATGCGCCTGAATTACCCCAACGTCAAAGACGCGTTTTACGGGCTGCGCAATCACCTCATCAGCCGTAAGCAGTTCGACGCCATTGTGGCTGCAGCGCGCAACGACGCCCTGCCTCCGCAAGACACGAGCATCGGGGGCGCGGTCGGCATCCACGGTTTGGGCGAAGAAACCGCCGAGCGGGTCAAGGTGCAACAGTTACTGGACTGGACCCGCGGCTGCATCGCGCTCAGTAACCGGGATGTCCACGCGCTCCGCCAGTACGTGGACGTGGGAACCAAAGTGACGATTCGCGAATGACGCGAGCCTCCGCCCGGTGGTGGCTACTGAGTGTCCTGCTGGGGCTCGTCAGCCTGACCTACGCCGCAACGCCCGACTCTGCGAAGCTCATCTTGCGCGGGGAAACCACCGAGGCGTTCGACGACGTCATTCTTGAACTTGACTACGCCATTACCGAGCGCAACTTTCGGATCACCGGCCGCAACACGATAGGCAAAGGCCTGCGCGAACGCGGCTATACGGACTTCCCGGATGTTGAGGTGATTCACTTCTGCAATCTGGAATCCGCCCGCGAAGTGCTGCTACTGGATCCCGGCTTTGTCGCTCAAATGCCCTGCCGCCTGACCGTTCACCGACAGGGCGAGAAGACGGTGATCAGCGTGATTCTGCTGCCCGAGGACCACCCGGACGCCCGGGTCAATGCGTTCGCCCACCGGGTCAACGGCCTGCTTCGCGAAATTCTTGCCTTCGTGTTGGAGAAACACTGACGTGACCACCGCCACCGCCTCGAACGACCGCTGGAACATGCTGCTCGGGCAGCACCATCTGCTTTTGCTGCTGTGGTGGATTACCACCGGGCTGGTGGTGTTCGGCAGCGTGGTGGCCTGGGATCAGGGTCTCTTTCAGGTGATGGTGGGCGCCGACCGCAGCCATATCTGTCTGGTCCTGCTGCTGATGTACGCCATCGGGGCGGGCCATACCTTCAAGCGGAGCCTGTACCTGTCGCGCGAACTCGACGGTGCCGGCCGACTGGCCGACGCGCTGCGGAACGGACAACTTGGTGCCCCCGCGCTACGCGATGCAGCCAGCGTCGAGGCGGCCGGTTTGCGCCCCGGTTTTGTCACCGAATACCTCGCCGATCTGCGTACCGGCAAACAGCCCGCGGAGGGCGAAGGCGGCAGCGATTTGCTGGATGCCTACGCCACCCGCCTGCGCGGCGCCCACGAGTTTGGTTGGTTCTACATTGACCTGATGCTGAAGGTCGGCTTTCTCGGCACGCTGGTCGGCTTCATCCTGATGCTGAGTTCGGTGGCCGAAACCGGCGCGCTGGACGCGGGCACCATGCAGAAAGTGCTGACCCAGATGAGCGTGGGCATGAGTACCGCGCTCTACACGACCCTCGCGAGTCTGGTTGCCGGCATTCTGCTTTCGATCCCCTACTACCTGCTGGACCGCGGGCTGGAAGCCCTGCTGCAGGTAACGATCGAAATTCGCGACGTGTTGCTACCCGCGCGCCGCGGCGCCTAATCCAGAGGCCACCCGCTTGTCAGCCCTCTCGCGCAGCAACAGCCGCTATCGGGCGCCCTTCGACCCGATCACGGCGGTGCTGTTCAAGATCATCCAGGCCATCACCTATTTGTTTGTGCTGGCTGTGCTGTTCATGAACCCGGTGTCCAAGCAGGGCATCGTCAATCCGAAGGCCGAATACATCATTACGGTGACCTGGCCCGACCGTAATCCGAACGACATCGATACCTACGTGGAAGACCCGCAGGGCAACCTGACCTACTTCAAGAATCCCGCCGCGGGACTCATACATCTTGACCGGGACGACCGCGGCAACCTGAACGACACGCTGAACATCAACGGCCGCCTGGTCGAAAATCCGCTTAATCAGGAAGTGACGACCATTCGCGCGGTGCTCCCCGGCGAATACGTGGTGAACGCCCATTACTACGCGACTCAAGACAACCAACCGGTGCCTGTGACCATCCGGGTGGACAAGGTTAACCCTACGCTCGAAGTCATCTACTACGATACGATTACGCTGGAGCGCAAAGATGAAGAACGCACAGCCGTGCGCTTCAGCATCATCGGCGACGGCCGCGTGGCGAACATCAACCACGTGGCCAAAGAACTCGTCAACAAAGCTTTCAAGCGGGAATAAGCCTTCATGCTTTCTTTCGGTCACTCATCGATCGTGGCGGGCTACGTGGTGGTCACGCTCTGCCTGCTGCTGCTCGGCATGTTCTCGCGCTGGCACTGGGTCGCCAAACTCGGCCTGGTGGCAGCGGTAACCGCGGCCTGGTGCGCGGTCTATTTCGCCTTGCCCGCCATGCTGGGCTGGCCAACCGACCGCGATGTGCCGCGTCGCTTCAATCTGGTGGCGGTTTACATTCAGGAACCCGACCAGACCAGCGGCAAGCCGGGCGGCGTCTTCTTCTGGGCCTCCGACCTTGACCCCGACGCCGACCAGCGGCCGCGCGCCTATCGACTGCCGTTTTCGCCCGGCTTCAAGTCGGTGTTTGAAGAGGGTCAGGGCAAGCTGCGGCAAAACATCCCGCAGGTCGGCGAACTGGAAGAAGACGATGAAGTACACGGGGTGCCGGCCGACCGTCTGCAACTGGGCCAGCGCAGCGTGAAAATCAAATTCCGCGATGCGCCCCCGTCGGGGCCGCCGAGTAAGGATGCCGCGCCATGATCAACTCTGCTGCCGCCAGCCCAGCCTTCTTCGCCGCCTACGCGCTGGTCGCCCTGTTGCTTGTCAACGTGTTGTTCTTCACCCGCTTTGCCTGGTGGTTGAAGCTTGCATCGACTGCGATGGTGCTAGGCCTTTATTGGTCGAGCTGGCAGGCGATGCCCGCGCTGCTCGGCTGGCCGGCGACTTCGGGCATGCCCGAGCGCTTCAATCTGAGCGGGCTGTACATCACGGAGCCGGAAAAAAATGGCGCGAACAAGGGCGCTATCTATCTCTGGACCACCCGCTTCGCGACCGCCAATGGCGAGATCGTGCCGCGCGCCTTCCAGATCCCGTTCTCGCCCGAGCTTCAGCTGAAAGTGGCCAGCGCCGGCACCAAACTACGCAAGCGCATGCCACAACTGGGTGAGGTTGTGCCCGGCAAGCCGGCGGCCGGCGGCCATGGGGCAGGTGCGATCGACCTCAACTTTTTCGATATGCCCGACCCGCTCTTTCCGGAGCGCTAGCCAGCCGGCGGGCCGCGCAGCTCGTCGTCGGGCGACCAGCGTATGACCCAACCCGCCGCAGTGTCCGCAGCAGAATAGGCGGCGTGTACCCCAATGCCGGGCACGGCCACCAGCCTGTCTTCCATAAACAACAAGGGCACGCGGGCACGCTCCCAAGGGGGAACCCGCGCCGCCTGCCAGAGATGCTTCAGGCTGTGATGATGATCTCGCCCGGGGAGCTGGAGTTGCTCTCCCCCGCGCCGCGGCAGCACCCGCAGTTGACCGCCTTCGACCGCCGCGACGGCAAGCCCCTGCCCTACCGCCTGCTCCGCATATAACCAGCCGCCCGGCAAGCGCAAAGGCGCCGGTGGCGCCCAGCGCCATTCGCCACGCAGCGCGGGCACGTCTTTGGGGGTCAACCACAAGGCATCGGCATAGCGCCGGACTGCGGCGCCGGGCCAATCGACGAGTGGCATGCGATCGGGTGCGGCATTCAGCAGTTCGGTTGCGATGCGATCGAGCCCGCGGGCCCCGGGCAAGGGCGCGCCGTTCTGTACCAGCCAGCGCCGCAGGGTCCAGCGACGTAAAGCGGGCGACAGGCGTTGCAGCCCCGCCAGCGGCAGACGCCGCTCCTCGGCGCCGCAGGCCACGAGCGACTCATCCGCAAGCTCGTCCAACACCGCTGCGGCTTCCTGCTGCAGCCGTGCGGCGCGCTTCAAACTGCCGTCTGTGCCAGGCCAGCGGCGGCGCAACGCCGGTAACACGCTGGCCCGCAGATAATTCCGGTCATAGCGTGGGCTCTGATTGGCCGGGTCTTCCAGCACCCCAAGGCCGGCCGCCGCGACGTAAGCCTGCAACACGGCCTTGCTCAGGCCCAAAAAGGGACGCGACAAAAGGCCGTCTCCCAAAGGACGCGACGGCGCAATCGACGCCAGACCGTGCGGGCCGCTTCCGCGGAGCGCCATCAGTAAAAACGTTTCGGCCAAATCTTCGGCGTGATGGGCGGTCAGGCCGACCGTGTGCCGATCGAGATGGGCGCTCAGCGCGGCATAGCGCAGGTCCCGCGCAAAAGCCTCGGGACTCGCGCCCGCCGGCGCCGATGCAGTGAAGGTTTCTACCCGACAGCGCACGCCCAGCGCCGCCGCCAGCGCCACGCAATGGACCGCCCAGTCGGCGCTGGCCGCGTGCCAGCCGTGGTCGAAGTGGATGGCTTCAAGCCGTTGTCCGGGGCGCAGGCTGCGGGAGGCCGCCAGCAACAACGCGGTGGAATCTGCGCCGCCGCTAAAACTGACCAACAGGCGCTCAAGCTTGAGCCCCTGCAGGGCGGCCTCGTCCAGCGCGGCCGCAAGGGCCTGTTCGGGAGTGGACGCTGGTTTGGCCAAGCGCTCTACTTCTCGGCGAACTCGCCAAACCGGTACAAACGCTGCTGGCGCTGATGGACGAGTTTTTCCGGGTCGAGCACCGTGAGGCGATCCAGCGACTCAAGCAGCGAGGCCTTCACCCGTTCAGCGATGCGGGCGTAGTCGCGATGGGCACCGCCCAGCGGCTCTTCAATGACCGCGTCCACCAGTTTCAACTGCAGCAGGCGGTCGGAGGTGATGCCCATCGCTTCGGCCGCGTCGGAGGCTCGCTCGGCGCTTTTCCAAAGGATGGACGCACAGCCTTCCGGCGAGATCACGGCGTAGGTCGCGTATTGCAGCATCAGCACGCGGTCGGCCACGCCGATTGCCAGCGCGCCACCCGAACCACCCTCACCCACCACCGTGGCGATGATGGGCGTGCGCAAACTGGCCATGACCAGCAGGTTGCGGGCAATGGCTTCGCTTTGCCCACGCTCTTCGGCGTCGATGCCTGGATAAGCGCCGGGGGTATCGATGAAGGTCAGCAGCGGCAGTCGAAAACGTTCGGCCATTTCCATGATCCGCAGCGCCTTGCGATAGCCCTCGGGCTTTGGCATGCCGAAATTGCGCCGCAGATTTTCTTTGGTATTGCGGCCCTTCTGGTGCCCCACGAACGCCACCCCGCGACCATTCAAGCGTGCCAGCCCGCAAACGATTGCCGGGTCATCCGAGAAATGCCGGTCGCCGTGCAGTTCGTCGAAGCTGTCGAAGATGCGTTCCGCGTAGTCGAGGGTGTAAGGGCGCAGCGGATGCCGCGCCAGACGGGAAATTTGCCAGGGCGTGAGGTTGGAAAAAATCTGCCGCGAGAGATCGCGAGAGCGCTCCTGCAGGCGGGCGATTTCGTCCGAGATATTGAGCTCGGAATCGTTCCCGACCTTGCGCAAGGCCTCGATCTTGGCCTCGAGCTCCGCGATCGGCTGCTCGAAATCCAGAAAATTGAAATGGTGCTGCGCTTGTTCGACCGCGGCGCTCGCCATGATGTTTCTCCTGCCCGCCAGCGGCGCGCTCAGTATTCTATCGAGACCGCATCCTCGCCAAGGCGGGACTGCAGTTGTTCCAGTAGCTGGTCGGATACCTTGACCCGCCAGTCGTCAGCCAGTTTCAGGCGCGCGCTCGCGCCGTCGCGTTCGTATTGAATGGCCACCGCACATTCGCCCGGCGCGAAATCCCCCAAGGCCGTTTGCAGGAACGGCAGCAGGCTGCCGCAACTGGCGGCGTTGATCTGCAACACCAGACCGCGCGCCATTTGCTGCCGCAGCTCGCCGATGGACCAGATCTTCTGCGCGTTGACCGTGTGCTCGCTGGACATGTCATCCACCTTGCACTCGCCTTCCACAATCACGATGCGGTCCTCGACCAGTTTTTCCAGCGAGGTTTCCAGCACGTCATTGTACACAGTGACTTCGATGCGAGCCGTGCCGTCATCCAGCGTCATCACGGCCAGTCGTCCACGTCGGCCCTTGTGGAAACGAATCGCCACCACCAGGCCGGCGACCCGGCGCCGGCCCGCTTTCAGGTCGGCCAGGCGCGTGCCGACCAGCGCGGAGAGTTCGCGCATATAGCGGTCGATCGGATGCCCGCTGAGATAAAGCCCCAGCGTTTCTTTTTCCCAGCCGAGCAGTTGCTGTTTCGACCATTCCTCACCGTCACAGGCGCTGCGCCAGGCGGCGATTTGTGCGGGGTCGGTGACCTCGGAGGCAATGGCGGAGCCGAACAAATCGACCTGACCGGCGGCGGCCACCCGCGCCTGCTGCTCGGCCGCTTGCATGGCGTGTTCCACGATGTCCATCGCGCCGCGCCGGCGCACGCCCATCGAGTCCAGCGCGCCGGCCTTGATGAGGGCCTCGATTACCCGCTTGTTCAGCTTGCGACCGTCGTTGCGCCGGCAGAGATCAAACAAGTCGCGATAAGGCCCGGCATCATTTCGCTCGGCGACCAGCCCGTCGATCGCGTTCTCGCCCACCCCGCGAATAGCGCCAAGGCCGTAGAGAATCGTGCGGGGATCCGAGACCGTGAAGCGATGCTCACAGGCGTTGACGTCCGGCTTGTGCACCTCGATGCCCAGTTGCCGGCATTCGTCGATCAGCCGCACGACCTTGTCGGTGCTGTCCATGTCCGCCGACAGCACCGCGGCCATGAAATGCGCCGGGTAATGGGCTTTAAGCCAAGCCGTCTGATAGGCCACCAGCGCGTACGCGGCAGAGTGGGATTTGTTGAACCCGTAGCCCGCAAATTTTTCCATCAGGTCAAAAATCTGCGCCGCCAGTTCCTGCTCCACGCCGCGCGCCACCGAGCCGTCGACGAAAGTCTGGCGCTGCTTGGCCATTTCCTCCGGCTTTTTCTTGCCCATGGCTCGGCGCAGCATGTCCGCCGCGCCCAGCGTGTAGCCCGCCAGCACCTGCGCAATCTGCATCACCTGCTCCTGATACAGGATGACGCCGTAGGTCGGCTTCAGCACCGGCTCGAGCTCGGGGTGCGGATACTTCACCACCTGTTTGCCGTGCTTGCGCTCGATGAAGTCATCGACCATACCGGACTGCAGCGGCCCGGGCCGGAACAGCGCGACCAGCGCCACCATGTCTTCAAACGAATCTGGCTTGAGACGTTTGATCAGGTCTTTCATCCCGCGGGATTCCAGCTGAAAGACCGCGGTGGTCTGCGCCTGCTGGGTCAATTCAAAGGTCGGCGCGTCGTCGAGCGGCAGCGTGTCGATGTCGAGCAGCGGCTCGCCCGCGCGGGCCCGCTCGGCATTAATGCCGCGCATCGCCCAGTCGATGATCGTCAGCGTACGCAGCCCCAGAAAGTCGAACTTCACCAGTCCCATGGTTTCGACGTCGCCCATATCGAGCTGGGTCACCGCGCTGGCGCCATTCTGTTCAAAATAAAGCGGCAGGAATTCGGTCAGCGGCTGCGGGGCAATCACGATGCCGCCCGCGTGCTTGCCGGTGTTACGTGCAATACCTTCCAGCGCCAGCCCCAAATCGAGGATCGCCTTGACGTCTTCTTCCTGCTCATAGCGCGACTTGAGCTGCGGCTCCTCGCTCATCGCGCGTTCCAGCGTCATGTCCGGAGCGAACGGCACCAGCTTGGCCAGCTGGTCCACAAAGCCGTACGGGAAACCCAGCACCCGGCCCACATCGCGCAGCACCGCCTTCGCCGCCATCGTGCCGTGGGTGATGATTTGCGCCACGCGGTCGCGCCCGTAGCGCGCCATCACGTAATCGATCACTTCGTCGCGGCGGTCCATGCAGAAGTCGACGTCAAAGTCGGGCATGGACACGCGTTCGGGATTGAGGAAACGCTCGAACAGCAGGTCGTACTGCAAGGGATCGAGTTCGGTAATGCCCAGCGCATAGGCGACCAGCGAGCCGGCGCCGGAACCGCGCCCGGGCCCAACCGGGATGCCGTTGCGTTTCGCCCACTGGATAAAGTCGGCCACGATCATGAAGTAGCCGGCAAACCCCATCTTGGCGATAACGCCCAGTTCAATGTCGAGACGCGCCTGATAACGCGCCTCATCCGGCGGCGTTGGATATAGCTTGTTCAGGGTCTCCAGACGACGCGCCAGTCCGCTGCGGGATTCTGCGTACAGCACTTCCTCGACGCTTTGCGCGCCGGTCTGTGGAAACTGCGGCAGGTGATACACGCCAAACTCGAATTGCAGGGTGCAACGCGCCGCAAGATGCAGCGCGTTATCGAGCAGTTCGGGCAAATCGGAAAACAGCGCCGCCATCTCGGCCGGCGATTTAAGGTACTGCTCCGCCGAGAACGGGCGCGGCCGGCGGGGATCAGACAATACGCGGCCTTCGCGAATGCAGACCCGCGCCTCGTGGGCATCAAAGTCGGCGCTATCGATAAAGCGCACGTCATTGGTGGCGACCATCGGCACCTCGGCCGCCGCCGCCAATTCCACCGCCGCGTCAATGAAACGTTCTTCCCCGGGGCGTCCGGTGCGACAGGCCGCGAGGTAAAGCGCATCGCCAAAAACCTCGAGCCAGCGCTGCAGGCGCTCCTGGGCGCGGGGATGCGCGCCTTCAATCAGGGCCATGCCGACGTCACTATGCGGCCCGGCCAAGGCAATCAGACCGGCAGCCGACTCGGCCGTAATCCAGTGCCGTTCAAGGTGGGGCACGCCCTGCAACTGGCCTTCCTGATAGCCCCGGGTGAGCAGGCGGCTGAGATTGCGATACCCCGCCAGATTCCGACAGAGCAAGGTCAGCCGGGAACGCTCGCCGCTGTCTTCTTGCGCGCGAATCCAGACCTCGGCGCCGACGATGGGCTTCAAGCCGGCCCGTTCGGCTTCCTGATAGAGCTTGACCGCGGCAAACAGGTTGCTCTGGTCGGTAACCGCAATCGCGGGCATGCCCAGCGCCTTTGCCCGCTCGACGAGCTCGGGGATCCGCACGATGCCATCGACCAGCGAGTACTCGGTATGCAACTGCAAATGAACAAAGGACATGCCGGAAACCGCCTTATTCCTGAACCAACGCCAACCACTGCTGCCCGAGTCGGGCCCGTACAGACTGCCAGACCTGCGGGCTCACGGGGTGCCCCCGTTTGCAATCGGCCGAAAACTGCGTCGATGTGCCGGGCAGGGCCCGTGCTCGCGCAGGGCCGCGAGATGCACCGCCGTGCCGTATCCGCGATGCCGGGCGAAACCGTAGACCGGATATTGCTCGTGCAGCTCGTCCATCATGCTGTCGCGCGCGACCTTGGCAAGAATTGACGCGGCCATGATGGCCGGCTCAAGCCCGTCGCCCCCCACCAGCGCGCGCGCCGGACAGGGCAGTGCCGGCAGGTGCAAGCCATCGACCAGCGCCAGCGTTGGCGCACAGGGCAGGCTTAGCAGCGCGCGCCGCATGGCGAGCAGGGTGGCCTGCAGGATGTTCACGGTATCGATTTCCTCGACGCTCGCGATGCCCAGCGCCCAGCCCGTGGCGCTGGCCTTGATGAGCACCGCCAGCCGCTCACGCTGCCGGGCAGACAGCTTCTTGGAGTCGGCGAGACCGTCAATCGGCTCGGCCAAAACCACCGCTGCTGCCACCACCGGGCCAGCCAGCGGACCACGCCCGGCTTCGTCGAGTCCGGCAATCATGCGCTGGCCATTCCGCGCGCAGCCAGCGACTGGGCGATGGCTTGCGCGGCGCTGGGGCCGGCCGAGCGGGCCAGCGTCTGATGCAAAGCCTCGCAGCTGTGCCGACAGTCTTCACGGGCAGCAGCGTCGTCCAACCACTGCGCCAGCGCGCCTGCGAGTGCAGCGGGATGCGCCTCGTCCTGCACAAATTCCGGGAACAGTCGCCGGGACAGCAACAAATTCGGCAAGGCGATGTGCGCCACCTTAACCGCCCGGCGCAGCCACCAATAGCTAAGCGCGGCGAGTCGGTAGGCCACCACAGCCGGCGTCCCGCAGAGCGCCGATTCCAGACTGATGGTGCCGGACACCACCAGCGCGGCGTCCGCTGCCAGCAGCACATCGCTGGCCCGCCCTTCAATAATTTCGAGCGGGAGCTGCGCCGCAAGGGCGGCGTGCCGCGTGCGGATAAACGCCGCTGCACGGGCGTGCACCGCGCCGGCCACAAAGCGCAGCGCCGGACGCTGCTGGTGCAGCAGGCTGGCAGTCTGCAGAAACAGGTCGACGTGTCGCCGCAGTTCCTGCCGCCGGCTGCCCGGCATCAAGGCGACCCATTCGGCGTCTGCCGCGAGGCCCAAGGCCCGGCGCAGCTGCTGACGGTCTGGGTGCGGCGGGATCCGGTCTGCAAGCGGATGGCCGACAAAGGTCGCGTCTATGCCGTGCTGCCGGAGAAACGGCGCCTCGAAGGGAAACAGGGTCAGCATCAGATTGATCGAGCGGCCGATCTGCGGAATGCGGCCGGCGCGCCAGGCCCAGACCTGCGGGCAGACGTAATGTACCGCGAGACTCCCGGCGTCTTTCAGGCGACGCTCGATCCAGAGGGTGAAGTCCGGGACATCAATCCCCACCACGACATGCGGTCGCCAGTCGGTAAGCTCCCGGGTGAGGCGCGCGCGTAGCCGGCGCAGCCGTGGGTAGTGCCGGAGGATTTCCACCAGCCCCATGACGTTCAGTTCTTCCATCTCGGCAAGCGCCTCACAGCCAGCGGCCCGCATCCGGGGACCCGCCATGCCGACAAAGCTCGCTTGCGGGAAACGCGCCCGCAGCGCGTCGATTAGATTGGCGCCCAGCTGGTCGCCCGAGGCTTCGCCCGCGAGCAGCGCGATGCGCAAGGGTTCAGGCGATTCCGCACCCGCAGATCGCGGGGCGTTATTGGCATCTTGCATCAGCGGCGCCGGTTTAACCGGCCCGGTTGCGCACAATGCCCCGCCGGGAGGCTTCGATGAAACTCACCAGACGCGCTACCTCCGGGTGCGCTTGTGCAACCGGCGCCAGTTCTTCCAGTGCGCGCTCCAGGGTCAGGCTCTGCCGATAAAGCGTCTTGTAAGCGCGCTTGATCACTTCAATCGCTGCCGGATCGAAACCGCGGCGCTTCAGTCCTTCGCGATTGACCGCCCGCGCCCGCGCGGTGTTGCCCTCGACCATGAAGAAGGGCGGCACATCCTTGACGATGACCGCCGAGATGGCCGCAAAACTGCTCTCCCCCACCCGGCAAAACTGATGCACGCCGACGAAGCCGCCCAGAATGGCGAAATCCTGAATTTCGACGTGTCCGGCCAGGGTGGCGTTGTTGGCAAAAATGGTGTGATTGCCAACCAGACAATCGTGCGCGATGTGGCAGTAGGCCATGACCCAGTTGTGGTTGCCGAGTCTGGTCACCCCACCGCCGCCGGGCGTACCCCGGTTGATACTGACGTACTCGCGGATGGTGTTGCCGTCACCGATCTCCAGACGTGCCCCGCAGAGCGGGTCGAATTTTTTGTCCTGCGGGTCTTCGCCGATCGAGCAGAACTGGTAGATGCGGTTGTTTTCGCCGATCCGGGTCGGTCCTTTGATGACGCAGTGAGAGCCGATGACCGTGCCAGCGCCAATCTCAACCCCGGCACCGATGGTGGTCCAAGGGCCCACCGTCACGCTTTCTGCAAGGCGCGCCTCGGGGTGTATCCGCGCTGCCGGATCGATCAAGCGCGACCCTCCATGGCGGTGGTCATGAATTCGGCGGAGGCCACCTCACTGCCATCGACCAGCGCGGCAGCTTCAAACTTGTAAATGCCCCGGATACAGCGCTGAAGTTTCGCGGTCAGCACGACCTGATCGCCCGGCCCCACCGTGCGCCGAAAGCGCGCCTTGTCGACACCCACGAGGTAATACATCTTGGTGGTGGCGCTGAGGGTTTCGTTGGACAGAAACGCCAGAAGACCGGTGGCCTGCGCCATGGCTTCGAGCAGCAAAACACCTGGCATGACCGGCTTGCCGGGGAAGTGACCGGTGAAAAAGGGCTCGTTTATGGTGACGTTCTTGATCGCCTTGATGGTCTCGTAAGGCGTGCACTCAAGCACCCGATCGACCAGCAGAAACGGATAACGATGCGGGAGCATTTTCATGATCTCCCCAATATCGATGGCCGACGGGTTTTCAATCACAGGTGGATCTCCGGCCCGTGGCCTCCTGCGTTGGGGGCTGCGGGTTTGATCTTGGGGGCCCTGAGGCACCACGAGCGAATCGCCACCGGAAAGCGCGCTGGCCTGTGCGGCTGGGCTTTCATGTGGCGACCTTGAAGGCGAATGCCTTGTCGTTCAGGTCATAAGCGCCGGCGCCAATCCTTTGCTGGATTGGGGCCGGGCCTGTTGCCAGTGCTTACTTGCCGGCCTTTTTGAGACGGTCGATGACCATATCGGTGATATCGACGGCCTTGCTGGCGAAGATCACACCTTCGCCCAGCACGAGGTCGTATTTCTGTTCGGCAGCAATCGTCTGGATGGCTTCGACGATCTGCTTCTGGATCTTGGCGAACTCTTCATTGCGGCGGAAATTGACGTCATCGCGGAATTCGTCGGAGTCGCGCTTGAGTTCGCGACGAAGGTTCATCACGTCGCGTTCAAGACGGGCGCGTTCTGACTCGCTCATGATGGCGGCGTCTTTGGCGGCACGGTCTTCCAGCGTTTTCAATTCTTTCTGCTTGCTAACCAGCGTCTTGTCTTTGCCAGCAAATTCAGCTTCAAGCTTTTTCTTGGCGGCTTCAGCCTGTGGCGCTGCTTCCAGCACGCGCACGGCCTGCACGACGCCGATCTTGTAATCCGCAGCATGAACAGTGGAGGAGAAAGCAACGGCCGCTGCAATCCCGAGGCCCAGAATCAGGTTTAACTTCGACATGGTCTTCGCTCTACATCTGAAAATACGGTTGGTTAGGATGATTTGAGTCCGGCGACTCAGCCGGACTCCCCCACTCCCGGACGCTAGAAATTAGTCCCGAAGGTGAACTGGAACCGCTGGATTTTATCGCGTGGCTGGTCGTTGAAAGGCTCGGCGATACTAACCGAAAGCATCCCGAACGGCGATAGCCATACCCCGGACAAGCCAGTCGACAAGCGGAGCTCCCCGAGGTCGAACTCTTCCGGATTACTGAAGAACGTCCCCTTGGTGGCGAACACATTGCCGGCGTCGAAGAACGCAGTAAGGCGGACGGATTTCAGTTCCTGCAAGCCCGGGATCGGGATGATGAGTTCGGCATTGCCAACGACCGCCAGGTTACCGCCCAGCGAGTCGCCGAACTGGTCTTTGGGGCCTAGCGAACTTTCTTCGTAACCACGCACGGTACGTGGTCCGCCGGAGTAGAAGTTTTCGAAGAAGGGCAACTCGTAAGTATCGCCGTACGAGTCGCCATATCCGATCTGGGTTTTGAACAGCAGCACATACTGTTTGTAGATCGGCACGAAGACCTTGGAATCGTAATCGACCTTCCAATAGTTGAGATCGCCTGGCGGCGTCGCGACTTCGATCCGGATCTGCTGCAGCACGCCCTTGGTCGGGAATAGCCCGGAATTGCGCGTGTCGTAAGCGAACGAGCTGTTGACGCGGATATTACTGAACTTGTTGCCTTCCAGCAGGATGAAGCGAGCCACTTCAAGCGACAGGAAACGCGGGTCAATGCCAATTTCGGTGTCTTCGAAGGTGGCGCCGAAGCCCAGCGTGTTGTATTCGCTCAGCGGAATACCAAAGTTAACGCCAGCACTCGCGGTCCGCGACTTGAAGCGGGTGACGTTACGCAGACGCGCGCCGGGTTCGGTCTCGGTCCATCCCAGTCCAAAGCCGCGGCTGATGCCGTCGATGGTCCAGAACGGCTGCTGATAGCCCACACGGAACACCCGGTTGGTGTCGCTGTTGTTGAACGCCAGGCTGACGCTGTTACCGCTGCCCAGAAAATTGTTCTGGGTCAGGTTGGTGTTGAAGATAATGCCCTGCGACTGCGAGAAACCGACGCCGAGCATCAGGTTGCCGGAGGGGCGCTCCTTCACCGTGTAGTTGACGTCCACCTGATCGGTGGCGCCGGCGACCGCCGGGGTTTCGACGTTCACTTCTTCAAAATAGCCCAGCCGCTGCAGACGGATCTTGGAGCGGTCGACCTTCGCCGTCGAAATCCAGCCGCCTTCCATCTGGCGCATTTCGCGCCGCATGACCTCGTCGCGCGTCTTGGCATTGCCGAAGAAGTTGATCCGTCGCACGTACACGCGCTGACCCGGGTCGATGTAGTAGCTGAGAGAAACGAGCTGGCCCTTGCGGTCCAGCTTGGGGATCGAATTGACGTTGGCGAAGGCATAGCCCTCGTCACCCAGTCGATCGGTAATGTTTTTGGTGGTTTGGGTAACCTGCTTGCGCGAGAAAAGTTCGCCCTTGCGGGTCGAGACCTGCTTGAACAGTTCGTCTTCGGCCACGATCAAACGGCCGGCCAGCTTCACGTCGGAAATCGTGTACTGCTGCCCTTCCGCAATATTGACGGTGATGTAGACGTCGGCCTTGTCCGGCGTGATCGAGACCTGCGTGGATTCGACGTGGAAATCGAGGTAGCCGTTGTCCTGATACTTCGAGCGCAGGGTTTCCAGATCCCCGCCCAGCTTTTGCTTGGAGTATTGGTCGTTTTTGTTGAACCAGCTCAGCCAGGTCGGCGTGGTGAGCTTGAAATCTTCCAGCAGTTCCTTGTCGGAGAAGACCTTGTTGCCGACGACGTTGATCTGCTTGATGCGTGCCGCTTCGCCTTCAAAGATGTTGAAAGCGACGGTCACGGTGTTGCCATCGAGGGGAATGACCTTGGCCTCGATCTTCACCCCGTACTTGCCGTTCGAGTAGTACTGGCGGCGGAGTTCCTGGGTGACCTTGTCGAGCTTGGCCTCGTTGAACACTTCGCCTTTGGCAAAGCCGGTTTCGCTCAGACCTTTAACGAGGTCTTCGGTCTTGATGGCCTTGTTGCCCTTGAACGTGATGTCGGCGATCGATTCGCGCTCAATCAGGCTCACCACCAGCACATCGCCGTCGCGGGAAAGTTTGACGTCTTTAAAGAAGCCCGTCTTGAACAGCGCCCGGACCGCTTCCTGGGTGCGCTTTTCGTCGACCCGGTCACCGACCGTGACCGGCAGGTAGTTGAATACCGTACCCGGCGCAATCCGGTGGAGGCCGTTGACGCGGATGTCGTCGACGATAAATTCGTCGGCCATTACGTTGTGCAGGAACAAGCCTGCGGCCAGCATGGCCAGCCATCGCGATGCTCGCGTTTTCCGCATCTTTTCTTTTTTCGTGGTCGCCAGCGTTTGTCAGAAAATTCGCATGATGTCGGGGATGCTACGCATCACGTCGTTGAATAACGCGATGCCCATCAAACCCATCAAGACCATCAATCCGAGGTGCTGCCCATAGACCTGCACGCGTTCCGGTAGAGGCCGTCGCATGATGGCTTCTAAGGCGTAATACATCAAGTGTCCGCCATCCAGCAGGGGCACCGGCAGGAGGTTGAGGACCGCGAGGCTCACGCTGACCAAGGCCATGAATTCGAGGAATCGGGACAGCCCCATCCGGGCCGAAGCGCCCGCAAACTGGGCGATGCTGATAGGTCCACTGAGATTGCTGGTGGACGCTTCGCCGACCAGCATGCGGTGCATGAACTTGAGGCTCGTCACCGACACATTGGCCGTGCGCTCCATCGCGCGGCGCAGAGCATCCATCGCCGTATAGCGCTCGGTCGCCATCAGGGTGTTGGTGTCCACGCTCTCCGGTCGGGCCACTTCGGCACCAATTCTGCCGACCAGTTGCCCCGCCTGCCCGCTGCTTTGCGGTACCACCGACAGCGTCAGGGACTGACCGTCGCGCAACACGCCGACCTGCAAGGTTTTGCCGGGGCTGGCGCGGACGCGCTCTACCCACTGCACCCAGTCGTTCAAGGGTTCGCCATTGACGGTTTGCAGCAAGTCTCCGGCGCGCAGGCCGGCCGTGGCGGCGGCTTCGCCCGGGACGACATTGCCAATCAGCGGTGGAATCGGCTGGCGCCGGGGTTTGAAGCCGAGTTTTTCAAAGAACTTGCCCTTGGCGAAGTCATCAACCGAGACTCCCTCAAAATCCAGCGCGGCGAGGCGCGACGTGCCGTCGGCATGACGGACTTCGACATCAAGACGGCGACCGTCGAGCAGGCCGTCCACCGCGGCGGACATCACGCTGTCCCAGAGCACGGTCGGGCGACCGTCCACGGCCAATATTTCGTCGCCGACGCGCAGGCCAGCAGTCGCGGCCACGCCGTTAGGGGTCACTTCGCCAATAATCGGGCGCGGCCCGGTAACGCCGGCCATGAACATCAGCCAGTACAGCGCCACGGCGAGCACAAAGTTAGCCAGCGGACCGGCCACCACCACCGCCATCCGTCGCCCGACGGTCTGGGTATTGAAGGCGCGATGCAGTTCCTCGGGCGGCACCGGCGCCTCGCGCTCGTCCAGCATTTTGACGTAGCCGCCCAGCGGAATCGCACAGACCGCGAACTCGGTCTGGTCGACGCCACGACGGGTGCTCCACAGCGCCGGGCCAAAACCCACCGAGAACTTGAGAATCCGGATGCCAAGACTGCGTGCCACCTGATAGTGGCCGTATTCATGGATCGTGACCAACAGCCCCAGCGCCACGATGAACGCGAGGATGGTCTGCAGGAAATCGAGCATCAGCCGGCTACTCCGGCAAGTCGGGAGGCGGTTTCGCGCGCCCGCCGGTCATCGGCAAGAATGACGTCCAACTCGTCTGCCGGATTGGGCGCGAGGGCCGCCAGCGTTGACTCGACCACCCCGGCAATCGCCGGAAACGGCAGGCGTTCGGCCAGGAAAGCGGCTACCGCCACCTCATTGGCCGCGTTCAGAATCGCCGGTGCCGTGCCGCCGGCACGCATCGCTTCTCTGGCCAAACGCAGACTGGGAAAGCGGCGGTCGTCGGGTTGCTCAAATTCAAGCCGGCCAATGTCGAAGAAGTTAAGCCGCTTCACGCCCGACTCGCAGCGCGCCGGCCAAGCCAGCGCGTAGGCGATCGGGGTACGCATATCGGGATTACCCAACTGTGCGAGGACAGAACCATCGACATATTCGACCATGGAATGAATCACGCTCTGGGGGTGGACCACCACCTCCACCGCTTCCTGTCCGGTGTTGAACAACCAGCAGGCTTCGATGATCTCGAGGCCCTTGTTCATCATGGTCGCGGAGTCGACGGAGATTTTGCGGCCCATGACCCACTTGGGATGGGCACAGGCTTCGTCCGGTGTGACTGAGTCGAGGGTACCGAGTTCCCGCGTGCGGAACGGGCCGCCCGATGCGGTCAAGAGAATGCGGCTCACGCCGAGCGCGGCCGGCGCGTAACCGGAGCCGCTGGGCATGCATTGGAAAATAGCGTTGTGCTCGCTGTCGATCGGCAGCAGTTCAGCGCCGTTTTCGCGCACCGCGTTGATAAACAGCTGGCCCGACATGACCAGCGATTCCTTGTTGGCCAGCATCACGCGCTTGCCGGCGCGGGCTGCCGCCAGATTGGGCAGCAAACCTGCGGCGCCCACGATACCGGCCATGACGTAGCCGGTTTCGGGGTGTGCCGCCACCGTGCAGAGACCGGTTTCGCCGTCTAGCACCTCGGTGGCCACCCCCGCCTCTTTCAGCCCCGTCCGCAACTCGCGCGCGGCCTGTGCGTCGACCATCACCGCAAAGGCCGGCCGCCAGGTGATGCATTGGGCCAACAGGTCTTTCACATTACGGTTCGCGGTAAGCGCAAATACGCGAAAGCGCGATGGATGGCGGGCAATCACGTCCAGCGTGTTGATGCCGATGGTCCCGGTAGAACCGAGAATAGTGATGCCGATCATGCGCGCGCTCCCAACAAGATAACTCCCAGATAAAACATCGGCGCGGCTGCCGTCAGGCTGTCGATCCGGTCCATCACACCGCCGTGGCCGGGCAGCAATCGCCCGCTGTCCTTCACGCCCGCTCGCCGTTTAAAAAAACTCTCGAACAGATCACCGACCACCGAAATACTGATCGTGACGATCCCGAGCAGCGTCAGCAAGCCAACGGTGACCAGCGCCCCGTCCCAACAGTAGGCGCCGAGCACGGCAGCAACCGGCAGCGCCGCGGCCAGACCGGCAAGCACGCCTTCCCAGGTCTTGCCCGGACTGATCTGGGGCGCCAGCCGATGGCGTCCAAAGCGGCGCCCGGCGAAATAGGCCAGCGAGTCGGCCAGCCAAATCAGCGCGGCCAGCCCCAGCAGGAGGCGGTAATCAAGGGCTTTAAGCCACAGGACAGCTAACCAGAACGGCAGCAGGATCAAGGCCCCGATCAGCAGGTTTATCGGCAGCGGCCAGTGGCCGGGCACCCAGCCCCGCTCGACTCTGACCAGCAGCAGCGTCGCCCCGACCCAGACCGCAACCGATAGCATCGCGATCAGCCTGCGTGCACTGCCGTCGGTGGCGATCTGGTCCAGCCACAGCGCCGCGAGCACCACGCCAGTCGTATAGACAAGCCGCATCACGCGTCCGGTCAAACCAGCCAGCGCGCTCCATTCCCAGGCCGCCGCCGCCAGGAAGACGCCCAGCAACGACGCCAGCGGCCAGCGTTCCGCGTAAACAATGGCGCCGATCAGCAGGGGCGCTAGTACCCCGGCCGTCACCAGTCGCTTGGTCAAGGCCTGAGCCGGGGGACGCGCCGCCGATTGGTCAGCGACCACCTTAGCGCGATCCCTGGCCCTGAGCGCCGGCGGAGGCTTCCTCGACCTGCTCGCCCGTCATGCCGAAGCGGCGCTGCCGCGAGGCATAGCTGTCGAGGGCCTTGGTGAACTCGGCCCGGTCAAAATCCGGCCACAGGCAATCGGTAAAATGGAGTTCGGTGTAGGCGAGTTGCCAGAGCAGGTAGTTGCTAATGCGCTGCTCACCACCGGAGCGAATGAACAGATCGGGTTCTGGCAGCCCGGCCAGACTGAGGCGGGCGCCCAACAGTTCGGGCGTAATTGCGGACGGTTCGAGCCGGCCCGCCCTCACCTCTTCAGCCAGTCCGCGCGCGGCCTCGGTGATATCCCAACGTCCGCCATAGTTGGCGGCCACGTTCAGTTTGAGTCGCGCGTTGTGCCGGGTGAGCGCTTCGGCTTCCGCGATCGCGGCCTGCAGTCGGGAGGAAAACACCGAGCGGTCGCCAATGACCGCCAGCCGCACCCCGTTTTCATGCAAGCGCCGCATCTCCTCGCGCAGGGCGGAGACAAAGAGGTCCATCAGCAGGCGGACTTCAGCCGGCGGCCGCCGCCAGTTTTCGCTGCTAAAGGCGAACAAGGTAAGACATTCGATGCCGGTCTCTACGCACTGCTGGACCAGCGAGCGGACGTTTTCGACGCCGGCCCGATGGCCGGCAACCCGCGGTTGGTGGCGCTTTTTTGCCCAGCGACCGTTGCCATCCATGATGATGGCAACGTGACGCGGCAGTCCCGTGGACATGAACCGGGTCCGCGCCTAGATCTTCATCACTTCCTGTTCTTTGACGGCGAAAGCCTCGTCCACTTTCTTGATGTGCGCATCGGTGATTTTCTGGGCGTCTTCTTCGCCCTTGTGCGCTTCGTCCTCCGAGATCTCCTTCTCTTTCAGCAACTCTTTGACGTCGCTGATGACATCCCGGCGAATATTGCGGATGGCGACCTTGGCCTGCTCGGCTTCGCTTTTGATGATTTTGACCAAATCGCGCCGACGTTCCTGCGTTAGCGGCGGCAGGGGCAAGCGAATCACCGTGCCCGCCGTGTTGGGATTGAGCCCGAGGTCGGATTCCAGAATGGCGCGCTCGATCGCGGAGACCATCTGTTTATCCCATGCCGTCACGACGATGGTGCGACCATCTTCGACAGTCACGTTGGCGGCGCGCGGAATCGACGTCTGCGTGCCGTAGTAATCAACGCTCACATGATCCAGAAGGCTGGGATGCGCCCGGCCGGTCCGAATCTTTTGCAGGTCAACCTTGAAGGCTTCCACGGTCTTGCCCATCCGGGCGGTGGCGTCGGCAATGATCTCTTGCAGCATTATCTTGAGCCCGTCGTTGTCACCAGAGTTCCCACGCTATCACCGAGCGCGGCGCGCACAAACGCTCCGGGCTGGGTCATGTTGACCACCCGTAGCGGCATTTTGTTGTCCCTGCACAGCACCACGGCGGTCGCGTCCATCACCGCCAGTTTGCGCTCCAGTACATCATCGTAGTCCAGCACGTCGTAGCGTTTGGCCGTTGGATCGCGCGCCGGATCGGCGCTGTAGACGCCGTCTACCTTGGTCGCCTTGATCATCAACTGGGCATTAATTTCGACGGCCCGCAGGCTGGCGGCAGAATCGGTCGTAAAAAACGGATTGCCGGTACCAGCCGCCAACACGACGACGCGGCCTTTCTCCAGATGCCGGATCGCGCGGCGCCGAATGTAGTCTTCGCAGACTTCGTTGATTTTGATGGCGGACATCACCCGCGCAAACAAGCCTTCGCGTTCCAGCGCATCCTGAATGGCCAGGGCGTTGATGACCGTGGCCAGCATGCCCATATGGTCCGCAGAGACCCGATCCATGCCTTTCGCTGCCAGTCCGGCCCCGCGAAAGATGTTGCCACCGCCGATCACGATGGCAACCTGCACGCCCAGCGCGTTCAGTTCACGGATGTCGACCGCGACCGAGCGGAGCACGGCCGGGTCGATTCCATATTCCTCAGCGCCCAGCAGCGCTTCGCCGCTGAGTTTGATCAGCACCCGCGAGTACTTCATTTCAGCCGCGCTGTTCGTCGTCACGCTCGCTGGTTCCTTTCAGTGTCACCGCCACCGACGGTCAACCCGTCACTCGCCAGCGCGGGTCTAGACATTCCGCGCCTGAGCAGCCACTTCCTCGGCGAAATTGACTTCTTTCTTCTCGATGCCTTCACCCACCTCGTAGCGGGTAAATCCAACGACCTTGGTGTCCTTACCAAGCAATTTGCCGACGGTGGTATCCGGATCCTTGACGAAAGGCTGACCGACCAGCGTCTTCTCACCAACAAACTTGCGCAGCTGTCCGGCGATGATCTTTTCGATGATTTCCGGCGGCTTGCCGCTGGTCGCGGCCTGCGCGAGGAAAATCTCGCGTTCCTTGGCGAGCAGTTCCTGCGGGACTTCATCTTCATTCACGCACAGCGGGCTGCTGGCCGCGATGTGCATGGCGATGTCTTTGGCCAAACCGCTCTGCGGTCCCTCAACCTCAACCAGCACGCCAATCCGGGAGCCGTGCCGATAGGCACCGACGCGGCCGTTGGCCGTGGTCCGGATTTCAAAGCGACGAATCGAGATGTTTTCGCCTATCTTGAGGATCAGGTTCTGGCGAGCCGTTTCGACGGACTCGGCGCCACCATCCATCGGGGCGGCAGCCAGCGCGTCCAGATCGCCCGGGCGTGCCGCCAGCACCGTGCGGCCCACCGCATCGGCGAACGCGGTGAAGCTCTCGTCTTTGGCGGAGAAGTCGGTTTCAGAGTTCACTTCAACCAGCGCCGCAGCGCCCTCTCCCTCGACGATCACCACCACACCCTCGGCCGCGATGCGGCCGGCCTTCTTGGCGGCCTTGGCGGCTCCGGACTTGCGCAGGTGTTCCAGCGCTGCTTCCAGATCGCCCTCGGTCGCCACCAGGGCGTTCTTGCATTCCATCATTCCGGCGCCCGACCGCTCGCGCAGTTCCTTGACCGCCGACGCACTAATTTGCATAGCTCATTCTCCAGAGAGGAAGCCCGGGGCGACAGGGCCCCGGGTTTTGCGTATTACTCGGTCGCCTCGCCAGCCGCCGGCGCGGCATCATCGCTGCGAGCGGCCTTCTTGCGCGGGGCAGCGCCTTTGCGGCCAGCACCTTCACCATCGCGGACCATCGGGGCGCCGCTCGCGTCGAGTTCGACGAAATCATCGCCCAGCCCTTCGCCACCGACCGTCAGCGTGCCGCGGGCGTCGAGTACCGAATCAGCCGCCGCCTTGGTGTAGAGGTTGATCGCGCTTAGCGCGTCGTCGTTGCCGGGAATGACATAGGCCACATCGTCCGGCTTGCTGTTGGTGTCGACTACCGCAATCACGGGGATTTTCAGCTTGGCGGCTTCGGCGATGGCGATTTTCTCAAAGCCGACGTCTAGCACGAACAGCGCGTCCGGCAGGCGTTCCATGTCTTTGATGCCGGCCAGGCCATGGTGAAGCTTGTCGTACTCGCGGCGCAGTTGCAGGCCTTCGCGCTTGGAAACGCGATCGAGGCCGCCGTTATTGATGGTGTCTTCGAGTTCTTTCAGTCGCTTGATGGACTGTTTGACCGTCTTGAAGTTGGTCAGCATGCCGCCCAGCCAGCGCCGGTTGACGTAAGGCATCCCGCAGCGCTGGGCTTCGCGCTCTACCGCATCCTGAGCAGACCGCTTGGTGCCCACGAACAGGATTTTGCCTTGCCGGGAGGCGAGTCGACCCATGAAATTCATGGCGTCGTTGAACAGCGGGAGAGTCTTTTCGAGATTGATGATGTGGATCTTGTTGCGCTCGCCGAAGATGTACGGGGCCATCTTGGGATGCCAGAACCGGGTCTGATGTCCGAAATGCACGCCAGCCTCAAGCATCTGGCGCATGGATACTTCTGCCATGGGAACTCCTGTGCGGGTTTTTCCTCCACGCATCCCGCGATGCCGATCCGCTGTAAGCGGACACCCGGGCGACGGTTGATGACGCGTGTGTGGAGTGTTGAAGTCGAGTATTGTTGCGTTGCCCGAAGGGCGGGCGCTTTATACCATGCAACCTCAAACGTAACAACGAGTTGGACCACTTCCCCGATGCCCGTCACGTTCAAGACTCCGGCCGAAATCGAAAAGATGCGCCTCGCCTGTCGACTGGCCGCAGAAGTGCTCGAAATGATCGAGCCGCACGTGGTGCCAGGCGTATCCACCGACGAACTCGATCGCATTTGCCACGACTACATCGTCAATGCGCAACAGGCGATTCCCGCCCCCCTCAATTACCACGGGTTTCCAAAATCTATCTGCACCTCGATCAACCACGTGGTTTGTCACGGCATCCCGGGCGACCGGCGGCTGAAGGACGGGGACTTCGTCAACGTCGACATTACCGTCATCAAAGACGGCTTCCATGGGGATACCAGCATGATGTTTCATGTGGGTGAAGCCTCGGTGAAGGCCCAGCGTCTGGCCCAGACCGCCTACGAGTGCCTGCTGCTGGGGATTTCCATGGTGCGCCCCGGGGTTCGGCTGGGCGATATCGGCTGGGCTATCCAGCAACATGCCGAGGGGCGTAACTATTCAGTCGTCCGCGAGTACTGCGGACATGGCATCGGGCGAGAGTTTCACGAAGAGCCGCAGGTCCTGCACTACGGACAGCGCGACACCGGCTATGCGCTGCAGCCCGGCATGACGTTCACCATCGAGCCCATGATTAACGCCGGCAAGCGTCAGGTCAGGCTGCTGCCCGACGGCTGGACGGTGGTCACCAAGGACCACAGCCTCTCCGCCCAGTGGGAGCACACCATTCTTGTGACCGCCAACGGCCACGAGGTTCTTACCGCCCGCCGCAACGAAGTTTTCGCTTCGCCATCCCATGAACCAACTTTTCAGCCTGCCTGAAGAAACCCTCGAGCAGGCCATCGATTTCGATGCGCTGGAAGCCGCGTTTGCTGGCCCGAGTGCGTCCGCCAGCGCCTGCCGCGCGGTGCTCTCGCAGGCCAATGAACGCCTGAAACAACGCTTCTTCGGCGGTGCGCCGGTGGCGGAAATCGTGCGTCTGCGCGCCGCCTTTATCGATGAGGTGATGCTTCGGGCGTGGCGTCATTGGGCGCTCGCCGGCTCCGCCCATGTCCTGCTTGCAGTGGGCGGCTACGGCCGCGCCGAGTTACTGCCGCATTCGGATGTCGACATCTGCATTTTGCTGGCTGGCCCGCTGGACGCCGAGACCCAGACCAAAATCGAGGGGTTCATCACCTTCCTCTGGGACATCAGCCTGGAAGTCGGGCACAGCGTGCGGACGGTCGCCGAGTGCGTCACTGCCGCGGTCGATGACATCACCATCATGACCAACCTGATGGAAGCGCGACGCATCATCGGGCCGGAGGCGCTGCTGGAAGCCCTGCAGGCAGCGACCGACCCCACCCGGATCTGGCCGGTAGACCAGTTCTTTGTGGCCAAGATGACCGAACAGCAGCAGCGGCATCAGCGCTTCAACGATGCCTTCCAGCAGCTCGAACCCAACATCAAGGAAAGTCCCGGCGGTCTGCGGGATATTCAGAGCATCGCCTGGGTCGCCAATCGACACTTCCGCACGGCGGGCCTGCACGGCCTCAACGACCATGGTTTCCTGACCACCGACGAGTATCGGGCGCTGGTGCGGGGCAGAAACCACCTGTGGCGCATCCGTTGCGCCCTGCATTTCATGGCCGGACGGCGCGAAGACCGGCTGCTGTTTGAATATCAACGGCGGGTGTCGGAAGTCTTTGGCTTCGTCGATGAATCGCACAACCGCGCGGTTGAGCAGTTCATGCGCGGCTTCTACCGCACGGTGCGTGAACTTGGCCGGCTCAACGAAATGCTGCTCAGCCTGTTTCAGGAAGCGATCATCCAGCGCGAGCGCGAGGCGCGGGCCACCCCGATTAATCGCCGGTTCCAGCTCCGCGGCACCTACATCGAGGTGGTGCACGAACAGGTCTTCAAGCGCAGCCCGCACGCCATGCTGGAGATGTTCCTGCTCATCCAGCGCAACCCCTGGATTAAAGGCGTGCGCGCCAGCACCATCCGGCTGATTCGCGAAAACCTGCCGCTGATTGACGACACCCTGCGTCGCGACATCCGCGCGCGCAGCCTGTTTATGGAAATCATTCGGCAGCCGCGGCGCATTGGTCACGAGCTGATGCGCATGCACCGCTACGGCGTGCTGTCGGCCTACTTACCCGAGTTCGCACGCATCGAAGGCTTGATGCAGTTCGATCTGTTCCACGTCTATACGGTGGACGAGCACCTGCTTTTCGTGGTCCAGACCATGCGACGCTTCTCCTATCCGATCACCGAAGATGACCAGCCCGCGCTGGTCCGGCAGGCGATCGAGCGCATTCCGAAACTCGAATTGCTCTATATCGCCGGGCTCTATCACGACGTTGGCAAAGGCAGCGGACGCGATCACAGCGAATTGGGCGCGGAAGAGGTCGTCGCTTTCTGTCAGGCGCACGGGCTTGGTCAGTACGACACCAACCTGGTGGCCTGGCTGGTCAACAACCATCTGGTGATGTCCTCGACGTCGCAGCGACAGGACGTGTTTGACCCGGACGTGCAGCAACAGTTTGCCAATCTGGTCGGTAACGAAAACCGGCTGGACTACCTCTTTCTGCTCACCATTGCGGACATTCGTGGCACCAACCCGCAGCTGTGGACCAGCTGGAAGCGCTCGCTGATCTACGAGCTCTACCTCGGCACCCGGCGGGCCCTGCGCAGCGGCGCGGATCTGAATCTTGAGCGCACCGAGCGGATTGCCCAGACGCGGCAGGAGGCAAGCCGGCTGCTGAGCGTCGACGCCTACCCTGACCACGCGGTGGCCCTGCTGTGGAGCACGCTGGGCGATGAATACTTCCTGCGCCACCGGCCGGCAGAGCTCGCCTGGCAGACCGGCGCCATCCTGGATACCGACCCGGACGATCTCCCGGTGGTCGCGATTCGCAATTTCGACAATGTCGGCGGTACGTCAGTGTTCATTCACGCCGCCGACGTGGACTATCTCTTTGCAATCGTCGCCGCCACCCTCGACCGCTTGCGGCTGGACGTGCAGGACGCGCGCATCATCACTTCCAAGGCCGGTTACGCGCTCGATACCTTCATCGTGCTGGAAGCGGAAACGCGCAGCATCGTCACCGATGCCGAGCGAATCCACGACATCCGCAGTCGCCTGCGTTCGGCCATCAAGGCGCAGTCCATTCCGCAAGCGCGTTCGGCGCCGTCCATTAACCGACGCCTGCGCAACTTCAGTGTGCCGGCATCCGTCACGTTTACCCCGGACGCCGTCCACGAACGCACCATCATGGAAGTCATTGCGACCGACCGCCCCGGCTTTTTGGCGGTGGTGGGGAGCGTAATGCAGCGTCAGGGGATCCGCCTTCACGATGCGCGCATCGGCACCATCGGCGAGCGCGCGGAAGACTATTTCCACATCACCGATTTTGAAAATCGACCACTGGATGATCTGGCCCGGCAGGACGCCCTGCGGCAGGAAATTCTGGTCGCGCTGGATGTATGACCGCGTCGCCCCGCCCCGCTCCGAAGCTGAACTGCTGGAACGGGCGCAAGAACTCGCAGGGCTCAGTCTGGGGCAACTCGCCGCGCGCTTTGGCGAGCAGGTGCCGGGCGAGCCACGCCGCGCCAAAGGCTATGCCGGTCGCTTGCTGGAACTTGCGCTAGGCGCCGACGCGACCTCCCGTCCGGAGCCTGACTTCACCCGCCTCGGGATCGAACTGAAAACCGTCCCGGTCGATGCCGCGGGTCTGCCGCAGGAATCGACCTACCTGACGCTTGCACCCTTACGTGGACTCACGGGTTTGGCCTGGGCCGAGTCGGCGGTACGCCGCAAGCTGGCGCGGATGCTGTGGGTGCCGGTAGAGGGAACGCGTGAAGTGCCGATGGCGGCGCGGCGGATCGGCTGGCCGGTTTTGTGGAGTCCAAGCGCCGAGCAAGAAGCGGCACTGCGCCGCGACTGGGAAGAGCTGATGCTGCTGCTGACCACCGGCCAAGTGTCGACCCTGAACGCGCGCCACGGGCAGTGGCTGCAAATCCGGCCCAAGGCGGCGAATGCTCGCGCGCTGGCCGCGGCGCACGACGAGACCGGTGCACCGGCAGCCGATCTGCCACGCGGTTTTTATCTGCGCGCGCGATTTACCGCGCAAATTCTGTCTTCGGCGGCCGGTGCGCTTGCATGAGTCCCGCGCTGAACCCCGCCGACTGGCGCTTTTGCGTGGCCCCGATGATGGGCTGGACCGACCGCCACTATCGCTACTTTGCGCGACTGCTGTCGAAACGCGCCCGCTTGTATACGGAGATGCTGGTAGCGGCCGCCCTGATTCATGGCGACCCGGCCCGCCTGCTCCGTCACCATCCGGACGAAGCGCCGGTGGCCCTCCAACTCGGGGGCTGCGACCCGCAGGCACTTGCCACTGCGTCGGCAATTGGCGAGCGCGCGGGATTCTGCGAAATCAATCTGAATGTGGGTTGCCCAAGTGATCGGGTGCAAGCCGGCCGCTTTGGCGCCTGCCTGATTGCCGAACCCGCGCTGGTGGCGGACTGCGTGGCGGCAATGGTGGCCGCGGTACGGGTACCCGTCACGGTTAAAACGCGGTTAGGGGTTGACCATCACGACAGCTATGACCACCTCGCGCAGCTCGTGGCAGGTGTACGGCAAGCGGGCGCACAGGTCCTGATTTTGCACGCCCGCAAGGCGATTCTGGGTTTGGACACCCGTGAAAATCGCTTGATCCCACCGCTCGACTACGACCGAGTTCATCGGATCAAGCAGGATTTTCCGGATTTAATCGTGGTGCTGAACGGTGGCTTGCGAACGCTGGCCGAGGCAAAACCGCATCTGGCGCATATCGACGGTGTCATGTTGGGTCGTGCCGCCTACGAGCAGCCCATGCTGCTGGCAGACGTTGATGCCCAGCTATTCGCCGCGTCGGATGCGCCGCTGGAGGCCGGCGCCGCGGTGCGGGCCTTGCTGCCCTACATCGACACCCAGCTAGCGCAAGGGACACCCTTGCGCCAGATAACCCAGCACCTGCTCGGACTGTTTGCCGGCCAGCCCGGCGCCCGCGACTGGCGCCGGCGCCTGAGCGAAGACGCGCCGCGCAACGCCGATCCTCACCGACTTCTGCTTGACGGCCTGCGCCAACTGGCCCAGGCCGGCGAGGCGCTGCAACGCCGGCAGGCGGGTTAGGCGTCGCGATACAACTCGCTGCCCGCGCGCTGGAATTCCTGCGCTTTCTCCGCCATCCCTTCGTCGAGCGCACGCGCGGCGTCTTCAATGCCTTTGGTCTCGGCATAGTCGCGCACGTCCTGCGTGATTTTCATCGAGCAGAAGTGCGGCCCGCACATTGAGCAGAAATGGGCCTGTTTGTGGCCTTCCTTGGGCAGGGTCTCGTCGTGAAACTCCCGCGCCCGCGCCGGGTCGAGCCCCAGATTGAACTGGTCTTCCCAGCGGAACTCGAAGCGCGCCTTGGACAAGGCGTTATCGCGATATTGCGCGGCCGGATGCCCTTTCGCGAGGTCGGCGGCATGCGCCGCAATCTTGTAGGCGATGATGCCTTCGCGAACGTCGTTCTTGTCGGGCAACCCCAGATGCTCTTTCGGCGTCACGTAGCAGAGCATTGCCGTGCCGAACCAACCGATCATGGCGGCCCCAATGGCGGAGGTGATGTGGTCGTAGCCTGGTGCGATGTCGGTGGTCAAGGGCCCCAAGGTGTAAAACGGCGCCTCGTGACAGACCTCGAGTTGGCGCTCCATGTTTTCCTTGATCATGTGCATGGGCACGTGACCCGGCCCTTCGATCATGACCTGTACGTCGTGCTGCCAGGCAATCTGGGTCAACTCGCCCAGCGTTTGCAGTTCGGCGAACTGGGCTTCGTCATTCGCATCCGCGATCGAGCCCGGGCGCAGGCCGTCCCCGAGCGAGAATGCGACGTCGTAAGCCTTCATGATTTCGCAGATTTCCTCGAAATGCGTGTAGAGGAAATTCTCCCGGTGATGGGCCAGACACCATTTGGCGAGGATCGAGCCCCCGCGCGAGACGATGCCGGTCACCCGCCGGGCGGTCATCGGGATGTAGGGCAAGCGGACGCCAGCGTGGATCGTGAAATAGTCGACGCCCTGCTCCGCCTGCTCAATCAGCGTGTCGCGGAAAATTTCCCAGGTCAGTTCCTCGGCCTTGCCGTCGACCTTTTCCAGCGCCTGATAGATCGGCACCGTGCCGATGGGCACCGGGGAATTGCGAATAATCCACTCGCGGGTTTCGTGGATGTTCTTGCCGGTGGAGAGATCCATCACCGTGTCGCCGCCCCAGCGGGTCGACCACAGCATTTTTTCGATTTCTTCCTCAATCGAGGAGCTCACCGCCGAGTTGCCAATGTTGGCGTTGATTTTCACCAGGAAGTTGCGACCGATGATCATCGGTTCGGATTCCGGGTGGTTGATGTTGTTGGGGATAATCGCCCGACCGCGCGCCACTTCGTCGCGCACAAACTCCGGTGTGATTTCTCGCGGCATGACGGCGCCGTAGGTGGTGCCGGCGTGCAGGCGGGCGTCGCGGGGCGAGGCGCCGCGCCAGGCGTCCAGCTTCAGATTTTCGCGGATCGCGATGAATTCCATCTCGGGGGTAATGAGACCGCGACGGGCGTAATGCATTTGCGTCACGTTGGCGCCAGCGCGGGCACGCCGGGGCTCGGTTTTGCCCGGATAGCGAATTGCGCCCAGCGCAGGTTCATCGGCGCGGCGGCGCGTCCACAGCGAACTGGGGGTGCTCAGCGCCTCGGTGTCGCCACGCGCCAGAATCCAGGGCTGACGTAGCGCAGGCAGTCCGTTGCGCACGTCGATGCGGGCTGCCGCATCGGTGTACGGGCCGGAGGTGTCGTAGACGTAAATGGCCGGGTTTTGACTCATCCCCGCCCGTTCGCGGGTGGGGTTCTGCTCGATCTGGCGCATTGGAACCTGCAGGCTCCCGTCAGCATTCGGGACGTAGACCTTACGGGAGCCGGGCAGCGGGCGGGTCAGTTCGGGATCAAGCTCGGCACGGTCGGCCAGCGCAACTTCAGGCACTGCATTCATGGCGGTTCTCCGGCGCCCTGCCTGTCTTTGGCGGGCGCGTGCTCAGTTGGGTTCAAGCCGGGGAGTCCGCAGGTCGTGCCATCGGGCAGTGCTGCTTCCCTACGCCGGCATTATCCGGGTCAGGTTCAAAGGGTGACTCTCAGCTCCTGCGAGGCCTGGTCTTTTCAGGACACAGCCGCAGAAGCACCCCCAGCCGCTATCGCGAGGTTCACTATAGCGTATAAAATCGGTGAGCCGGTACCGGCCAGATTCAGTCTTCTCACAGGGCCTAATCGCCCCGCAACCCCCGCGCGAGCAATGCCAATGACGATGGATTTCCAGCAAGCCCGGTTCAACATGGTGGAACAGCAGATCAGGACCTGGGAGGTGCTGGATCAGGACGTGCTGGATGCCTTGCAGGCGGTCCCCCGCGATGCGTTTGTGCCCGAAGACTTTCGCCTGCTGGCCTACTCCGACACCCGCATTCCGCTGGGTTTCGGCCAGTGCATGATGCCCCCGCGGGTCGAAGCCCGCATCGTGCAGGCGTTGAAACCGACCCGCCAGGAACGGGCGCTGGAGGTCGGCACCGGCAGCGGTTATCTGGCTGCCTTGCTCGCCCATTTTGCCCGCAATGTGCTCAGTCTCGAAATCCACCCGGAGCTCGCCAGCAGCGCCCAGCGCCGGCTGCGGGCCCAGAACCGCACCAACATCAGCGTCCTTGCGCAAGACGGCCTGAACGGCGCGGCCGACCGTGGTCCGTTCGACGTCATTGCGGTCACTGGTGCGCTCTTCCGTCGCAGCCCGACGCTTGAATCCCAGTTAGCCGTCGGCGGACGTCTGTTTGCCGTTATCGGTCAGGGCCCGGCGATGGAAGCGGTGCTTATCACCCGCGAGGCGGATGAGGTGTTCACCAGCGAAACCCTGTTTGAAACCGAACTCGAACCCCTGCTCGGCGCGGAACCTCCGCCCCGGTTCTCTTTCTGAACCTGTGAAAGAGATCAGCGCCCGGGAACTTGCCGTCCGCATGAGCCACAGCGCGCCGGCGCTGCTGGATGTGCGGGAGCCTTGGGAATATGAACTTTGCCACCTCCCGGGTTCGCTACTCATTCCCCTCGATCAGTTGCCGGCGCGGGTGGCGGAACTGCCCGAGGAACGGCCTTTAATCGTGATATGCCACCATGGCGTCCGTAGCCTGATGGCACAACAATTCCTGAGCCGGCTTGGGCTGGTCGATGTTTATAACCTCACGGGAGGCATCGCTGCCTGGGCGCATGAAATTGACCCTGACATGGCGGTGTACTGATACGCCTTACCCGCCCCCTTTGAAGGACCCGCTGCGCATGCCCATCACATTTTTTTCCCGGCCGAACCTGCTCGTTGCGCCCGCGCTCGCGCTCTTGCTAGGCAGCGGCAGCGTGTTCGCGGCCGATTTGGTCGCCCTGCTGAAGCAGGCTGAACAAAGCGACCCCAAATACCGCGAGTCGCAAAATCAGGCGCTGGCGGTATCCGAAGACATCCCGCAGGCGGCAGCTGCCTTATGGAAGCCAGAACTCGCCTTCACCATCGGGGGCAACCATACCGAGCAGGACATCACGGCCAAGTTCTCACTCGCCGGCAATGAAGTCGGTTACGACGGTTCCGACTATCGCCTCAGCCTGCGCCAACCGGTATTTCATCACGACCGCTATCTGCGACTGAAACAGGCCGACAAACGGCTGCATCAGGCGCAACTCGAAATCGACGTCGCCTGGCAGTCGCTGATGGTCAGGCTGGCCGAGCGCTACTTCGGCGTGCTTGCAGCGCAGGACAATGTGAGCTTCGCCCTTGCCGAGCGCGATGCGCTCGCAGGTCAGCTGGAACAAGCCAGCCAGCGCTTCGACGTCGGCCTCATTGCAATCACGGACGTGGAGGAAGCGCGCGCCGGCCACGACCGCGCTGTCGCGCAGGTCATTACCGCCGAAAACGGGCTGCAAAATGCGGAAGAAGCGCTACGCGAAACTACCGGCGAATTCCCCAGCGAGCTCTGGACCCTGGGCGACAAGCTAAGCCTCGACAAACCGGTGCCGGACGACATCAAGCAGTGGACCGAAACGGCCATCAACCAGAATCTGGAAGTTGCGGCGGCGCTCTCGGCGGCAGAAGTTGCCGAGGCAGAAATCGGAATTGCCAGCGCCGGGCACTACCCGACCATCGATATCGAGGGCGGTCACGGGTATATGTCGCGCGGCGGTCAGTTCGGGCAAAACGAAAGCACCACCAGCGACATCGGCATTCGACTCAACGTGCCCATTTATGAGGGAGGCGCCGTGTCATCCCGAACCCGGCAAGCCGGGCACCAGCACGCGGTCGCGCTAGAGCGGGTGGAACAAACACGGCGCGCCACCTACCGACTGACCCGCGAATCGTTTCTTGGCGTGATGACGCAGATCAGCGCGGTATCGGCGCTGCAACAGGCGGTGGTTTCATCTGCGACCGCGCTTGAATCGACCCGCGCGGGATTTGAAGTCGGCACGCGAACCACCGTAGACGTGGTTACCGCAGAACGCGGGCTGTCGCAGGCGCGGCGCGATCTTGCCCGTGCCCGTTACGAGTACATCCTCAACCTGCTTCGTCTCAAGCAGGCAGCCGGCACCTTGGGACCGGAAGATATTGCCCTGACCAACGCTTGGCTTAAACCGCCCGGGGCTAGCCCAGCAGCCAGCAAGGCGCCCTGATTTCCATTCACCGTCGGCCACGCCAGGGAACAGCTTATGAGCAGTCGTATCACCGGAGCCCTGAAGTGTCAGCTGGAAGACGCTGTGCTGGTCGTCATCGACATCCAGACCAGGCTGGGCGATGCGATGCCCTCGAAGGTGCTTAACCGGGTATTGCAGAACTCTGCGCTGCTCGTTCGTTCAGCCAAACTGCTTGGCGTGCCGGTGCTGCACACGGAGCAATATCCGCAGGGCCTGGGCCACACCCATCCGATGGTCGCAGAGGCGCTGCCAGAGCAAGGTCGGAGCTTCCAGAAAACCGCCTTCAGCTGCGTGGGCGCCGAAGGTTTCCCGGCCGCGATCGCCGCTTTTCAGCGTCGCCACGTGGTGCTCGTGGGCATGGAAGCGCATATCTGCGTGCTGCAGACCGCACTCGATTTGGTGGCCACGGGGGCCGAAGTCTTCGTGGTGGAAGACGCCATCTGCTCACGCCGGTTGGAGAACTACCAGAACGCGCTGGACCGGTTGCGTAGCAGTCAGGTCAACATCGTTAGCGCCGAGTCGGTGGTGTTCGAGTGGCTGTCAGATGCCAGCCACCCGGCCTTCAAGACCATTCAGGGCTGGCTGCGCTAAGCCAAACGCCGCCTAGTTGATGGTGTAGTTGCGAGCCTTCATACAGGCACCAAACGCGCCGTTGTAGTCGCCCATGCGGCGCTGACGTTCCTGAACGGCCTGCGCCTGATTCTGTTGGTAGTAGTCATAACCCTGCGGAGGCGGTGCCGGCGGCGGCTGACTATTGCCTTTGACGGCCTTGGTCGCCACCCCTAGCACCGTAGACGCCAGCGCACCGATTGCCGCGCCCTGCCCCGCATTGCCGGCCAGTGCGCCACCCGCGGCGCCCAGCGCGGCACCGGTTGCCGCATCGCCCAGCATGCCGCCCCCTTTGAACATGCCGCCATTACCAATGCCCAGAAAACCACCGCTGGACTGTTGCTGTTGCGGCGGCGGCTGGTCGCTGTAGCCCTGCGGCGGCGGTGGCGGTACAGCCTGCGGCGGCGGCATGGCGGTAGGGTCGAAGCCGGTTTGCGATACGGCCCACTGATGGCATTGATAGCGGTCCGCCTCTTGCTGCTGCTGACTTTGACCGCCGCTCGGATAGGCGAATACCTGCGCTGATTGGGCCTGCGCCGGCGTCGCGGCAACGAGCAGGTATCCAAGCGCCAGCGACGCCGCCAACGGATTGTGTTTACGCATCGTGAAAGCCTCCAGAGTCAGGTTTGGTATGGTCGGTTGAGGTCTCAACACCCCGTCGCCCAATGCAGCTTACCGCAGCCCGGCGCTTCCCAGCAGTTCGAGGACCGCCCGCGTAGCGCCTTTATTATGAGCCACGATATCGCGGCCGGCACGGCCAGCACGGTCTCTCGCGTCCGTATCGTCCAGCCATTCCGCGGCCGTCGCCGCCAGCGAGGCCGCGTCCCCCACCACCCGCAGCGCCCCGGCGCGCTGTAGTTTGTCGGCAATCTCGGCGAAGTTGAACAAGTGCGGGCCGGCCATCACGGGGACGCCGACCGTGGCAGGCTCCAGCACATTGTGTCCGCCCAGCGGCATCAGGCTGCCACCGACAAAAGCCAGATCGGTAGCCGCATAGAAGCGCAGCAGCTCACCCATGGTATCCAGCAGGAATATCTCGGTGTTAGCCGTTACCGGGTCACCGCGAGAACGCCGCACAAAATGCCAGCCTTCCCGCTTCATCAGTTCCGTGACCGCGTCGAAACGTTCTGGATGACGTGGCGCCAGCACCAGCAATAACTCAGGGAACCGATGTCGCAACAGGCGTAGCGCCTGCAGGAGGATCTCTTCCTCGCCGGGACGCGTGCTGCCAGCCATCAGAATGGCGCGATTGGCGCCAAGCTCCCGGCGAATCGAGGCGCCTTCTTCAAACACGCTGGGGGGCAAATGGACGTCGAACTTGAGGCTCCCGGTCACCCGCACCCGCGCGAGCTCGGCACCCAGCGTGACCAGTCGTGCGGCATCGGCCTCGCTCTGTGCCGCAATGCTGGTGAGTTCTTGCAACATCCCGGCGCACAACCCGCGAAACGCCAGATAGCGCTGCGCCGAGCGCTCCGACATCCGGCCGTTCACCAGCAACACCGGGATCTGCGCGGCATGACAGGCATGAATGACGTTGGGCCACAGCTCGGTCTCCATCAGCAACAGCATGCAAGGTCGGAAATGACGGAGGAAACGGCCCACGATCGATAAAAGGTCGTAGGGAAAGTAGGCGTGTTGCACGGTCTCGCCGAACTGTCGGGCCACCGTGGCATAGCCGGTCGGGGTGGAGGTGGTGACCAGAATATTGCGGTAGGGATAGCGCTCGCGCAGCGCCCGAATCAGCGGCGCCGCGGCCCCGACCTCACCGACTGAGACCGCATGGATCCACAGCGGCGACGCGGCTGCCCGGCTTCTGCCGTAGAGGCCCAGACGCTGCAGCCAACGGTCGCGGTACGCGGGATTACGCCAAGCCTGCCACGCCAAACGCAACAGGATGAGCGGCAGCGCCAGCGCAAAAACCAGGCTATACAGCCGCCTCATGCGTTCAGCCAGTCGAGATAGGCTCGTACCCCCGCGCGTACGTCACGCATTGCGATCTGGCATCCCGCTGCGTGCGTTGCGCCAAGATCGGCGCAGGTACGATTCTGGTAAGCGGGCAGCAATTCCGGGGGAAATGGCACATAAGACACCGTGCCGCGTCCGTGCCAGCCAATAACGGCGGCTGCAATATCGTTGAAGCTTGCGGTCTGACCCGTCCCGCAGTTGAAGATGCCGGCTGCAGTCGGGTGCGTGCCAAACCACAGCGTCTGCGCCACCGCATCGTCCACAAAAATGAAGTCCCGGGACTGTTCGCCAGCCGCTACCCCGTGCGAGGCACCGAATAATCGGACCTCGTTGCCCGCCTTCAACTGGTTGTTGAAATGGAACACCACGCTGGCCATGCGGCCCTTGTGCTGTTCGCGCGGTCCGTAGACGTTGAAGTAACGCAGGCCAACCACCCGCGTTCTGAGCGTGGCGCGCCGCTGTCGCAGGTGCTGATCGAAGGCCAGTTTGGAAAACGCATAGACGTTGAGCGGCCGCTCGTACGCCGGATTCTCAACGCATTGCGCGTTCAGGCCATACACCGACGCACTTGAGGCATAGATGAGCGGCACGCCGTGCAGGTCGCACGCATCCAGCAACTGCCTGGAGTAGGTGAAATTAGCGCTCATCATGTATTGGCCGTCCCATTCCATCGTGTCGGAACAGGCCCCAAGGTGATAAACCGCTTCGATGCCGTCGCCGGATCTCGCCAGTTGGTCGAACGTCGGCAGAAACTCGCGCCAGTCGTAGTAGTCGGCCAGCGTCGCGCCAGCAAGATTCACAAATTTGTGGCCGTCCTTGAGGTCGTCGACCAGCACCAGATCGTGACGCCCCCGCGCGTTCAGCGCATGCACCAGATTACTGCCAATGAAACCACTGGCCCCGGTAATGACGATCATGAGGTTTCTCCGGCGCGTTCCAGCGCCGCAATCAGACCGGAAGTGGAATGCCCGTCGTGGAATGGCAGGGTCAGGACTTGGCCCCCGCGGGCCAATACCTCGCTGGCACCGGCGATTTGCGCCACCGTGTAATCCCCGCCCTTCACCAGCACATCGGGCGCGACCGCCGAAATGAGGCGCTGGGGCGTGTCTTCCTCAAAGACCGTGACCCAGTCTACGGCGCGCAGCCCCGCCAACACCTCCATCCGGGTGGCGGTGTCGTTCACCGGGCGCGAAGGCCCCTTTAGCCGCTTAACGGATGCATCGGAATTGACCGCCACGATCAGCCGGTCGCCCAGCGCGGCCGCCGCCTCCAGGTACCGTAAATGCCCCACGTGCAGCAGATCGAAGCAACCGTTAGTCATCACCAGTCGCTGGCCGCGACGACGGGCCGCATCGACTTCGGCGAGCAGTTCGGCTTCGGTAACGACGCCTTTCAAGCCGGCCCCACCGGCGTCGCCAACAGCACGGGCGAGTTCATCGTTAGAGACCACCGCAGTACCCAGTTTGCCGACCACGATCCCGGCCGCCACGTTGGCGAGATGCGTGGTGGTTGCCAGATCAAGTCCGGCGGCGAGCCCACAGGCCAGAAGCGCACATACCGTGTCCCCAGCGCCCGTCACATCAAAGACGTCGCGCGCTTGCGCAGGCAAGTGCAGCGGACTGTGCCCTGGCCGCACAAGCGACATGCCGTGCTCTCCACGAGTGACCAGCAACCCGCCCAAACTGTGCGCCTCACAGAGGGCCAGCGCTCGCTCGACCAGCGTTCTGTCGTCGGCACAGAAACCGACGGCGGCGTGAAACTCGCCCAGATTGGGGGTTAGCAAGGTGGCGCCCGCGTAGCGTCGAAAGTCCTGATGTTTGGGATCAACGATGATGGGAAGGTTCGCGGCGCGGGCTTTTTGAATCCAGGCCTGTGGATCGTCCAGCACGCCTTTGGCGTAATCAGAAAGGACCACGGCGCCCGCGCCGGCAAAAATTCGGGGGGCGTCGTCCAACAACGCGGCGGCGGTGCCGGCAGCGGGCGGAACTTCAAAGTCGACTCGCAACAACTGCTGATGCTGAGCCAGCACGCGCAGCTTTACCGTCGATGCTGCGCCGTTGTAACGGAGCATGGGGTCGATACCAGCCGCATGACAGAGTGTCTCGATCACCCGACCGTCAGCATCGTCGCCAACCAAACCGGCCAAACTCGTCCGCGTCCCTACTGCCACCGCGTTGGCGGCGACATTGGCAGCGCCACCGATTCGATCTTCCTGCCCGGCTACGCGTAACACCGGCACCGGGGCCTCGGGTGAAATTCTGGTCGCCGCACCCGACCAGTAGCGGTCGAGCATGACATCCCCGATCACGGCGATGCGGCCCGTTTTAAGTTGGACGACGGCGCTGTTCATGCGGCGCAGGGCTCGGTAGTGTGGAGAGGGTCGGCGTTCATTCATGCAGCAGCAAAGTCCGCACGGGCGAACAGAAACGAGGCGAGTCTAACACATGCTTTTTGCGCGCCTGACGCGGCTGATGAGTCTTTTCCTGCTCGGCTTCCAACCCTTGGCAAGCGCCGCTACGCCTGCGCTGCTGGCCCCGTTTGATGCGGTCTATACCGTGACTGCGCAAGGCTTTCAGGTCGGCATCATGCGCCGCACGCTGCGGCTGGAGGGCGCGAACCGCTACCACCTCAGTGCGACCTTTGAAACGACGGGACTCGCTGCGGCACTTAAGCGCGTGTTGGTAACGGAGTCGAGTCGCGGACTCGTGCAAGACGGCCGCCTGCGGCCAGTTACCTACGACTATCGAAAGGAAAGCGGCAAAAAAATCCAACGCACCGGCGTTGACTTTGACTGGTCGCAAAATCTTGCCAGCGGCTACAACGGTGAGCGGCGCTGGCAACTGCCCTTGACCGGAACGGAACAGGACAAGCTGACCTATCAGTTGGCGCTAGCGGCCGACCTGCTCGCCCAGACAGAGACACTGGCGTATCTGGTGCCCGATGGCGGCAAACGTCAAACGTTTGAGCTGGCGCTGGTGGGTAAGTCGCGCATCACGCTGGACGCCGGGAGCATCGACACCCTGCAGGTGGAGCACCGGCGCAAGGACCAGCGGCGCACGACCTTGTGGTGCGACCCACAACGGGCTTATTTCCCGGTGCAGATTGAATATCGCGAGAAAGACGGCAGCATCACGCGGGCCCGCTTGACCCAGTTGTCCCGCTGATCGCCCCCCTGCCCCGCTAGCCGCCTGCCTTAAAGATTCGGATCAGTTCCTCAGCAGGAATGTACCCGCCGAGTTCTTCCCCTTGTTCCGTGTACAGGGCAGGCGTGCCACGCACACCCATCGACTCGCCCAGTCGATAATCGCTCGCGACCGGGTTTTCACACTTGGTCATCGGTGGCTGTTGGCCCGATTTAGCATCCGTCAGCGCCTGCTTGCGATCGGCCGCACACCACACGGCCACCGCCTTGTCGTAGGAGGGGCTGTCGATCCCGGTTCTGGGGAATGCGAGATAACGGACCGAGATACCAGCTTTGTTCAAGGCCGGCACCTCGCGATGAAATTTGCGGCAGTAGCCGCAGTCGATGTCTGTGAAGACAAATAGGGTCGCGAGGGGCTTGGTCGTAGGCGCCAGAAAATCGATGGTGCTGCCGGCCTTGAGACCACCGAAAGCGGTCGTACGCGCCTCGGTCCGTCGCGTGTCCGTCAGATTGACCTTGGAGTTGAGGTCAAATATGTCGCCTCGAAACACGTAGCGCGCATCTTCGCTCATGTACAAGACCGTCGCGCCGAGCATGACTTCATAGAGTCCGGTTACCGGCGCCGGCTTTATGCTCGTGATGGTCGCATCGCTGATGACTTTCTTGAGTCGCTCGGCAAAACGCTTTTGCAGCGCCTCGTCGGCCTGTACAGAACCTGCCAGACATAGCAGCGCCACAATGAAGGTCGATTTAATTCGTGAGAAAGTCATGGCATTCCCTCAGGCTTCAAGCAATCGGTGAGATTTGCCGCAATTTATCATGGATTGTGACGCGCAAGGCTGGCGCCGCCGGCTTACCCGATGCCCACGCGGCAGCTACAGTAGCCCGCAGGCCGACCCCAAATGGACACGCGCGGCGCGCAAATGGTAACGGGAGGTTTCTTTTTGGCTGACGACAGCGCCCTCGAGGGACAGCAGCTCGGGAAATACAGCATCCTCCGGCAAATTGGAGCCGGGCCTTCCACCAGCGTCTTTCTGGCGCAAGACCCGTTCATTGAGCGCGAAGTGGCGTTGAAAGTCGCGCCGCAGCTGCTGAATGAGAGCGCGGCGGAGCGCGAGGTCAGGCAGCGTCGTTTCTTTGCCGAGGCCCAGCACGCAGGCGCCCTCCGCCATCCGCACATCACGACCATTTTCGACGCCGGCGTCGATCAGGGCCGATGCTATATCGCCATGGAATACGTCCCCGGCAGCCGCAGCCTCGAGGCCTACGCCAAAGCGGACGGGCTGCTGCCCGTGGGTGTCGCCACCCGCATCATCGCGCAATGCGCACGCGCGCTGGATTTCGCCCATCGACGCGGCACGCTCCATCGCAACCTGAACTGCGGCAACGTGCTGGTCGACGAGCAGTTCAATATCAAGATTGCCGATTTTGGTGCCGCGCTGACCCGTCTGGAGGGCGCTCCGCTGGATACCGACCTCGTTGGCGATGCTGCCAACCATGACAATTCACCCGAGGCGCTCGCGGCCGGCATAGCACAAGATCTGCTGTCGCTCGGGACGATGGCTTACCGCCTGTACACCGGCAAAATCCCGTTTGCGCAGGGCCCGCAGCGACCGCTACCCCTGGCGGAACTACGCCACGACACGCCGGCCATCCTGCAGCGTATTCTCGACCGGGCGCTGGCCAGAAACCCGGCACACCGCTATCGCAGCGGAGCAGATCTGGCGGGCGATCTGGAACTCGTGTTCGATTTCCTGGAAGAGGACCAACAGTCCATTCAACCGCCCGACAAGTTTGCCCTGCTCGCCACGCTCGACTTTTTCAAAGACTACCCGGAGGAAGATATCTGGGAACTGGTGCATGCCGGAGAATGGAAAAGCGCAGTCGCAGGAGAAACGCTGCTGAGCGAGGGACTGTCGGACCTCTCGTTCTACGTGCTGGTCGAGGGCATCGTTGCGGTTGAAAAGAAAGGCCGGCAGTTGCTGCATTTGAAAGCAGGCGAATGCTTCGGCGAGATGGCGCTATTTGTCGACGGCAGGCGCGGTGCGTCGATTGTCAGTCTGGAAGCGGTCACCGCGCTAAAAATTCGTAGTCGCACCATCGACCGTCTGCCAGCTTCCACACAGCAACGATTTCAGCGCAGTTTTCTTCGCGCGATGATTCAACGACTCGAACTCGTCACCGACCTGCTATTGGCGGAACTGGACAAGACATGACCATTAAAGACCGCATCATCACGCCAGGCTCCACAGAGACGGCCAAGCAGGAACGACCCGTGACCCTCGACGATGTGCTGCGAATCTTGATCGCGCGCAGCGTGATCGACGGCCGTGTGATCCAGCGGGTGCGAGCCGCAGTAGCCGCGAACGACAAGCGGCATCCATTTGCGCAGTTAGCCGCCCAAAATCTGCACAGCGCCACAGAACCGCCGTTTCCGCTCACCCTCGAGACCATTACCCGGCTGGTCGCGGAAGGTCTGAAAATCCCATATCACCGCATCGACCCGCTAAAAATTGAAGTTGAAGCGGTCACCAAGCTTGTCTCTCAGGCGTACGCCACGCGCTGGCAGTTTTTGCCGGTAGAGGTCTCGGATCAGCATGTGGTGATCGCGACAGCAGAGCCCTTTGTCGCCGAATGGGAAAAAGAAATCCTGCCGATTATCAAACGCAAGATTCACCGGGTGCTCGCCAATCCGGTCGAAATCCAGCGCTATTTACGCGAGTTTTATGGGGTCAGTCGGTCATTGAGCCGCGCGGCGTCCAGCAAGGCTGCAGAGCGCAGCGGCATTGTCGAAAATCTGGAGGCGCTGACCCAGCTCGGCGAAGTGGGAGAGCCGGATGCGAACGACCGTCACATCGTTCATCTGGTCGACTGGCTGCTGCAATACGCCTTCGAGCAGCGGGCCAGCGACATTCATCTCGAACCGCGGCGCGACCAGGGCAATATCCGGTTCCGGATTGACGGCGTGCTGCATCTGGTGAACCAGATGACCACGCCGGTACTTGGGGCCATCGTCAGTCGCATAAAAAGTCTGGGACGCATGGATGTGGCAGACAAGCGTCGACCACAGGACGGGCGCATGAAAACTAAAACGCCGCTGGGCAAAGAGGTGGAACTGCGGCTCTCCACCATGCCGACAGCGTTTGGCGAGAAGCTCGTCATGCGTATTTTTGACCCGGAAAAGCTGGAACAGCCCTTCTCGGCGCTGGGCTTCAGCGAGCGCGATCTGCGCATCTGGACCGACCTGACCCGTCACCCTTACGGCATCGTGCTGGTCACGGGACCTACCGGCTCGGGCAAGACCACGACGCTCTACTCGGCCCTACGCCAACTCGCGCGTCCCGAGATCAATGTGTGCACGATCGAGGATCCGATCGAAATGGTGGAGTCCACATTCAATCAGATGCAGGTACAGCCTGCGATTGATCTCAGCTTTCCCAACGGCGTGCGAACCCTGCTGCGACAGGATCCGGACATCATCATGATTGGCGAAATCCGCGATCGCGAAACGGCCGATGTCGCTATTCAAGCCGCTCTGACCGGCCATCTTGTGCTCTCGACCTTGCATACCAACGATGCGCCTTCAGCGGTGACCCGGCTCATGGATCTGGGCATCGAACCTTACCTAATTGGCGCCACGCTGTTGGGCGTAATGGCCCAGCGGCTCGTGCGTACGCTGTGTCCGCACTGCAAGCGTCCCAGTCCTGTCGATCTGGCGGCGTGGCAGCGACTCGATCTGGAAGGGCTGCTGCCGGTGCCGCCCACCGTCATGACGGCTGTCGGCTGCGATGAGTGCCGGCACACCGGCTATCGTGGTCGAGTCGGCATCTACGAACTTATTGGCCTGACCGATGAACTGAAAGCGCTGATCAAACCCGGTCTGCAAGCGAATCAACTGAGTGCCGCCGGACGCCGCGAGGGGATGCGCCCGCTGCGCCTGTCCGGCGCCGAGAAAATCGCCGCCGGGGTCACCACCTTTACGGAAGTCGTTGCCGTTGTGCCCCCGGAAACACCGTTGAATTGAATACGGGCCATTTATCCCCGTGGGTGATGCTCGGCATGCAGCGACTTCAGGCGCTCTCGGGCCAGATGCGTATAAATCTGGGTCGTGGAAATGTCGGCGTGACCGAGCAGCATCTGCACAACGCGCAGATCCGCGCCGTGGTTCAACAGATGCGTCGCAAACGCATGACGCAGCGTGTGAGGGGAAAGCTGGGTCGGCAGTCCGGCCTTGAGCGCATACCGTTTGATTAGGTGCCAAAAAGCCTGCCGCGTCATCGCAGCGCCGCGGGCGGTGGGAAATAGCGCGTCGCAGGGCCGGCTGTTCAGAATGGCGGGGCGCGCAAAGCGCACATAGGCTTCAAGCTGGCTACGCGCCACTTCACCCAAGGGCACCAAACGCTCCTTGTCACCCTTACCCACCACGCGAACCACGCCGGCCACCAGATTCACCTGCGACCAGCACAGCGCCACTAGTTCCGACACGCGCAGGCCGGTGGCATAGAGCACTTCCAGCATCGTCGAATCCCGTTGTGCCAGCGGCGTCTCGATACCCGGCGCCGCCAACAGTTTTTCCACGTCGCTTTCGCTGAGGCTCTTGGGCAGGCGTCGCCCGGTCTTAGGCCCGGTCAGGCGTAGAGTCGGGTCATCGCTGCGAATTCGCTCGCGCACCAACCAGGCATAAAAACGACGCATGCTGGCTAGCCGACGGGCCGCGGTACGGGCGGAGAGCTGCGCGGAATCGCCCAGGAACTCAAGTAAGTCAATTTCCGTTGCCTGCTCAAGACTACGGGCAGCCAGTTGGGTTCGGCCGTGCAAAATCCGCAAATCGGCACCGTAGGCTGCGAGCGTATTCGCACTAAGCCCGTACTCAAGCCAAAGGTGATCCAGAAAGCGCGACAGGAGGAGCGGCCCTCCAGGCAAATTCGTCATCCGTGTCCCTCTATGGCTGGCCGGCAGATGAGATTACGGTTGAGACAAATGACATGGCGTTCTAGCCTAGGCATTGGCCTCGTCTTTTATCAATGATTTTGCAGACCTCAGGAGTAAACATGTCTTCGCCACATGCCCCCGCAGAAGATTTATCGCTATATCAGTCCAGCACCTGCTGGTTCTGCGCCAAGGTGCGCCAAAAGATGGGCGATTTAGGCGTCCAGATCGAACTGCGGGACATCGGTCAGCACCATGAGTACAGAGAGGAACTGGTGCGGGAGGCGGGAAAGTCGCAGGTGCCGTGTCTGCGTATCGAGGAGCCCGACGGCAAGACCACCTGGATGTACGAATCGTCAGATATATGCGCCTATCTGGAGCGGCGCTTCGGTAGCAGCAGCCATTAATTGGCTGGCGGGCGTTCTGGCCTGCGCGGCGTATAGGCCGGCAGGCCAGAGAGTCACCGGGGTCAGGCGGAGGGCTTGTCGCTCCGGCTGACAATCTTCTCGCGGATGCGGGCAGCTTTGCCGCGCAGGTCGCGCATGTAATACAGCTTCGCACGGCGCACCGCGCCCCGCCGCTTGACTGCGATTTCGGCAATCATCGGGCTGTAGGTCGGAAACACGCGCTCAACGCCTTCCCCGTGGGAAATCTTGCGCACCGTGAAGGCCGAATTAGCGCCACGATTGCGCTTGGCGATGACAACGCCTTCAAACGCCTGCAGGCGTTCCCGGTTGCCTTCTTTCACCCTGACCTGCACCACCACAGTGTCACCCGGAGAAAAAGCGGGAATCTTTTTCTCGAGCAGTTCGGCTTCGAGTTCCTTGATGATATCGGTCATGGTCAGCGCGCTCCGGCAGGGAAATCAGTTAAGACCGGCATGATAACTATGAATGCCCACCTTTGGAACCCGCAGGAAGCGCCTCGATGAAGGCCTCAAGCAAGCCGCGGTCGGTCTTGTCGAGACACGCCAGCGTGATCAGGTCGGGGCGTCGGAGCCAGGTGCGTCCAAGCGACTGCTGGCGCCGCCAGCGCGCGATTTCCGCATGGTTACCGCTCAGCAGTACCGGCGGCACCGCCTGCCCATCAAGCACCTCTGGACGGGTGTAATGCGGATAGTCGAGCAGACCGTCGGCGAAGGAATCCTCGCTCGCCGAGCGCTCATCACCGAGCGCGCCAGGCAAGCGCCGCGTCAGCGCATCAATCACCGCCATCGCGGCTATTTCGCCTCCGGACAGCACAAAGTCCCCAAGTGACCACTCCGAATCGACGTCGCGCACTAACAGGCGTTCGTCCACGCCTTCATAACGCCCCGCGAGCAAGCAGAGGTGCTCGGGGCGCTCAAGTTCCGGCAAAGTCTGCTGGGAAACTGTCTTACCCTGCGGGCTCAGATAGGCGACGTGAACTTGACCATCGCTGGCAGCGCGCAAGGCGTGGATGGCCCGTCTGAGCGGCAAGACACTCATCACCATACCCGGACCGCCACCATAGGGACTATCGTCCACCGACGATCTGGCGTCTGTTGTGTAAAGGCGTGGGTTGATGCTCTCAATGGCGATCAAGCCGCGCTCACAGGCGCGTCGGACTATTCCAACGCCAGCGAAAGCGGTAATCAACTCCGGGAAAAGCGTAATGACAGAAAAGCGTCGCAACTCAGTCGTCCGCGTGCCAGTCCACGACAATCTGGCCACCGGTCAAATCCACCCGCAACACATAGCGCTCTGGCACGAATGGAATCAGACGCTGTCTCTCGCCCTCTACCACCAGCACATCGTTGGCGCCGGTTTCGAGCAAACCGGACACACGGCCCAGCGCCAGCCCGGCCTGATTAAGCACCGACAAGCCAACCAGATCGCGCCAATAGTAGTGACCGTCAGTCAGCGGCGGCAAGGCGGTCGGCGGAACCGATACCTGAAGCCCGACCAGACTTTCGGCCTCTTCGCGAGAATTCACCCCGCGCAGTTTGACGAGAAAATTTTCGCCGTCTGCGCGGAAACTGCTGACGTGATATTCCCTAAGCGGGAGGTCCTGCCCGAAACACCAGCGCCGGTAGCTAAAAATGCCGTCTGAGGGGCGCGTGAACGATCGCAGCTTGATCCAGCCGCGAATGCCGAACACCCCATGGACCTGACCCACCGGGATGGGTGCGTCACTGACGTTGGCGTCTGATGCCACGGGCCCGCTGCCCACCACGCGCCGGGCCTAAGCCGGCCCGGGCGACGCAGTACGACTAACGTTCAGGTTCAGGCTGCGCTCGCTTGCTTCACCAGCGCGGCGACGCGATCGGAGGGCTGGGCACCGACCCCAATCCAGTGCTGATAGCGATCGAGATTAATACGCAGAGGTTCCTCTGCCTTGACCGCGATGGGGTTGAAGAAACCCAAACGTTCAATGAAACGTCCATCACGCTTGTTGCGGCTATTGGTGACCACTATGTGATAGAACGGGCGAGCCTTGGCGCCGCCACGGGAGAGTCGAATCGTAACCATTAAGTCGGATACCTTTTGAGGATTGTCGAAAGTGCGAACGCGTTCCGCTTCGCGAGGGGCGCATTCTATGCCATGAGGCGACGTAAATTGAAGCAACATGATGGTCTTGGGGCCTATCGATGAACAGTACAAAGACCATTAGCAACGAAGGCGGCAGCAAACTTGATCTGCGCGAGCGCCTGAAGCTGCAACGCCAACACCTCTGGCGCAGCGCGGAGCAACGCCATCTGACCGATTCAATCCTTCAGGAGCAGCTTTGGAACCTCGTCCTTCAGCGACGCTACACGCGCCTGCTGGTCTATCTCGCGAACGCCGACGAAGCCAACACCGATGCTTTCATCAGGCGAAGTATGGCCACCGTGTCCCTCTTCGTGCCCATGATCACGGGGCCCGGACAGATGGAAGCCGTTCATTTTCCCGGGTGGACCGCACTCATCAACGGGCCATTCGGCATCCGTCGCCCGCAAGCGCCGCAAGCTTACAGGGGGGAGATAGACGCCGTGGTGGTCCCTGGCCTCGGCTTCACTGCAAACGGCGAGCGCCTGGGCTATGGAAAGGGGTTTTATGACCGCTGGCTGGCAGCACATCCATCAGCCTGTCGCATCGGATTCGCCTACGCGGCGCAGGTGCTGACGGCGCTGCCCAGCGAAGCACACGATGAGCGGCTTGATTTACTGGTAACGGAGGACGGTATTACGGAGACCTACGCTCGCGCGACGAAGCCGTCGAGCGAGGTGCCTGCGGGCTAGCGCGTGACGCGATTCAGGGCCATCAATTGGCCCTGAACCTGTCCTTGCTTACTCTTCGACCGCCTTCATGCTGAGGCGGATGCGGCCCTGCTTGTCGATTTCAAGCACCCTGACCTTCACGGTATCGCCTTCGGTCAACTTGTCGCTGACGTTCTCCACGCGCTCGTGGGAAATCTGCGAGATGTGAACCAGCCCGTCCTTGCCCGGCAAGATGTTCACGAAAGCACCGAAATCCATCAGCTTCTGCACGCGTCCTTCATACACTGCGCCAACCAGCACGTCAGTGGTGATGGCTTCCACGCGGCGCTTGGCTTCCTGACCAGCGGCGAAGTCGACCGACGCGATCTTGACGGTACCGTCGTCCGTGATGTCGATGGTGGTGCCGGTTTCTTCAGTGATCTGCCGAATCGTGCTGCCGCCCTTACCAATAACGTCGCGGATTTTGTCCGGGTCGATCTTGATGGTGATGATGCGCGGCGCATAGACCGACATCTCGGTGCGCGGCGAGCTCAACACCTTGTTCATGCATTCCAGAATATGCAGCCGGCCATCGCGCGCCTGATGCAAGGCGGTTTCCATGATTTCTTTGGTGATGCCGTTGATCTTGATGTCCATCTGCAAGGCGGTCACGCCATCGCGCGTGCCGGCCACCTTGAAATCCATGTCGCCGAGGTGGTCCTCGTCGCCCAGGATGTCGGACAGCACGGTGTAGCTGTCACCTTCCTTGATCAGACCCATCGCAATACCGGCGACCGGCGCGGTTAGCGGCACGCCAGCATCCATCAGCGCAAGGCTGGTGCCGCAGACCGAGGCCATGGAACTGGAGCCGTTCGATTCCAGAATTTCCGACACCACGCGCACCGCGTAGGGGAACTTGCTCATGTCCGGCATCACGCCCTGAATGCCGCGCTTGGCCAAACGGCCGTGGCCGATTTCCCGGCGCTTCGGCGAACCCACCCGACCCACTTCGCCCACGCTGAACGGGGGGAAGTTGTAGTGCAGCATGAACGGTTCGCGGCGCTGGCCTTCGAGGGCATCGATCATCTGCGAATCGCGTTCGGTGCCGAGCGCGGCAACCACCAACGCCTGGGTCTCGCCACGCGTGAACAGGGCCGAACCATGGGTTCTCTGAAGCATGCCGACTTCGACATAAATCGGCCGAATGTCGGCCTTGCCCCGACCGTCGATACGCGGCTTGCCGGCGATGGCCGCCCGGCGAACCGTATCGTATTCAAGATTGGCGACCACGCCGGACACCTGTGCGGCAGTCCACGCCGGCGATTCACCTGCGGCAAATGCGGCGACCACTTCGCCCCGCAGTTGCGACAGATGGTCACGGCGCGCCATTTTGTCGACGATGGCATAGGCTTCCGCAAATGCGGCGCCGAAGCGAGACTCGACCGCGTCGATGAGCGCAGTCGGGGCCGGCGGCGGTGTCCAGTTGGACGTGGGCGCCTGCACTTTGGCTTGCAGTTCCTTGATGGCCCGAATCACGGCCTGCGACTGGTCGTGACCAAACACAACCGCACCCAGCATGACCTCTTCGGACAATTGCGCGGCTTCGGATTCCACCATCAGCACTGAGGATTCGGTGCCGGCCACAACCAAATCAAGTTTGGAATCGGCCAGAGCGCCGAAACTCGGGTTCAGCAGGTACTGGCCGTCGCGATAACCAACGCGTGCGGCGCCGATCGGTCCCTGGAAGGGCAGTCCCGAAATCGATAGCGCTGCAGAGGCGCCGATCAGCGAGGCGACGTCCGGGTCAACGGTTGGGTCCAGTGAGAGCACGGTGCAGATAATCTGCACTTCGTTGGTGAACCCTTCGGGGAAGAGCGGACGGATGGGGCGATCGATCAGGCGGGAGGTCAGGGTTTCCTTTTCGGAAGGACGTCCTTCCCGCTTAAAAAAGCCGCCGGGGATTTTACCCGCCGCGTAGGTGCGTTCCTGATAGTCGACCGTCAGGGGAAAGAAGTCGCGGGCGGCGCCCGCATCCTTGTTACAGACTACGGTGGTCAACACCACAGTCTGGCCCATGGTGGTGAGGACGGAGCCCGTCGCCTGCTTGGCAAGGCGGCCGGTTTCGAGCGTGACTTGTTGCTCGCCGTAATTAAACGTGACAGTGGTTGGCGTCATCGGTAACCCATTCATTGAAATGTGGGTGGGGAAACGAAGCGACGGCCACTGCGCAAAAGGCGCGTGTGGCCGCGCCGGCGGGGGGTCTTACTTGCGCAATCCGAGCCGCGCAATAAGGTCGCGATAGCGTTCGGTATCGCAACTACGGAGATAGTCGAGCAATTTGCGGCGGCGATTGACCATTCGCAACAAGCCCTGACGGGAGTGGTTGTCGTGCGCGTGGGTCTTGAAGTGTTTGGAAAGTTCTTCAATACGGGCGGACAGCAGCGCCACCTGCACTTCCGGGCTACCGGTATCGTTGCCACCCCGACGGTGGCCCGTCACGATTTGCTGTTTTTGCTCGCTCGTCAACGCCATTACTGAGAACTCCTGATGTCTCTTTAAATCTTTAAACCGGATCGGTAAGGCCGGACATTCTAACCGCCACTCTCGGCATGAACAACGCTTTTTACGGGCCATTCAGCCGTTGCGGCGTTCCGCACGGGCATGAGCAAGCGCCGAGGCTGCAGTTTGCGCTCCAAGGTCACCTCGCCCAGCCCTGCAAATTCGCCATCCGCACGGTAGATTCGGACGGGCGCGCGGGGATGATGGCCGGTTAAGGGCACTGCCCGCCCCTGCCTGAGTTCTGCGTCTAGCGTAGGTGGCAAGACAATCGCCTGCATCCCGTGCAAGGCGGCATCCGCCGGTAAGAGCAGGCTGTCAAACGCGGTACCGGGCCACTCGGCCTCGCCAAAATGCGCGAGCGGCACCGCGTCCGCCAGACTGAAAGGGCCCGCCCGCGTGCGCCGCAATCCACTTAAGGAGGCCCCGCAACCCAGCAAATCGCCGATGCTTTCAGCCAGCACACGAATATAGGTGCCCTTGCTACACGACACATCGATTCTCAGTTCGTTCCCGTCCAGCGCCAGCATCTCCAGGGCGTGGATCGTGATTTGCCGCGCCGCTCGCTCAACTTCAACGCCCGCCCTCGCCAGCTCGTACAGCGGGCGTCCATCGCGCTTTAGCGCGGAATACATGGGCGGCACCTGTGACTGTTCGCCGCGCAATGAGGCCAACACTTCCGGGAGACGGGTGCGCATCTCCGCGGTCACATCAGCACGGCGGAGGACTTCGCCTTCCGCGTCACCCGTGCTGGTGGTAACGCCCAGACGCACATCGGCGAGATATCGCTTGTCAGAATCGAGCAACCAGGCGCTGACCTTGGTGGCCTCGCCAAGGCAGATCGGCAGCAGGCCCGTTGCCGCGACATCGAGATTGCCCGTGTGACCGCCCTTGTCTGCGCCATACACAAAGCGCACCCGCTGAAGGGCGGCGTTAGAACTAAGACCGGCAGGTTTGTCGAGCAACAGGATACCGGTGAGCGGGCGCCGCGGAATCTTCGGCTTCAGCGGCCGTACCACCACGCTGAAGGCTTACTCCGCTTGCCGATTCAGCAGCAAGTCGCCAATGCGCGCTGCTTTGGCGATGGAATCGTCCAGCACAAAAAAAATCGAAGGGCTTTTTTTTAGCCGGAGTTCACGCGACACCACCTGCCTCATGGCCGGTCGCAACTCGCGCAGCAGTTCCATCAGGCCCGACGTATCTGCAGCAGAAAGGGCGCTAACCGCCACTTTGGCCTGCGTGAGGTCCGGCGCGAGGTCGACGTGCGTGATAGTCAACATGCCCACCCCCGCATCCCGGCCGGCCCGCATCACGGGTTCGGCCAGCACGCGACGGATGTTTTCAGCGACCCGCACATGACGAGGAAACTCACGCGGCATTCAGAACTCCCTGCTGCCGTGTGTTCAAGCCGTGCGGGCCACTACGGTGCGCTCGTACACCTCAATCTGGTCGCCAGGCTTCACATCGTTGTAGTTCTTCACGCCGATACCGCATTCGGTACCGGAACGCACCTCGTTGACATCGTCCTTGAAGCGACGCAGCGACTCGAGTTCGCCCTCGTAAATCACCACGTTGTTGCGGAGTACGCGAATCGGATTGTTGCGCTTCACGGTGCCAGTCATGACCAGACAGCCGGCCACTGCGCCAAGCTTGGAGGAGTGGAAAACTTCACGTACCGCCGCCACGCCCACGATGGTTTCGCGGATTTCCGGCGACAGCAGGCCTTGCACAGCGGCCCTGATGTCATCAATGACGTCGTAAATAATGCTGTAGTAGCGCAGTTCGATGCCGGCCTCGTCGACCAGACGGCGCGCTGCGGAGTCCGCCCGCACGTTAAACCCGATGAGATAGGCTTTGGACGCAAGCGCCAAATTGACGTCGGATTCGTTGATCCCGCCTACTCCGCTCGCCACCATTTCCACCCGGACATTTTCGGTGCTCAGGCGCGTCAGAGACTCGTACAGGGCTTCGGCCGAACCTTGCACATCGGCCTTGACCAGAATGCGCAGTGTGGTGGTCTCGCCTTCCTTCATCTGTTGGAACGCGTTCTCCAGCTTCGACGCCTGCTGGCGCGCCAGCTTGGCATCGCGTTCCTTCTCTTGACGGAAGATGGCGATTTCACGCGCCTTGCGTTCGTCTTCGACGACCATCGCATCGTCGCCCGCGTTCGGCGTGCCGGACAGACCCAGCACCTCGACGGGGATTGACGGACCGGCGGAGTCGATGACCTTGCCGCTCGCATCCATCATGGCGCGGACGCGACCGAACTCGGTTCCCGTCAGCAACACATCACCGCGCTTGAGCAAACCGCGTTGGACCAGCACGGTCGCCACGGGGCCGCGGCCCTTGTCGAGACGCGACTCAATCACCACCCCCTTCGCGGGGCCCACATCCGGTGCTTTAAGTTCCAGCACTTCAGCCTGAATGGCGATCGATTCGAGCAGGGTTTCGACGCCCTGCCCGGTCTTGGCCGATACCGGCACGAAAAGCGTGTCCCCGCCCCAGGCTTCGGACAGCACCCCGATGACCGACAGTTCCTGGCGAACGCGATCCGGATCGGCGCCCGGCTTGTCCATCTTGTTGACCGCCACGATCAGCGGCACGCCCGCAGCCTTGGCATGTTTCACCGCTTCTGCAGTCTGCGGCATTACGCCGTCATCGGCAGCCACCACCAGAATCACGATGTCCGTCACTTTGGCACCGCGCGCCCGCATGGCCGTAAAAGCTTCATGGCCAGGCGTATCGAGGAAGGTAATCGGGCCATGGGCGGTCGTTACCCGGTAGGCGCCAATATGCTGGGTAATGCCTCCCGCCTCACCGGCCGCCACCTGCGACTGGCGAATGTAATCGAGCAGCGAGGTTTTGCCGTGGTCCACGTGACCCATGATCGTCACCACCGGGGCCCTGCTGAGGAGGACGCCACCGGCCGCACTTTCGAGGAGTTCTTCTTCCAACGCGTTTTCGCGCAGAAGCTTGGCCTTGTGGCCCATTTCCTCGACCACCACGGCCGCCGTTTCCTGATCAATCATCTGGTTGATCGTGACCATGCTGCCCAAGTTCATCATGGCCTTGATGACTTCAGCCGCCTTGACCGACATCGCCTGCGCGAGTTCGGCAACCGTCAGGCTCTCCGGAATCGGCACCTCGCGGACCACCGGCGCGGTTGGCCGTTCGAAGGCGTGCTTGCCGCCGACCGGTGCCACCACGCGGCGCATCGGTTGTGGCTTTTTCTTGCGACGCCCGGACTTATCAGTCGCCACATGAAGTTCTTTGCGGCCAAAGCGCGACTTGTCGTCACCACCGTCACGGCGCTCGCCGTGGCGCGGTGGCGTTTCGGGGCGCGGACGGGCAGGCGCCGGCGCCGGGGTCGGGGTTACGACCACCGGTGCTGGCGCGGCCACCACGGGTTCCGGCACTACCGCCACCGTCACGGGCTCGGGTTCGACGACCGCCGGCTCAAGTTCAACCGCTTCCACCTCGGGCGCGGTATCCACCACTTCCACCGGGACTTCCGTCACCAGCTCCTCGACCGCTTCGACGAACTGGTCGGCTGCCTCCGCACCGGTCTGTTCCGCCTTCGCCGCTTCGTCGTCGTCAATCGCGCTGCGTTTGACGTAAGTTCTGGTGCGACGGAACTCGACCGCAACCGTCTTGGCAGCCACGCCGGGCTTAACCAGCCGCGAGCGGGTTTTGCCTTTGTCTGCCGGAATCTTGATTTCGCTAACCGTCTTCCGGCTCAGGGTAATTTTAGTGACTTCGGGCGCGGCGGAATCCTTGCCGTGCAGTCGGCGCAGGTGCGCCAGCAGCTGGCTCTTTTCCTGCTCATTAATAATTGCTTCGGCCTGCTTGCCCACCAAGCCGGCGTCGGCGAGTTGCGCGATCAGGCGCTCCACCGGCACCTTCAGGACGGTCGCAAACTCGCGAACGGTAATTTCAGCCATGATCAACCCCCGGCGGAAGCATTGTCCGCATCCGCAAACCACGGCGCGCGAGCCGTCATGATAAGTTCCCCGGCGCGCGCTTCCGTCATGCCGTCGATTTCCATCAATTCGTCTACCGACAGCTCGGCGAGGTCGTCCATCGTGGTGACGCCCTTCGCAGCCAGCGCGTAGGCCAGATCCGTATCCATGCCTGCCATCGCCAGCAGGTCGTCTGCCGGAACGTTGTCACCGACGTGCTCTTCGGAAGCAATCGCCTGCGTCAGCAGCAGATCCTTGGCCCGTTGCCGAAGCTCGGAGACCAGGGTTTCGTCAAACTCTTCAATCGCCATCATTTCGTGTTCGGGTACGTAGGCGATTTCCTCGATAGAGGCGAAGCCTTCCTGCACCAGAATTGCGGCAATCTCCTCGTCCACGTCCAGCAGGTCCATAAAGGTTTTCTGCGCACGCAGGGTCTCGGCCTCGCTCTTCTGCTCGGCATCGGACTCGGTCATCACGTTGAGTTCCCAACCGGTCAACTGACTTGCAAGGCGGACGTTCTGGCCATTGCGGCCGATGGCCTGCGACAGCTGCTCTTCGGCCACTGCCACGTCCATGCTGCGTGAATCTTCGTCGACCAGAATAGACACGACGTCGGCCGGGGACATTGCGTTGATCACAAACTGCGCGGGATTTTCATCCCACAGGATGATGTCCACGCGCTCGCCGCCAAGTTCATTTGACACCGCCTGCACGCGCGAACCACGCATCCCGACACAAGCGCCAACGGGGTCGATGCGCTGGTCCAGACTTTGCACGGCGATTTTGGCGCGCAGCCCCGGATCGCGTGCCGCGCCGTGCACCCGGATGACGCCCTCGCCAATTTCTGGCACTTCAAGCTTGAAAAGCTCAATCAAGAGCTCGCGGGCAGTGCGGCTCACAAAGAGCTGCGGACCACGCTTCTCGGGACGGACATCGAACAGATAACCGCGCACGCGGTCACCGGGGCGGACAACTTCGCGCGGGATGACGTGATCTTTGGTGATGATGGCCTCGGCGTTGCCGCCAAGATCAAGAAAAATATTGCCGCGCTCGATGCGCTTGACGACGCCCATGACCAGTTCGCCAACACGCGCACTAAAGGCATCTACTACCTGCGCCCGCTCGGCTTCGCGCACTTTCTGCACGATGACCTGCTTGGCCGTCTGCGCCGCGATGCGGCCAAATTCGGCGGCCTCCAGCGGCTCCTCTACGAAATCACCGACCTGCTTCAGGGGGTGGTTGGCCGCAGCGTCCGGCAGGAAAATCTGTCGTTCGGGGAATTCCAGATCCGGCTGGTCGCCAGGATTGACCAGTTCGAGTTCGGCGGTACGGACTTCCGGGTCGATGATTTCCCAGCGGCGGAACGCGTGGTAGTCGCCGGTCTGTCGGTCGATGGCGACTCGCACATCAACGTCTTCGGTGAAGCGTTTCTTGGTGGCGCTGGCCAGCGCGGCTTCCAATGCTTCGAAGATGACTTCCTTCGCCACGCCCTTTTCGTTGGACACCACGTCAACGACTGTGAGGATTTCCTTGTTCATCTTTCTTTCCGATCGGTTTTCGCCGGCCCCTTAGCGCCACGGGCAGGCTTTTTAGGTGTTGCAACCAGCGACCAGTCCGGCACGAGCCGGGCCCGGTCAACGACTGCGAACGGGAGGCGGATATCGCCAGTGTCTTCCGCGACTAATGCAGTTTCGGCGTCAACCGACAGCAGCTTGCCGGTGACCCGTCGCTTGCCGGCGACGGGGCTACGTAACTTCACCTGAACGCCTTCGCCGACATAGGCAGCCCATTGCGCGGGCCGAAACAGCAGTCGGTCCATCCCGGGGGAGGATACTTCCAGCGTGTAGCTGTCTTTGATCAGTTCGTGGACTTCGATGAAGTCGGCGACCTGGGCGCTGACTGCTTCGCAGTCATCAACAGTAATCCCCTCGGGATGATCGATGTAGAGCCGTAGCAATTGGCTCTGCCCGCTTCGGCCTCTTTCGATTCCCCAGAGATCGAAACCCAGCCCGGTCACCGTGGGTTCGAGTCGTTGCGTGATGTGGTCGGCGTCCAGCATTTTCTCCATCGCACAAACAAAAAAGCCCCGTTGTCCCGGGGCCTTTTTTTTCTGAGTGGTAGCGGGGGCAGGATTTGAACCTGCGACCTTCGGGTTATGAGCCCGACGAGCTGCCAGACTGCTCCACCCCGCACCTGTTAGGAGCCGAATCGTAATGGGCTGAGCGGGATAACACAAGCCATTTGAGGCGCCAGATTGCACACCGGCGCGATCAGGGGCTGCGGACTGTTCGCTCGCAGTCGCTGGTGCCGCCCGCTGAACAGCGTTGGCCCGACGGCATTACGGTTTGTTCAAAGCGCGTCCGGGTAAAAACGCTGCGCTTCACGATGGCGCCGGTCAGGTCGGCGAAGCCCAGATCCGCGCCCGCCAGACTTGCCCCCTCCAACACGGCCGCGCTCAAGCTAGCGCCCACCAGCCGGGCCCCGTCCAGCTGGGCATCGCGCAACAAGGCATTGCTCAGGTCGGCGTAGGCCAGGTCGGCGCCCCGCAAATCGGCACCACCCAGATCGGCGCCTGCCAATTGGGCGTTGCGCAGCGTTGCGCCGGCCAGTTGCGCGCCGCGCAGGTTGCGCCCCGTCATCACGCAATATTCCCAATTCACCTCGGGGCGAGGAGCCTCGGCGCAACGCGCCGACGACGACGACGACGGCAAGCTTCGGGTCACGGCCAGGACAAACAGACCGATGACGAGCAAACTCAGAAGCAGGTAAGGCAACAGCCGTTGACGCGGTCGGGCCGGCCGCAAGCTGGACCAGACCCGCTCCGAGCGCGCGATGCGAGCGGTCAGCGCCGCCTCGTCGAGTACATCGGCAGACGCCACCGTTTCGCCTGCTGCAGGTCCTCTGGCGGCAGGCTGCGTGCGCTCGCGCGCCGCGACGTTCGCGTTGGCAGCCAGGACGTCGAAGTCCGGGTAGTCGCTGGCCGGTCCCCAGGATTGCCGGTCAACGCTCAGTTGGTCGGCGGCCAGAATCCGACCCTGCGCGATGTTTTTTTCGATGACAGCAGCTGGAAACGGCCCTTTTGGCTCGCCACCCCGCCTCACCCACCATAAGCGCCCGATTGCCATACAAGGAATTCCGCCCGAACTGGCGCCTACCTTACACCCGGAGCACCGTGCGGCAGCAGCCATCGGGTCAAGTTAAGCCGGTCGCGGCCGCTGAGGCCTGCATGCGTATCGATCTGTCGACCCTGCCTACCACCGCCCCACGGGCGCCTTCGGCAAGCGCGCAAGTCGCAACAGCGCAGGCTTGGTCAGTAGGTCAACTCCTGTCCATCAGCGTCATCGAACAACTCGACGCCAGTACCCTGCGACTAAGCGTTAACGGGCAGCCGCTGGTGGCTAAAACAGCACTGAACTTACCGGCGGGCACGCAACTGACCGCCAAAGTTCTGACCGCCGGCAGCCAGACTCATTTAATGATTCAAGCCCCATCCGACGGGGAATCCCCCCCTGCTGTGGTCAACGCCGCGCTCGGGCGCGCGCTGCCCCAACAGGCGCCGCTGGCGGAGGTGATACCGCGGATGGCGCAACAGCTCGCAAACCCGGCGGGCCTTGCGGTGCTGGGCAACGAGGTGGTGAATCAGCTTGATAGCCTGCTCAAGGCGCTGCCTGATTTGCGCGCGTTGGCGCAGCCCGCTGCCTTGGCTAGCGCCGTCAGACAGGCTGGCAACGGTCTGGAGCGCCGTCTTGGTGAGGCTGTGCTGGCGCAGGATGCCAGCATGAAAGGGACGACCAATGCGGATGCCAGCTTGCCGACCGGCGACTTGAAACTGAAGTTGATTGCGCTGCGTGAAGCGCTGCTTGCCACCAGCCGTCCCACACTCCCCTCGACGACGTCAGCGGCTCAGCGCCCGCAGGATGCAGCGCCCTCGCCGCTTGCCCTGCCGCGCGCCGCGCAGTCGGGCACCGCCCTCATCGGTACCGTAGCGTCAACAGCGCCGATGCTCGCGCAGGCATCCTCCGCCATCCCTGCCGCGTCTGGGGCAAGCGAACCCGGCCTCCAGACGCCCGCGTCGCTGGACAGTGACCCGACGCCGGGCACACAGCCCGCCGCCGGCCCGACGCCTCAGGGCAGCTTGCTGGAAGACGTCAACGCCGCGCTGGCCCGCATCACCACGCATCAGCTGGATACGGCCAATGCGGCACAGAACCAGACACTGCTCGCCTGTTTCGAGTTGCCCGTGAAAACCGCTCACGGCCTGCAGACGCTGAACATCGAAGTGCAGGACGAAGGCCGCCCCCAAAGCACGTCCTCGGCAGCCGCGCTGGCCGTGATGGTAGAAGTCCCCGTTGGCGACTTGGGCAAACTTCGTGCGCGCATCGGCCTCGCCGGCCAACGCATCGCAATCACCACCTGGAGCGACACCCCGGCGCTGCGCGAGTTGATTCTTGCCCACATCGGCGAGCTCGACTCCGCGCTGGCCGCCAAGGGATTTGATGTCGCGCCCAGCGTGCTACGCGAACTTGCGCCACCGCGTACCGTGCATCAGGGCGATCAGCACTTGATCGATACCGAGGTTTGAGATGGGCGATACCCCACGCCCGCTACCGATCGCGGTCAGCCTGCAGTGGGACGGCAAGGGTGCGCCGCGCGTCACTGCCAAAGGGCGCGGCGAAATTGCCGACCGGATTATCGAAATTGCCAGCGCCAACGGCGTGCCGCTGCGGGAAGACCGCGCGCTGGTCTCGGTATTGAGCAAACTCGATCTGGAGCAGCGCATCCCGCAGGAGTTGTACGTCGCGGTGGCAGAGGTCATAGCCTTTGCCTACGCCCTGCGCGGTAAGGAGGTAGGCGGCGCTTGAGCCTGCGCTCAACGCGCAGTCAGTGCGGCCGCTGCTTTCTCGCGCAATGCCGCGCTGGCAGTGGCTAAGGGCGACCCGGTCGCGGCCAGCGAGTTTGAGCGCTCGGCCAGCGCCTTGGCCTGCTTCCAGTTGCCGTCTGCTTCGCTGATTTTCGCCAGTTGAAACCACAGTTCGGCGTCCCGGGGTGAGACTTCCAGCGCCCGCTCCAGCTTGGCTCTGGCCTCGGCGCGGCGCCCGGCTTGCAGCGCCACTTCAGCATCGGCCAAGAGTTTTGCGGCCGCCGGTGGTCTGGCAATGGCTGCCGATTGATCCAGCGGCTTGACCTCGAGCGCCGGTAACGATTCCGGCGCCATCAGCGGCCGCGCGCGTTCCAGCGGACTTTCAGGATCCGGCAGAGCATTGACGACCGGCAGCCGCGGGTCGCGCGGCACTGCGGGTTGGACTTTCGGCGCCACAGGCGCTGCTTTGTTCGTCACGGGCTTCAGGCTGCGCTCCTCGATCGGCGCCGGCGTCGTCCGGCCCATCGCACAGCCCGCCAACACCACCAGTACCGCCAGCGTTGTGATGTTTCTTGTCACTGCCAAAGCCCCCGCAATTTGTCCCAGTTACCTTCAGCCGCACCACAGGATGGCCCGGGTGGCGGCAGGTGTTCGATGTTCATTGGAATGCTGATCGCATCCTGACAGGCCTCATCCGCCAGCGCGGCGCCATCCGCCGACACCCGATGCCATTCGATGGTCGGAGGCGGGTCCATGTTCACCGGCTCTATCCCATGGCTTCGCATGGCTTCGGTCCAGATTCGGAGTGCGCCGGTGGCGCCGGTCAGCTTGATGGGACGATTGTCGTCGCGGCCAATCCACACTACCCCCAGATTGTTGCCGCCAAAACCCGCAAACCAGCTGTCGCGCCCATCGTCCGACGTACCGGTCTTGCCGGCCAGCGGCAAGGCCTCCGGCATGGCATTGGCAAGGCTGCGCGCGGTACCGGTTTCCACCACTCGCGTCATCAGATAGCGGGTCAGCCAGGCCGTAGGCGCATCAACCACGCGCTCTACTTCGAGCGCGTAGCGCTGTAGCGGTGTGCCCTCGGCATCGACTACCGCAAGAATTGCACGGAGCGGGCTGCGATAGCCGTCATTGGCCAGCACCTGATATAGCTGAGTAAGGTCGTAGGGCGTCATCTCGACTGCCCCCAGAAAGAACGCGGGGTAGTTCGGCAAGGGCGAGGTCACGCCCAGTTGCCGCAGGGTTTTGGTGACTTTACCCAAGCCCACCCGAAATCCCAGATCGAGCGTGGCCAGATTAAGCGAATGCGACAAGGCATAGTCGAGACGCACCGGACCATGAAACTCGCGATCGTAATTTTGGGGTGACCAGACCTTGCCGTCCGCACCACGCCAGCTGCGGGCTTCATCTTTGAGCACCGTCGCCAGATTGAAGCGTGCGGGATCAGCCAGCGCGGTCAGATAGACAAAAGGCTTCATCAGCGAGCCTATTTGGCGATTCGCATCTAGCGCGCGGTTGAATCCGCCAGGCATGCCCGAACGCTCACCGACCAGCGCACGGACTTCCCCGTTACGCGTTCCTGACACCACCATCGCCGCCTGCAATTTACCCCGCTGGGCCGGGCGCTCGCGCTCGATGTTGGTCAGCACTTTCTCCACGGCCACTTCGGCCGCCTGCTGCATGTCGACATCGAGCGTGGTGAATACTTTCAGCCCTGCAGTCTGCAAATCAGATTCCTGATAGTCGCGCTTCAGCTGTCGACCCACGAGTTCTAGAAAGCCGGCATAACGCCCGCTGCCGCGCCAGGCTCCCTCGCGCAACAACAGCGGCGCGCCGCTGAAGCGGGTGAATTCCGCATCGTCGATCAGACCACTGTCGCGGAAGCGGCCCAGCACCACATTGCGGCGCTCCAGTGCGCGCGCCGGGTAGCGAAACGGGTTGTATTGCGACGGCCCGCGAATCAGCCCAATCAGCAACGCCTGCTCGGGCACGCCTAACTCATCTAGCGGGCGTCCAAAGTAGAAACGCGCGCCAAGGCCAAAACCATGGACCGCGCGATTACCGTCCTGCCCCAGAAACACCTCGTTGACGTAGGCCTCAAGGATTTCTTTCTTGCCGAACGCACGCTCCAAAGACAGCGCGATCAGCGCTTCTTTCAGCTTGCGGGTATAACTGCGCTCGCGCGACAAGAACAGATTCTTGGCGAGCTGCTGGGTCAGCGTACTGGCCCCCTGTGAGATGCCGCCGCTTCGCAGATTGGCAACCATGGCGCGCGCGATGCCCATGAAGTCGATACCGATGTGGCTGGCAAAGCGACGGTCTTCAACGGCAAACAGCCCTTGGACGAAAAACGATGGCAGATCCGCCAGCGCCAAGGGCACCCGATCTTCAAACGAATCGCTGTGAAAGCGGCCGATCTCCAGCGGGTCGAGACGCACCAGTTCGACCGGCGTGCCGCCCTCGCGATTGGCAATCGTGCGCACACCCTCCTTGGCAAAATACAGCACGGTATCCCGCGATGGCTCATCGCCGTCTGGAAAGCGGAACGCGCGGCTTTGCAAGGTGACGCTTTGCGCGCCAAGGCTGAATTGACCCGGACCGTTGACCGACTCAACCTCTCGATAGCCGATTGCCAGCAACTGCTGGGCAAGTCGCTGCGGGTCAAGCTTCATACCCGCACGCAGTTCAAGCGGCGCGGCGTAAATGCGCGCCGGCAAGGCCCACTGTCTTTGCGTGAAACGCGCGACAACGTCTTGATCCAGCCATGCCCAATAGGCAATGAGCGCAAGAATCAGCCACAACGCAACATGCCGCAGCAGAAACCAGGCCCAACTGCCCAGCACCGCAGACAGTGAACGGTCGTCTTCTTCAGTATCGCTCACAGGAGACCCTGATGCGGAAGGGGCTGAGTCGCTTTTGACGGCTTTTTACGCTGTAAACCAGCATGTTCGAGGCGGGACCCGAGGCCGGAGAGAGACTTGACCGGGTTCGCTGGGATGGCAGGGGGCAGGAGTTGGACGATGGTGTCTGTTGGCCAGCGTGACAAACAGACACCAATCGCGGAGAGACAGTGAGGATTGGACCTCGACTAGCTCTTCTTGGCGGGCGCGGTCTTGGCGACGGCCTTTTTAGCCGGGGCCTTCTTCGCAGCAGCCTTCTTCGCCGGCGCCTTCTTGGCTACGGCTTTCTTGGCAGGCGCCTTCTTGGCTACGGCCTTCTTAGCCGGTGCCTTCTTGGCCGGGGCCTTCTTGGCGACAACCTTCTTCGCCACAACCTTCTTCGCCGGCGCCTTCTTGGCTACGGCCTTCTTGGCCGGTGCCTTCTTCGCGGCAGGCGCCTTGGCCGGCGCAGCTGCCTTTTTCGTTACCGCTTTTTTCTTCGCAGTTGCCATTTTCTAGTCCCCCTTCAACATCAGGTTGAAAAACACAAACAACACCACGCGCGTTATATACAGCAGCGGCTAATCAGGTGTAAAGCAATACGATAAAAAAATTCGCCAAGTGCGCTTGCTGTCGAGTTTTTAACACGCGATCACACACGATCAGCGCAGCGCACTCATCACGCGTTCACGAATTTCATCCACGCTGCCCACGCCTTCAACACGTCGATAATGCAGCTTGGAATCGGCCATTGCGCGGCGCGAATAGAAGTCGATCAAAGGCTCGGTTTGTTCGTGATAAACGTGCAAGCGATTGCGCACAGTGTCTTCGCGATCATCATCACGTTGCACTAGCGCTTCGCCAGTTTCGTCGTCCACATCGGGCACCCGCGGCGGATTGAAGGCGATGTGATAGCTGCGACCCGAAGCCGGATGTACGCGACGACCTGACATGCGACGTACGATTTCTTCGTCGTCGACCGCAATTTCGATCACGCGATCGATGGCCACCCCGATTGCGTCCAGACCTTCCGCTTGCGGAATGGTGCGGGGAAATCCGTCGAACAGAAAACCACGCGCGCAGTCGTCATGCGTAATCCGTTCGCGGATCAGGTTGAGGATGAGTTCATCCGAAACGAGCCCACCCGATTCCATGATTTGCTTTGCCTGTTGGCCTAACGGCGTGCCCGCCTTAACCGCCGCGCGCAACATGTCGCCGGTCGAGATTTTCGGGATCCCCAGTTCCCGGCAGATAAAATCTGCCTGCGTGCCTTTGCCCGCACCCGGACCACCCAACAGAATTATTTTCATAACCCAGCCTCACTACAGTTGAAAAAAATCGTGTGCCCCTCAGCCTTGCTGTCTGGCCGCTTGCCCCGGCGTGTGCGGGGGCTCAAACTCGGCGCGCCATGAAATTCGAACTCGATCTCGGCGCGGGCGCGCGCATCATACGCTCCTATGGCCCGGGAGAATTCACCGTGGGCGAACAGCGCGTTCGCGGCTCGATGGTGATTACGGGCGACCAGCTCTTACTCGACCTCCTACCCGAGCGCAGCGAGCTTCTCACCACCAGCCACCTTGATGCGCTCTGCGCGCTCGGTACGGACCTGCTGGTAATCGGCACTGGTCAGCGCCAAATCTTCCCTGCCCCGGCGCTGCTTGCCGCCGTACTGGCCCGCGGCATCGGCTGTGAAGTCATGGCGACGCCCGCGGCCTGCCGTTGCTACAACGTGCTGGTCAGCGAATCACGCTCGGTCGCGGCGGCATTATTCGCGCTTGATCCGCCAGCCGGCTAGCTGTCCTCGAACACAGCATCGCCCGAGAACCCTGCTCGCTCCAGCATAAGCCGCAATCGACGGAGGGCTTCGATCTGGATTTGACGCGCCCGTTCGCGCGTTACCCCCAGCGCCTGCCCAACCTCCTCCAGCGTCGCCGCATCGCGGCCGTCCAGGCCAAAACGCCGCAGCACCACCGCGCGCTGCTTGTCGCTCAACTGCGCCAGCCATAGTTCAAGATGACGCTGCATGTCGGCGCTCTGCAGCAGGCGCGCGGGGTCGATATTTTGCTCATCCTGAATCGTATCGAGCAGCGTGCGATCGGTCTCGCCGTCGAGCGGTCGATCGGCCGAAGAGACGCGCTCGTTTAGCCCGAGCAAACGCTGGACCTCTTCCAGCGGCCGGTCGAGCAACCGGGCCACGTCTTCCGGCGTCGGTTCGCGCGACAGCGTCTGCGCCAGCTTGCGCGCCGCACGTAGATAGACGTTGATTTCTTTCACAACGTGGATAGGCAGGCGAATCGTGCGCGTCTGACTCATCAGACCGCGTTCAATCGTTTGCCTGATCCACCAGGTCGCGTAGGTTGAAAAACGAAAGCCGCGCTCCGGGTCAAACTTCTCTACCGCATGAATCAGCCCAAGATTTCCCTCCTCGATCAAATCGAGCAGCGGCAGGCCGCGATTCATATACCGTCGTGCAATCTTCACCACCAGACGCAGATTGCTCTCGATCATCCGCCGTCGGCCAGCCGCATCGCCCTGTTGTGCACGGCGCGCGAAGTGCACTTCCTCCGCCGCGCTTAGCAGCGGGGAAAAGCCGATTTGACTGAGATAGAGACGGGTAACGTCACGCTCGGCTTCCGGAAAATCCGTCGCGCCAGCGCTAGCGCTAGTGCGGCGCGTCAGCGACTGGCCGCGTGACGTGAGGGAGCGCTCATCGTTTCCCGCGCCATCGGCATCGAACGCTGAAACCTCTGCGCCGCCGGCTCGCTGTTCATCCTGCTCTGAGGCTGACCTGCGGGGCTCGCGAGAGGGACTCACGCGGAGGCGGCCTCGACGCTAGCGGGGAGGCAGGAACTGCAAGGGCTCCACGGCTTTGCCGCCCTTGCGAATCTCGAAATGGAGCATGACTTCGTCGGCTTCCGAATCTCCCATATGCGCAATCTGCTGGCCGGCCTTGACCTTTGTGCCTTCGCTGACCAGCAGTTTGTCGTTGTGCGCATAGGCGCTGAGGAAGGAATCGTTGTGCTTGATGATGATGAGCTGGCCATAGCCGCGGAGGCCGCTGCCGCTGTAGACGACCTGACCGTCCGCTGCCGCCATCACCGGTTGACCGCGCGCCGCCAGAATATCGACGCCCTGGGCGCCAGTCGCGGCAACTGTAGGCCGGGACTTGCCGCTCGCGGGCCATCGCCAGACTAGCCCTCCTGCCGCACGCCCGGCGCCAGCCTTGTCGTCGTCCGCCGCGGGCGGGGGCGGAGGCACCGCAGGCTTTTCTGTGGCCGCTGCGGGTGGTGCTGCGGCGGCCGGCGCCGTCGTTGGCGGGGCCGCCACGACCGGCGGCGCGACCGCAAGGGGCGCCACCGCGGGCTTGTTGTCGGCGGTGCTTGCCGGCTCGACCGGTGGCAGCGCGCGCATCGTGCCGGGGCCTGATGGCGTCGGTCCACGTTGCGGGCTGGCTAGCGCGGGTTCGCGCTCCAGCGGCCGTGCCACCGGCACGGGTTCCGCGCCGCGCAGTTTCAGTTTCTGGCCGACAATGATTCGGTTGAAGTCATCCAACCGGTTCCAGCGCCCGATATCGCGGGCATCAAGCCCGAAGCGCCAGGCGATGGCATAGAGCGTGTCGCCGGCGACCACGGTATACACGGCTGGCGGCTGGTCGGTGCTTGGTCCCGACCGGAGCGTGCTGGCCGGCGGACGCGATGGGGGCTGGCTTTGCGGCGATTTTTGCTCGATGGGCGCAAGCTCCTGCGTCGCACAGCCGCCCAACAGGCCCAGCGTCAGCAGCCAGAGCGTCGCCCCACTTTGCCGCCGCTTCGCGCGCATCTCAGTCCACATTCTCAAGCAAGGGCACGAAACTCACCCGTTGCAGCGGGATTTCCTCGATACCAGCCTCAGTCCGCTTGAACAGGGTGAGGATTTGCTCGCCCTGACGCCCTACCGGCATGACCGCCCTGCCGCCGGGGGCAAGTTGGTCAAGCAGGGCCTGCGGGATGGCGGGCGCTGCGGCGGCCACCAGTACGGCATCGAACGGCGCGTGCGTGCTCCAGCCCAGACGGCCGTCGCCATGTCGCACCCGTACGTTGCCAATTTTCAGTTCGTGCAAGCGACTGCGCAGGCGGTTAGCCAGCGCGGCGATACGTTCGACGGTATAGACCTGACTGGCCAGACGCGACAGCACCGCGCTCTGATACCCACAGCCACCGCCGATTTCCAGCACCCGTTCCAGCGGGCCGGTCTCAAGCAACAGTTGGGTCATCGCGGCAACCACATAGGGTTGCGAAATGGTTTGGCCGAAACCTATTGGCAAGGCGTTATTTTCGTAGGCCCGGCTGGCCAGCGCCTCATCCACAAACAGGTGGCGCGGCGTGGTGCTGATGATTTCAAGGACGACTTCAGAACTGATGCCCATCTCACGCAGTTGCGCCACGAGCCGGTCGCGGACCCGTTGCGAGGTCAGGCCTATGCCACTGCGGTCAGTCATCATGGTCGCGATGCTAAGTCCCCAGCCATGTCACGAGTTTTTCCATGTTTGCGTAAGCCGAAAGATCCATCTGCAAAGGGGTGATCGAGACGCAACCGTCGGCAATGGCGTGAAAATCGGTGCCGGGCCCTGCTTCGATACCGGGCTCGCCCGCTGGCCCCAACCAGTAGACCGGCACGCCACGCGGGTCGAACTGCCGGATAGTCCCGGCCTGCCGCGTGCGGCGCCCCAGACGGGTGACGCGGGCCTGCGCCAGCGTGGTCTCAGCACCGCGCGGAATGTTCACGTTGAGCAGCCAGTCTTTGGCGATCCCCTCACGTAGCACCTTCTCGACCAGCGCCCGGGCGATACCGGCGGCCCTAGCATAATCTCTGGGTTCAGGGCTCGCCAGAGACAAAGCCAGCGCTGGCGTGCCCAGCAGACAGCCTTCCATCGCGGCGGCGACGGTACCCGAATAGAGCACGTCGTCGCCCAGATTTTCGCCGGCATTGATGCCAGAGACGACCAGATCGGGCGGCGCCTCCAGCAAGGTGGTCAGCGCCAGATAGACGCAATCAGCGGGGGTCCCGTCCACGGCATAGCGGTTTTCGCCCACGGGACTAACGCGCAGTGGACGGTCAAGGGTGAGTGAGTTGCTGGCACCGCTGCGATTGCGCTCGGGCGCCACCACGGTGATCTCGCCGAGGTCGGCCAGCGCCTCGGCCAGCGCGGCCAATCCGGGCGCGCGGTAGCCGTCGTCGTTTGACAACAGCAGTCGCACGCGATCAGCCGACGTGCTTGAAAAGAAATTCGAGCAGGGCCTTCTGTGCGTGCAACCGATTGCCCGCCTCGTCCCACACCACGGAGCCCGGCGCGTCCAGCACCTCGCTCGCCACCTCTTCGCCCCGATGGGCGGGCAGACAGTGCATGAACAGCGCGCCCGGCGCGGCTTTGGCCATCAGCGCCGCGTCGACCTGATAGGCCGCCAGTTGCTCGCGCCTTCGTTGCGCTTCCTGCTCCTGTCCCATGCTGACCCACACGTCGGTCACGACCAGGTCGGCCCCGCGCACGGCTTCCTGCGGGTCGCGACACAGCGTGACGCGCGGATTGGCGCCGGCCTGCGGCGACAGCAACGCCGGCTCAAATCCGGGTGGCACCGCAACGGCCAGTTCAAAGCCCAGCGTGGCGGCCGCCTCGATATAGGTATTGCACATGTTGTTGCCGTCACCCACCCACGCCACCTTGCGCCCGGCGATGTCGCCGCGATGCTCGAAAAAGGTCTGCATGTCGGCCAGCAGCTGGCAGGGATGGGAACGGTCGGTCAGTCCGTTGATGACCGGTACGCGGGCGTGTGCCGCCAGTCGCTCGACCGTATCGTGCGCGAAAGTGCGCACCATGATCGCGTCGCACATTTCGCTCAGCACCCGGGCGGTATCTTCCACCGGCTCGCCGCGGCCAAGTTGCGAGTCGCGCGGCGACAGGAACACCGCGCCACCGCCGCCTTCAAGCATCGCGGTCTCGAAAGACACCCGGGTGCGGGTCGACGATTTCTCAAAAATCATCACCAGCACCTTGTGCTCGAAAATGCGCGGCTTGTCGCCTTTGGCGCGCCGCTGCTTGAGTTCAGTAGCGCGGGCGATCAGCCCACGGATTTCATCTGCCGACAGGTCGGCAAAATTAACGAGGTGACGCACGCTCATACGCTGGTCGGGCTAGCCGCTTCATCCAGAAAGGTTTCAATCAGGGTGCTGACGCCGTCGACCATCTGGGCCGCTTCATCGTCGCTCATCACCAGCGGTGGCAACAGACGCACGACGCGCTCGGCGGTGACGTTGATCAGCAGACCGTTTGCCAGTGCCTTGCCGACCAGGTCGCCGCAGGGCCGGTCGAGCTCAAGGCCGATCATGAGGCCCTTGCCGCGGATGTCGACCACGCCGGCACGCTTGCCCAGCCGGTCGCGGAAGTGTGACAGCACGGCGGCGCCCAGCGCGCCGGCCCGGGCGGGCAAATCGGTGGTTTCCAGAATGTCGCAGACGGTGTAGGCGACGCAGGCGGCCAAAGGATTACCGCCAAAGGTCGAACCGTGGGTTCCGGGCTGCAGCACCGAGGCCGCTGCACCGCCGGCCACGCAGGCCCCGATCGGAAAGCCGTTGCCCAGTCCTTTGGCCAGACTGACCACGTCCGGTCGAATGCCGGCGTGCTGAAAGCCAAACCAGGTACCGGTACGCCCCATACCGGTCTGGACTTCGTCGACCATGAGCAGCAGACCCGCCCGATCGCACAGCGCCCGGATTTGCGGCAGATAGTCAGCCGGCGGAATCACGATGCCGCCTTCGCCCTGCACCGGTTCGACCAGCACGGCGACCACCGCCGGGGTCGCGTCGACCACGGCCTGCAAGGCGGCGAAATCGCCGTAGGGCACGCGGACGAAGCCTTCAAGCAAAGGCGTGAAGCCCTGATGGACTTTCTTGTTGCCGGTCGCGCTCAGCGAGCCCATCGTGCGCCCGTGGAAGCTGCCTTCCATGCTCACGATCACTGGGCACGCAATGCCTTTGCGGTGCCCGTAGAGTCGCGCAAGCTTGATTGCCGCCTCGTTGGCCTCGGCGCCGGAGTTCGCGAAGAAGGCCGCATCAAGCCCGGTTTTACGCGCCAGCATCTCCGCCAGGCGCTCCTGCCACTCAATGCGGTAAAGATTTGAGGTGTGCCAAAGTTGGCTCGCCTGCTCGCAGAGCGCCGCCGCCAGTCGCGGGTGGGCGTGACCCAGTCCGCACACGGCGATACCGCTTAAGGCATCCAGATAACGCTTGCCTTCGGTATCCCACAGCCACACGCCTTCGCCCCGGCTGAAAGTAACGTTCATCCGGCCATAGGTGGCCATCACGGCTGCATTGGACATGGACTTGCCTGCGGTCGGGGTTCCAGAAACGTTGAGCCCGGCCAAGCGGCCGGGCTCAACTTAATCGATGACGCTGCTGATCTGCGACTTAGCCGAAGAACGGCAAGCCGTGCGCGCCGGCCTGCATGAACATCAGCATCGGGATCGACAGCATGGTGTTGGTGCGGGACGCCAGGAATGCGACGCGACGAGCGCGGGCCTTCTGCTCATCGGTTGCCGGCACGATGCCCAGAATCTTTTTCTGGTTCGGCCAGATGAGACCCCATACGTTCAGCAGCATGATGGTACCCAACCAGGCGCCGAAGCCGATGTAGGTGACGCTCGCTGCGGGCTCGGCAAGGCCAAGGCCCAGCGTGAACGCACCGTGCAGCGTGTAGGGGCTGACGGCCAGATAGTAGGCACCGGTTAACCAGGTGACGAGCGCCGCATAGCGGAACCAGAACAGCGCGCGGGGCGCGACGTACTTGGTAATCGCGGCGCCGCCGGGGCCACCGGAGTTCGCCTCCGAGGTGGCCTGCGCCAGCGCCGGCACCTGAACGAAGTTGAAGTAATACAGCAGGCCAATCCACATCACACCAGCCACGATATGCAACCAGCGGGCAAAAATTGCGAATTCCATCAGGGTTTCCTTTGCTCAGAGCTTGGACGGAGGAGAGAGCGGATTAGCCGCCCGCCAGTTTGGTGGCGACAAAAGCAAGTACGACTGCCAGCACGACGCCGGCGATTACCGTGCCCTTCAGAGTATCTAACGGATTCATGCGATGTTCTCCCAGTGAGGTCTGCGTGCGGTGAGGATGGTGACGCTAAAGAGCAAAACGCCAAGCCGGGGCATTTTCAATGACGTACTTTGAAGATTCAAGCCTGCGCGCTGTGCGTTACTGACCGAACAATCCGCGACCACGCCGAAACCTTGGTCCCCGTCGGTTTATTTGCAGACCTCACACGCCCTACACTGCGGCTCACGTTACAGACCTTCGAGGAAGCTCGCATGGACATTATTGAACGAATCCAGAACACCCTGAGCGACCATCGCATCGTGCTCTTCATGAAAGGCACGCCGCAATTTCCGCAATGCGGATTTTCGATGCGTACCGCGCAGGCCCTGAAGGCAGTCGGCGCCGAGTTTCACGCCGTCGACGTGCTGGCCGAACCCGAAATCCGACAGAACCTGCCGCGCTATTCGGACTGGCCGACCTTCCCGCAGGTCTTCATCGATGGCGAGCTCGTTGGCGGTTGCGACATCGTGCTCGACCTCTACCAGTCGGGCGACCTGCAGAAGATGGTCAGCCCGCAGGCCTGATCAGCCCGTTACCGGCGCGGTCTGGGCCAACCACAGGCACTGACCGCCGCTGCGTTTCTGGATCACGGCCAGCCGCGCCTCGTGGCTGGCCTGCTCCGACGCCGAAGGCATCAGCACCCGCAGCGCCGGTCGATTGAGCTGGCGCTGATGCAGGCGTTCTGCGGCATCTTCTGCCGACACCGGCGCACTCTCGGGTTCCAGCAACAGCGCGGTCTGCCCGCCCGTCATTGCCAGATAAACATCCGCCAGCAGTTCCGCATCCAGCAGCGCGCCGTGCAGGGTGCGGTGCGTATTGTCGACTTCATAGCGCTTGCATAGCGCATCCAGGCTGTTGCGCTGTCCGGGGTGCAGCTTGCGCGCCTCCTCCAGCGTATCGAGCACCGTGCAGTAGTCGCTTAACTGCCCCCAGTTAGGCCCCAGGCGTGCCAGTTCGTGGTCGATGAAGCCCACGTCGAAGCGCGCGTTATGAATGATGATCTCGGCACCGCGCACAAACTCGATGAAGGCTTCCACCACTTCAGCGAAGCGCGGCGCATCGCGGAGCCGCTCGCGCGAAATGCCGTGGACTTCCATCGCACCGGCGTCTACTTCGCGCTCGGGATTGAGATAGCAGTGAAACCGGCTCTCGCTGGGCCGCCGGTCGCGCAGTTCAATGCAGCCAATTTCAACGATGCGGTGGTCGTCTTCGACCGACAGGCCGGTGGTTTCGGTATCCAGCACGATTTGCCGCTTGCTCACCCAAAGTCTCCTTCAGCCGCGCTGCTGCGCGATTAATTTATCCATGGCCTGATTGGCCAGCAGGTCCACGCGTTCGTTGCCCGGATCACCGGCGTGACCGCGAACCCAGCGCCAGTCCACCTGATGACGCGCCGCCGCGGTCTGCAGCCGCTGCCAGAGGTCGGCATTTTTGACCGGTTTGCGGTCGGCCGTCAGCCAGCCGCGTGCAACCCAGCTACGTAACCATTCGGTCATGCCTTTTTTGACGTACTGCGAATCGGTGTAAAGCACCACGCGACTGGCGCGGGTCAGGGTTTCGAGGGCGACGATCGCGCCCATCAGTTCCATGCGGTTGTTGGTGGTGATCGGCTCGGCACCGCTCAGCTCGCGCTCGTGCTCTCCGTAGCGGAGCAATGCCGCCCAGGCGCCCGGCCCGGGATTGCCGCGACAACCGCCGTCTGTATAGACCACCACTGCCGCCGCTTCGTTATCTGCCATCGTCCGGGTCCTTTATCTCATTGCGCCGCTGTCCAAGGGGAGATTCCGCCACCGTCGCGCGGAGCCGGCGACGGCGCGCGCGCAAGGCCCGGATCGGGCGCGCGGCGGGCACGCGCTTACGCGCCAGAATCCAGTACACATTGCCCAGCCGCGGCAGAAAATAAGCCGCCGGACGCTCCATCCACGCCAGCCGCGCAAACCAGCCCGGATCTCGCAGGGGCGGCCGAAACGACAGCCCGCCAGCATTCACCACTTCGAAGCCGAGCACCGCCAGCCAGTCCTTGAGGCGCGCGGGCCGGACAAAGCGCCCACGCCACGGGTACTCCCCTTGCCAGCGGCTGAAAAGCCGCCAAAGCCCGAACAGGCTCCACGGATTGAACGCAAAAACCAGCAGGTACCCTTCTGGTATCAGCACCCGTTCCGCTTCGCGCAAGACCCCGTGTGGGTCATCCGCGAACTCAAGACCGTGCGGCAGCACCAGCACATCCACCGTCGCCGCCTGCAGCGGTAAGGCATCGTTCCGCGCATAGACCGAAAGGCCCGGCTCCGCCGGATTGCCTCCCAGCGTGATGTGATGGCTGATCCGACTGCCAGCCAGCAGCGAGGCCTCGTGGGGACGGCCCAACTGCACGAGGTGGTAGCCAAAGAGGTCGGAAAGCGCGGAGGCCGCAAGCTGCGCCTCCGCGGCAGCAACGGCCGCGCCGGCGACCGTCGAAAACCAGCCCTGCAGGCCATTAGCGGGGGTCGCCGAACCGGCGCGCGGCGCTTCGGTCCGCTCAGTCATGCCTCATCCACAGGGTCGCAGCGATGGTCATTTTCAGTCTTGGCAATTGCAGCAAGGCCTGCGCAGCACAGGGCTTCAAGGTTGACGGTATAAAACGGGCCCGCCTAGCATACGGCCATGCCCGGTTATTCTCGACACTCGCGAACCGCCGCGATGGCTGTTTGCGCCCTCGCGTTGGCCGCTTGCAGTGGCGGCCTCGTGCAACCTTCCAGCGCCCCGCCCCGACAGCCCGCGCCGGTTGAAAGTCACGCGCACAAGCCGCCCGTCGAGCACCAGCAGCCGCCCGCCGTCGAGCCCGCAACGCCACCGCAGCCGGCCGCGGTGGCGGGTGACGACCTCTGGCAAGCC